>Ga0316624_10000031_pt1 | contig 37880 bp, 39 predicted proteins | sample OWC_Aug_N3_C1_D5_FD_207657 | JGI IMG/M metagenome (GOLD analysis project Ga0316624, IMG submission 207657) | Wetland soil microbial communities from Old Woman Creek delta, Ohio, United States - OWC_Aug_N3_C1_D5_A | ecosystem: Environmental > Terrestrial > Soil > Wetlands | place: USA: Ohio... | reverse complement strand
GATCTGCAGCAGCGCCAGCATAGCGTGCAGATGCAGATCCTGAAGCTGACCCAGGCCAACGAGCGCACGCAGGAACGCAATGTGCAGATCGCGCAGGAGCTGGAAGAGCTGGCCGAACGCATCGCCAACGAACAGCGCCAGATGGAGGAAATCGCCGAGCAGATGGCGATCCAGCGCGAGAAGCTGGCGTCACAGCAGATGGAAAGCGATCAGGCGCGGCAGCAGGCCGGCACCCAGGACAATCTGTTGCGCGAACAGCGTGACCGCGCGCAAAAAGCCCAGCACGAATTGCAGGAAGCGCGTTTTTTCGCCAAGACTTGCGCGGAGAAGCTGGCCGATCTGGAACAGAACCTGAAGCAACACGGCGAGACGCTGACGCAACTGGAAGAGGCGCTGGCGCACAGCCGCAACGAGCAAGCCAACCTCAGCGAGGGCGATGCCGACCAGCAGCTACAGGCGGCGCTGGAGCAAAAACAGGTGAAGGAGCAGGTGCTGGCCGAAGCTCGCAACACGCTGGAACATGCGACGATGAACCTGAACCGCATGGAGCAGGAGCGCATGGCCTGCGAGCAGAAGCTCAATCCGCTGCGCGAGAAGGTAGGCGAGATCACGCTGAAGGAACAGGAAGCGCGGATTCAGTTTGAACAATGGGCGGAACAGCTGCAAGGCGTGGACGAGGAGCCTTTGCTGGCGCTGATCGAAGGCGCCAAGGCAGGCGGGTTGCAGAGCGAGCTGACGCGTCTGGGCAACGAGATCACCGCGCTGGGCGCTGTGAACCTGGCGGCACTGGAAGAATTGCAGACGGCGCAGGAGCGCAAGACCTATCTGGATGCGCAGGCAAAAGACCTGAACGAGGCGATCGAAACGCTGGAAGACGCGATCCGCCGCATTGACAAGGAGTCGCGCGACCTGCTGATGGCGACCTACGACGAGGTGAACCGCCACCTGTCGGAGCTATTTCCGATCCTGTTCGGCGGCGGCGATGCCAAGCTGGTGCTGACTGGCGACGAGATCCTCGACAGCGGCGTGCAGGTGATGGCCCATCCGCCCGGCAAGAAAAATGCTTCCATCCATCTGCTGTCCGGCGGCGAGAAGGCGTTGACCGCCATCTCGCTGGTGTTCTCGCTGTTCCAGCTCAATCCGGCGCCGTTTTGCGTGCTAGACGAAGTGGATGCGCCGCTGGACGACACCAATACCGAGCGGCTGTGCAAGCTGATCCAGAAGATGTCGGACAAGACCCAGTTCGTCTACATCAGCCACAACAAGATCACCATGGAAATGGCGCACCAGCTGATCGGTGTGACCATGCAGGAGCGCGGCGTTTCCAAAGTGGTGTCGGTGGATATCGAAGAGGCGTTGAAGCTGAGCGAGGATAGCGGCGGCAAAGCCGCTATCGCCGCCTAGTTACAGTTTTCGCTGACTGCTTTGCGCGCTTCTGCGAGGCGTTGAGCGCGTGCGTCATCATCCATGAACGTACGCTCGCCGCTGGCGTCGTAGGTGTAGATGCGCCCCCCTGCCTCTAGAGTCTGCTGATTTTGGCGGGCCGCCTCGCAGGCGCTCTTCTTGGTTTCGGCCGCGGCGTCCTGCTGAGCTTTCTTCTTCGCGGCGTCATCCTTTTCCTGCTTGGCTTTCTTCAATTCAGCCTCGCGCTCGGCCAGCGTTTTTGGGGAACTGCTCGCCGGGGCATTGGCCTCACCTTTGCCACCGAGGTTACGCACATTCTGCGTTTTTGCCACGTCAGGAGGAACGGTGTCAGAGTAATGTACGCCGCCATTGGCATCCACCCACTTATGCAGTTCCGCATAAGCATTTGAACTGATCAGCGTCAGCGTAAAAATCGCAAAAAAATAGGGTCTCATGGCATGCTCCAAAGTAATGATGGGTGCGAAACTAGCTGTTAATTTATCTTGCGTCAATTTATGATAGCGGACGTATTTTACACTCGTGCTCCTTCCGCGAGGAGCGTCAGAACGACAATCGGCAGGATTCTAAAGGGAAATGTTACACACACAAGTGCCCGTGGGCATCGATCAGGATTATTTGCACGTGGACAAGAACCGGGAGCTGGTCCTTCGGTTGTTCCGTGCCTACTACCGCGCGCATCAGAGCACGGGGAAACTGTTCGACGATCTTCCCGATTTCTTCCTGGTCAAGCCCGATGTGCTCAAGGACGCCGACCTGATGACGCGGGCTTCGGACAAGCTGATACTTGACGATTGTATTCTGCGTGCACAAGAGCGCCAGGGTCACGTCAGCGTGAGCAAGCGGAAGAACCCCAAGCTCAATTACTACTGGCTGGAATTGAATGTGGTGCCTTTTGTGCTGGGCGATGCGGTGACGGAAAACAACAAGAACGAGTTCTTCTATGTGTTGAGTAATTTCATCAAATTTACCAAGCAGCACCCCACGATGTATGGCGACCTCACGGCCGAGATCGATTCCGACAAAGATTTGGCTCTGATGCTAAAGGAAATCAACAAGCTGGGTGACAACCTGAAGGCATCGCTGTCCATTTATCCGGAGGAGATGCTGGTGCGATTCAAGCCCAATTGGCCGATCGGCGAAGTAAATAAGTTGCTGATGACCATGAAGGATAATGACCAGAGCTGGTGTGAGGTTTTTTTCGAATATCTGATTTATGTCATGGGCAGGAAGGGGAAGGGGTAATCGCACTGCGGCCTCTGCGCAAGTTTTGATATAATGCTCTCTTTGCAGAGGAAGGCAACCATGCGTATCACCCAAAAAGCTCTTACCTTCGACGATGTGCTGCTGCTCCCGGCGCATTCCAACATCTTGCCGCGCGACGTCAGTCTGCGCACCCAGCTTACCCGCAATATCACCCTGAACATTCCGCTGCTGTCTGCCGCGATGGATACCGTTACCGAAGCACGCCTGGCGATCGCCTTGGCGCAGGAGGGAGGTATTGGCATCGTGCACAAAAACATGACTGCCAAAGAGCAGGCAGCACAAGTCGCAAAAGTAAAACGCTTCGAGAGCGGTGTAGTGAAGGACCCGATCGTCATTACGCCGTCAATGACGGTACGCGATGTGCTCAATCTGACCCGTCAGCACAAGATTTCCGGCTTGCCCGTGCTCCAAGGCAAGCAAGTGGTGGGTATCGTGACCAATCGCGATCTGCGCTTCGAGAGCAACCTCGACCAGCCCATCACCAACATCATGACTCCGCGCGACCGGCTGATCACCGTCAAGGAGAACGCCAACCGCGACGAAGCGCGCAGCCTGATGCACAAACACCGCATCGAGCGTGTGCTGGTGGTGAACGATGCATTCGAATTGTGCGGTCTGATCACGGTCAAGGACATCCTCAAATCCACCGAGCATCCGAATGCCTGCAAGGACGATTTGGGACGCCTGCGCGTCGGCGCGGCAGTCGGCGTGGGCGAAGGCACGGAAGAACGCGTGGCCTTGCTGGTCGAAGCAGGTGTGGACGTGGTGGTGGTGGACACCGCGCACGGCCATTCGCAAGGCGTGCTGAGCCGCGTGCAATGGGTCAAGAAGAACTTCCCCCAGGTTGAAGTGATTGGCGGCAATATCGCCACTGCCGCGGCAGCCAAGGCGCTGGTGGACCATGGCGCGGATGGCGTCAAGGTCGGCATCGGCCCCGGCTCTATCTGTACCACCCGTATGGTGGCCGGTGTCGGCGTACCGCAGATTTCGGCAATTCAGAACGTGGCGGATGCGTTGGCGGATTCCGATGTGCCGCTGATCGCGGACGGCGGTGTACGTTTCTCCGGCGACATTTCCAAAGCCATCGCCGCTGGTGCGCACGCCGTGATGCTGGGCGGCCTGTTTGCGGGCACCGAGGAAGCGCCCGGCGAGATCGAGTTGTATCAGGGGCGTTCCTACAAATCCTATCGCGGCATGGGCAGTCTGGGTGCGATGCAACAGGGCTCCAGCGACCGGTACTTCCAGGACAACGTATCCAATCAGGACAAACTGGTGCCGGAAGGCGTCGAAGGCCGCGTGCCATACAAAGGCAGTGTGCTGGCAGTGATTCATCAGTTGATGGGCGGCTTGCGTTCCAGCATGGGCTATCTTGGCTGCCCGGATATTCCGACCATCCACGCCAAAGCCGAATTCGTCGAGATCACTTCTGCCGGCATACGCGAATCGCATGTGCATGACGTGCAGATCACCAAAGAAGCGCCAAACTACCACATTGACTAAACACTGCGGAACGGAGAAGGGGGAAGAGAGAAGGTAATAGCCAAAGCCACTCTTCCCCTTTCTCTTTTCTCCCTTCACGGGTCTTGAACATGCACAAAAAAATCCTCATCCTCGATTTCGGCTCGCAGTACACGCAACTGATCGCGCGTCGTGTGCGCGAGACGCATGTCTATTGCGAATTGCACCCTTGGGACATGACCGAGGCGGATATTCGCGCCTTTAACCCGGCAGGAGTCATCCTTTCCGGCGGCCCGAATTCGGTTTATGAAGAAGAGACGCCGAAAGCGCCGCAAGTAGTGTTCGAGCTTGGTGTGCCGGTGTTCGGCATCTGTTATGGCATGCAGACCATGGCGGCGCAGCTCGGCGGCAAAGTCGAATCCGGCCGCGTGCGCGAGTTCGGCTACGCCGAAATCCGCGCGCAGGGACACTCCAAACTGTTCGACGGCATCCAGGACAAGATCAACGCACAGGGCCACGGCCTGCTCGACGTGTGGATGAGCCACGGCGACAAGGTGACGGCACTTCCGCCCGGGTTCTCGGCCATTGCTTCCAATGAAGCCACGCCGTTCGCCGCGATGGCGGACGAGGCGCGCCGTTATTACGCGGTACAGTTCCACCCGGAGGTCACCCATACCTATCAGGGCAAGGCTATCATCGGCCGCTTCGTGCACGACATCTGCGGCTGCGGCCAGGACTGGAACATGCCGGATTACATCAGCGAAGCGGTGGCCAAGATCAAGGCGCAGGTCGGTGATGAGGAAGTCATTCTCGGCCTGTCGGGCGGCGTGGATTCGTCCGTGGCGGCGGCGCTGATCCATCGCGCCATCGGCGACCAGCTGACCTGCGTGTTCGTCGACAACGGCCTGCTGCGCCTGCACGAGGGCGAGCAGGTGATGGAGACGTTCGCGAAAAATTTGCACATGAAGGTCATCCATGTGGATGCCAGCGGCGAATTCATGAAGCACCTTGCCGGCGTGACCGATGCCGAGCAGAAGCGCAAAGTCATCGGGCGCGAATTCATCGAAGTGTTCCAGCGTGAATCGGCCAAGCTGAAGCAGGCCAAGTGGCTGGCGCAGGGCACCATCTACCCGGACGTGATCGAATCCGCCAGCGCCAAGACCAAGAAGGCGCATGCCATCAAATCGCACCACAACGTCGGCGGTTTGCCGGAGTCCATGCATCTCAAGCTGCTGGAGCCGTTGCGGGAACTGTTCAAGGATGAGGTGCGCGAACTCGGCGTGGCGCTGGGCCTGCCTGCCGACATGATCTACCGCCATCCTTTCCCCGGCCCCGGCCTGGGCGTGCGTATCCTCGGCGAGGTGAAGCGCGAGTATGCCGAACTGTTGCGCCGCGCCGACGCCATCTTCATCGAAGAACTGCGCAATACCAAAGACGCCAGCGGCAAGAGCTGGTACGACCTCACCAGCCAGGCTTTTACAGTGTTCCTGCCGGTAAAGTCGGTCGGCGTAATGGGCGACGGGCGTACCTACGAATGGGTGGTCAGCTTGCGTGCGGTACAGACGCAGGACTTCATGACCGCACACTGGGCGCACCTGCCGTATGAGTTGCTGGGCAAGGTTTCCAACCGCATCATCAACGAAGTGCGCGGCATCAACCGGGTCGTGTACGATATTTCCGGCAAACCGCCCGCGACCATTGAGTGGGAATGACGAAATGTCACTTTCTCACTAATTGGCACCTTTAGAGACTATCGAAAGAAGTAGACGATAGCTCGGAAAGTCACAAAAGAAACCCCTTGATTCGTCAAGGGGTTTCGTCGTTTTTGGACTCATGAACTATTAACTACTATTGAAAGATCGAGCAAACACTTTCGAAATTCATAACCAATCTCCGCTGTCGGTATTGATGACGGCATCGGCGAGTGGCAAGGAGGTCGCTAATTCAGTACCGCCAGATGGTGAGAAAGCCCTTTGACTGGCGCAAGGAGGTAAATGCCGCACCAGCAAAGGGTTTGCAGGCCGATTAACGGTGTTCTTGACGGTATTGGAAACGCTGCGCGAGATGTCCCAGAACGCGCGTGGAAATACCGTCAAGCAACTCCTTCTCGGTTGTGCAAATCAAGCAATGAAGCCATTTCCATAGCCTTTGACGATACTGGAGAAATCAAATGAGAAATAGCGATATAAAGACCTTAAAAGGAAGGGACAAGGCATACAAGGTGCGCGACCGGGACGGGTTGTACGTTTTCGTGTCGCCCAGCGGATATAAGTCTTTCCGGCTGGATTACCGTATTAACGGGCGCCGGGAAACGCTGACCATCGGCAAGTGCGGCGACGACGGTATCACCTTGGATGAGGCACGAGAGAGAACAATGGCAGCGCGAAAACTGATTGCCAAGGGTATTTCTCCGAGCAAGGAAAAAGCCAAAGCGATAAGCGACCTGCGTGCGTCCAAGACGCTGGCTGAATGGGCCGGCCGATGGCTGAGCGAGTACCAGATGGCAGACAGCACTCGCGCGATGCGGAAGAGCATCCTTGATCGCGACATTATTCCGATTTTGGGCAACTGCCTGCTGTCCGAGATTGAAGCTACTAACTTGGTCAGTCTGTGCGACAAAATCAAAAAGCGGGGGGCACCTGCGACGGCAGTCCATGCGCGGGAAGTGATTGGTCAGATTTACCGCTACGCCATCGGGCGAGGTGAGAAGGTCAGGAACCCGGCGGACCATGTGCAGGCCAGCGCTATTGCCACGTTCAAGCCCAAGGACAGGTCGCTTTCCCCTGTGGAAATCCGCCATTTTCTCACTGTGCTGGAAACCGTGGGGACACTGCCCACCATTAAACTGGCGCTGCGCTTGATTTTGTTGACGCTGGTTCGCAAGGGCGAACTGCTGAATGCCACATGGGATGAAGTGGACTTCGATGCGGCGATCTGGACGATTCCAAAGCAGCGCATGAAGGCCAGACGGCCTCATATCGTCTATCTGTCGCAACAGGTGCTGGATATTCTCGTCGCCCTGAAAACCTGTGCCGGGGGTTCCCGCTACCTGCTGCCTTCCCGCTACGACGCCGACAAACCCCTGTCCAACGCCACCCTGAACCGCGTCATCGACGTCGCGGTGGAGAAAGCCAAGGCGGAAGGCTTGCCGCTGGAAGAATTTTCTGTCCACGATCTCAGGCGCACCGGCTGTACGCTGCTGTATGAGGCGGGCTTCAACTCCGACTGGATCGAGAAGACCTTGGCGCACGAACAGCGGGGAGTGCGGGCGGTTTATAACAAGGCTGAATATGCTGAGCAGCGGCGGGACATGCTGCAAAAGTGGGCAAACATGGTAGACGGTTGGGTGCCATGGAGCGAAGTAGGCACTGTTGGCTCGCGGCCGGATGAGCTGGTCGCGCTCTCTTAATAAATAAGGAGCGCACTTGCCGGGTGATTGGCTCGTGCGTCCCAACTCAAACAAGCGTTAGGAGCGTCAGATGAGCGAAGTTATTCCCCCCTCTAGGTTTCTTTACGACATGGATAGTCTGATTGCGCGCGCCCTGAATGGCGAGAAAGACAAGGCAATAATCCTGATGAATTACTTTTGCTCAACCGTCGAGCGTGGCGAAGAGGTTGATCGTCGTGTGCAGTTATACATCGCAACTGCGTGGCGGCGGTATTTAGGTGACCCCAAGCATGACATTGCAAAGGCGCTTGGTCTGAAACGCCCGAAGGCAGGCAATCCCCGCGGTGTGTCGAAGAAGCGTAGGCTTACGCCTGACGGGCGTGAGGAACTTGCGCAACGTATTGATGAATTACGGCGCAACAAATTGAATTACGCGGACGCTATTGCAGCCGCGGCTGACGAGTTCGATGTGAGCCAGCGGACTGCTAGTAATTGCTATAGCGAATATTTTCCCGATGGGCTGGAGAACGAATGAAGACAATTGTGGAATAAGTTGCAGTGACCATGCGCTTGGCGTACCTGATCATGCAGCGTCCTTTTATTAATTTTGGAGACGCTGAACATGAACGGAAAAACCAAACGCCTTATCCGCCGTGAGGTCTTGCACGTCAAAGTTCCCATGTCTGATTCTCAGATTTACTCACTGGAGAAGGAGGGGAAGTTTCCGGCCAGAATCCAGTTAAGCCCACGTTGTGTAGCGTGGGATGAGGCGGAAGTCGACGCATGGATCGAGGCCCGCAAGGCTGACCCGGAGCCGCTCAAAGCTGCACCTCCTGATGTGAGCCTCAGGAAAACCCGCCCTGTTCGCCATGGTGCGTCCGCCGCCCAACGCGGTGACAACGCGAAGGATTAAGGGGACTCCATGGGTGCAAATTCTCTCATAGCACTGCTTCATGGTGTTAAGTGCATGGGGCAGAACCGATGGCTCGCGAAATGCCCGAGCCATGATGACCGCGCCCCATCGCTTTCGATTCGCGAACTGGAGGACGGCCGTGTGCTTCTGCACTGTTTTGCTGGGTGCGATGTGCACGAGGTTGTCCATGCGGTTGGTCTGCAGATCGATGACCTGTTTCCGCCCCGCGAAATTGAGGACGGCCGTGGCAAACCAGAACGCCGCCCTTTTCCTGCCACTGACATCCTGCGCGCAATCGCATTCGAATCGACGGTCGTCCTGATCGCCGCAGCCGATCTCCTCGCGGGAAGACCTTTCAACGACCACGACCGGGCACGCCTCGTTCTGGCGGTATCGCGCATTCAGGCGGCACTGGAAGCTGGAGGTATCCAATGAACGGCATCGAAAAAGGTCAGGCTTTTCTCGACGAGCGTGCATCTGCGGCGATGAAGGCATCCGATCCAACCGCACCGCGCACAGACTCAACCGCGAATGGCAAGCGTAGACCACAGTTGGGTTTCGCCCCCCTGCCGGTGGTGCAGACAACCTGTGCTGCGGACATTGAGCCAGAAGCGATCCGCTGGTTATGGAACGGCTGGCTGGCTCGTGGAAAATTCCACATTCTTGCGGGACAGGCCGGTACCGGAAAAACAACCCTCGCAATGGCCCTTGTCGCGGCGGTAACCACGGGTGGGCGCTTCCCGGATGGAACACGCGCACCTGTTGGCAACGCGCTGATATGGTCTGGGGAAGATGGTGCGCAAGACACGCTAGTTCCAAGATTGCTTGCCGCCGGTGCGGATGTGAAGCGGGTGCATTTTATTGGTGATGTGCAACATGGCGATGAGCTGCGCAGTTTTGATCCGGCGACCGATATTCGCGCCATGTCAGACGCTGCAGCCCGCATCGGTGACATAGCCTTGCTGATTGTTGATCCGGTAGTAAATGCGGTTGCCGGAGACAGCCACAAAAACGGCGAGGTGAGACGGGCACTACAGCCGCTGGTTGAATTCGGCGAAAAATTTGGATGTGCCGTCTTGGGGATAACTCACTTCTCAAAAGGGACAGGTGGCAAGGACCCGATGGAGCGAGTGACCGGATCGTTGGCCTTTGCGGCACTTGCTCGTGTGGTTCTGGCGACCGCCAAGCTCAATGACGGCGAAGCTTTCAAGCGCGTCTTCTGCCGCGCCAAAAGCAACATAGGCCCCGATCAAGGCGGCTTCGAGTATGACCTGCAGCAGAAGGAAATCGAAGGCCATAAGGGACTGTTTGCCAGCTATTCGGCATGGGGCGCAGCGGTAGAGGGGTCGGCACGCGAACTATTTGCGGAAAGTGCCCCCGATTACGACGACGGCGAGGGGGCGAGAGCAGAACAGTTCTTGCGCGAAATACTTGCCAATGGACCGTTACCGCAAAAAGAAGTTGACGCGGATTATAAGGGCGCCGGATTTTCACTTTCGACAATCAAGCGGGCAAAAAAACGGTTGGGGGTTGTTTCGAAAAAAGACGGCATGAAAGGCGTGTGGTACTGGAGCCTGCCAAGTGAAAAGCACGAAGAGGTTCATGAAGGGGACGAAGAGGCTCAGCATATTAGAGTGAATCCCTTCGGAAAAAATGAACCTCTTCAGGACGGGTCACCGGCTGATAATGATGAAACTGAGGTGGCGTTTTGAAAGCCTCACGAGCGATTGAAAATGCCGCCGGAAAGTTCGACACAGCAGCTCAGGCGATCCTGACACGCTGCGAGCAATCCGGTTTACAACTTCGCGTGGAGGGCGAACACCTGAAGGTTAAGGGCAGCCGCGCCATCATCGCGGCATGGCAGTCGATGATCCAGCGGCATAAGCCGGAAATTATCGCGCTACTGTCCGGGCAAAACTCCAGTCAAATTCCTGACGAGGACTGCGCAATGCTGGCAGCGGACTACAACGAACTTACCGCCTGCATCATTGAGCTGTGCCAGCTTGCAGGGTACCCGTCCGACGTACAGGAACGGATGCTCACTGCACGGCAAAACCTCTACCCCTATATGTTTGCGACGGAGTGCGCATATTTCCGCTTGCAGGTGATCCGGGCAAGGGCACGGTTGTACTGGCATGGCGATGCGCTTCAGGCTGGAATGTGAGCGGAAATCGTGCGCCGGATAAGTTCACAGTTACCACGCAGTTTCCGCGCATGAAAACCAAGCAGCGGCGCGGGTCTGGGCAAACTGAACGACCAATAACCGCGCAGTCTGAGCCGAAAACGAACTATTAAGAGGGGAAAAGAACGAACCGCAAATACCCGCGCAGCTGAACCCAGAACAGACTATTAACGGAGGCATGACGATGCGAAACTGGACGCCACAACAAGCGGAAGAAGAACTTCGATTTTGTAATAGCTATTCACGCCTTCCAACACTGCTTGAGATTGCACGGCAGATGGATGAGCGTGATTGGCTTGCACTGCTTGGCCAGTCGTGGGAAGTCTGTGACAACGTTGGGGAGCATCTCGAATTATTATTGGCATCTCCCTTTGGCGATAGACTTGGGGGAGGCGCGATAACCGAAATGATGAATGCAGACGAACAGGCCGCGTATGACGCGCTACCTAGTGTCGTCACTGTCTACCGAGGCTGCTATAAGAGCAACAAATGGGGCTTTTGCTGGAGCCTTGATCGCAACGTGGCGCAAAGATTTCCGACCTTCATCCGCTACCGCCAAAATGGCCAACCGCTGCTAGTCAAGGCAGAAGCCAAGAAGCAAGATATTGCTGCCGTAAAGCTAGGCCGCAATGAATTGGAAATTATCACGCACCGGCCTAAGCACATTTCTACTTCATTTATTCGTGAGCAAGCCGGAACAGAGTTTGTGCCGGAGAACGGCGCAGTGTGGCTGAAAACGAACTATTAACCGGGGAGGAACCATGCGTCAGTGGACACCGGAAGAGCGGCAGCGGCAGTCCGAACTTATCCGGCAGTGGCAACCGTGGAAACAGTCCACTGGTCCACGCACGGTTGCGGGCAAGGCTGTGTGCGCCCAGAACGTTGTCGTCGGGCAACAGAGACGGGAAAGGGAACTGGAGCAGGCCCGCGCAGAACTGGCGGCCGCGCAACAAAGAATTCGAAAGTTGACCCGCAAGAAGGCATCGGTAACGGATTGGGAACTGTTGGCTAAGGCGCTCGATTTCTAGGAGTAGTCTGCTTGGGGTGGGCGATGAAGTGGCCGCATTGGCCGATGACAGGACCTCGGCCATAGCCGTGTCGTCCAATTATCGGCCATAGCCGACATTAGGAGAAGGAAAATTTAAGGTCAGCTGATTATTTATGAGCGGACTATACTAAGTCTAGGCTGGTACTAAATTGGGAACAGGTCACTATGGACAAGAAGTACTGGAAGCACTGGACTGAACCTAATGGGATATTGATTACAAATATTCCGATGAATTGGCAGTATCGAAATCCCGTAGTCGATTCAAGGACTGAGAAGCCGCCCTATAGCTTTGAACCATATGAAAATGCCATTGGCTGTTTCCAGTTGAGTTGTTATCAACTCGAAAAATCATCTCAAAATAGGAACAAGCAAACAGATAATCAAACCAGTGAGTCGAAATGGATGAGCAGTCGAGAAGACTCGGATGAATTCGACATGTATCTCTACTTTGGGGCAATGGATGATCAGGCTCTAATCTGCAAGTATATTTACAGACGTGAACTGCGAGGTGACACGCGGATTCTTGAACAATTAAAGCTGGTTGATAAGGTTCTCAAGCGCATCAAAGTTATTCCAATTCGGGATCGACCTCTAGCGGCAAATTTAGACAAGTACGACCGATTTTTAGCATCTCTAGTTGCTTCACATGACCTTCTGGATGCTGCGATTAACTCAGGGAGTTACATTGAAATAGTAGTTATAGCAACGAATCAAATAGACGCTTTCCTTCGACTTTCAATCGTACTCGCGAAACAACTAAGTGATCAGACTGACGACATAGAGGTAAAGTACCTTTTTCAAGGCGACGACGAAAAAGGAATACTCGAAAGAAAAATATTTCGTGAGGCGGTTAAGCTTGGTGTTATTGATACCAAAACTGAAGAGAGGCTGAATGGCCTCTATGACTTTCGAAATAGAGTCATTCATCGATATATCATTTCTCTAATTAGAACGTATGACATGATTCCAGCAATTAGCGAGTTACTGGATGTGCATGAAGAAATTCGTCTAGCCCTCCGAGTTCTAGAGGATCGCCAAATCGGCAAGGGCTTCGGTATTTATGGTCGTGGATTCCAGCGACTAGAAGACCGTGACGAGGTGGCTATAGCAGTAGAGAGGAAGAGAGCTGAGTCAATGGCGAACGACAAGCATGTGCTTGATAGGTTTCGGCGTAAGATAGGGATAGGCGAATAGTACCGTAGTGAATCGCCTCCGAAACAGTAGGCATTCAGCTTGATTCGTCTGGAATATACTGCTTCAGGACAGGCTGACGATGTTATCGCGAAAATCTACCGCTTCGTTTCTATCCTCGGATGGTTCAAGCGTGGATATGTCGATGTCGGCGGATACATAACAGGCTCACATGCAAATCTCTACTCAGAGCCGCAACACTTTTCGACTGTTATCGCCGGCGGCCCCCACGGGTTCGACTGTAATTATCTGCCACTCATCAGAGATAAGCTCCGGCAACTCTTTCGTACCTAGACGCTGGCGATAGAGCGAGAACAGAAACAACGAGGTACCAATGATGGTACTGGGCGCAGGCGGAACTCAATACGACACCTTATGACTGGTCACCCAATCTCCATAGAGCGTGCGAGGGAGCTGATAGCAGGCGAACTTGGCGATGTGTACCGCCAAATCCTTGCTGATTGCTGTGTGCCAATTTTTTGGAGTAGCAGCAATGGCAGACAAGTCCATGTAAAGCACAACGGCACTCTAACGCTTGTCCGCACACCAAAAATGGTCATTGGTGTTACGGCAGCCCATGTTGTGCGCCAATTTGCTCACGACATCAAGAACGAGCAGTTTCAGTTGAACTTGATGAACGAAATTGTGAATGACTTACTCGACCGGGTCATCTGCATTTCGGACAAACTGGATTTGGCGACAATCGCCCTTGATGACGAGCTGGTTGAGAGACTAGGGAAAGTGCCGCTTAGTATGTGGCCGCCATTGCCGCCAGAAGAAGGCCGAGGAATCATGATTGCGGGATTCCCCGGCGTGGAGCGACTTCAACCAGAGCCGCGAAAAATTAGCTGGGGCCTGTTCACGGTATTGGGAGTTGCGCGTACTGTCAGCCACCAGCAAATTACATGGTTGATTGAGCCGGAACACAACATACCGAGTCCGAAAATTCCGACACCGCCGCCTCAATACCCTCTAGGCGGCATTAGCGGTGGGCCTCTGGTAAGCTGGTTTGAGAGTGATGCCCATCTAGTTCACTATCGCTTGTCTGGTATCGTGGTCGAGCATCCTGACTACGCGGGCAATACCGATCTGCCGCCAATTGAAAGATTAGTCGCCGTTCGTGCCGACACGATAACTGAAACAGGTAGAATTATCGAGATCTAGCCAAGCCTGTATAGAAATGACAATCCCTCACCGCACAGGGCGACTAGATAGCTCGTTTTTATTCAATAGGGAGAAATCATGGAAATTGATATCGACGAAACAGATTTTGACGATCTTGTTCGGGATCGTACAAACATGCCACTCAACAGGGCGGAAACGCTGGCAAGTCTTCGAGACGCCATTAACAAAGGCGGGCATGTCTGGCTTAAGGATGTAACCGGCAGGCGCAGCCACAAAGTTACACTAAGCAATGGGGAGCTTCTCAAAATTCGGATTGCATAATGCTGGCCTGTCATTAGACCTTGGAGTCGCATTCTGGCGGCTTTTTTCCGCAAAAAAGTCCCATTGGGGGGAGCTTGGCTGTGCGAGCGGACAGTTTCGGGGGGCGGCGGCTTCGGGACAATCCCTTCCCTGAGTTACCCCGCAGAAAATGAAAAGCGCTTGCATCGCCGCAAGCCCTTCATTATTTGGCGCGCTCGAAGAGATTAGAACTTCTCCACTGCATACAACAGCAGACGAAGTTTCGGACAACTGAAACGGCTGCAGAGGCCGATAATCGGACGACAAATAATCATCCATCAACTTAAGGCGCGGCACATCACGCCTTGGCTGTCAGCCACGCCCCATCATTCTTTGCGCTGTTTACCTCGCTAGAGACTATGTGCCAAGCAAAGGATTCGGAGGTCAACGGGTGTTGAGCCAATGCGGCAATTTCATCGGCTCGCAAATCCCGTCTGATCCATTGTCTCGCGTCTTCTGCAGAAAGAACCAGTGGCTCTCGTTCATGGATCTCTCGTAGGGCACCTTGTGCTTCAGTGGTGATAATGGCGAAACTAGTGATGTTTGCATGCCGGTTGCTTTCATACAGTCCGGCCATGAATACAGGCTCATCATTCGCCCGATGAATTAAGTATGGCTGTTTACCTTCGGGTGTTTCTTTCCACTCATACCAGCCGTCCGCTGGAACTATGCATCGCCCTGATTTCCAAGCGTCGCGAAAGTAAGGGATGGTTGCGGCTGTCTCAACTCGTGCGTTGATCGGCTTCCTTGCCTTGGAATCAGCCCATGACGGCAGAAAGCCCCAATAGAGAAGTTCGGCTACATGGCCTGTGTCATTGTCATGGAATACCAACACCTGACGGCTGGGTGCAACGTTCCAAGACGGTTGCAGTTCCAAGTCGGTCTGCTTCCATCCCGGATCGAACGCCTCAGAGTAGCGACTTGGGCGCTTTGATTGAGGAAAACGTCCACACACGGCTATCAGCCCTTATCTGTTTCGTGCGTGTTTTTCGGCTTGAGTTGTTCGGCTGGATCAGGCATGGCGCCGTTGAAAATTCTTACCGAAAGCGGCACCAGATTCTCGTAGGTCCGCAAGACCGTCGATTCCGGTATTTCCCTGCCAGCGTAGCGCGGCTCACGCTGCATTTGCGCGCGCAGCAGTCGCAAAGCCGCCGCCGTTGGCAAAGTCTGGAGCAACTCCCGCGAGTAGCGCGCGTATTTCATGTGGCTGCACTTCCTCGCCTCGTCCATCCACGATTGCAGCTCTGGCGAAATCGTATCCGTAGTTGAGGAGTTGCGGGATTCGTTCACGGCTCACCTCCATTTCTGGTGCAAAGGGGCGCGAGGTTCTGTTCCAATTTACTATACCCTGATTACCATGCGCTGCAACATGGCCCGGTCATATGCGTGCACGTCAAACCCTTCATGATTCCCGGATTGTGAACCGTATGCTCAAACGCCCAATTTTTGGGCAGGTGCGCGACGTTCTTGTGGTGATGGTGGATTCGACCATTTGCAATCTATAATCCCCCAATTGGCTACAACGGTATAACTATGCTGGACGACATCAAGAAGACCCTGTGGGCTGCCGCCGACAAGTTGCGCGCCAACATGGACGCCGCCGAATACAAACACCTCGTTCTCGGTCTAATTTTCGTCAAGTACATCTCTGACGCCTTTGCCGCCCGCCGTGCAGAGTTGGGGCGTCGCCTTGCGGACAAGTCAGACGATTACTTCCTGCACGACAGCACGCCTGAGCTGCTGGCAGCCGAACTGGAAGACCGCGACTACTACACCGAGGTGAACGTCTTCTGGGTGCCGGAATCCGCCCGCTGGGAAGCACTGCGTGCTGCCGCCAAGCAGCCGGACATCGGCAAGCGCATCGACGATGCCCTTGCGCTCATCGAGGCGGAGAACCCCAAGCTCAAGGGCATACTGGACAAACGATTTGCACGCGCCCAATTGCCGGACGGCAAACTCGGCGAACTGGTTGACCTCGTTTCGACCATCGGCTTTGGCGAGAACGCCAGCCAAGCCCGCGATGTGCTGGGGCAGGTCTATGAATACTTCCTCGGGCAGTTCGCCAGCGCCGAGGGCAAGAAGGGCGGCCAGTTCTACACGCCTGCCAGCATCGTCAAGACACTGGTCGCTGTGCTGGCCCCGCACCATGGCAAAGTGTATGACCCATGCTGCGGCTCCGGTGGCATGTTCGTGCAATCCGAGAAATTTATCGAGTCCCATGGTGGCAAGCTGGGTGACGTTGCCATCTTCGGGCAGGAGTCCAACCCGACCACGTGGCGGCTGGCGGCGATGAACCTCGCCATTCGCGGCATCGACTTCAACCTTGGGCGCGAGCCTGCCGACACCTTCACCAAGAACCAGCACCCGGACTTGCGTGCCGATTTCATCCTCGCCAATCCGCCGTTCAATATCTCTGACTGGTGGCACGGCAGCCTGAGCGGCGACCCGCGCTGGGAATACGGCGACCCACCGGCGGGCAACGCCAACTATGCGTGGTTGCAGCACATGCTGTACCACCTGAAGCCCACCGGGCGCGCTGGCATCGTGCTGGCGAACGGCTCGATGAGTTCCAGCCAGAACAGCGAAGGCGACATCCGCCGCGCCATGGTCGATGCCGACGTGGTGGAGGTGATGATTGCCCTGCCCGGACAGCTTTTCTTCAACACCCAGATACCTGCCTGCCTATGGTTCTTGGCCAAAGAAAAGCGCACCCGCAAAGGAGAGGTACTGTTCATCGACGCCCGCAAGCTGGGCACGATGATTAGCCGGGTGCAGACGGAACTGACCGACGAGGTTATCGACCGCATTGCAGGCACGGTTGCCGCATGGCGTGGCGAGGCAGGTGCGGGAGAGTATCAGGACACCCCGGGCTACTGCCGCGGCGTGAAGCTGGCGGAAATCGCCGAACACGGGCATGTCCTCACGCCGGGACGCTACGTCGGTGCAGAGGCGGTGGAAGACAACGACGAAGCCTTTGCCGACAAGATGCAGGCCCTCACGGAAAAACTGGGGGAGCAGATGGCGAAGGGGGCGGAGCTTGACCAGTTAATCCGGCAGAAGCTGGGGGGGCTGGGGTATGAGTTTTGATCTGCCAGTATTGCCCGATGGATGGGAATATTCATCACTTGAAACTTGTGCGAGATCGAACTCAATAAGTTATGGCGTAGTCCAGCCGGGATCGCCAGTTACAGATGGCGTCCCAATAATTCGAGTCAATAATTTCCGTGACACTCGAATTGAGCTGTCTGAAATTATGAAGATCGCACCGGAGATTGAGGCCAAATATGGACGGACGCGGTTGTCCGGTGGCGAAGTGTTGCTGACGCTGGTCGGTTCTGTTGGGCAAGTAGCTGTTGTTCCCAACACATTGAAAGACTTCAATGTCGCTCGTGCGGTCTGCGTGATTCACCCACTCCCGCACATAAGTCCTGAATGGATTGCCATCTGCCTTCGATCACCACTATCACAGCACATCTTGAATAGCAGGGCGAATACGACGGTTCAAACAACAATCAATCTGAAAGATGTAAGGGCGTTACCCATTCCTTTGCCGCCAATGGCAGAGCGACAAAATATTACTGGGCTGGTGTCAGCGCTCGACGACCGCGTCGCGCTCCTGCGCGAAACCAACGCCACCCTTGAAGCCATCGCACAGGCACTGTTCAAATCGTGGTTCGTGGACTTCGATCCCGTACACGCCAAGCAACAAGGCATCGCCCCGGAAGGGATGGACGAGGCTACTGCTGCGCTTTTTCCTGACAGCTTTGAGGAGTCGGAGTTGGGGTTGGTGCCGAAGGGGTGGCGCTGGTCAACCTTGAATGACGCTTACGAAATCAATCCGCAACGCAAACTGAAGAAGGGCGAAATTGCGCCGTATTTAGATATGGCGAACGCGCCGAGTAGCGGGCATGGCGCCGAATCGGTTGTTCAACGCGAGATGGGTTCTGGCTCAAAATTTATGAACGGCGATACTTTGCTTGCGCGAATTACGCCGTGCTTGGAGAACGGTAAAACAGCTTTTGTGGATTTTCTTGCTGTCGATCAAAACGGCTGGGGATCAACGGAGTTCGTTGTTCTTCGCCCAAGAAAACCATTACCTGAATACCACGCCTATTTGCTTGCTCGGCATAAACCATTTCGAGATTTTGCGATTCAGAGCATGTCTGGCACAAGCGGTCGACAACGTATTCAAAACGATGTGCTGGGGCATTACTTGTTGGCACTGCCAACGGAAGAGGTCGCAACGGCTTTTGGTGTCATCGTTACTCCGATTCAGCAAAGGATTTCGGCAAATAACGCTCAAGCTCAGACCCTAGCCACCCTCCGCGACACATTGCTCCCCCGTCTGATTTCTGGTCAACTGCGCCTGCCTGATACGGCAGATGCAATCACCGAAACGCTTTCAGGAATCTAATATGGCACTGAACTTAGGCAAACGTCTGGTCGAATTTTTACAGACCAATACCGACACCAGCTATACCGCTCGTGAAATTGCGCAGTGGATGTTTACGCAGTTTCCTGATGAATGTGCCGAGAAGAAGGCCGCAAGTACAGCTGACTACATTAAGACAGATGCGGATTTGGTACAGCAATTGGTTGCCGAAATCGGCGGCTCACGCCCACGCTGGCAAAAACAACATCCGCAACTTAAAACGACGGAAGGTAGGCCACGTCGTTACTACTGGACAGAAAAAAATGCCAGCGAAGAAGTGGATTCAGCGGAACAGGTGGATGCCACTGCAAGCAAGCCATCCGCACCGGGTATTGCCAAGCCAGAGATAAAATTGAGTGAGCATGATCTTTATCCAAGGTTGGTTACTTATCTGCAAATAGAACATGAAGTGGTTTCTTGCCGCATTGATGAGAAACGCTCAAGCAATAAGTCCGGCAGTGGCGCGAATGAGTGGTTGCATCCCGATTTGGTCGGCCTAGAGGATTTGTCCGGAGACTGGGTGCGCGAAATTCGCGATTGCGTAAATGTGCTGGCTGCGCGCCGCGCTCGCTTGTGGTCGTTTGAAGTCAAACTTTTGATTAACCGATCCAATGTACGCAAGTGCTATTTTCAAGCGGTCTCAAATTCTTCATGGGCGCACTTTGGCTACTTGGTGGCGGAGAAGATCGAAGGCGATGGCACTATGAAAGAATTGACCATGCTCGCCGCTACACACGGGATAGGTCTGATACAACTCGATAGCGTGACCCCGACCGACAGCCAAATTATGATTCCCGCCCGTGAACGTCCTGATATTGACTGGGACATGTGTAACCGCTTAACCGAAGAGAATAAGGATTTTGCGGCCTATATTGAGCGAATCAAGCATTTTTATCAGACGGGTAAGGTGAATAAGACGGAGTGGGAATTGGGCACTTCCGTGTAGTGACAAATGCTTTTTAATCGCAGTACCGGTGAAACTGGAAAGTGCTCGGATGACTGAAGACCAACTGGAACAAGAAACACTAGGCTGGCTGGCTGAAGTTGGTTACACGGTGTTGCACGGCACCGTCATTGCGCCCGATGGCGACAACCCTGAGCGCGCCGACTACCGGCAGGTGCTACTGCGGGAGCGCCTGCGCACTGCGGTCAACAAGCTCAATCCCGGCATTCCTGCCGCTGCCCGCGAAGATGCTATCGAGCAGGTGTTTGACCTTGGCATTCCTAGCCAACTTTCCGCCAACCGCCGCTTCCATCAACTGCTGGTGGCTGGGGTGCCGGTGCAGTACCAGAAGGATGGCGAGACACGCGGCGACTTCGTGCGCCTGATTGATTGGGCAAATCCTAGCCACAACGAGTGGCTGGCGATTAACCAGTTCTCCATCAAAGGCCCCCACCATACCCGCCGCCCGGACGTCATCCTGTTCGTGAACGGTCTGCCGCTGGTGCTGCTGGAACTAAAAAATCCCGCCGACGAAAACGCCGACATCTGGAAAGCGTTTGACCAGATCCAAACGTACAAGGAGCAAATTCCGGACGTATTCCATTACAACGAGGTGCTGGTCGTATCCGATGGCAGCGAGGCGCGCTTGGGCGGGCTATCCAGCGATGCGGAGCGCTTCATGCAGTGGCGCACCATCGACGGGGCGACGCTGGACCCGCTGGGTGAATTCAATGAACTGGAAACGCTGGTGCGCGGCGTGCTGGCTCCGGCCACTTTTCTGGATTACCTGCGCTACTTCGTGCTGTTCGAGGACGATGGCACGCTGGTGAAGAAGATTGCCGGGTATCACCAGTTCCACGCGGTGCGGGCAGCCATCGGGCAGGTGGTGACTGCCTCCCGCCCCGGCGGTTCGCACAAGGGTGGCGTGGTGTGGCATACGCAGGGCAGCGGTAAGAGCATGACCATGACCTGCTTTGCCGCACGGGTGATGCAGGAAGTGGCGATGGAGAACCCGACTATCGTGGTCATCACCGACCGCAACGATTTGGACGGGCAGTTGTTCGGGGTGTTTTCGCTGGCGCAGGATTTGTTGCGCGAACAACCGGTGCAGGTGGGAACGCGGCAGGACTTGCGCGCCAAACTGGGCAATCGCCCCTCCGGTGGCATCGTGTTCGCCACCATCCAGAAGTTCATGCCCGGCGAAGATGAGGATACCTTCCCGGTGCTGTCAGACCGCCACAACATCGTGGTGATTGCCGACGAGGCGCACCGCACGCAATACGGTTTTGAGGCGAAGCTGAAGACCATCAAGCCGCCGCGTGAAGTTGCCAACGATGCGCAATCGTTGAAAGCGGCACAACCTGACGCCGAGTATCAGGCGCGCTACCAAGTCGGCTATGCGCAGCATCTGCGCGACGCGCTGCCCAATGCCACTTTCGTGGCGTTCACCGGCACGCCGGTTTCCTCGGAAGACCGCGACACCCAAGCCGTGTTCGGCGAATACATCAGCGTCTACGACATGCAGCAGGCCAAGGAGGACGGCGCAACGGTCGCCATCTACTTTGAGTCCCGGCTGGCCAAGCTGTCGCTGAATGCCGAGGAGTTGCCGCAGATTGATGCCGAGGTTGATGCACTGGCCGAGGACGAAGAGGAAAGCCAGCAGGCCAAACTGAAGAGCCGCTGGGCCGCGCTGGAAAAGGTGGTGGGGGCGGAACCCCGCATCACCAGCGTGGCCGCCGACTTGGTTGCCCATTTCGAGGAGCGCAACAAGGCGCAGAACGGCAAGGCCATGGTCGTCGCCATGAGCCGGGAGATTTGCGTCCACCTGTACAACGAGATTGTGAAGCTGCGCCCGGACTGGCACGACCCCGACCCGGAGAAGGGCGCAATCAAAATCGTGATGACCGGCTCGGCCAGCGACAAGGCGCTGCTGCGCCCCCACATCTATAGCGGACTGGTCAAGAAACGGCTGGAGAAGCGCTTCAAAAACCCTGCAGACCCGATGCGGCTGGTTATCGTGCGTGACATGTGGCTGACCGGCTTTGATGCGCCCTGTGTGCATACGCTGTACGTAGACAAGCCGATGAAGGGACACAACCTGATGCAGGCCATCGCCCGCGTCAACCGCGTGTTCAAGGACAAGCAGGGCGGCTTGGTGGTGGACTACATCGGCATCGCCAACGAACTGCGCAGTGCCTTGAAGGAATACACGGCTAGCCAAGGGCGTGGCCGCCCCACAGTGGACGCGCATGAAGCCTATGCCGTGTTGGCAGAAAAGCTCGACGTGCTGCGCGCCATGCTGCATGGTTTTGACTACAGCGACTTCCTCACCACGGGACACAAGCGTCTGGCCGGTGCCGCCAACCATGTGCTGGGAGAAAAGGACGGCAAGAAGCGTTTTGCCGACACCGCGCTGGCCATGAGCAAGGCGTTCACGCTGTGCTGCACGCTGGATGAAGCCAAGGCGGTGCGCGAGGAGGTGGCTTTCTTTCAAGCCGTGAAGGTAATCCTGACCAAGCGCGACATCAGCCAGCAGAAGCGCACCGACGAGGAACGTGAGCTGGCCATCCGCCAAATCATCAACTCGGCAGTGGTATCCGAACAGGTGGTCGATGTTTTTGACGCGGTGGGGCTGGATAAGCCCAACATCGGCATACTGGATGATGCCTTTCTTGCCGAGGTGCGCAACCTGCCGGAACGCAATCTTGCAGTGGAGTTGCTGGAGCGGCTACTGGAAGGCGAAATCAAGACGCGCTTTGCCGGTAACGTGGTGCAGGGCAAAAAATTCTCCGACCTGCTGTCCGACGTCGTTAAGCGGTATCAGAACCGCGCCATAGAAACGGCACAGGTTATCGAAGAGCTAATCGAGATGGCCAAGAAGTTCAGGGCAGCCGCAGAACGCGGTGATGCGCTTGGGCTGACGGAAGACGAAATCCGTTTCTACGACGCCTTGGCCGATAACGAGTCGGCCGTGCGCGAACTGAGCGACGAGACGCTGAAGAAGATTGCGCATGAACTGACCGAAAACCTGCGCCAGAACCTGAGCGTGGACTGGTCGGAACGTGAGAGCGTGCGAGCCAAGCTGCGGCTCATGGTCAAGCGCATCCTGCGCAAATACAAATACCCTCCAGACCAAGAACAGGCGGCAGTGGAGCTGGTGTTGCAGCAGGCTGAGGCGTTGGGGGAGGAGTGGTTTTGATGGGCGCTACCCGGCCAGAGAAAATTAGCTAATGAAAATATGCCCGCCTCACTATTTTTAATAATGCGGACACCGGTGGGTCCGTCTAATAACTGTTGAACGTTAGGGAGTAATAGGTGCCAATTGTTGAAGATGATGTAAAGAGAGCAATGGAGGCTTGGCTAAAAGTTCAAGGCTATACATGTGTCGAAGCTCGACTTGGAACAAGGCAAGGTTATGATGTTGAGGGCAAACATCCGACATCTTGCAAACGATTAGTCATCGAATGCAAGGGGGAGGCAACGACGGGTGACCAACACAGTCGTTCTTGGACAAACGTAGCATCGGCTATGTTAACTTCACTCAATGAAACAGAGGAAGTAGAAGGCACCAATGAAGTTGGGGTGGCTTTTCCAGACACAAAAGAATACCGAGGCAGAATGAGTCTCTTGCAGGCTTTCTGTAAAAGGCAAAATATTTGCGTCTATTGGGTTGCTGAAAGTGGTCAGGTTACTCAATGGTAGTAACGGTCACGTCTAACCCGGCGTTCGAGCGGGACGCTAAAAAACGCGGCGCCGGCGCCACCTCAACTCTATGTTAGGCAAATCAGAGGGATTTTATGGCAAATTTTTTCAAAGAGGAGCTTAACCAGTTTGGTCACATTCTTGAAAGCTCCATTCAAAAAGCCAGTACTGAAATACAGGGGCATATTGACGTTATTGGCTCAGAAATCAGCAAGCAGAGAACTCTGACAAAAGATGATATTAAGGAAATTGTTGATTATTCTGCTGAAGTGTTTGGCAAAACCATTGACACGAGAATTGAGAAAGTAAAAGCGGAGGCTGCAACATTAGTAACAGAAAAATTGGAAGAAATTAGAGGACAGTTATCGCGCTCGGCAGATGAGCAAAAACAAGTTGCTGTCCGGAATGCAACGGTTGCTGTAAGCGCAGCAATCATAGTCGGTGTTATTTCGCTGTTGTATCAAAAATTTCTTCACGGCGAAGTGGATCTTATTACCATATTCAGGGTTTCACTTTTCGCTTTCGCTTGCGGACACGTTATTTGGCTTATTGCGAAATATGTTACAAGTTACCTACAAGCGTCAGAGGAGAAGAGAAACATTATTGTTGTTGGTGCTCAATATCTGGGAATTTTCAAACTTCGTGGTGCAGCTGCGCATCTTATCCTGTTCTTAGTGGTAGCCATGTTATGGGCTACACTAAACTTTTGGCCACAAATTAGTTCTCTTCTTGGACGTTAAGACAGCAATGCCTAATACATCGCTCGAGTTCGCTCCCTCCGGTCGCTGGGACTCGCCTTCGGCGCGCCCCTTGGCTACCGTTGTATGTTTTAAAGAATGAGCAGAAAACAAGAAATCTACGTCGAGCTTCTTCGGCATAGCCTGCCTATGGCTAGGAACGTACTGTCTCACCGGGTCATTTTCGGAACGGGGAGAGAGGAAGCGTTTCGCATTTGTCAGCTGACTCACAATCTTTATGTGAGTATCTTGAATGAGGAATTCATTGCTCACGATTTATGGTTCCTAAATGTCACCGCTAGGGAATACGTGGATCGCGCCAAGGGATGTGCACTGTACCGGACGGTAGTCGAATTGATCAGGGAGCTGTTTTCTGTAGTACCTGCCGACATGAGAAATCAATTGGAATGGACGGGTCCATGAATAAACATAACAAGCGCTTTGAGTCCGACGCCTTACCCTTCCGCTCGCTCAAGCGCAACGTTAGAAGCCTTTAGCCATGACCGTTCGAGTTCCCTGCACTTCCTGCGGCGCAGAAATCTTGGTCGACACTGCCGAGAGAACCGGTGGCCTCTGCATGCCATGTAAAGGAGGCTACCGAAAGAATATTGAAGCCTCAAAGCAGTATTACGAACGAGAGAAAATAGAGAGAGAAAGTCCCGCAAGAAAGCATTGGGTATGGCTTGTAGATAAAGTTTATAAATCTAACACCGGCTTTGATGATCTATCACCCCAAAATCAGCTTTACTTTGCCGCCTGCTTACTTGAAGGTGATGTCTACAACGGAGGCTTCGACCAATATTTCAGGAATAGCTCTGCTGACTATTACTCATATGCCATACAAGGCCTAACAGATATGGGTGCGGTTGAGAGTTGTCGTTTACTGGTGCAAGCCAAAGAGCTTTATTTTGGGCAAGACAGCGTACCACCTACGCAAGGTGAGCGCCTCGATTATCTTCGTGCAACTGCTGATTTCGAAGAAATACGAAATATCAAAGTTGAAGATATTGATGCCAACTTCTACAAAGACCCCGACAGTTTTCAAGAGCGCGCATCAAAATATGCAGAAAAGCTGCACAACGGCTTCTAACATTGCGGTCAACTGGGAAGCCCAAACAGACCGCTTTGCCGCCTGCGATCTTGATATTTGGTTTGGTTCACGGCACGATGCTGCTATGAAGATACTTTTTCTACAGCTTCGTTTGGCGTCATAGGCGTGAGCACGAACGACTTCCTGAAGTTTGCTCCTAGCCCAATCGATGCGGTAGGCATCAGAGCGGGCGCCGGGCCGAACGTTCAAGTAGCCTTCGCCATCATTCAGCGAACAACGGCTTTGCGCGCATATAACAGCTTTGGCAAAGGTCGTGACTGGATGGATGAGTTGTCTAACGCCTACATGGTGGCTCTCGCGACCCGCTCGGCGGACACGTTGGTTATGAAGCTAATCCAAGAAGACTTGGCCGTGAAACTAACGACTCAGTGCCGCGGGTGCAAAGAAGCGTCAATTGGCGTAAACATCATCAGAGAGCGCTTGTTCCCCATGCTGAAAGTGCTCCGAGAACATGCCAATGAGCTGGTGCATCACCTTGATGACCCAAAAAACAAGGGGGTGGCCGGGTTAAACATAGAAGGCGTATTTGCCTACTGTCACCATTTCTTCCAAGAAAATGCGGACGCGCTATTTGGCGTCATTCCGAACCCGGACGGGTTGTTCCCGGAAGTGAAATGCAAGAAATGCCGCACCAGTTCCTAAGCGCCGCCATTTGGCAATGCCGCCCAACCCTTCATTTGAGCGGACCTGCGCGAAAAGCCGCGCAGGCCGCTCAATTCGAACGTTAGAGATGTTGAATGATTGAGATCGCAATTTTTTTAGGGGAGGGCTTCGCGGGCGAAGGCAATCAATTCGGTTACCGAGAAGGCGAAAAGCACGGGCTATTGGCGTTCCTTCGTCAACATAGAGGGAGCACTCTGAACTTTGAGACCGCAGAAATGGAAATGGAAAGCTTAGGGTGGAAGCAGGTCAATTTCTATCGGGCTTCAACATTAACCAATGTCGAGGCGTTAAATGCGATGCACAATAGCGCAGCAGCTTCCTATGAAGACGCTTTAAACAATGGTTTTGCTGCAATTGTTTATGCAGACCCAATTGAATAAAATCCACTCTAACTCTACGCTCAAGTGCGCTCCCTCCGGTCGCCAACCAGTCATTCCGGTGGACCGTCAAAAAGCCCGCTGAATTTGCACGTTATGTTTTTTGAAACGACTATGCATCCGGCCATTACGGTAAGCGCTGTCTGGGAGGATGACGACCTTTTTGAAATTTCTATTCGTGCCAGCAATAGAAAATTTTGTGGTGAGGCGCGGTGTTACACAACAAGGGACGAAATAAGGAAACTGTCAGAAGCAATTGACCGTTTTCCGCAATCAACGGCTGATGAGGTTCGCTTCTCAACATACTCTAGTGACAACTTCTCCTACTTCACCTTTCACTTTCTCTGCATTGATGGTTTGGGACATGTGGTTGTGCGAGTAAAGATCGCGGATATTGTCATGTACTCAAACGCCCGCCCTGACAACAATATTGCAGAGTTCGATCTCGCGGTAGAGCCAGCCGCTATCGACACATTTTCAAGCGAGTTATCCAAGTTATCTAAAGCCAATATTGGTGATGTTACGGCGGTGCTAAATGGAAAAAAATAACCCTGCGGTAACGTCCGCTTCACCGCGCAGGGACTGCGCTAAAGCGCAGCCAGTTACTTTCACGTCGTGCGTATTGGCTCCACGTTGGGGCGCATCAACACGAACCATCTTCACGTACTTGTAACTAGGAGGACAGCATGTCCAGCGAGCAACACGATCAACAGGTCAAGACTCATCCGGTTAAGGATGGCATTTCGTTTGTATTTATCGAGCTTTGCGTATTTGCTGCACAGGTTCTGGTGATCTTCATAGTTGCGTACTTCATCTCCGATTCGCTTTCGAGTGAAGAGCGTCTAATGGAGTTCGTCAACGGCAAGGTCAACATGCACACCATAAAAGAACTTGGCTTAACCCTATTCTCTGTCACATTTGTCCTTGGGCTGCTGGCGCTGACAAAAGAGGTGGTGCCTTCCAGCTATGTCGAAAAGGTAAGTGGTGAGGTTCTTCTTGAGCTTCCTCGAACAATCTACCTATTTGGCAGCAGCATTACCGCCTCAACCATAGCAATTGCGTTCTTTCTCTCCAGTCATCCTCAGGCCGCCACGCAACCCGCCGTTGGCTACTTCGGACTGTCGGCGTTCTTTGCGCTTTCCTTCTTTGGCTATGGCTGTGGTGCGAAGGTACTCCTTCTCTCAAAGAGAGCAGAGTCTACGTCTGCATAAAACGCATATGCGCCCCAACCCATCATTTCATCCGGACGCTGCACGATAGAGCCGCGCAGGCCGGTGAATTAATACGTTGGGGCTTCTTCAAACGTTTAAAGCTGCGGAAATTTAGTAAATGAAAAATAATCTGTTTGGGCCATTTATATTGGTCATAACCGCACTATGCGCTGGAGCTGCGTTCAACTCGGCAGCGGCCGGGATAGCATCTGAGAATCAAGTTCTCGGCATCAGATTAGCAACAAAAGTATCGGCAATTGTTCACAGATTTGGAAAGCCATCCAAAATTGAAGTGCCAACTGCAGCGGAGCTGGAAGCAAGCCCGGAAGGGCAATGGTTTCGGTGGCGTTTGAAAGATGGTATTGAGTTCTCAGTTTTAGGCGACGAATACAGTGTGACCCCGAACTATGGAGCTGGCGTGCGTTTCATACAATATATGACCGCCGGCAAATCCGAAACGAAAGTGGTTTATGGTTTTAAATTGAATAAAACTATGCGCCGTGACGTTGAAACCAAATTTATTGGTCGCACCCAAGCCTGCACAGGCAACTATGGTGCGCCTTATTACGACGTACTAAAATTGACCGAAAACGAACAATTTACCTACTTCTTTTTTTCTCCCAGCGGATTGCTTATCGGTGTGGCACAGTCAACGTTTGATATGGATATTGCCGGTTAAATGCTGTGAAACTCGCGGCCATTTTGCTAATCGTTGGCAAATGAAAGGTATGGCGTCAAATTATTATTTGGCAAATTGCATGCGCGAAAAGGAATTGCCTCCTACCTTTTTTACCTTAAATGAAAATCCTCAGCCTCGTAGTCATAACAGTCTCAGTCTTGGTGCCACAGTTCGCGTTCGGTGAGGAGTTTAGGAATATGGATTACCTTGGCAATACGCCTGAATACTATCAGTCTCTCGTGGCTAACTTTAATCAGTCGCTAGCGTCAGAACTGAAGCCAGTGACCGTAACTGATGCAGAGGCGCTTAAAGGTGTATGGACGCTAGAAGGATATAACTGGAATGACCATGACACATATGAATTTGACGGCATAGAGGTCATATATCAAAGCAGGACATACCAGTATTACAGAATACCTGTGAATGGTATATTGTCTTTGTACTATCACTATCCCGCAATGCCAGAGTATGGAGTCACTGAGGAAGGGTATGCAGAGGAAGCTTTTTACGCCCACTGGGTCCATGAGAAAACAATCCACTTGTCAAACCCTGACTCCAGCTTGCAATGGTTGCTCAAGAAGCAGCCCTAACACGGCGCTCCATTTGACGCTCATTTCGCTACGCTTCATTCGCGCAAATGAGCTTGGGCGTTAGCCCTCTACAACTATGAACAATGAGTTACTAGCACGGCTGCTTGAGGGTGATGAAGAGGCTATTGACCAATTTGGCGAAAGCGACAATTGCGCTGTCATCGACTGGCGAGATGGGTTTCCCGAGCTTATCTCAGCCGTTGAGCCTTTTTTACCGAAAGGGCATCTACAATTAGAGCAAATAGATGAAGTGACATTTCAGCTTTACGCCGGAAGCAATGGTCCACAAGCAATTAATGTCACCGCAAATGTTAAGCAGGAAGCTCTAATCGAGCTTCTAAATCGAGCGCTTATGCCGGATTTTGAACTTCGCCAATTCACACCCAACGATGGAGATGGCTATTCACTCTACGTTGCTCCATCAACGGTTTGGCAAGAAATCAAGCGCACCCATCCTGATGCAGTTGAGGAGTATTTCCTTAGTGCAGAACGCCTAGCAGCCTATTGGCGCAAAAGTTACCTTGCCCGGTTGTTCAGTAAACCATGAAGCCGATACCTAACTCTGCGCCTAACCACTCCATCGATCGGACTGCTCATGTCAAACGTTAACCCCATGGAAAATGCTCACTGGTCATTTATCGCGATGGAGTATTACGCGCTAATACTAAATCGAACGTATGTAATCAACATTAAAGATGATGCCCTTTGCGGTGTGGTCTGTCGTGGTTTGACAAGCATCGAAGGCGGCGGAGATACCTTGACAAGGTCAGCCACTGGCAAATTAGCGGTTAATGGGGACATCAATGATCCCAACTCGTATGTTGATATTACGGCTATAAATAAGCCCCACAGAGCCAATTTCTGTATCCCCTTATCGGACATACGCCAAGTCGAGTACACCCCTCAAAAAAAATGGGGTATGGGCTACTATCCTCATGATGGACGTGTATTCGTCGTTACGCCGGATAGCAAGCGGGAGTTCATTATCCTCGGCAACCAGTCTGGCAAAGAAATTGCCACTCGTCTGAATGCCGGTGTTGCTGTGGCTAATAAGTCATTCAAGCCGACGCCGCAAAGCGGCGCGTGACCTATGATCATGAACATCGAGCCAATTTCTGAACTCAAAGAAATCGTGCCACTCCTTGCCGCGTGTGGCTTACCTATCGCTGACATTTCTTCGTCCCAATCGCCGCATTTCTTTGGCATTCGCTCTGAGTCAGGCCTTGTGGGCGTAGTCGGGCTTGAGCTGTATGGGGAGGTGGCGTTGCTCCGCTCTCTCGCAGTAGCCCCAGCGTACCGTGGTCGTGGTTTAGCGAGCCAACTGGTCGCCTATGCTGAAAGCGTTGCAGCTTCTATGGGTGTTGATTCAATGTTTCTGCTGACCACAACTGCTTCTGATTTTTTTGGCAAGTTAGGCTTCGTATCCGCCTCACGGTCTGCTGCTCCGCCAGCCATTCAAGCTACTTCGCAATTTTCCAGTTTGTGCCCTGCATCTTCTGCATTTCTCCAGAAGTCGGATGCAGGGCAAACCTTACATTCGAGAGGGACTGGCTACGCCGGCCCTTCAAGTTAACGTTAGTCAATACATTTAAGGACGCGTCATGATTCGTATTTTCAGGGCAGTTCACTGCGTGCAAAAGATTGTCGCCGGTATCATCTTGGCGCTCTTGGCGAATCAATCCTATGGCGACGAAGCGGTTGTGCCGAAGTTTGAATCGGCACCAGAGGTATTTGCCAGCCCAACGTCGGTCATCGACAGGGATGGCGAAAAACATTGGCTCATTGATCAGGCGCTTATCGGCAACAAAACGCCGAACTCTCTAACCTTTTGGCTTTATTTATACGGTGCGAACTTTCACATTTGCAGCATTTCCGGTGAAGCCAAACAAACCGCGCCCTCCGAATTTGAATTTCGCAAAGGTGACTGTAGACTTAAGCTCACTTTGAACGGGCGTAGACTATCAATCGAAGATAACGATAATTCATGCAAGAAACATAACTGCGGCTATCGCGCATCCTTCAATGGCGCTACGCTCTTCCGTGCGAGCGAGTAGAGGAGCTAACTCGCTCAAGTTCGCTCCCTCCGGCCGCTGGGACGCGCCTTCGGCGCGCCTTTTAACTCTACATTAGCTAACACTATGGCATCTCCAACCGGTTCAACGAACATTCCACAAGCTCATAAGACGGGCTTGATTTCTCCAATTGCGATGATTTACGTCATGCTTGGAGCGGCGATCATGGCAGCATCATTTTTAAAAACTGAGATTAATGGTATTCGTTTGTCACCTTGGGATGCAATATTGCCTGCATTTATAGTCATTGCTGGAGTGGGTGCGATCCTTCGAAAACCTTGGGGTCGTTGGCTTGGTTATCTGGTCTCTCTACCTATGTTGCTAGGGGTACCTATCGGCACGTTATTAGGTGGCTACATGATTCACCAACTCACCATCCATCGGGCGCAATTCAAGAATGGACTACATGATCAAAATCGTGTCAGCTAACCCTGCATTCGAGAGGGACGCCTATCGGCGACCCTCAACTTTACGTTGACGATGCAAGAAGAGTAGGAGGAATTTTGCAGTTTTCAATATTCACTCGAATCAACGTAGCAATTGGCGTCTTGGCGTTCAGCCTAATTCCCATGGTTGTGGTGTGGACGAAGATTCGCGCTGGGCAAATGGACTCAGAACAGTGGGCCGCAGTCGTCCTCTCTGTAGCTTTTATGCAAGGGCTGCTGATTCTGGCCCAGAACCGATGCTCTAGTGAAGAAATGCCGTTCTGGCGAGGACTGATGGTAGTAGGGGCGTCAATGCGGACTGGATGGATGTACGTCGATGTATTTCTAGCCCTCATAGCAGTCCCCCTAGCGATAACGGCGGCCATTGCCTTTCTCCTCCGTAGGAATCCAGCCGCCAGCTATTACAGACTCATTTATTTTTTCTATAAAAACCGCATGGAGCAATGAAATCACTTTCGTCTAACAAAGTGGCTCCGACCGCCGAAATCGCTGCGCGCTTTCGGTGCTGTCGCTTGCGCTCGGCGACGGCACAGCGACGGCGACCACAAGCTGAAAAAGCACGCTAGGGCACAGCATGCAGACATATAGGAATTCCTCTCTTGGATTCAGTATTTCATATCCAAGTTCTTGGGAAGTGGTGCCAGCTGCATGGATGAAACAGTTCATGAGTCGCACAAAGCGCACTTCAGAAAAGCTAGCGGAGTACATCGCCCAAGGGAGCCAGCCGTTTCTGATTGCGCAAAATCCCAACGTTCCTCCCGGCGTGGCAATTCCTGCTGTTAAATGTCAGGCATATAATCCTGCTTCTATCGCGGCGGCGGGTGGTATCGACGGTGTACTGTCCAGCATGATTAGGTATTCACAGCAGGCATATCCTGATTTTGAAGTCAACGAGTTCACCCCTGAGTGCGTAATGGCAGGGGTTGTTGGGACAAAAATGACAGTATCAATGACTGTGCTAAATCCAGAAGGGAATTCATTTCATGGAAAGACAGAAATGCACTTTCTTCCGACGCCTAGCTTCGTTTTCTTGGTCGCATTAACTGCCACATCAGACCCTTCGCTTCGTCCAACGGAGGAGTTGTTGCAGATAATGCGGTCAATTCGGTTGGGTAGGCGTGCCTGACCATTCACTTCATTGGATGCTAAGGCTAGCGCCTCGTTGGGCGCCCGTGAAATTGCGTTTCATAATGTTTTTGATGTTTGTTGCGCACCTAATTGTCGGCTGATTGAACCACAACAGAGCGTATGGCCGAATGCGCTCACCGATAGCGTTCTTGCGGAAAGGGGGCGTTAATTGGCTGTCGCCAGCGGCACCGTGATGGTTACTTTGTTCTTCTGGCGGTATTGTTGGCGGTATCTAGCCAGATCAAGAAGTGCTAGACTAGCATCCATGCGGGGTTGGCGGGTGCCGTAAACAATTGAGTGGGAGTAGTGCCCCCGACACGGTGCGGCGCAGCCGACGGTGCGGGAGGGGGCGTAGGCGGCTGTTCCCGCAAACGGCTGGTTTGCGCCAGTAACGTGTCAACGCGTCCTTGGAGGCAGAGCAGGGGGTACGGGAGGGTGTCTCAGACAACAAAAACGGGGGCTGATCGCCCCCGTTTTTAATTCAGCGAGACGCGACAATCAGAACTTGACGACGCGTGTCACGCCGTCGCTTTCGATGACGCGCACCTTGTCGCCGGGCTTGATATCTTCGTCTTTGCTTGCGGCCTGCACGACAGAGATGTAATTCCCGTCTTCAAGCTTGATGGAGTATTCAAAACCGTTTTCGCGGGTATAGGCTTCCTCCGCTGCGGAGCCGACTACGCCGCCGACCACGGCGCCGAGAACGGCTGCGACTTGCCCGGTCTTGCCTGACGATGCACCGCTGCCGGCAATGCCGCCGACGATGGTGCCGGCCGTCGTCCCGACGGGGCTCTTGGTTCCCTCGATACGTACTTTATGCACGCTTACAACCGTGCCAACCTTGAAGTGCTGCACCTGGCGCACCTGGTCGCGGGTATAGACGTCGCCGCCTTTTTCACTGGCGCAACCGGCAACGATGAATGGGGCGGACAAAAGAAGAATCAAGATTTTGTTCATGATGTCGTTCCTTCAGAAAGTGGTGTCGTTTCAGAGCCAACTATTTCATGATCTTCGACCGCCCGATCGGATACAGGTTCACCGGGTTTCCATTGTTTGAGCAGCAAGGCGTTGCTAACCACCGACACCGAACTCATCGCCATCGCGCCACCCGCGATCATCGGGTTGAGCAGGCCGAGTCCGGCAAGCGGAATCCCCAGCACGTTGTAAGCAAAAGCGAAGAACAGGTTCTGCCGGATCTTGGAGAGGGTTACACGCGACAGGTCGATGGCGTCGGCCACGCTGTTGAGGTCGTTGCGCATCAGCGTAATGTCCGCTGCCTCGATGGCGATGTCGCTGCCGCTCTTCATGGCGAAACTGACATCGGCGGCCGCCAGTGCGGGCGCGTCGTTGATGCCGTCGCCGACCATGCCGACCAGCGTATTGTCGTTCTTGAGCGCGGTGACATAGCCTGCCTTGTCCTGCGGCGACACTTCCGCGATGAAGTCATCGATGCCAGCCTGGTTGGCGATTGCCTGGGCAGTGGCCTTGTTGTCGCCGCTCAGCATCACCACGCGCACCCCCATGCTGCGCAAACGTGCCACGGCCGCGTGGCTACTGGGGCGTATCTTGTCGGCGATGGCGATGTAGCCGAGCAGCATTTGCTCGCGCGCGACCGCGATCACGGTCTTGCCCTGTTGCTGCAACGCCAGTACCGACGGCTCGTCTACCGCGACACCCTGCTCGGCGATGAAGGCGGGGGAGCCGAGCAGATAAGCGGTGCCGTCCAGCTTCGCGCGCAACCCGCTGCCCGGCGACTCGTCGAATTCCTTGATCGGCAATGGCATCGTCGCTTGCGACCGCGCATATTCCATGATGGCAACGGAAAGCGGATGCGTGGAATGCTGTGAAAGGCTGGTGGCGATGCGCAGCAACTCGCCGACGCTGCTGGCCGCACTCGGCCGCAGGTCGGTGAGGGCGGGTTTGCCTTCGGTCAGCGTGCCGGTCTTGTCCAGCACCAGCACGGAGAGTTTATGTGCGCGTTCCAGCGCGGCGGCATCCTTCACCAGGATCCCCTCTCGTGCCGCCAGGCCGCTGGCAACGACGACGGTGATGGGAGTCGCCAGACCCAAAGCGCACGGGCAGGCGATGACCAGCACCGAGACTGCATTGATGAGCGCATAGGAGAAATTGCCTTCCAGCTTGAACCAAACGGCAAAAGTGACGACAGCAAGCACCAGCACGACCGGGACGAAGATGCCGGAGACCTTGTCGGCCAGCTTCTGGATCGGCGCTTTCGAACCTTGCGCCTGCTCGACCAGACGCACGACCGCAGCCAGCTGGGTGTGGCTGCCGACCGCAGTGGCGCGGCACTTGATCACGCCCTGATGGTTGAGTGTGGCGGTGTAGACCTTGTCGTCAGTCTCTTTTGGTTGCGGCATGCTTTCGCCGGTGAGCATGCTTTCATCCAGTGTGGACGTGCCTTCCAGCACCACGCCGTCCACCGGCACGTTCTCGCCGGGGCGCACGATGAAGATGTCATTGGGGCGCAGCGAGCCGGCCGAAACATCCAGCACCTGACCGTCGCGTTCCACATGCGCGATCTTTGGCTGCAGCTGGATCAGTTTTTCGATCGCGTCGGAGGCCTTGGCCTTGGCGCGTGTTTCCAGCAGCTTGCCCATCAGCACCAGTGTGATCAGCACCGCGCTGGATTCGAAATACACCGGCTGGTGGATGTCGAGCAGGACGATGGCGAGACTCAGGAAATACGCGGCACTGGTGCCCAGGGCCACCAGCAGGTCCATGTTGCCGCTGCCGTGTTTGACGCTGGCCCAGGCACCGCGGTAGAAGCGCGCGCCGATCCAGAATTGCACCGGCGTCGCCAGCACCAGCTGCAGCCAGGTCGGTATGGGGATATGCACCTCGAACACCATCAGCAGCATCTCCAGCACCATCGGCGTGATGAGACCCACCGAGATGAAGAATTGCAATTTCTCATGCTCATACGTCTTGAGCCGATCCGCCTTTTCGGCGGCAAAATCGCGCGTCACATGCGCATCGAAACCGGTGTCGCGCACTGCCTTGATCAGCGCATCGACATTGACGTGCGAGGGGTCGAAGGTCACGCTGGCCTTCTCGGTGGCGAGGTTCACCACCGCAGTGACGTCAGGTAGTTGATTCAATGCTTTTTCCAGGCGGGCAGAGCAGGAGGCACAACGCATGCCGACGATTTGGAGGTCGGCGTGATTTTCAGCTTGGGACATGAGGTAATAAATCGTGGAAAGAACTGCCGGAAAGATACGCCCGGGCGGCTTTCTTGTCCATCTTGCATGGCATTGACCTTGAGCAAAACGAGGTTTCCTGTTTCAATCGAGGCTTATTTCAAAAGCAGGGAATGACTATGGCTCAGGCAAGCATCGGCATCATCGGAGGCAGCGGTGTCTATGACATCGCAGGACTGGAAAATACGCGCTGGGAGAAGGTTGAATCGCCGTTCGGCGCACCATCGGACGAACTGCTGTTCGGCGAGCTCAATGGCGTAAAGCTGGCTTTCCTGCCGCGCCACGGCCGCGGCCACAAGATACCGCCGTCCGAGATCAACTTCCGCGCCAACATCGACGTGCTCAAGCGGGTAGGGGTGACCGATGTCATTTCGGTCAGCGCCGTCGGCTCCCTGCGCGAGCACCTGCCCCCCGGCACCTTCGTCATCGTCGACCAGTTCATCGACCGCACCTTCGCCCGCAACAAATCCTTTTTTGGCAATGGCCTCGTGGCCCATGTCTCGATGGCGCGCCCCGTATGCAAGCGCCTGGGGGACCACATCGAAGCGGCAGCCAAGGAAGCGGGGATCAGCGCCATGCGCGGCGGCACTTACCTGGTGATGGAAGGCATGCAATTCAGCAGTCTCGCCGAATCCGAGCTGTACCGCACCTGGGGTTGCGACGTGATCGGCATGACCAACATGCCCGAAGCCAAACTCGCCCGCGAGGCCGAGCTCTGCTACGCCACGGTGGCGATGGTCACCGACTATGACTGCTGGCACCCGAACCATGACGACGTGACCGTGGACCAGATCATCAAGGTGCTGCTGGCGAATGCCGACAAGGCCAAGACGCTGGTGAAGCATCTCGTGCCGCGCGTCGGCAGCGATGCCGATGCCTGCAACTGCGGTTGCCGCACCGCGCTGCAACATGCGCTCATCACCGCCCCCGAAGCGCGCGATGCGGCGATGAAGGAGAAGTTGCAGGCCATCGCCGGACGTGTGCTGAAATAAAACCAATTCCCTCTCCCGGCCTTTCGGCCACCCTCTCCCGCATGCGGGAGAGGGGCTGGGGGAGAGGGTGAAACGATGACTATGACCGAACAAACACTACGCCAACAACTGCTGGAAACCTCGCGCCGCATGGTCGAACTCGGCCTCAATCGCGGCACAGCAGGCAACGCCTCGGTGCGTTTTGGCGACGGCATGCTGATCACGCCATCGGCTATGCCGGTATCCGAGATGGGGCCGGAGAGCATGGTGCGCATGGGGCTGGATGGCGATGTGCGGCAAGGCGGCAAGCCTTCCAGCGAGTGGCGCTTTCACCGCGACATCCTCGCCGCGCGCCCCGAGATCGGCGCGGTGCTGCACATGCATTCCACCTTCGCCACTACCATCGCCTGTCTGCGCCGTGACGTGCCGCCGGTGCATTACATGATCGCGATGGCGGGCGGCGACAACATCCGCTGCACGCCCTATACCCTGTTTGGCGAACAGGCCTTGTCCGACCATGCGCTGGAAGCGCTGCGCGACCGCAAGGCCTGCCTGCTGGGCAACCACGGCATGATCGCGCTGGGTACGGACCTGGCCGATGCGCTGGCTGTCGCGGTGGAAGTCGAGTCGGTGTGCGAGATCTACTGGCGCACCCTGCAAGCCGGCGAGCCGCAGATACTTACTGCGCAGCAGATGCACGAAGTGAAGCAGAAATTTGTCGATTACAAGAAACGCAGTTAAATGATGCAACCAGAAAGGTTTGTCATTCCGGCGAAGGCCGGAATCCACCAATAAAAATACTCCGCGTAGCGGACAAAACCAAGATGCAGCCCGCTGACTGGGAAACTTATCAACCGGATTCCGGCCTTCGCCGGAATAACGGAATTTAAGAAAAATAGTTTTGTAAATTCAGGAAACCGCCATGCCCATCAAATCGAAAGTCCGCACCGTCCCCCATTACCCCAAGCAGGGCATCATGTTCCGCGACATCACTACGGTGCTCAAAGACCCCGCCGGTCTGCGCGCCACCATCGACGAACTGGTTGAGCGATACAAAGATGTGAAGATCGACAAGATCGCCGGTATCGAATCGCGCGGCTTCATCATCGGCACCCCGCTGGCCTATGCGCTCGGCGTCGGCTTCGTGCCCATCCGCAAGAAAGGCAAACTGCCCGCCGAAACCATCGGCCACGACTACGCGCTCGAATACGGCACCGACCGCATCGAGATTCACACCGACGCAATCTCCAAGGGCGAGAAAGTGTTGC
>Ga0316624_10000030_pt1 | contig 37898 bp, 49 predicted proteins | sample OWC_Aug_N3_C1_D5_FD_207657 | JGI IMG/M metagenome (GOLD analysis project Ga0316624, IMG submission 207657) | Wetland soil microbial communities from Old Woman Creek delta, Ohio, United States - OWC_Aug_N3_C1_D5_A | ecosystem: Environmental > Terrestrial > Soil > Wetlands | place: USA: Ohio... | reverse complement strand
AAATACCTACGTCCGTTGACGAAACCGCCAGAATGTCTTTGAGTTGGAGGTTGAGTTCCAACAGGAATTGTCCGATGCTCGGCTCTTCTGTCTTGAGTTGCGGGTCGTAATAGACCTTGGAGTCGAACTCTTTGTTGCCGACAGCCGTCATGTCGTACCGCACGGTTCGCTTGCCGTCTCCGGTTTGATTGATGTCCTGGAAGATGGTTTGAACGCGGCCGATGAATTTAAGGCCGTCATCGAACAGGTTACATGGCTTCAGCTCCAGAATCCGGTCGAACAGCGCTTTACCTTTGGACTCATCATTGACGATCCAAGCCATAACCCAGTCGTTCGGCTGGATTTCTGCCAAATAATTGATGTCTCCGCCAGCGAAGGTGACGGACATTGTGGGCGTGTATGAATTCTTCGAAGATGAGATAGACATCGACAGAATATCATCCGATACAACCAACACTTCTTTTTCTCGGATCAACGACTCGACACTGGCGTCAAACTGGACGTCTGCGTCGTGCGTCAACAGCTTGCTGCGAGAGAACGTGAGGGGCTGCGCCCAACGGACGATCGCCATCACCCAAAACGGACTGGTAGAGATGTAGTCTGGTGTAGTTTGGTCGGTAAACTCTTTGACTAGGTCGTAGCTGGGGGCGGTCATTGTTTTGGTTGAAACGTAACGGTTTTTCCGGAGGGAGCTCCGGCTTTTGCGGGTCCAAACGCCTTCTCAATGGCGGTTAATTCTTTGGCGTGTCGCAAGAGAATTTCGGCGATAGATTTAGAAACAGCGGCGATATTGCCGGACTGTCCTAGTAGACTCTGGTATGCGGTAGCTAACTCTTTTTTCTGCCTGTCTGTTTCTTCAGTAAAGGCGTCTTGCTGGGCCAAGTCCTTCTTTTTGACTTCAGCTTCGGTTCTGAGCTCGACGGCAGCGCGCGATCCTGCGGATGTGTCGCCGACGCCCTTGCCCTTGACGGCTTCGCGCCCCAAGGCGAATTCGTCGCGGACGGCCCCCTTAGATGCAGCGTACCCTTCTCCGGTTTGCTTGCTGCGCACGAGACCTGCGACCTGAAAGTATTCTTCTCGTTCGGCATCTGACCACTTCATGTCCTCGCCGCCGAACATTTTGAGCGCCGCATCGGAAGCAATAAATCCGGGCTTTTGCATGGCTTCGGCCCATTTTTGCTGTTTTGAGCCCGGAGTAAATCCGGTCGTGGCTACGCGATATGCAGAAGTTTGCCGGATGCCACGACCGGCGGTAACGAGTTGCTGGCGAGCCTCTTCTTCGCTCATGCCTGGGAAATTGCCTCGCTCCTCTTCTGTCAGAGGTCGTCCGGCTTCGAGTTCCGCGGTTCTGGCTGCCGTCAGGTTGGTCGCCATATACTGTTGGGCGTAGTAGTTGGCCCCTGGCGCGGCGGATATGACAGCGCTGAGATTGGCCGCCTTTTGCCATGCGTCACGGTCGCCGGAGTAGACCTTGTCCATCGACGCCATTCCTAGGATGTTCTGACGGGCCACCAAAGCTCCAGCAGGCGCGTCGGTTCCATAACTCAAAACCCCGAGTGTGCCGGCGCCGACCGCGTTCGCCATCAGCATTTGATCTTGCTGCTTGGCGGCGTAATCGGAAATCAGACTCGCGGTCCCCACGTCGGATTGGGCGGCTAGAGTGCGGGCAATATCGACCATGTCGCGACCGCGCGTGCCACCTTCACGGCCAAACACGCCGCCGAAGTGAGCCATCCCAGTCATCTGTGCTGCAGTAGCTTGTAGGACCGAGTCAAACATTCCCTCTTTGCCGAAACGGGATCTACGACCACCGGCCGCGGTAATCCCAGTCGAGGCTGCTACCAGTTCTTCTTGCGAGAACATGTTGTAATTCGCCGCAAATATTTCGGCGTTGCTTACGTACGTGCCCGCTATAGGCTTACCTGTTTTATCGCGCTTACGGCCGGATCCAATCCCCATAGCACGCTGGAACCCTACGCTACTTCGGGCGTTGGCATAGCCTTCCGCAATGATTTCATCTCGTAGGCCTTCGGCTCGGATTTCCGCATTAATTGTTTCCTTTAAGGCAGCGTCCGTTTGCTTGCCGATTATCGGGTTTGTCCGGTCGCCGGTCAGTGCGTTAAAGGCCGTCGCGAAGTGTCCGCCCGAGCCCGCTTCCCATGCCGCCCCTCCACGAATACCTGCCTCCCTCATTGCTGTCGGGGAGTTAAGGAGCGCCAGTGGCCCCAGCGCGACCATGGCTGCGCGGTTGGTCCACTTACCATACCCAGCATCTTTTCCCTCCCACATAGTAGAAAACAGACCCGCCCCACCTGTGCCTTGCATGGCCTCCATATTGGCGCGCTTGACCGGGTCTGCTTGGATGCGCGCCAACGCACGCATATCCGACGTGTCCCCTACACGGAGTTTGCGGGCGTACGAGTCTCGTCCGCTTACGATGTCTCCAGCGATCCGCGACTCGAATATGGGGGCGTCGTAGACACCCCTTGCTGCGCTGGTAGCGGCCCACACCCCAGCCATAGCAAGAGCTGTCGCCGGGTTTGCCATGCGAGCCATCAAAGCCCCACCCGGGAGCATCGATAGGGCTTGCTGCGCTCCGGCGGGCAAAGACGCGCCACCGATAGCGTTGAGTCCGCCACGGGCACCTGCAAATAGCCCGCCGAGTCCGGCACCGCCAGCGAAGCCGCCTTGTGCGCCCATTTGCCCCATGAGTGCGGCCATACCTTGGGCCTGGTTTTGCATGGTAAAGTTGACTGGCGAGAACATACCAGTCATGCCACCGCCGGCTGTGGGGTAAGGAATACCCGGGAGGAGACCGGTTCCGGCTGGACTAAAATAGCCCGCCCGTGCGGCGCTCGGCATCGTCTTTGAAGACAAAGTGCCCGCGGCGCTCGGCATCGTCTTTGAAGACAAAGTGCCCGCGGCGTTACCGGCACGTACGTATGTCTTAGCCAGATCGTCTAGGGAATTCTTGAGGCGGTTGATCTCGGATTGCTGACTGGAGACTCCGCGTGATACGGAGTCGCCCATAGCCCGCATCGAACTAGTTGAATCTTGAGCTAATTTCTGGAACGCCGAAGCCTGGCTAGCCATCACTCCGACGAAAGAGGTCTGCGACTGGGGGCCACCACCGGGTTTACTTGGACCTGAACCGGATTTGCCCACCTTGCCCGACAGCAATCCGCCGCCCGCGCCACCGATCGAGACGGAGTTGAGGGATTTGGCGAGTTCCTGTGATTTCCTGATCAGCTGATCGAGGGCGCGCTCGACGCTGCCCATGCTCTGAGCGTCTACGGCGAACTTAAAGCGAATATCGCGCTGGTCTGACATGATTTTAAGATTGACCCTTCAGCCACTCTAGCTCTAACCACGGAGCTTTGATGGCCAGAGAATTAGGTTTCATGACGTCCATAATCACTCACCAAAAATCATAGCGATATCCGGGGGGATCTCGCGCATTAGGCTCAACGTCGATTTGCTCGGGGTCCCGTCAGCCCCGGGTGTGGGATCCACTTTTTGTGGATCCCCGATCTTTGGCGCCGTCTTCTTCTTGCCGACCACCTTAATGGCCTCAAGTAGGGCGGCGTCATTCAGAATCGAACTCACAGCAGCGGCGTCGGAGTCCTTCTTGGCGACACGAGATTTACGTTGCTCTTCTGTCTCTAACAGGGCTGCGATTTCGAGTTCGCGGTCCTTCGGGTCCATTTCCGAGTAAAGTTCCTCGTAGTACGCTGTAAGCACCACCTCCACCGGGAGTTCCTCTACGGTATGCAGGGGCGTGTGGAACGTTTTGGAGTAGGACCTAAAAACACGCCTGAGGCAAGCCGAGTGGTCCGGCTGCTCAGCCGCCTTCATCGATGCAAGCTGTATGGCGGTCAAAAGGTCCATTGGATTACTTCTTGGGAGTCAGTGCAGTAGCAGCGGCTTCGCCGGCCTTCTTGATGTCGGCGTAGACCTTCTCTTCAAGCGCTAGAATCGCCTCATACACCGCATTTACAGGGGCGACATCTACCAAATCGAGGCCATTGTTGGATTCACGCCACCACGCAGGGGCCGACTCAAGGTGGTGGAAAATGTAACTAAGGGACGCCGCGGTATTGATGGTAACCACAGACGCCTCCTCGGGCTTGTCGCCCATCAACGATCGACGCATCTTGTCTTGGTCCAGCTTCGCTCGATGCGAAAGCAACGGGCGAGCCTTGAAGACACCCTGGAAAGTCTGGCCGGTAAGCTCCCCTTTACAGTCTACAGTGAACTCGACAGCGGAATTTGAAATCATTGATGACACCCCTTGGTTTGACGACTTGAAGCTATGATACCACACTCTGAAGTTAACCTCCACTACAAACCACGTGGAACGGCCCTCTCACTCCGGCCGAGAACGTCTCAGACGCCCTCAGGGCTGCTAGACAAGCCTCCCTATCCGATAATGTCGGTGGAAGAGACATCAGAGCCCCTAGAGCTATGTCGCCCCCACAGCCTACAGCGTCGAATGCGTGTATAGATTCCCCCACCTGATAGTCGCTTTCGACGCGGAACAGACGACCTCGGATGCCGACCAGAAATGTCCCGCCAGACTCTACACCGTTAACGTTGGCTGAGACCCCAAGTCGCGCAAAGGTATTCCTAATGGAATTCACAAAAGACGTAGCCATGTATTTAAAGAGATCGCCCCTCTCTGGGATCTTGGGAGCCTTAAAGGAGTATTGTAGGACCTGAAGCATCCGAAACGACGATGTGCCACCAAACGCAAAATCTCCAACCGTGAAGACTTTACGGTCGGCTCGCTGGGTCAAACTGTAATCAGAACTGATTCCAGCGCTATCGCCGGCGATCGTCACTATTTTCCCATCCGTCCTACCTACGATGCATGTCATATTCGACTTATACCATTCAGACGCCATGAGGTCAACACCTTTGCAACACCGAATCGAACGTGTTATACGTTTCTCATGAACAACAACAACGACCGCCTCCGCAAACTTTACGCCGAAATCCGAGACCTCGCCGTCGTCATGGATCCGACGCAAGAATCCAACTTCACAGCCAATGCGAGATTGATGGCAGGAGAAAAACTCTCGCCCCGAGGCTGGGTCGACGGAGCTAAGGCGGCGATGGAATATATTGAGCGTCAATTGTTGGAGTCCGACACCTGGTGGATCACCAAAACAAATCGAGGATGTTACCTCCGGCAGACCCGGACGATCAAGTTCTTTGAGACTGTGCCGTTGGCCGCCATCGGGTCTTTCTTGGATTATGAAGAGCTGATTTGGGACGGCCAAAGCTTTCAACAAAGCGCGTCTCCGGACGGATACACATATCATTTGACTCGCTCCATTGACTCTGGGGACTAGCTCATGTGGATCGACGCAAGCATGAACGACCGCGACTTTGTCACAGCCTGCTCCGTATATGCGTCCGCAGAAGATCTAGATCGTCTTGCGGATAGTGCCGATAGCTCCATCCGTTGGGCTGTAGCCGGCAACAGGAATGCGTCGACATCCACCTTGACACGGTTGGCGGTAGACGACGATGAAACCGTATGGGAGGAGGTCGGACGCAACCCCAACACACCACCCTCTGTTAGACTATGGCTACAGTCTGACTACCGCAAAACCATATCTCTCGAAGAATTCCTTAAAGCTGCGAACTCGGGAGAATAAAATGGGGGTGTCACCATACCTAGAGTTTGTTGCGGCAGATTCCTCCACCTCGGCAGAGGATTTAGATCGGTTTTCGATACATCGGGACTCGGATATCCGATGGTCTGTGGCGAAAAATCCTCATACATCTGCCGCGACTTTGACTCACATGGCTACCGACGAAAATCCCACCGTGCAGTGGGCCGTCGGCCGTAACCCCAACACCCCACCTGCTGTGAAGTTGTGGCTGCAAACCGCGTATGGTCAAATGTCTCTCGAAGAATTTCTAAATGCTGTTGACTCTGGAGACTAGCCAATGCAAAACAAGGACTCCGGAGGGCTCGATTTCGCCACCGCCGTTTCTATCTCTTCAGCTGAAGTCCTAGATCGTCTTTCTAGAAGTCCCGACAACATCGTTCGGTGGGGTGTGGCCGGTAATACGTATACCCCTACCGCGACTCTAATTTACCTTGCATCGGATATAGAAGACCGGGTTGTCGAACAGGTCAAAAATAACCCCAGTACCCCACCTGCTGTGAAGTTGTGGCTGCAAACCGCGTATGGTCAAATGTCTCTCGAAGAATTTCTAAATGCTGTTGACTCCAGTGGCTGAGTCAGGCATACGTTTCATATGCGCCTGCCCGTGTCATTCAACATCCTCCGTAAAATCGCCGCTGAGAGTAATCATTCGTCCTTTTGCCATGTAGCCGTCGTAATGCGTGGTGGGGTGATTCTAGCAATGGAGTGCAACCAAGCAAGCCACCACGCCGAAGTGCGAGCTTTGGAGCAATTGTGGCCGTCGGAAAGGTCGGGGGTTAAAGTTTTGTCGTTGCGCTTCACGTCGTCCAAGCAAACGCTGACCTCAGCCAAACCGTGTAGTGAGTGCGAAGCATATATGCGTAGATACGGAGTCAAGAAAGTGGTATACTCCAACCGAGATGGAACCATCAGCACAGCCAAATACACCCGAAGGGGTCAAAAATGATTCGCTCCATTGACTCGGGAGGCTAGCTGTGTAGGCCGCTGCCGCCGCGCTGACGCCCAAGAAGAGACCTAGTGGGCCTTCTTATGGTATAATCATTCTTACCGATGCAACTCACCTACCACTACAGAGTCAAGTCTTACGGAGGGTTCCTTAACGAACTCTCCCGTAAGGTCAACTTTGTTTGGAATTATTGCAATGATGTCCAGCGTCAGGCGGTTAAGGCACATCGCAAATGGCTAGGTGAGTTCGATTTAAACCATCTTACGGCGGGTAGCTCAAAAATGCTTGGGTTGCGTTCAGAGGCAATCCAGGCGATAGCGCGTAGATACACGCAAAGCCGCACGCAACACAAAAAGCCTTGGTTGAGATGGCGGGGGCGAAAAAGTTTAGGTTGGATTCCAACAAATGGAGTCTCGTTGAGATATCGTGACGGCGACTTCGTTTTCATGGGACGCGTCTTTCGAGTGTTTTTAGACCGTCCACTTCCACCGGAAGCGAAGATTTTGTTCGGCTCCAACTTCAGCCAAGACTCACAAGGTCGGTGGTTTTTGAACATCATCGTAGAGGTGCCTGTCGTCTCCAAACGCGAAGGCGCTTCTTCGGTCGGCATCGACCTCGGTCTCAAGGACTTTGCTACGTTTTCCGATGGCACTAAAATCGCCAATCCCCGGATCTTATCGAAGTACGCTCGTAAGCTCGCTGTCGCTCAACGAGCCAACAAACGCAAGCAAGTCCGTAAAATTCACCAAAAGATCAAAGATGTCCGCAAGGATTTCCACCATAAGTTGTCCAACGACGTAACGAAGAAGTACAACCACATTTTCGTAGGAGACGTTTCATCAAGCACATTGTCTAAGACCAAACTCGCCAAGTCGGTTCTTGATGCAGGGTGGTCTAGCTTCAGAAACATGTTGCGTTACAAGTCCATTAGGAACGGCGCAACATATGTAGAAGTCGACGAGAGTTTTACCACGCAAACCTGTCACATTTGCGGTCTAAAGACCGGTCCGAAAGGATTGGCGGGTTTGAATAAGCGTGAATGGGTGTGTGATTGCGGGGCGTCCCTTGACAGGGACGTGAACTCCGCGATAAACATCTTGCAACGCGGCTTGAAGCATCAAGCCCTTAACCTAGGAGCCGAGCCTTAACAGGCCGGAAATGCTTTGATTCGCTCGCCTGATTTGTCGATTGTACAGATTGAAGCGCTGGAACTGCTTTTGAAGATTGACCACACCCGGAAGGTCCGGTCGCAACTCCTATGGATGTTGGACGCCAACCCAGACTCGAATGGCGTCCTTGCTGCCATCATGAAGCTCACGGACGATTATAATGATCGCAACACGCCCATGGTGGTGGCACGAGTGCTAGCCGAGGAGGGAATGGGGCGCACTAAGATGGCGCTCAATGCGGAACGCTTCAATTACTACGCGAGGTTGGCCGACATGGTTGTGTTAGACGACGATTTTCCTGGTGTGGCGCGCGAAACCGTGCTAGAGATTTTGCCGAAGCTGAAGCGCGCTCAAGCACAAATCCAGGCGGAGCTCAAAAACGCCGCGACGGTGCAAAAGAGCCGTAATCCAAATAAAGTCGTATTGAATTGAGGGAACTATGAGAACCAAATACAACATAGGAGATGAAGTACAGTGGAGCAACGGACGATGTGGTACAATTATTGCAGTCCGGCGCTATTTGCGCTCGCGCAAGTCTGGGCGCAAGTATACGTACCGCTATCGCATTGCCTCATTTGGTTTCAGCGAGGCTCTGTTGATTCCGCCGGAATATTTTAAACTCAAGAGTTTCTACGACTCGCCCCACTACTTTCAGGATTAGACCATGGACATCAACATCAAGTGTCAATTTGAAATCGGGGACAGGGTCAAGGCTAAGGGCTACCCAGCCTGCGGCGTGGTCGATTCCATCCACCCTCGCATCTTTCTATCGGCGCGCGAGGTATTCTATCGAGTCTTGTTTGACGGCTGTAGTCCCATTACAATGAGTGAAGGCCGACTAGTGCCAGCGAAGCCAGCCACCCCGAAGGATTCCTGAATCCCTTTTCAGATGTCGACCACGACTCCCCACATTGCTTCCAGGATTGACAATGACTCGCACCCTTCCCAATGTTTTTAATGTCGGCACTCTCGTTGTGTCCACGGACGACCCTAAGTTCCCCTACGAGGTCCGGGCCGTAGACGTCCACGTGACACAAAACGACGTATCAGTGCTGTATAGTCTACTCGATCCTAGTTGCGACAAAGACGCTCCGCTCCAGTGCTGCCGTACACTATACGCCAAGGATGTTGAGCCGTACTCGAAGTTCAAGGTTGGTGACCGAATTCAATTCAAGTCATACTTCGGCAATTGGATCGGCGGCACAGTTACGCGCGCCAGGACCGCGGATGAACGGTACCTTGTTCGGCTCGACAATGGCTACTCAGTATACTTCTTCGAAGAAGAGCTGACTCCAATCGACTTCGTTTCCCCACACTGCTTCCAGGATTAAATCAATGACATCTTCAATCAAATTCAACATTGATGATACCGTCCAGACCTACCAAGGGTGGACTGGAATAGTGACTAGAATTGAGGGGGAATACACGTCAATATATCGCAATAAGTACACTTACATGGTGTTTGACATCACAACACGGAGGGAATATAGGTTTCAAGAGTGGCAATTGAACCGCTGTGTTACCGTTGCCGACTTCGTTTCCCCACACTACTTCCAGGATTAAATTAATGGAATCTTCAATCTGGTCCAAAATTAACCAAGACAACAAATTCGAGCTCGGCGAAAGAGTCATAATCCCTGGAGGCGGGGAGGGCGTCGTGCGCGCCGCTACATCCAAGACGACTCACCTTGGGCACCCGAGGTCGCTAACGTGGACTTACTGGGTTCTGAACCTCACCAGTTGGCGTGGGCACGAATACGCGGAGTGTGAGCTAACCGCCCGCAAGCCGGCCGTCGACTACGTTTCCCCACACTACTTCCAGGATTAAATCAATGGACATAAACACAGTAAGTTACTTCGAGGCCGGAACAGCCGTCGCACACATCGATTCGCCGCACACCCGCCTTGAAGTTCAGCGAGTAGACATGTGGGTGCTGAAGGGATGTAGGCGGGTTCGGTATGGTGTCGTAGACGCCTGTGGTGCCCGCAAAAGTCTAGATAGCACCGAGGTCGTCCGATGGTTGAAGTTCAAAGTCGGCGATGTGGTTGAATTCAAGTTTTTTGATGAAACCCGACAAGGCGTCGTGATGAGGATGCCGAACCAAGGTAGGATGCGGTACGATGTGGAGCGGCACGACAAAACGATAGTGCCGTATTGGCAAGGAGAACTCACGCTGGTTGTTGACTGCGTTTCCCCACATTACTTCCAGGATTAACATGTATCAGACAACCATCGATCACAAGTTCCAAGTAGGCGACCGGGTAGTTGCCCCCATTTTCCACGGCATGGCCGTAACCCACGGCGTAGTCGTGGATGTTGTGCTGGCAGTTAGAGGCCCGCCAATTGCCTCCAAACATGCCGTTAGCCACATGGTCGAGCTCGACAACGGACAACAATTCCGCTACGAAGAGTCACAACTCAAGCCGGCGTAAAACCAATGTCCACCAACCACTTCACGGTGTACGCGGACGGCTCCAGCGGGGCCGGTGGAGGCAAACCTATCGGGTGGGGGTACGTGGTGGTCCATGACGACAAAGTGCTTACAGCGGGCAAGGGCGGCCACGTCAGCGGCACTAATGGGATTGCCGAGCTTATGGCGGCGCGTGAAGGTCTCCGGGCGTTGGTCACACACCCGACGTTTTTGGAGACACCGTCACCTACAATCGAACTCGTTTCGGACAGTCAAGTGACTTTGGGGCTGGCCAACGGCTCGTTCAACCCGTCCAAGAACGTGGCTTTGGCTACGCACGTACGAGAGATTTGCATCAGGTACTCGGTTAAAACCAGGTGGGTTAAGGGGCACAACGGCGAGCCGGGCAACGAGATGGCGGATAAATTAGCCGGCATCGGAAAGAAGGAAGCCAAATGTCGGTTGGGCCAGTAGAACAGGACGCCTTCTTGCAGCAATTCATCGCCGACTGCCGGCGTGCGGCCGATGTCAACACACCTCCAGCGGAGTTGGCCGCATTGGCTTGGAGCCACCACCTCGATGTGCGGCGGGCAGTAGCCGTTAATGCCAGCACTCCGACCGACGCACTACACGACTTGGCGACAATGCCGTCTGAATACAACCGCATCCAGGAGGACGTGGCTTCAAGTCCGAGCGCGACAGAAAAGACTTTGACGTATTTGTGTGGATCGAAGGACTGGCAGGTTAGACTCCGTCTGACGTCCCACCCAAATCTGCCGCTCAAGGTGGCCATGAAGTTGGCGCGCGATAAGGTCTGGACCATACAAACGACACTCGCAAAAAACCAGAAACTCCCGGCGAAGGTGTACGAGAAATTAGCTGGCAGCGCTGACGTCCACACGCGTAGAACTCTGGCTTCGAATCCAAGTGCGCCTGCAACTGTTTTTGCACTCTTAGCAACGGACTGCATCGAAGACGTCCGCAATTGCGTCGCACAAAACCCCAGCTGCCCGCCTCTGGTAAAAATGTGGTTGACATCCGACTATAGCAAGAGTATGACGTTGGAAGAGTTCTTGGGGGCTGCGGGAGACAATCATGGGTCGGACATACCGTTTACGACATGAACAATCGCTAATCGCCCGTAAATTTACTGATGGCAATGTCGAAAAATACCACCTCGTCCAGAGCGACCGATGGGCGGCGCTGACTGTACATGGGATTTACGGGTATCCGTGCGAGATTGTAGATGGTGATGGTGGTGCCGCGGGAAGACATTTTAGTTGCTGTTTCTTTCAGTTCATCAGGCCTTGGCACATGCGCAGAGACGCAGTGCGTCAACTCGCCGGAGACCGGCCGCTAACTATAGCGCCAATGTACTGCCACGAATACGCCAAACCTGGACGTAAAGCCAAGAAAATGACGCGCTACGGAGAAAACTCGGTTCGCCAAAAAGTGCGAAGAGCGTTGACCAGTGCAGCTCGAAATGGTAACTTCGAAGACGATTGGGACACCGGACTACACGACAAGCCATGGTTCAAATATGACCGATAAAATTCAATTTATGGAATGGCCTAAATGCCCAAAGTGCGGGCACTCCGACATCAGAGTCCAAGGATTCGACCATGCCGACGTATGCGAATACTTGACTTTCCGAGACGTTACAGCGGCGCAAATCGGGTGGGCTTTAATAAGTGGCGGGGAATCCCGCTATATTAAAGTAGTCTTTGATATACACGGTATTGAGCACCGAGTGTTTTCGGTATCCGGTGTCGGAGGGAGGTACATGGAAGTCTACGCACCCGACCACATCGCCGCCATGATTAAAATGTACTACTCCGACAAGTCGCCTTATGGGGGCATGGACTTGTCGGAGTATCTTGATGCTGTTATGTGTACGGAGGTTACGGGAGGGTGCTAGGGGCCGGATCGACTGTCTCGTCGTTTTGAACAGATTCGTCGTCTACACGTAACGCAATGAAAGTCACGGTACACGATTCTGGCTGACGGTGGGCGAGTGCTGTATTGTAGCCGGTGGGTCGGACCGAGCGGAATTTGGCCATGGTTTTGTTCGTCTGGCGGTCCAAAATTGACATCGAGATGTACTCATGGTGGAGTAGGTCCGCCAGCTTGGGTACGCCGCCATCCATGTGGGGTCCGTGGTCAATTACCCTGTAACCGCTGCAGGTTAGAGTCGTAGCGTCCATGCTGGTGTAGATGGACTCGACCGGTCCGTAAGATCCCAAGACAAAAATCGGATCGACACCATAGGTCACGCCCCACGAGCAATCCGTGAAAAGGCCTACAGCGCGCGACGTGTTTGTAGCGGGGTCATCTATGAAGACGACCGCACGCGCACCTGTCATTACTTTACCCGACATTATCCTACTCCTTGCCGGTGTGCCGGCGGAAAGTTTCTACGGACAAGATTGGTTCGGGTATGGTAGAATGATGCCATGAAACCTGCCTACAAACCAAATTCATTGGCCATCAAAACTCCTTGGTTGGAGTCTGAGTGGCATCCAGACAACACATGTAGGTTTTGGGAGGCTACTTACGGGTCGAACATCAAACGTAAGTGGGTATGTATAAGGAAGCATGTTTGGCCCGCATCCCCTAACAGTAGGGTGATCCGCGAAAGTGGGTGTCCGGAGTGCTATAAAATGGCGACCGCGTCTAATTCATTGGCTGTCAAAGCTCCGTGGCTCGAATCCGAGTGGCACCCCGATAACAAAGAGAACTTCTGCGATGTCCCATATAGCTCTAATATAGACCGCAAGTGGCTCTGCATTAAAGGGCATTCTTGGGAGGCGTCACCGAACAACCGCACCTCTAAGAGGGCTACTGGATGTCCATGGTGCCCTGCAATATCTATTATAGATAAAGCCCCATGGCTAGGGCCTGAATGGCACCCAGACAACAAACTAAGCCCCAAAGACGTCTCGTATAGCTCTAACACTCCACGTAAGTGGCTCTGCGTTAAAGGGCATGCGTGGGATACACCCCCAAGCAACCGCACCAGAAAAAGAAATCCAACTGGATGTCCCTGGTGCTCCGGCAACCTCGTCTCCGAAGCCAACTCTTTGAAGACAAAAGCCCCGTGGTTGGAGTCTGAGTGGCACCCGGACAACGAAGAATCATTCGAAAATACTGCTTACGGCTCAGACATCAAATGTAAATGGCGCTGCCTCCCTCACGGGCACGCCTATTGGGCTTCTCCGGGGCATAGGACTCACAGTAAAAATCCATCCGGCTGCCCAGAGTGCGTTCGTCGATGTTCAAGATCCGAACTCTCGATCTTTGATTCAGTTTTAGGAAAATACTCAGACACGGTTGGTGGCCAACGAGGACTTCTAAAGCACAAACGCTCAGAACTCGACATCTACGTGCCGTCACTTCATAAGGCGATCGAGTTTGACGGCACATACTGGCATTCGCTACCAGGATGTGCCGAACGCGACGCCCGCAAGAATCTCCAATGCGCCCAAGCCGGCATTCAACTCTTGAGAATCCCCGAAGCCGACTACGAAGCCAATCCATCGGGAACTATCGCCAAAATCCTCCAGTGGCTTGACGCACCTACGTCGACTGCCATATAAGCGTCGCATGCGAATCGAAGTTCACCACACATACTGCGGATGCGAATGCAACGCATGCGGACACGAAATTACAGTGTACCCGTACGACGATGATAGGCGTTATCGCGACTTCAGGTACGAGCACTCCGAGGACACCAACCCGAGATCTTTCGCGTACGTCATTGTCGACACCTTCCTGAGACGGTATCATCCGGAACTCCTATCTTTGGTGGACTGGGCATCCATAGTCGTCGACGTAGCTACAGATAAACAATGCTGCTTGTAGCGCTTGACACCCATATACAACCCATGCTATAAGTAACTCCAAGGAGAAATACCATGATCGGTGTCGATACGTTGCAAGCTTTGCTGGAAACATCCGAACTACGAGCCAACCTAGCCGAGGGCAAGGTCGAAGCCCTTCGCATGAAGGTTGCTACGTCGTTGGAAGTCATTGAAGACTTGCGCGACCAGATTCGCTTGCTCGAGGCGGAACTCGCAGATGTGCGCGATCTCGTGCCGGTGGATGGTGACGATGACGACTTCTTGGACGATAATCTCGCAAAACACACGGTAGGTCAGGCTTGGTTCCTCCGGTCGATCGGGCTGGACGTGGAGGAGCTGGCGGTCCACTGCGACTGCGTAGCTCACCTGGCACAGTGCAGGAGCGGCAAGTGAACTCAACCGAAATGACCTACGAGCAACTCTTCGAGCGCCTCGAGGCGGAGGCGCGAGCCAGCGCTTTTACGCGAGTGCTCACCACACAAGAGATGGACTATCTGGCGTCTCTACCTCTGTTCAAGTTCGACGGCACAATCGAGGGATAACATGGATTTTTCCCAAATGACCAACGAAGAGATCTACGTCCATGTTCGCGATGCCAAACTAATCAAACAGGCCACCGAAGACAAGATTCAAGACTGTATGTATGAATTAGAGACACGAGCCGGGCTGCGCTACGCCGCAATCGACAAAGATATCGACAAAGATATCGAGCGACTCAACACCGAGGAATAACATGGATCTCCCTACGCTTTATAAGAAAACCGCCACCGGTGCTACACAGTTTTGGCACATCTACACTCACGGCAACGTCATCACAACCGCGTGGGGCCAAATCGACGGTGCAGAGCAAGTCACCAAAGACGTCATCTCCGAAGGCAAAAATGTAGGTCGCTCCAACGCTACGACGCCCAAGCAGCAGGCGGAGGCCGAGGCTCAGTCGCAGTGGGAAAAGAAACTCAAGAAGGGCTACACCAAGACCATTGCCGAAGCTGTAGCTGGCAAGGTGGACGACTGTATTGCTGGCGGGATTTTCCCCATGTTGGCACACAAGTACTCTGAAAAAGCCGGCAAGATCCAGTGGCCGGCTTATACCCAGCCCAAGTTTGACGGCCATAGGTGCATCGGTGTGGTCGAAAATGGCAAGGCGAGTTTGTGGAGCCGCACGCGCAAGCCAATTACGGGATTGCCACACATTGTCGCCGCTCTGGAAAAACTCGGAGTGGACTGTGTAGTAGACGGTGAGTTGTACCACCACGATTACCGACATAACTTCGAGGACTTGACGGGCTTCATTAGAAACGCCACCCCCAAGCCTGGCCATGAAGTCGTGCAGTACCACATCTACGACGTCGTCATGGACGGCTCGTTCGATACACGGCACAAGTTTATCCGGGCGCTGAATTTGTCACTCCCCCTCGTTCCCGTAGAGACGGTCGTAGTGGCCGACGAAGATGCACTCATGTCGGAATTCGAGGGATTCCTTGTGCTGGGTTACGAGGGATGTATGGTTCGCAACACGCAAGGCGCTTACGTCAACAAACGATCCAGCGACCTCTTAAAGGTGAAGGAATTCGATTCCAGTGAGTTCAAGGTGGTTGGAATCGAAGAAGGCCGAGGTAAGTTGGCTGGCCACGCGATTTTTGTGTGCGACGCCAATGGCACTCAGTTTCGCACCAAGATGAAAGGCGACACAGCCAAGCTCAAGGAATACTTCGAAAATCCCACGTCGGTCATCGGGCGTATGTTGGAAGTGAAGTATCAAGGCCTTACGAACAAGGCGGGGGTGCCGCGCTTTCCAGTTGCGCTTCGTTTTAGAGATGACTTGTGAAACATCTTGCGGGGCTATCCCTCTCAGGTCCAGAGGTCTTGGACAAGGAGTCGTACTCCCATTCAAAGTGGGAGCGGATGGTCGTAGCTTCAAATCCACAGACTAGTCCCGCCACCCTCACTCGCTTAGCTTCGGATCCGAGTAGGGGTGTGCGATCGTACGTCGAAGAAAACCCCAGCACGCCACCTTTGGTGAAATTGTGGTTGACGTCAGGCTACAGCAAGAGTATGAGTCTGGAAGAATTTTTGGAGGCGACAAAATGACCGATTCGAAATTCAAAATGAGCGACTACTTGTCCCCGTGCAGCTACACCCCTCGAGAGTCTGTCGAGGACGTCTACCACAGGTTGATGCGAAGGTTGGTTAAAGCTCCAGCGACTCGAGAGGTCTTCGCCGACCTCGCGGAGATCGCCTCCAGCGGGACTGAAGAGGAGCGAGCCGCAGCCAAGTGGGTTATGCGCGATATTTACGTGAGGTGACATGGAAATCTCCCACGCCTATAAAAAGATAACAGCCGAAATTCTCACGCGCCTAGCGCAGGATACACGCCCGTTAATGCGAGAGGTTGCCGCACGACACCCCAATACGCCGCCTTTGGTAAAAGCGTGGTTGACTTCCGGATACAACAAGAGTATGACTCTGGAAGAATTCTTGGAGGCCGCAAATGAAAAAGTCTGAACTGCAGAATGAGTTGGAGCGAATTACAACACGTCTAGACGGCGTCGCGGAAGACGGTGAGAGCTGGGGCGATGTCCGCCGGCTGGTCAGCGACCTGAAAAAGTTGGCCGATAGATTGTCGTACTCCAATATCGACAACGAGGATGATGATGACTAAAATTGAACTGATGTTGGAGCTACAGTGGATTGCGTATGAATTATCTCTTTTGGACTGCATTGCGAAGGTGGACGCTGACGGAGTCAACCACGCCATTAACAGTTTGAACCGACTGAAAGGTAAAATTGATGAATGCGACATCGAGAACGATTATGAATAAATACAATTTCGGTGACATTGTAGAAGCGGTAAGTCGAGGTGTCATCATCAGAGGTGAAATCACGGATGCCACGTTCAACGGCAACCTCTACCATATCGACAGCCGCAGCACCACTTGGTGGGTTACGGGAAGTCAAATCATCGGGGCGGTATCCGACGTCGACGAACCAGATGTTGGGTGGGGCCAGGGGGAATTGTGACAAAAATCTATTACTTCCCTAAGGTGTGCCAGAAGCACTACAAGCCGATTGTGTATGAGACTTACTTCAAGTTCTCTATGTCATCGGCCAAGTTGCGGTGTCCGGAATGCCACCCGGAACTAACGTTGCAGCCTGTAGTGGTTTCGGACAAGTATGTGGCGGTGGATTGTCTAGGGGAGTTGGAAATCGAGGCAGTGGGTTGGCCTGATTGGCTACGGAAGGTGTGAGATGTCGGACCTCAAGCCAAATTCTCTGGCAGTGAAAGCTCCACACTTACGAGGAGAGTGGAGCACGGAGAATGCTGTCAACTTTGAGGATGCGACGTGCGGAGAGCACACGAAGTATAAGTGGGTGTGTCCTGCATTTGGACATCCGTATGAGGCTGCTGCTTCCAGTCGAGCTGGCAGTAAACCGAGCGGCTGTCCACGGTGCCCCAAAAAGCCCAAAAGAGTCACCTACGCCAATTCACTGTCCACCAGAGCCCCTCACTTGGCCGCGGAATGGAGTCCGCGCAACGAGAAAAAATTCCACGAGGTGCACGGCTGTTCGAACGAACTGTACTGGTGGGATTGCATTAAATGTCGACACCAATGGGAGGCGCCGCCTCAGAGAAGAACCGCAAAACGACCCCGTGGGTGTCCTAGGTGCGCCGGCAAGGTGGTGTCGGGAACGAACTCCTTGGCGACCAGAGCCCCTTGGCTAGAAAAAGAGTGGAGCCCCAACAATAAGAAAAAATTCCACGAAGTGTCGTACGCCTCGTCCATTGAGTACGAGTGGGTTTGTGATAGCAAGCACTTCTGGGACGCCCCACCTAGGAATAGGGCCGGAGCAATAAAGAGTGGATGCCCTGAGTGTTGCGGTAAGCGAGTTTCCATAGCCAACTCCTTGGCCACTAAAGCTCCCTGGCTTGAAAAAGAGTGGAGTCCGAACAACACTAAGAAATTCCATGAAGTGTCATACGGGTCGGACATGATGTGTCTTTGGATTTGCATTGACGGATTCGAGTGGCCGGCCACACCTAGTAATCGAACAGCCAAAGCGGCCACCGGATGTCCTCACTGCACTAAGCGACACTCTAAGGCTGAGATTGCTTTATTCCAAGCCATTAAATCAATACATCCGGACGCCGTCAGCAGTCAGCGAGGACTCTTACGTCCGGGGCAGATGGAGCTCGACATTTATGTGCCATCGCTCCAGAAAGCCATTGAGTACGACGGAATGTACTGGCACTCTAGACCTGGGTGTAAGGAGCGGGACTTCCGTAAAGACCAGCAGTGTGCCCAAGTCGGGATAAAACTACTAAGAGTCTCCGACAAAGACTACGAATCCGATCGTGCCGGAACAATCGCCAAAGCCTTAGAGTGGCTCGCAGCCCCATAAACAAAAACCCGGGAGTTGCCCGGGTTCTTGTGCTACATTGTGTGTAGACTTAGGCCGACTGAGTCACTTGCGAGATCATGGTTGTGATTGGGAAGAAATACAAACATCCAGCACGTTTAACTTCCACTGAAATTGTCGCGGTAGGACCTTCCACCGTCACGGTAATTCCGCGATATCCACGCGGTGCATCGGACGAAGGGGCGATGAGTTTTTTCGAGAGCAAATCCTCGAGAATGCTCTCAATCGCCTGCTTGATTGCCGTGGCGCCTGCGTCTGCGATGGATTTACCCTTGAACCGTCGCTCAACTCGCTGAGCTAAGGTCAAGGTGATGATGTCCATGCTATACACGCCTTGTATGCTGTTGTAAGTACCCGTAGCATCGTCCTGGCCGTATGTAGTTTGGTCTGAGACGAATTCGAACCCACCAGACTCGATACGTCCCATCGGGAGCAGCCCGGCGAGGAGCGCATCTTCGACAGCAGTGTCGTCGCGATCATCGTAAGATCCGTCGGCCATCAACACGCCCGAGGTGTTGACAATCTTGCCGAAGATGCTCTTATAGAAGCCCGCGCATTGGGTTCCGGCAGCAAGAGCTGCGGCCATATACGACTGGAACTGACCGATTGTGCCGTTCGACGTGGTCTGCTTCGTGTCTTGGAACGTCATAGCAACCCGGTAAGCTGCCATGTTGCTTGCCGCAGTCTGCGCTTCGAGGAACGAAGTGTTCTTCGAGACGATTGCTTGACGATTGCGACGCTTCTTGAACTCGCTCATCGCGTACACGTGGGTACGTGCGTATGCGTTGATGGAGTCAATGTCGTACGACGAAGCCGGATCCGTGAGACCGTCGGCCTTGTCCGCATCCGAATTCCTGGACACGCACGGCACGACGAAGTTGCAAGTGATTCGGTTTAGAGCGTCGATGCCAGCCGTGAAGTCTGCCGTTGTCGAAGCACCGCGAGCGCCATTGGCGAGGTATGCTGTGACAGTGGTGACCTTGGGGAGACCAGCGTCAGCCTGTACGTTGTCGTTGATCTGAACCAGCGAAGACGAAGTAGCGACCTTCTGGTAGAACCGGTAACCGTCGATCTTGATGCGGCCGTTCTTCTCTCCGAAGGTGGAGAGAATCCCGCGGGGTGTCGGAGTGTTGTCGAGGGTGGTGGAAGGAAGCTGCCCGAGGGTGGCTGTTCCGACTGCACACGAATAACCGGCCTGCGCGTTGATGTACGTCGCGAGGTCGTTGAGGGTGGGGTAATCTCGGAGGGTGAGGCTGAGACCTGCAACCGCGTCGATTGTCGTGGAGAGGGTCGTGTCAGTGACGGTGACGGTTGCAGTGGTTGCACCCGTGTAGCCAATCTTGAGAGCGATTTCGCCGCCGGCCGTCATCGACTCAGAACGTTGGTCGAGTTGACGCGAAGCGGACAGCGTAGCTTTGTACTCAGAAGCCGAGACGATGAGTTTGGCTGCGCCAGTCTTGGACATCCAAGTGACTGCGCCGGTGGTGCCGAGAACGAACGCCATACGCTCCAGAAGGTCTGTGCCGGTGGCGAGCTGGGCGATTTCCAGCGACTTGCCAACGCCATCCACGGGGTCGCCAGCTTCGAGGCTGACGGTCACAGGCGAGTAAACGATGAGGTCTGTGACGGCGCCGATGCTAACTGCGGGCGACACAGTGACTGGGGCGGTGATGGTGCCGGGGGTCGGGGCAACTGCGCCGGCGTCGCTCAGCTTGACTGCGCGAAGGGTCGACGTGGCAGAAGTGGTAACGACATATGCACCGACGTTGGCCGAACCGGCGCCTACGATGGCCGAGCCGACAGGAATGACGAGTGTATCACCAGCAACAGGCTGCACAGCCCAAGCGATAGACCGTGTGATGTCGATGACGTTAGCACCAGCGCCGCCCGGGTTTTGTGTCACAAGCAGCGTGCCGGAAACAGTGAGTGCATTGCGGTTAACACCGCCAGTGGCTGCAATGCCAGTGAGACCGTCCACAGCCGCGACGAAATCAGTCGGAGTTGTATTGGCGGTCAGAGTCGACGTGCCAGCGACTGTAACGCCGTTAGCCTTGATGGAGTAATTCACCGTGCCGGCGTTGGGGATGTAACTGAAGCTGCCTGTGGTAGGGACCACTTCTGCCGTGTTGGCTGCAACGGAGTACGAGATCAGGTTACCGGTCTTGCCGTAGTTCTTCGCCTTGATGGTGGCATAAGTCCCGGTGTAGCTGGCGAGGGTGGAATAAGCCTGAACGGACGCGTTGGTCTTGATGAAGACGAACCGGAAAGGGGCTCCGGGAATCTCCGGGTCGAGCGAAGGCTTGGCTGCAGCGCGGAAGGCGTCTACAATGGGGCCGGAACCGTACTTGGCCTGCACAGCGCCGAGTTGATCGGGACCGAACTTGGCGGTGGCTTCGATGTCGGTTTCAACGCTGAAACGAGGGCCTTGATCGGCCTCACCAACAAGAGCGATAATGCCGTTGGCTGCGAAGCCGGTGGCGGATTGCTGCACCACGGCCTGGTTATAGGCGCCGGGGCGGATGAGATTGCCGTATTGTGTTTGGACTGACTGTGCCATATTAATTCTCCTAATGTTTGTGTTAGCTACCCATCAAATGTTGCAAGCGCCCGAAAATTCCAGGCTTAGCCGGAGCAGGGCGAGCCGCATTAAGGACTGGACCAGCCGAGACAGTCGACATCGGCTTCGGCGCTGCACGGCGCTTCATGACGGGAGACAAAGACGGGGCTGGTGCCGGTGCTTTGACTTGAGCCATCGCGTCTTGGTACATGTTCGCGCGAGCTTCGTTCTCTTGTGCGGAGGGGAGCTTGGCTTGGGGCTCTTTGGCTGCAGGAGCGAGAGCTTGACGGCTGGAATCGGCAAGCAAATGTTGGCGAGCTTGGTGTTGGGCTGTGCCTGGGTCGGTCTTGGTCATGTCTTCTGCCTTGGAAGTGGGCACGGTATTGCCTGTGGGGGTGGGGAGCTTACCGCTCGGAGGCTTTGCCGTAGGCGGCTCGGACTTCTTCGTCTTCGTGTTGGCTGGCTCGAGGTGGACTTGTTTTCCTTCGACACTGACCGCGACTTTGGATGGCGGCATGACCTCCCTAAAGGCAGCCGCCAACTTCTTTGGCGGAATATCGCCAACTGGGGTCCAGTAGTCGGGATCGGACTCGGATGTTTCTTCTGGTCTTGGCTCAGACTTCTTGACTTTAGCGCGCTTGAATCCTTCACAGGTCGGTCCGCGACACTCGTCGTCGTTGGCGTGGGGGGCTTCCGCGTCATGCGTGGCAAGTGTGGAGCCACAATTTGCGCATACATGGCTAAAGTCTTCGTAGTCGTACCGGCCGGTGCGGCGCTCACGAGACTGCTTAGGTTTCGGCGCGAGTTCGCTCTTCTTGGCTGGAAGCTTGCCACCCTTGTCGGACTCGATGTAATCCTGGCCGACGTCCTTGGGGATGCCCAGCGTGGAGTTCCCGCTGGCCGCTGCACCCATAGCGGCGCGCTGTGCTTCGCTGACGGGCGGCTTGACTAGTGGCTCAGGCGTGCACGAAATCGCCTTGCAAGTCTTGGAAAGCTCCTTGGCTCGGAGCTCGGCAATGTCTAGCTCGAACTTAGCCAGGCGCTCCTGGGTGGCCGACTTCAAAAATGCTACGGCTTCACTGGGGGTATAATCTGGCAAAGTACGCTCCCGAAATAGGGTACGTATGCAAGATTGGGCCTGTTCACTCCGCGTCTGCAGCCACGATGGTAACGGCCGCCGTAGCTGGTTTTGTGAAGTCAGGTCGGCCGTCTTTATCTTTTTCCAACCAAAGAGGCGACAACTTCGGAGTTCCAGATGGATACACACAGGCACTTCCCACATGGACCGGCAGGTCTTGTGGAAGGGCTTGGAGCTTTTTGATCATCTCGCCTACAGTCGGGGCCTTCCAAATCTTCATGACGCGCTTGACGGTGGACTTCAGAAGTGCCGCGGCTTGCTCTGGGGTGTATTCGTTCATAGTTCCTCAGCCGACACATCAAAGAATTCAAGTTTCTGACTGACAGCCTTCGGCCAAACTTCTCTCACGTAGCCCGTGAGAGTGATGTACCTTGCGAAGGCGATTTCTTCGATCTCTTGGTCACGGTCGAAATCTGCGCTGGAAAACACCGTGCGCTCCAAACCACGAGCCTCAAGTAAGGTCTCTTTGTAGCGCAGCAAGATGAACTTGACAATGGAATGCAGCCACGTGAGGGTCACTTGCTCTCCGGCTGTGTGAACGCCGATTCTGTAAACTTCCTTGTAAACAACCGACTCTAAGTTGAGATCGTACGCCGGGCGAGTGCCTTTGATGACGGCGTTGCGGAAGTTCGCTACAGTGCCAGCGGCGATTCTGAACCCATCGCCGAGGACTTCAAGGATCTCATGCGACGCCCCGGTGGAGTCTATAAGAAGCATCCCTTCAGTCAAAATGACGGGGAGACTCACAGTGCAAATCCCAGTCGACGCGTCATAGACCGGAGTGAACTGGGGTGTTAGCGCTGGCCAGTCCTGATCGTAGTCTTCCTGCGGCTCATAATGGATGTCCCCGAGAGTCATCTCCGACTCGGATGACTGGAGAAGCTGGATGGAAATCAACGGGTTCTTAGCTTCGTCCAAAATCGGCCGCATCGCGACCGGGAATTCTGTTTTGAGAAACCAGTCCTTGGCTTTCTGAATCTCTTTTTGGCCGTAGACTTTTTGGGTGAGCGCGTCGTACTTCAAGCTCGCGAAAGCGAAGTCAAGTAACCAAGGGTTCTTGCGTAGATCTCGGATCCCCTCCATAATGGCAGTACGGAGGATGATATCGGCCTGGAAAATGCCGACACACTCAGACATTTAGTATGTCTCGGTAGGCGAGTAGCCGAGTTGATACACTCGAACTTGCGTGCCGGCACTGACGGTAACTCCGTTAGGTACCCACAGTACCCGAGCTTGACGCGGTCCAATGACCTGTAGAGCTTCCCACGCTTGTCGCGGAACACCAGAGGTGCTCACGGCCATATCGAGTGAAGGGCAACGCGTCCAACTTCCAGTGGTCAGTCCGCCTGCGGGCGTTTCTGTCATGGGATCCCACAGCCAGCACTGCAGCGTTCCGGCTCCGGCCAACGTTTGTGTGGCCGGAGTGGTCACCTCGACCATCGGAGTGACTGCCGATAATCCCTTAAGAGGCTGGCCTTCCGTAGCAAGCGTGGGGGCTGAACCTGTAAGATTCTGTAGGAGCGAAAAGGTGGTGCCTGAATTCAAGATAGACTCCTAGGTAGACTGAGTAATAGATTGCTTCGATTAGAACGGCGGGACCATGCCCACGCCGGTATTGTAATCGCGGGTGATTTCGGCTGCAGTCAGCGCTCGGGTCCACAACTTACACTCATCGATGGATCCCGAATACCCTGTACCGCTCGGACCGCCACCCATCAAGAGTGCGCCCGTTGCGGCAGTAGTCAATGTCACTGTAACCGGAGTCCCTGCAACGCCATCGAGGTAACCGCGCAACGTAGCCCCGTCGTAGGTGGTTGCGAAGTGATGCCATACGGCGGCCGAGATAGCCCCAAATGCATAGGTAGTTCCATGGATATCAACGTAGATGTTTCCGCCAGTCAAATAGACCTGGAATGCGCCGCCTGCCGTTGCCGTTCCATAACCGCATACACGTTTGGTCTGCGTAGCGCTCGGCTTGAGCCACAGAGAGAGCGACCTCGGTGCCGCGCCAGAAGGCCCTAGGAGGCTAGTCGTGATCAGCGACGTCGACCCGTTAAAAGTCGCGTACGGTCCGGTAAGAGCACTTGCACCCGGTGAATACAATTCGCATGCCGACAATGCCGAACCAAAATACCCACCAGCGACCAGGACCGTTCCGTTGGTCAACAGTGTAGCAGTGTGTCCATAACGTGCCGTAGACATCGGCTCAGTCATCTTCCAGCCATTTGTGGATTGGGTGTAAATCTCACTCGTCGAAACTGCGATTCCACCGGTTATGAGGACTCCGCCGGTAGAAAGCAACGTGGCTACACCTCGATTTCGAACCGCTCCGAGTCTGCCTGTGTTGCTAAACGTGGTTGTCGTGGGGTCGTATAGTTCTGCATTGACTCCGCCAACGTAACCATCGGCGATCAAGACTTTGCCCGAAGCCAGCAACGTAGACGTGTGGTAATACCTGGCCGACGCCATTGAGCCTACCGGGCTCCAAGTGGTAGCAGTTGGATCGTAAACTTCGGCGGTCGCCATTGTTGGGAACCTGCCACCGGTGGCCAAGACCTTGCCGTCTGCCATGGTGGTGATCGCATGGTAATACCTAGCAGTCCCCATCGACCCAGTAGAAGACCAAGTCGCTGCCGTCGGATCGTAGATTTCACACGTGGCCAATCCACCGGCCAAACCCTGTCCACCGGCTGCTAGAATCGAACCGGAAGCTAGTGCTGTCGTCGCTGTAATCCTAGCCGTCGCCAAAGACCCGGTCGAAGCCCAAGTTCCTGCCGTGGGATCGTAGAGCTCACACGTAGCCAGGTAGGTCGTTCCTTCGGTTCCGCCGACAACCAAAACCTTGCCGGAAGACAACAACTCGGCTGTATGGCTGTAGCGCCCTTGCGCCATCGGACCGGTGTCCGTCCAAGTTGCCAACGCCGGATCATAGACTTCACACGTAGCGAGAACAGGCGAACCGAGGTAGGTCACATCGGTGTCGGTCCCGTTACCAGAACCATCTACGATATCTACACTGTCAGTGTCGAGATGCCAGTGATGTAACAAACCGGTGGCCAACGATCCGATATAGGTGATGATGCCGGCACCATTGTTATACAGTATCGCGACTTCTTCGTACGTCAATGCTCGAGACCACATTCCGATCTCATCGATTGAGCCGGTGAAGTGGTTGCCCGTGTAACTCCAACCGATTCTCAGGGCGTTGGCGTTGTCTGTGTTCAACGCCTTGACGACTGGGGTCCCTTCGGCTCCATCGAGGTAACCTCTCAGAGTCGTGCCGTCATATGTCGCAACGAATTGGTGCCACGTGTTTACCAATGAAATGCCGAACTGGTAGGTTGTACCGTAGATGTCGACGGCGATTTGTCCGCCGCTAAGACATACCTGGAAACCACCGTCGTTCACGGCACTGCCGTAGCCCAAAATCATCTCATTGGCTGCGGTAGGCTGTTTGAACCATACATTTACCGTTCGGCCTAGGTCATACAACGGACCAAAAATGGACGTCTGGATTAACGAAGTCGACCCGTTGAAAGACGCGTATTGGACACCGGATGCCGCTGTCACCGCACCTCCTGCGACTAGGACCTTGCCATCAGCCAGTCTCGTGGCCGTGTGGAATTGACGCTTCGATGTCATCGAAGGTATGGCATGATACATTGCTGCTCCGAGTGATGGGTCGTACGAAATCCCAGTGTCAACGCCGTCGCCTGAACCATCAACCCAATCACGGGAAGATGAGTTGAAGTGCCAATGGTGCAGCAACCCGGTCAGAATCGAGCCGGTTGGTGATTCGATGCCGGCTCCCGAATTCCAAACGGTAGCAACTTCACCTGCCGTCAAAGCTCTGTTCCAGATGAAAGCCGCATCGATACAGCCCTGCCAACTCGGCGGGGTCGCGAAGTAGCCGAATCTCAGGGGGTAAGTCACACCGGTGTTCAAAGCGACGGTAACGGGTGTGTTGGCTACGTTATCGAGGTAACCTCTCAGAGTCGTGCCGTCATATGTGACGGTTACTTGGTGCCATGTGTTGGCTGTGCTGGCACCAATGAGGTATTGGGCACCATAGACATCGATGTAAACGGACCCAGCGACCATCTTGACTGAGAATTGCTGACCGTATCCATACGAGCCATAGCCCAGCATCGTGCGGTTTACGATCTGAAGCGAGTTGAACCAAAAGCTAAACGTCCTAGCAGCCGCTCCAGTAGGTGTGGTCAAAGTCGTCGCGATGTTGGATGACGATCCATCAAATACAGCGCAACCTGAACCTAGTTTCGGGCGAGGGAAAGACATGGCGGTATCAGAGCCATTACCCGCGGAGATGTCATATGAATTCCCATCGAGGTTGAATCGGTGGATCAATCCGTTTTGGAGCGAACCCGTGAGAGTCGTGGTGCCGTTACCTGAGTTGTATAGCGATGCAACCTCATCTGACGTCAACGCTCTGTCATACGTCAAAGTTTGGTCAATGAGGCCGTGCATATACCCCTGGTACGACAAACCCAAGCGCCCTATAGCGAATTGCACAGTGTTGTAGGTCAGATTCGCTGTTACCGGAGTCCCGCCATCGACATACAAATAAGCCGTCCCGTCTGGTATGTGTGTAATGACAACATGGTGCCACGCATTGTCGTTAATATCGGCTGTGCCTTGTAGGGCGTGATACGCTCCAGAATAATAAGCGCAATACGTGGCTTTCTTACCATCTACACTAAGGCAGTTGGAGGCGTTGGTGGAACCGAAAATACCGTTATATCCACCACCAGCTATACTGGTGCTGGCGTTGCTAGTTAAGACCCAAGCAGAGACGCTGTATCCATTCGCTAACGAAAAGTTCGAAGGCAGGGTGCTTTTTGAAGTCGTTCCGTTAAACCCAGCACAACCCGAACCGAGTTTGGGGGCATATCCAACCGCCGTGTCGGTCCCGTTGCCAGAACCGTCAACCGAGTCGACCGAGTTCCCGTTCAGGTGCCATTGGTGCAACAACCCGGTCGTCAAGCTTCCCGTAAGCGTTTCAATACCTGACCCTGAGTTGTATAAGCTGGCCACTTCGCCCGCCGTCAACGCCCGGTTCCACATGCATGTATCGTCTAGGTATAGATCTCCCGACTGGTAGTTAGCATACGCCCCTGCCCCCAACTTAATTATCCCACTGGCTGTGTTTAGCGTATGGGTGGTGAAAGAGGTGCCCTTAACACCGTTAAGATAAATTTCTTGTGTTTGTACTCCATCATGTGTTACTACGGCGTGGTTCCATACACCTGGTGTAGGAGCCAACCCGCCCCAACTGTCGCCACTGATGTGGATGCGTAAAGTTCCGGAATATACCAACACATCAAATCCGGTTAGCACGCCGGTGCCATATCCCATTAGTGTGTGGCTAGCTGTCGCTGGCTGCATAAACCAACACGACATCGATCTGGCAGCATTCCCTGTAGGTCCATTAACGGCAGTAGTAATTACACCAGTTGTTGGAGTTATAGATGCGCACTTGGTCCCGATTTTGGGCAAATAGCCGACTGCCGTGTCTGTGCTAGGTTGTCGCGTCGTGAATTGATCGCGGGAGTTACCGTTCAGATCCCAGTAATGCTTGAGTCCGGTGTATAGCGAAGATTGACCATTCAACGGAGGAGATGAGAACATGTTATTTCACATCCGGGCTGAGAGAGCACAGGGCCCAAGTGGGCGAACACACGTCGTAATATAGGACGTCTACAGCGCCGATGGCGGGGGTCAAGGCTGGAACAATGCCGTTGGCGAATTTGTAAAACGCGTTGAACGCCAAAGTCCTGGGTGTTGCACCTTGGGTAATGACGAACTTGCCCTTTTGGCTGACCACCACGTTCGTCGGAGCCGCTAGAGTGGTGTTCTCTGAAGTAGTATGCGAGAAATCGTTATTGAGTGCCAAATCTACGGCGATGGTGGCGGCGGTAGAAGTCAGCGCTGTCACACTACATCGTTTGGCCCCGGCGAACGTCTGGGCTGCAATCGACAGCATGCCGGGGTGTGTCGCGTCGGCGGGTTGGGCAGTGAGAACCTGATTAACTCGGCTGATACCAGCCGCATCTGGTGTCGAACCAAAAGCGCCGATGGTGACGTCGCCAGTGTTGGTGTTAGACGTATTTCCAATGACCACCTTTTGGGCGTCGGTGCAATAACGCCTGTCGGTAGAGTCGGCGATATCTGCCGTAGTTGCTGCGGCGCCGGAAGTTACTAGCCCCTTGGTGTCATACGTGATTTTGGTGTTGGTCCCGGCGACAATTGCCGCGTTGGCGATGACCTTCTCGTCGTCGAGCTCCTGAAGTGCGGTTTGGACTGTAGTAGCCGCGATGTTTCCGTATGGAGTAAAAGTCACGGACGCTGCATCCGCCATACACAAAATGCCGAACGGGAGCGGGGTTACGTTAATCGTAATTGGGTCGCTTGCCAGAAGCACCCAACCAGTAGCACCGTGGGCGCCATAAACGGCAATCGTATACATGCCCGAGGTGACTTCGTGGCTGGGAATAGGAAGGTTGTCTGCATCCGAGCTACGAGTCAATTTGAACGGGGCTGCCGCTCTATTAACCACATAGATGCCGTTATACTGGTTGGCCGCCTGATTTTTGACTAGGATGCGATCGTTGTCTAACGGGGTATATGAGCCATCGATGACGCCTAAGGCTGCATCCGAGTTGATCTCGTTTAGTGTCGCGTACGAGATCGTGCCGGGTAGCGGGGCGTCGGTGGCGACTTTGACCGCCTCTTTGGGATCGAGCCCGGAAGCCACTTGATCTGCGTATGTACGAGCCAAAGCCAAAGCTTCGAGGATGGCGGCCTGAACGTTGGTCGACAAAATCTCGAAGTTAGGGATGAATGAGGTGCCGAAGGCGGTAGAGCTTGTTCGTCGTAGCATTTTACAGCTTCCTCAAGTTGCTGAGTTCGGCCGGAACAATTTGCCCTTCCGAATAAATTGCGGCGGAGTCGGCAAGATGATACTCGGACACGTCCGTGCGCCCATACCCGGTCCCGCCGTTGGCGGCGTGTAGGAGTCGTAGTCCGATCCAAGTCCCATTGACTTCGGTAATGGTGTACTGTTTTCCCTCTTCCGTCGAGGACTTCAACCACACCCTGGCACCAGTCCAAAAGGGAGCGGCATCGGCCACGGAGATGTACCCATCGGTGCCGCCGTCGGCGGTCAAGAGGGCTGAGGCTGGTTTAGCGAAAATAGCGGGCATGTAGGCGCCTCCAAGAGTTCAACTACAAGATTGACTCTTGAGGGCTAAAAGTTCTTTGTAATGTCTACCAAGACCTGATTCGACACCTTATCGCGCCATTCTTGTAGGGCCCACTCTACGGCGCTTTCCATAAAACGGTGAGAAACAGTACCCGGGTGTCGCCACATACCTCTTCCGCGTTGCTTACTTGAGGCAATGCGGAAAGTCATGATGGATTTCTGTGTTGAGGTCTTACCTTTTTTATCGGTGACCTCTTGCTGGTAGACACGCACACCGCGTCCGAATGGAATCCCGGTCATGCCTTGACGGACCTGGCCGATAGGTCCATGTCCTTGACCGACACCTTCGACTTTTTTGATGGGCTTTGTCAAAATGTCGAATGAATGAATCATCCCGAGCTTCGGGGCTCCGTCCGGCCCGACTTCGATTTTGCCGTATGGGATCTTGCGAGCCTTCATTTCGGACTTGAGTGTTTTGGTTAAGTCGTTCTGAGCCGGCGTCTGCTGAGTGGGACCTTTGTTGAGTTTGAAGGGCACGACGGTAAATTTTGACCCATCCTTCGCTACTTTAGCATGCGGAGAGGCCAAAAGCCCATCCAACATATCGGTGCCCGGCTTGACGCCATCGTCAATCCAAAACGCCTGCTTGTCGAGCGAGATAATCCACACATCGCCGTCTTGTTTGAATGACAATGCATCCACGTATTGTTGTCGGCTAGAGTGCAACTTTTGCTGCACTTCCTCGAGGATGTGCGTGTGGGTCTGCAGCGCCAGGTCTCGAGCAGCATTCGCCATGGCTCCATCTACAGCCGCGCGGAATCCGCTGGCTAACCCCAATACAGGCCCTAAGTCGACGTCCAGGGTAAACATTACGCCTTCGGCTCCGGCCGAGCGCCCGTAGGCGTCCCATCTGCCCCCATCTTCAACCCCGAACGCGCTCCACGCCAATGCTCGGCCCCATCGGGGGTTTGCACCTTGACCTTGCCGGCATGACCGTGCTGTGAGGTTGGGCCGCAATCCAAAACAGTTCCCACCGGCAACTTCGGCTTGGGCAATGTCTCAGCCTTCATGGTGACTTTAGGGGCGTTGTGTAGCCCTGCATTGGCAACACCGTTCATAAAGCCGGTCAACATTCCGTGCACTTGTTTACCTTGAGGGTGATTCTGCAGCGCAGTCAAAAACGCCGGATGGTTCATGTGTTGTTGAATATACAACCCGCGCTGCGGTGTCCCGCGAGGAAGAGCCTTCAACCCCGTCATGAAATTGTTAACGTCGCTATGTAGGGCTGGTGTAGGTGCGACTTCGTCCTTGTGCATGTGTCGCGCCTTCGGAATGAGGTTTTGGGCGCGAGCCTCTTGCGTAGTATGGAATTTTCCGCTGTGCATGAAACCTCGGTCGTATTGCTCTTCCGGATGAGGAAGTTCGGTTCGATCGTGGAATAGTCCGGTTTCATGGACTTGACCGGTGGTCTTATGGCGGTATGCGGCTGCAGACACGGACTTGCCTAGATCTTCATCCTTCTTGTAATAGTCGGGCTTGTCAAGGAGATGATCCTTGGCGATTTTCTTGGCCTGCGCAGCCGTCATATTGTGCTCGTGCATTTCGTCTTTGGTGCCAGACACAAGTTGATCTGGATCGAACTCCGAGTCGGGCTCTTTCGAACCTTCGCCGCCAATGAAATCTTCCGACTTCTTGATGTCGGATTCCGATTTTCCATCTATAACTTCGCGGGTAATTGCAATCATCGCCTGAATCAGCGCCCTTACAGACGCGTAGATATCGGGAGCAGATTGCTTAAGGGCCTCGAGCTGTGGGGTGCGCTGTTTGACGTAAGTCAAAATCTCCAAGATCTGCTTCTTGAGATCGTCGCTGAGATCGCCTGGATCTTTTTGCGCGGCCAGAGCGTGGAAAGCGCCCTCAAAATCAGGCTTGGATTCCTTGGTGTCCTTGACATCCGCCGCGTGGTGGTGTTTCATCGCCATCAAACGACCGAAGTTGCGTTGCCAGTCCGATACATGCTCCATGACTTTGGGTTGGGCGGCATATATCTTGCTAGGACCCTCGAATCCACCCTTTTGGGCTGCTACGGAGCCATCGGCCTTGACGAGCGGAGTTTGGTCTGGTAGAGATGGCGTGTAGTCGTTCATAACAACAAGATTGGTCTCTAGGAGGACCACATGACACCCATTATCGGAATTGGCGGACAAGCTGGCGCAGGCAAAGACACCGTCGCCGGCATGATGATGAAGCTTCAGCCCGGGAGTGTTTCCATTGCCCAGGCGGATCCCATCAAGTGGCTCGGGCTTCGCGGGTTCGGTTTTACCGAAGAGCAACTTTGGGGCCCCTCGGAGAAGCGCAATGAAGTGGACAAGCGATACGATGAAGGGCGAGCCTGGAAGGAAGCGGAAGACGTCTTGTTTAATGGAGGAGTCGCCAATCAGTGGCTTAAGATGATTGGAGTTGGCGACATCGACTCATTCCACGAATGGTACGACAACTTAGAGTTCGAGTTCTTCGCCACCCACCGTTTTTCTCCCCGTCTTATGCTCCAGAACCTCGGCACCGAGTACGCCCGTACCATCAACCCGAACGTCTGGGCCGACTCTACTATTCGAATTGCCTTCAAACTTCTTGGCGGCGGACACACCTACAATCGCCTGGTTGGCCTTTGTACCAACCCTACAGCACCTTCAGTTCCGATGGTGTTCGTCACTGACGTCCGCTTCCCCAACGAGCTCGTCGCCATCAAGTCCATCGGCGGCAAAGGCCTTAAGGTGGCGTCGAACGGCTCTACCATCTCAACAAACCATGCTTCGGAAGCTTCGTTGGGGCAAATCCCAGATTTTTGGTGGGACGCTATCTTGTACAACAACAAGGTACACGGATTGGATTGCCTCAGAACCGCTGTAAGCAAGGTGCACCAATACCTAAATCCAGGTTCATACTGCCAGCAGACCAAATTGTTCGTCCTAGGTCAAGAGTGATAAGTGCTCCGACTACACTACCAAAAGGGAGTATGGGACTGCGGGCCAACCTGCCTGAAGAACACACTGATTCTACTCGGCCGCAACGTCGAGTGGGACAGTGCAGTTCAGTGGACTGGAGCATCCGAGAACGGCACTTTCGGGGCGGCGTTGCTGCGAACATTGGGTTGGTTGAAGGTGCGAGCAGTTGAGTATTCATCTACCGACGTACGGCGCAGTTGGAATCGATTGACTCGACTAAAGAGGCCTGCCATGTTGTGTGTAGACGGCGATAGCCACTGGGTCACTGCGGTCGCGGGCGTCGGCAGAAGGGTCGTTGTGTGGGATCCGCTGCCGAACGCCGGATTGCAGATTTACGGCCGAGCCGAATTCCTAAAGCGTTGGATTAATTCACAAAACCGAATGTACGGGGTATTCGTATGCGAAAACTGACGATTATATGTGATGTAGATGGAATTCTGGCCGATACACTGCCGTACTGGCTCCAAAAAATCGGCGACGACACTGGCGTCTACGCCAAGACAGAAGACATCACACGGTGGGAGCTGTCGAAGTGTGCCCCCTTCGAAGGTAAGGTGTCGGAAGAGCGAATTTGCCGGCACTTCGACCTCCCCAACTACCATCTTGATATTCCGGTCATGCCCGGCGCAGTGGAGGGCGTCAAGAAGCTGATGGATGCCGGCCATGACGTTTACTTCGTCACAGCTCGATTCGGGGCTTGTGGGGTCGTCGAGACTCTTCAGTGGGTTAAAAATCACTTCCCATTCGTCAATGTCCACAAGCAGGTTGTGTTTTTGAAGGACAAGTACCGCTTCCAGGCTGACGTAATCATCGACGACCGCGCAGAGAATTTGGAGGACTATTGGGGTGCTCACGGCTTCGCGAGTTGTATTGGCATTATTTATCCGTACAACGTCCGTCTAGAAGGACACCCAATATACCGAATGGTTCCGTACGGACATAAGGCTTGGAATGGCATCGTGAAACTGGTGCGCATCTTCAGCGACATGGAGCGCGGCGATGGCTACACCAAAGAGGAAGTAGAAGAGATCGAAGCCGAGGATTGAAATGGAACAGCCGGTCGTCGTGAGATGACCGGACTGTCAGGACTACATCAATAAAGTGGAGTCGCTCGGGATCGAACCGAGGGCCTCCGCAGTGCAAGTGCGGCGCTCATCCCAACTGAGCTACAACCCCAAAACCCCATCGTTAGATGGGGACCCACTACGACCGCTTAGCTGAAGCGAATCCAGGTCAGCTTGACGTCGCCGGTGGCTGCCGCATTCACCGAAACCGTGAATGTTCCGCTGCCGCGAGCAATGTTGGTCACATATAGCGCGGTACCGTCGATTCCGACGAGCGTCGCGACGACTTTGCTGGTCGCCGTGGCGCCCGCGTCAGTGACCGCGATAGAAGCCTGACCCGTCAACACTGTCGCTTCACCAGCCGCCATGTTGGGCGCCGTGACAGTGCCTGTGAATGTGGCTCCCGTAAGAGCCGCCTTCTCTGTATCGAGCTCGTTAATCGCGCCCTGCACGGTAACGGCCGCAACGCCACCCGCGGGGGTATTGGCGACAGTGGTCGCACTCTGATCGCCAGTATTAGTGCCCGAGGTGTTCGACAACTTAGTGAACTGAGCCGCAGTAACGAGGCCTGGATGGCTGCCGTCAGCGAGCTGCAATGTCAGAACCTGACCAACCAACGAAGCGCCAGCAGCGGCGGGGGCCGAACCGACTGCAGCAAGTGTTACTGCCGCGTGCGACGAAGTCGAGCTAGCGTCGACGGCATCAGCGATTTCATTACCAATCGAAAAATCTGTCGTTGCAATACCAAGGCGGGTGCGGGCGTCTGTAGAAAGGGACATGTATGACTCCTAAATGTTGCATGTCGCCGACAGGCGACCACGTATAAACGATTATGTCTCAAGCCACCATCTATTGATGGCTACACAAAAATCCGGAGCCAAGGCCATCTGCTTGAATTGAGCCAAACGCGCCAGACTGGCCTGTGGCGTGACGCCGTACCGGACCAAAATGCTCTCAAGGTCTTCCGTGCGAAGCCCAAGCGCCCATTGGCGGAGGTGCTCTTCATTGTCGCCGTGAACTTCTGGCATAGCTTTGAGTTTTTGCTCTAAGTCCATGTCTTTCCAATCCTTGGCGCGCCAAACTCTCAAATAGTACGGGATGAACGACTTGGGGTCAGTGCCCGGGGCAAACGAAGGTCCCGCCAGGGCGCTACCTTGGTCGATGAGTGCAATTTTGCATCCATCTTCGTCGGGCGACACCATGATGTTGGCGCCGTGGCGATCGGTTTGCCCTAGCACGGCATCAATTACAGCCCACTTGTGCAAATCTCCGTTTTTGAGGTATGGTTCCAATGCCTTTACCGGGGCCTGCGGATCCTTCTTTGCAAGCTTGTCTAGATTTTGCCAATCCCATGGCAGCCGATGTAGTGCGGCGATCTCCTTGCCATTCAAGGAAATCAAATCCGCGCGCGGAATAAACTGCCCAAGCCCCCAATTCCTAGCCACATGCCAAAATGCGCACTCCCTGCGAGCCTGTGTCGCTACTTCTTCGCGAACACCAGCCGCTGGACTCAATTTCCCGCTTCCTGGTTTGAGTAGGAAGTGGGCGCCATCAGGGTCCTCCGCCACCATCGTGCCCTTGGAGTGCTTACCCCCAAGTTGTACTTCTTCTACTTGATTGGCTTCGAAAGCACGTTTGACGGCCTCTGCTGTCGTTTGCCCTTCCGGCAAAACATTTTGTACTTCCATGTCGGACTTGCACAAAACTAAAGCCACGCTTGATATCCGTGCTTGCTCGTCCAAGGCGATCTGATATTCTACTAGTGGAGGTAGATGTGCGCTAACCAGTGTAGACGTGGCCAGGTCGTCATTCTTTGCGACCTCCAGGCGAAATAGGTCGCCGTCGCATTCAATTTGACACAAATCGCTCACAGCATTAAGATACAGGTCCTGCTGGACACCGAACCCTAGTTCATTAATGACGCTTTCAGACTTCTGAACGTCTGACAGTCCCACGTGCTCTGGCTTCATGTCAGCGGCGATGCTTTGTAGGTGTTGGGCGATTTTCTTTGCGTGCTGCACGCTTAAGTGCTGTGCCTTGAGGTTGCCAGCAATGCCCATCTTTACGTGCACAGCCTTACGGAAGGTGGGATCGGACGTGTAGTTGTGCAGGTAGGTTATGCGCTCTTCTGACGCTTTCTTTTCTGGATAGTTCTTGACGGCTGGGTCGGTGATGGCGTGCAAATGGCCGCGCTCGTCTGGCGTGAGTCCTTCTAAGGTCTTCTCTACAATGCGCCGGCCAGCCTCTTTCCCGTGCATTTGCTTGAGGACGGAGTAGACGGAGTGTTGGGTCTCGTGTTCTATCGAGTTGAATTTGGCGTCGGTGCTGTACGACGAGCTGAAGCCACGTTCTGCTGGCGGAGTGGGGCGATCGGCTTTGGCGTGGTATGCAACAAATCCGCCCGAATTCGGGTTAGTGGTTCCGGTGTTGGCTTGACGGAAGGCTGCGTGTTGTTCTGGCGTACGCGCCATTGGCTCCGAATACGGCGAAGGAACGCCGAAGTGTGGGTAAACCACGTATCCGATGCTCTTCTGTAAGCCTTCAGACGTCTGACGCCAACCGTGCTTGGCGATCAGATGCTCCGCGTAGCTCTTCGGGGTGTGCTTGTCGCCCACCACTACAGCCGGATGAGATGTTACTTCTGGCTCAGACGGTTCGATTGGATGGATTTTAGGTTTGGCAAATGCAACTTTTTGTTGTTCAGCGACCTTCCGTACACTTTCATCTGGGTCCGCGAGTCCCATTTTGAAGTGACTGTGGTTCGCTCGAGGGTCGCTCAAAGCCAGCTTCCGGACCAGTGCGCTTGGATGCTTCATAGCGGCCGTCAGGTGTTCTGGCGTCAAATCTTTTCGCGAAACAGCCTCTAAAGCCACGAAGTTGTCTGGGTCCTTGAGTCCGGCGTGAATTTGCGCTGGGGTGGCGTTCGGGTGTGCCGCTACGGCCGAGCGAATGTCCGGGCTGTGTGAGTAGACCTGGTGTTGTAGCAATTCGGGTGTGACGCGCTTGTTCTTTAGTGCTGCTAGATGCGACTGAATTTCTTTTCCGGTGCTTGGCTGGCTAGCCAGCATTCCGAGGCGCCCGACGTCGGGTGTGTGTTCGAGTTCCCAATCCTCAGACGGAGTCGCGTACCCATAATGCTCTCTTGGGACGACCGGTCGAACGTCCGGAACATTGGCTGGTATACGGGGATGGTTAGACGCCAAAAACTCGTTTTCTGGACCCAGCAACCCGCCGGCAGTTTTGTGTCCTACGTGGTATGAATACCACACGTTTTTCATCGGCACCCACCAATGTTTGACCGTCCCACCAAAAGACCCGGCCGTGTTGGCGTCGTCAGCATACGAAGCGACGTCGTGGTCGGCCCCGGGATTACGGACGGTATAGCCACGAGCCAGGGCTATGTGGGGTTGACCGTTGATGTTCCTAATAGCGTCTGGATTGTGCTGTTTGATGTAATCGTGCAACTTAGTCTGATGGCTCTGTACGTTCTCAATGAGTTTTGGGTTGGCCTTAAGCGCTTGATGTAGATCTTCTACACCAACGTTGGCGTTCTTTTCGTTGGTGTGATGCTGCAACCATGACTGTTCGTGCTGGGCGATTTGAGCGGGGTTGCCGTGCTCGTAGATGTCTTTGTTTTCAATGCGGTTAACGACATACTTCAATAGCAATGAAATCGGGTGATGTGGAGAGTGCTTGTAGGCTCGGTACAGTAGCGGCGAAGCAATCGGACGGTTAGTCAGCGTCTCGAAGTCCAAGGCTTTGTGTAGCCCCGCCTGGAGTTCCTTCAAATACCGCTCGAAGGTTTGGTGCCCACCTCGGCGGTACTTAGCTTGCACCCATGGGTCAGCGTCCACCATGTTCGCGTCGGGGTTGGCCCAGCCGGCTTCCTGTACGGAGGCGTAATCCGGGCGATCTTCTACACAGTTTTGCGTGTCGACCGGTAGGTCGCTGACGTCGCCTTGAACGACATCTTGAGGTAGTGCTGGGTGGTGCGCGGCGAACTCTCGAACTTGCGGATTCGGATCTTGTAGTGCAGCACGGAGTTGATCTGGAGTCACGGCCGCCGACTTGAGGGCTAGAATCCGTTCAGTCGGGTTGTCGTGATCGGCCAGGCTCTTGCGCATACATACAAGATTATGGCATCAAGAACTTGGCGATGGCTGATTGTCTGACAGCATAGGAGGTGTGATGGTACTGCATCCCGCACGACACAATGCCGACGACTTGCCCGTTCGCCCACAATGGGCCACCCGACGAGCCAGGCTGAATAGGGGCGGAGAAGACTTGTTGGCCAAACGACAAACCCGCCTTCTTCGAAATCGTGCCAACCCTTCCGTCAGTCATCACGACGACCGATATACCCAACGGATAGCCTGTGACCAGGATCGGACTGCCCATGCTAGGCTCTTTGGGGTTGATACTGGCG
>Ga0316624_10000029_pt1 | contig 38014 bp, 32 predicted proteins | sample OWC_Aug_N3_C1_D5_FD_207657 | JGI IMG/M metagenome (GOLD analysis project Ga0316624, IMG submission 207657) | Wetland soil microbial communities from Old Woman Creek delta, Ohio, United States - OWC_Aug_N3_C1_D5_A | ecosystem: Environmental > Terrestrial > Soil > Wetlands | place: USA: Ohio... | reverse complement strand
GTTCGTATTCGTGCTCGCCTTCTTCCTTGACTTCTTCGAGCTGGCCTTCATCGTCATCCCGCTGCTCGGGCCGGCGGCCGAGCATCTCGGCATCGATCTGATCTGGTTCGGCGTCATTCTCGGCGTCAACATGCAGACCTCGTTCATGCACCCGCCGTTCGGCTTCGCCCTGTTCTATCTGCGGTCGGTGGCGCCGCGCGAGCCGTTCATCGACCGCGTCACCGGCAAGCGCACCGACGGCGTGACGACCGGGCAGATCTACTGGGGCGCGGTGCCGTTCGTCGGCATCCAATTGATCATGGTGCTGCTGGTGATCTTCTTCCCAGCCATGGTAATGCACTATAAGGGCCTGCAATCGACCATCGATCCCAATAAGGTGAAAATCGAATTGCCGCAGGTCGATTTGCCGCCGCCGATGGATTTCAAGTAGCGATACGCATACAAAAAAATAGCCCCGGAACCGAGGCTCCGGGGCTGTTGTTTTTTTCGCCGTCGATCAGCTGAGCTTGCGGATCATGAACGAGTCGTAGTTGAGCTCGGCCACCCGGAACCACGGATAGGCCGCGCCCTGGAAGGCTTCCATCGACTCTTTGACTTTCTTGAAGCTCGCATTGGTCTTGGCAATCTCGGCGTGCAGCTCCTGCGCCGTATTCCAGCAGGCTTCCATGATCGCCGGCGAGAACGCGTGCAGCTTGACGCCGTTGGCGATGAGACGCCTCAGCGCCGGCGGATTGAGTTCGTCGTATTTCGCGATCATCCAGTCGTTGGCGTAAGCGGCCGCGTGCCGGAGAACGGCTTGGTAATTCTTCGGCAGCGAATTCCACTTATTGATGTTGATGAAGGCGCCGAGCATCGAGCCGCCTTCCCACCAGCCCGGCGTATAGTAGTGTTGCGCCACCTTGTAGAAGCCGAGCTTCTCATCATCGTAGGGGCCGACCCATTCGGCGGCGTCGATCACGCCTTTTTCCAGCGCCGGATAGATGTCTGGAGCGCCGAGCAGTTGCGGCACGCCGCCGAGCTTTTGGATGACGCGGCCGGGGAAACCGCCGATGCGGAACTTGAGGCCCTTGAGATCGTCGACGCTGTTGATCTCCTTGCGGAACCACCCGCCCATCTGACAGCCGGTGTTGCCGCAGAGCAGCATCATGACGTTGTATTTTTTGTAGAATTCATTGAGCACGTCGCCGCCACCGCCATTGATGAACCAACCCTGGTTCAATCGCTGGTTCGGGCCGAACGCAACCGACGTGCCGTAGGCGAAGGTCGGATCCTTGCCGAAATAATAATACGAGGCGGTGTGAGCGATTTCGACCGTCGCGTTCGACGCCGCATCGAACGCTTGCAGGGCCGGTACGATTTCGCCGGCGGCAAAAGTCTGAATCTGGAATTTGCCGTCGGTCGCCTCGCCAACCGCTTTGGCGAACACGTCGGCACCGCCGAACAGTGTGTCGAGCGACTTCGGCCAGCTGGCCGTCAAGCGCCACTTCACTTCCGGCATCGATTGTGCGATCGCCGGGGCGGCAACCGCGCCCGCGGCGGCAACGCCGAGCCCGGCAGCCTTCAAGAATTGACGTCTTTTCATCCTGCTATCCTCCCTCTGGACGTTTTGACCTTATGTCGCGGGACCCCTACCCCCCGCAGTCTAGTCTTCAGGGGCGCGACCGAAATCATGATGCAGCCGGCCGCCCATGGCCAGTCTGCACCGGTTCGACGAAAGTTGTAAGTGGGTCGGCTGCCGCGCCAATAAAGCCGGGGCCGGCTTTGTGGGCCGGCCCCGTGGTTTATGCCGCTTTGCCGCAGGCCGCTTAGGCGCGGCTGCGGATCATGAAGTTCTCGTAAGTGTATTCGGCAACCTGCCACCACAGGTTTTCGTCTTTGCGGAAGGCCGCAATCGACTCCAGCACCTTCTTGTAGTTTGGGTTCTTCGCCGACTCTTCCGCGTTCACTTCGTTCGACGCCTTCAGGCAGGCCTCCATGATCGGCTGGCTGAACGGCCGCAGCTGAACGCCATTGGCGAGCAGGCGCTTCAAGGCCTGCGGATTGCGCGCATCGTAGCGGGCCTGCTCTTCGACATTGGCGTAACCGGCCGCCGCCTCGACGATCGCCTGGTAGGCCTTCGGCAGCGCGTTCCACTTGGCCGTGTTGATCAGCAGGTGGTTGGTCGTGCCGCCCTCCCACCAGCCCGGGTAATAATAGAACTTGGCGACCTTGTAGAAGCCGAGCTTTTCGTCGTCGTAGGGGCCAACCCATTCGGCGGCGTCGATGACACCTTTTTCCAACGCCGGATAAATGTCGCCGCCGCCGATCAGTTGCGGCACGACGCCGAGCTTGGCCATGGTCTTGCCGGCCCAGCCGCCGATGCGCATCTTTATGCCCTTCAAATCGGCGACCGCCGTGATCTCCTTGCGGAACCAGCCGCCCATCTGGGTGCCGGTGTTGCCTGCCAGCAGACATTTCGAATTGTACTTCTCGCCGAATTCGTCGATCAGCTTCTGGCCTTCGCCGTCGTAGAACCAGGCGTTCTGCTGGCGAGAATTGAGGCTAAACGGCGTTGCGCAGAACAGCGCCCAGGTCGGATCCTTGCCGATGTAGTAGTACATCGCCGTGTGAGCCATCTCGACGGTGCCGTTTTGCACGGCGTCGAGCGCCTGCAGCGGCGGCACGATCTCTCCGCCGGCGAAAGTCTGAATCTGGAATTTGCCGTCGGTCGCTTCGGACACGTATTTCGCGATGGTGGTGCAAGCGCCGAACAGCGTATCGAGCGACTTCGGCCAGCTCGCAGTCATGCGCCATTTCAGTTCCGGCATCGACTGGGCGATTGCCGGCTTCGCAATGGTCGCAGCGGCGGCGCCGGCGCCCATGGCAGTGAGGAATTGACGTCGTTTCATCGGATACTCCTTGTTTTGAAACAAAGGTTGTCTTCCCCCCTGCGAAGCGGATCGAGCCGCCCCAAATTTGCTAAAACATGCGTCGGCGGGCTTGAAAGCGCAAGCCGATTTTCGTTAAACGCCAGCAATTGCGGTACGTTACACGCGGGACCAGCGGGATGAGCAGCGCGAAAGCGCCTAGGCCTCGATCACGATCTTGGGCGCCGCGCGCCCTGCCGCCGCTCCGCCGGTAAGCTGTTCGCGCACCTTGGCGGCGATGTCGCGATAGATCTTGGCGTGCGGACCGTCCGGCTCGGTGGCGACTACCGGCAACCCGGCATCCGACTTCTCGCGGATGGTCATGTGCAGCGGGACCTCGCCAAGGAACGGCACGCCCTGCCGCTCGGCTTCCTTGTGCGCGCCGCCATGGCTGAAAATGTCCGAGCGCGTGCCGCAGCTCGGGCACAGGAAGTAGCTCATATTCTCGACGATGCCGAGCACCGGCACGTTCACGCGCTTGAACATGGCGACGCCGCGCCGCGCGTCGATCAGCGCGAGATCCTGCGGCGTCGAGACGATGACCGCGCCCTTGAGCGGCACCTGCTGCGCGATGGTGAGTTGCGCGTCGCCGGTACCCGGCGGCATGTCGACCACCATAATGTCCAGCTTGCCCCATTCCACTTCGCGCAGCATCTGGGTGATCGCCGACATCACCATGGGCCCGCGCCAGATCATCGGCGTCTCTTCGTCGATCAGGAATCCGATCGACATCACGGTAAGGCCGTAGCGTTCGATCGGCTTGAGGCGGTTGCCGCCAATGGTCTGCGGCCGCTCCTTAATGGCGAGCAGCTTGGGCAGCGAGGGCCCGTAAATATCGGCGTCGAGCATGCCGACTTTAAGACCGAGATCGCGCAAGCCGAGCGCGAGATTGACCGCGGTGGTCGATTTGCCGACACCGCCTTTACCGGAGGCGACCGCGATCACCGCGTCGACGCCGGGAATGCCGGGCTGCACCTTGTCTGCGGGATGGGCGGCGCGGTGCGGCGCATGCGCGTGCTCGCCCGTCGGCGGCTGCTGCGGCGCGCGGCCGCCGGCGGCGCCGCCCTTACGCTCCGCGGTCAAGGCGACCAGCGCCGATTGCACGCCGGGAACTGCGCGCACGGCCGCTTCGGCCGCCGCGCGCACCGGCTCCCAGGCCTTCACCGCGGCGGCGTCGACGGTGATGGAGAAAAATACCTTGCCGTCGCTGACGACGACGTCGGACAGCACTTTGGACTCGGGCAAGCCACCGCCGCCGGGCGCGGCCACCTTCGCCAGGGCCGCCATAACCTGTTCCTTCGTCACAGCCATATCGTGCACCCTTTGCCCACCGGATCGTCCTTAGCGCGCCGCCACCATAGGCGCGACGGCGGCAGGGTCAATGCGGGCGCAAAGGGGGTGGTTGACGCGCCCGCCGCCACGGGTGACCTATTGCAGATGGGCAGCGGCATGAGGCAAGCCAAGGCACCAACTGATTTTCAGAGGGAGAACGAGGATGGCGAAGGTGGCGTTTTTGGGCTTGGGCGTGATGGGCTACCCCATGGCCGGGCATCTCAAGAACAAGGGCGGGCACGACGTGACCGTCTACAACCGCACCGCCGCCAAGGCCGAGCAATGGATCAAGCAATATGGCGGCAAGTCGGCGCCCACACCGAAAGCCGCCGCCGAAGGCCAAGATTTGGTGATGGCCTGCGTCGGCAACGACAACGATCTGCGTGAAGTGACGCTCGGGCCCAACGGCGCGTTTGCCGGCATGGGCAAGGGCAAGGTTTTCGTCGATCACACCACCGCCTCCGCCGAGATCGCGCGCGAGCTGCACGCGGCGGGCAAAAAGGCCGGCTTCGATGTCATCGACGCACCGGTGTCGGGCGGGCAAGCCGGCGCTGAGAACGGCGTGCTCACGGTGATGTGCGGCGGCGACGCCGAGCCGTTCGCGCGCGCCGAGAAAGTGATCGCGGCTTACGCGCGCGCCTGCAATCTGATGGGCGCGCCCGGCTCCGGGCAGTTGGCAAAAATGGTCAATCAGATCTGCATCGCCGGTCTGGTGCAGGGCCTGTCCGAGGGCATTCACTTTGCCAAGAAGTCCGGCCTCGACATCGAGAAGCTGATCGCCACCATCTCCAAGGGCGCGGCGCAATCTTGGCAGATGGAGAACCGCTACAAGACCATGGCGGCCGGCAAGTTCGACTTCGGGTTTGCCGTCGACTGGATGCGTAAGGACTTAGGTATTTGCCTCGGTGAGGCGCGGCGCAACGGCGCGCATCTGCCAGTCACCGCGCTGGTCGATCAGTTCTATTCGGAAGTGCAGAAGATGGGCGGCAAGCGCTGGGATTCGTCGAGCCTGATCGCCCTGCTCGACCGCTGAGCGCCTAGATGTCGAAGACGAGGCCGTCGTCCGCGACAAGTACGCCGGCGGCCTTGAGCTCGTCGATCCGCGCCAGCACGCTCGGATTCATGTGGGTGAGCATCAAGCGCTTGGCGCGCAGCTCGGGGATTTTCGGTTTGAGAATCTCCCAACTCAGATGACCCGTCATCTTGCCGGCATAGGCGTAGCACTCGCAGATGAACAGATCGGCCTGCGCCGCGATCGGCTTGAGCGCGTCGGTCCATTCGGTGTCGCCGGAATAGGCGAAGGTTTTTTCGCCGTCCGCCAGCCGAAGCGCGGTCGAGGGCGCGCCCGATTGATGGATCACCTGCGTGGTCAGCAGCGCATGGCCGAGCACGTCCGTTTCGACGCCCACCGCGATCTCCTGCACGCGCCAGGGAAAGCGCCATTTCGTGCCGCTCACTTTGGGGAAGAAGACCTCCATGGCGGCGTCGAGCCGCTCCTTGCTGCCGGGCGGGCCGGCGATCAGCAAAGGCCGCTCTCGCCGCGCCAGAAATTGATAGTCGAGCAGCAGGAACGGCAGCCCGCCGAAATGATCGCCGTGCAGATGCGAAAGAATAATCGCATCGATGCGGTTCGGATCGAGCTTCTGCGCCTTCAGCGCCGGTAAGGCCGAGGCGCCGAAATCGACCACCAGCGTGGCCTTGGCCGTTTCCAGCCAGAAACATGTGTTGGTGCGGCCGCCCGACCCGAAGGCGTCACCTGAGCCGATAATCGTAAGGCGCATTAATCGTTACGCCTTGCTGCTCGGCCGCCCCGACACCTCCGCGTGCCAGCGTCTGAGGTTGGTGAGGTTTTCGGGCGCCGCGAGCTTCGACGGTTTCATGAAATCAAAGGCGACCAGCGCGGTGATGTCGGCGACCGAGAAGCGCTCGCCCGCCACGAAAGGGCGCGCCGCCAACTCGCGATCGAGCAATTCCAGAAACCAGGCCACGCGCGGCTTGTTGGCCTCGCCCCATTCCGGCACCTGCGGCACCTCCAGTTCCTTCATCGCCGGATGCAGATGGCGGAACACGTTGGCGACGTTGGCGAGGAAATTGAGCTCGCACCGCCTGTTCCACATCTCCACCAGCGCGATCTCCTTCGCCCCCACCCCGAACAGCGGCGGCTCCGGCTGCAGCGCCTCGAAATAGCGGCAGATCGCGATCGACTCGGTGATGACCGTGCCGTCGTCGAGCACCAGGGCCGGCATGCGCTGGAGCGGGTTGATCGCGGCGTATTCCGGCGTCTTGTGCTGCATGGCCATCATGTCGACCTGCTCGGACGGCACGCTGATGCCCTTTTCGGCGAGGAAAATGCGGGTGCGCCGCGGATTGGGCGCCCGGCCACTATCATAGAGCTTCATTTCTCAACTCCCGGTCCGTTTTTCCCTCGGCCGGCAACGGATCATGGGCGTAACACCCTGTCAAAGGCCTGGTAACAATCGTTAACCAGTGTTTTTAGCGGGCTCTTAAGCTTGGCCTTAAGGATTTTGGGAGAGGTTAACGGGCGGTATTTAGCGTAGACGCGTCGTATTCATGCCTATCCCAGGCGAACAGCCCGATCTCTCCGCGCTGCCACCGGAAACCTCGCCGGTGAAGCGGCGCCTTGCCGCGCAATATGTGCGCGACGCGCGCGACCGGCTGATCTCCTCGAGCGGCACCCGCCCCGCTTTCGACTACGAACTGCTGCGGATTTACGCACAGAACCGGCTGTCGGCCTCACTGGTGATCCTGCTGCTGGTCGGCACGGTCGGCTTCCTGTCGAGCCTGTGGACCGGCGCCGTCGCCGCCGGACTATGGACCGCGTCGGTTCTGGTCATCCACGCCGTCATGATCACCAAGTGCCGGCAATTCCTCGATCTGCCGTTCACCGAGACTTCGACGAGCAGCTGGCGGCTGCGTTTCATCATGCTCGATCTGTTTTACGGGCTGGCCTGGATGTTCATCCTGATCAATCCGGTCGGCGCGGACGAGAATTCCGGCACATTCATGTTGTTCGTGATGTTGCTGGTGGTGGCGGTGTCGTCGATGCTGGCCTCGAGCCTGCCGGTGGCGTCGTTCGCCGCCACTTTCCCGGTCACCGCCGCGATCGCGCTGCACTTCGCGCTGCAGGGCACGCTGCGCGACTACATTCTCGCCATCATGGCGGCGACCGCGCAGGGCTATTTCGCGGTGCTGTCCTACCGGCTCTATTCCACCACGCTCGCGACGCTGCAGGCGCGCGCCGAAAAGGATGCCCTGATCGGCGAGCTCGAGCAGGCCAAGGCGATCTCCGACGAGGCGCGCAAGCGCGCGGAAGCCGCCAATATCTCCAAATCACGTTTCCTCGCGCAGATGAGCCACGAGTTGCGCACGCCGCTCAACGCCATTCTCGGCTTCTCCGAAGTGATGAAGAGCGAGGTGTTCGGCGAACACTCCATCCCCGCTTACAAGGAATATTCCGCCGACATTCACAATTCCGGCGTGCACCTGCTCGGGCTGATCAACGAGATTCTCGACCTGTCGCGCATCGAAGCCGGCCGCTACGAGCTGAACGAAGAATCCATCTCGCTGGCGGCTATCGTCGAGGACTGCCACCATCTGCTCAAGCTGCGCGCCGCCAACCGCGGCATCACCATTCACGAAGTGTTCGAGAACGACCTGCCGCGGCTGTGGGCGGACGAGCGCGCGGTGCGCCAGATCTGCCTCAACCTGCTGTCGAACGCGATCAAGTTCACCCCGCAGGGCGGCGAGATCTGGCTGAAGGTGGGCTGGACCGCCTCGGGCGGCCAATACATGAGCGTGAAGGACACCGGCCCCGGCATTCCGGAGGAGGAAATTCCGGTCGTGCTCGCCTCCTTCGGCCAGGGCTCCAATTCGATCAAGTCGGCCGAACAAGGCGCCGGCCTTGGGCTGCCGATCGCCAAGAGCCTGGTCGACCTGCATGGCGGCTCATTCACGCTGAAATCCAAGCTGCGCATCGGCACCGAGGTGGTGGTGACCTTCCCGCCCGAGCGCGTGGTGGCGGCGATGGCGCCCATGCGCGAGATGCAGGCGCCGTCGATCACGCCGGGTGAGCCAATCCTTACCCCGGAGGAAAAGCAGCGGCTGAGCCGGCGGCCGCTGTTCCGCGCCGGCACCTGAGCTGCACACCCGTGCGACAAATCCACGATTGCGTTCGCGACGGCCTCGCTTATGGTCAAACGCGATTCGGTGCCGAGACGCCTGATGATCGAGAGCCCCTGCATCAAAATCTGTACGCTCGATGCCCGCGCAGGCCAGTGCCTGGGCTGCGGCCGCACGATCGAGGAAATCGCGCGCTGGAGCGCGATGAGCCCGGCCGAGCGCGCCCGTATCATGGCCGAATTGCCCGCCCGCCTCGCGCAGCGCGCCAGCCAAGCCATCAGCGCAGCGGGATAACGCCGTGAGCCGCCGTCTGATCTGGTCATTGCTGCTGGGGGTCGCGCTCTCGTTCGCGGTATTGATCGCGACCAGCGGCGACCATGATGCCATCGCCAATCTGCTGCGCCACGACATGGGCGCGCTGGTACTCAAGGTTGCCGTGGTCGTGTTCGCCGGCGGGCTCGTGCTGGTCCTGTTTCGCGAACGCCTGTCGCAGGCGCTGGAGGCCATGCTGTTCTGGGCCGTGCTCGGCCTGTTGCTGGTGGTCGGTTATACCTACCGCTTCGAATTGCGCGACGTTTCCGACCGGGTGATCGCGGAGCTGATGCCGGGCCACGTGGCCGGCCACGGGCGCAATGTCGAGGTGGTGCGCGGGCGCGGCGGCGATTTCGCGCTGGCGGCGCAGATCAACGGCGCGCGCGTGCCGATGGTGCTCGACACCGGCGCAAGCTCGGTGGTGCTGACGCAGGAAGCGGCCAAGGCGGCCGGCCTGCCGATCGAGGTGCTCGACTATTCGGTCAATGTCGAAACCGCCAACGGCCGCACGCGCGCGGCCCCGATCACGCTCGACCGGCTCGCCGTCGGCGGGCTGACCGAGCGCGCGGTGCCGGCGCTGGTCGTGCAGCGCGGCCAGTTGAAGAACAACCTGCTCGGCATGAGCTTCCTCAACCGGCTGGAAAGCTGGGAAGTACACGGCGACCGGCTGCGCATGCGCGGCCAGCCTTGAGAGCGCGTTAGAACAGACTGATCAGGAAGCGCAGCGCCACCAGCAGCAGAAAAATTCCGAAGGCGATCTCGAGTTTGCGGCGTGGCAGCCAGTGCGCCAGCCGCACGCCGTAGGTCGCAGTATAGCTCGACACCGGCGCCATCAGCACGAAGCCGATGACCGATACAAATCCGATCGACAGGGGCGGCAATTCGGGCATATGCCGCCAACCGGCCAGCATGTATCCGATGGTACCGGCGATGGTGATCGGCACGCCGACGCCGGCGGAGGTGGCCACCGCGCGCTGCATGGGCTTTCCGTAGAGCGTCAACACCGCGTTCGACACCGCGCCGCCGCTCACTCCTACCAGCGATGAAAATAGCCCGGTGATGAACCCGTAGAATACGAGCGGGCCGCCGCGCGGCAATTCATTGCCCAGATTCCAGCGGTCGCCGCCGAACAGCATGCGCGTCGAGATGAAGGCTGCGAAAATGACGAAGGCGATCTTGAACACCGGCGACGGCGCGTAGGCCGCGATCACCGAACCGATCGCCACGCCCACAACCGCCGGCAGCGCCCAGATGCGCACCACCTGCGGGATCACCGCGCCTTTTTTCTTGTGCGCGAGGTAGGAGCGGACGGTGGTCGGCACGATGATCGCCAGCGATGTGCCGATGCATAGCTGCATTCTGACGTCTTCCGGTACGCCGAGCGCACGGAAGACTTCGTACAGCACCGGCACGATGACGGCGCCGCCGCCGATCCCGAACAGGCCGGCGAGGATGCCGACCACGATGCCGGCGCCCGCGATCCAGAGCGCCAGCAGCACGATCTCACCGATCGGATATCCCAGCATCCGATGCTCCCCGACGAGCGGGCAGGAAAAGACTAGGCCGCGATGTGCGCGAAATCCGCCTTGGAGTCCAGCACCAGGGCGAGCGCATCAGCCATGACGGCGGCGGTGGCCGCAGGCTTGACCGCTTCGGTCGCCAGATGCCGCCGGAACGCCCGCGCGCCCGGCACCGCCCGGAACAGGCCGAGCACGTGGCGGGTGATCGCCGCAAGCCGCACGCCCTTGGCGAGCTCGCGCTCGATATAGGGGATGAACGCGAGCGCTGCCTCCTTGGCCGAGACGAAGTGAGTGGGCGCGCCATAGAGCAGCGGATCGACAGCGAGCAGCCGCCACGGCTCCTGATAGGCCGCCCGCCCCATCATCACGCCGTCCACGGCGCGGAGCTCGGTCTGCGCCTGTTCCAGACTGGCGATGCCGCCGTTGAGCACGATGTCGAAATCAGGATGCGCGCCCTTCAGGCGCCGCACGCAGGCATAGTCGAGCGGCGGCACCTCGCGGTTTTCCCGCGGCGACAGACCCTTCAGCCAGGCTTTGCGCGCATGCACGACCAGCGCATCGGTGCCGGCCGCTTTCACCGCGTCGGCAAAGCCGAACAGCGCCTGGTCGGGGTCCTGCTCGTCGATGCCTATACGGCATTTGACCGTCACCGGAACGGCGACCGCCGCCTTCATGGCGGCGACGCAGTCGGCGACCAGCGCCGGCTCCGCCATCAGGCAGGCGCCGAAGCGGCCCTCCTGCACGCGGTCCGAGGGACAGCCGACATTGAGATTGATCTCGTCATAGCCGAAGTCTTCGCCGATGCGGGCCGATTGGGCGAGCGCCTTGGGGTCGCAGCCGCCGAGCTGCAGCGCCACCGGATGCTCGAACGGATCGAAGGCAAGCAGCCGCGCGCGGTCGCCGTGCAGCACGGCACCCGTGGTGAGCATTTCCGTGTAGATCAACGCGCGCCGCGTGAGCAGACGATGGAAGAACCGGCAATGCCGGTCGGTCCAATCCATCATCGGGGCGACACAAAAGCGCCACCGGCTGATTTTTCTGGCTTCCTGTGAATTTTCAGTCATTTGATGTTTGCGGCGCCGGTCTCATGTTGTACTATTTAATCGCATTTCGGCCCGTTTCGAAAGGCCAAGTACAACAAAGTTGTATTTTCGAGATCCATGTTGTACCGGCAAATCGATCGGGCGGACTCGCACTACGGACTGACTCATATGGCTCTGCTGATAGGACCGACTGATTAACATGGGTTCGATTGTCGAGCGAACGCGCAAGGACGGTTCACGCGCTTATACAGCCCATATCGTCATCAAAAAGGACGGCAAGATCCTTCATCGCGAGACCGAAACCTTCGACCGCCGGCAGGCTGCCAACGCCTGGATGGTAAAGCGTGAGGACGAACTCAAAAAACCGGGGGGCCTCGAGCGCAAAGAAGATCCAACGCTTGCCGCGGTCATTGACCGTTTCATCGCCGAGTCAAAGAACGTGGTGCTCGGCACGAAAGCTCAGGTCCTCAAGACCATCCGGAACAGCGATCTCGGCGAGGTGAAATGCAGCGACATCACCAGTCAAAAGCTCGTAGCCTTCGCCAAAGAGCTGACTAAAAACGTCGAACCGCAGACCTGCGGCAATTATTTCTCGCATCTCTCGAATATTTTCACGGTGGCTCGGCCCGCGTGGGGCTATCCCCTGTCGCGGCAGGAATTTGACGACGCAATAACCGTTGTCAAAAAACTGGGTTTAATCCGCAAAGGGATGGAACGCAGCCGCCGGCCAACGCTCGAGGAGCTTGATCGATTGATGGTGCATTTCGGTCGTATCCGGGAAAACCGCCCCTCCTCGCTCCCGATGCAAAAAATAGTCGCGTTCGCGATTTTCTCCACGCGGCGCCAGGAGGAAATCACGCTACTCAAATGGGACGATCTGGATGGTGATCGGATCTTCGTCCGCGATATGAAGCACCCCGGCGACAAGATGGGTAATAATGTGTGGTGCGAGCTGCCGCCCGAAGCATTGGCAATCCTGAAATCGATGCCGCGAACGAAGCCAGAGATATTCCCCTATTCAACGGATGCGATCAGCGCGGCGTTTACAAGAGCGTGCAAGTTTTTGGGAATCCAAGATTTGAGATTTCACGATCTTCGCCACGAGGGAATTTCGCGTCTGTTTGAGCTGGGGAGGACAATTCCGCAAGTCGCCGCCGTGTCCGGCCATCGAAGTTGGACAAGTCTGAAACGCTATACTCACATTCGGCATACCGGCGATAAATATGCGGGTTGGAATTGGTTGCCGACCATCAAGGAACGCGGCGGTCTCAGTAAGGGCAATGAATAGCCGGGGCCGTATAACATCCGATAAACGTCGTTATCGGTGCTAAGCGACGCACGTCCGCAACCTTGCTCATTGGCCAACTGCTGATTCAGTTGGTGAGTTCAGCTCCATCACAGCAGCGCATGAGCTGATTACCGGTGACGCACCTGCCGCCGACGCTTAAGGGATTGTCCTTGATGCGGGCAAGCTTCCCGCATGCGGACAAGGGCTACCTAACCCGTAAGAAAGTAGCTCTTGATGTAAGCGACTAGTTTGTTTCCGTGCTGCGGTGCCGGAATATTTTTGTAGTGGGCAGCCAGATTGATGTGCGGGCGCAGGGTTTCAGGCCGGTATTGTGCCGCGATGTCGTCCTGCACGACGGCCGGGAGCTTGAAGCGCTCGTAAACCGATTCATGAAGTGTCGTGTCCGGGACGGGAATCTCCCTGATCTTCCCAGGCCATGTCAGCCCGGTCCACTTCGTCAGAATCGGGAAACCTTCCTTGCGCTGGTCGTGCTGCATGCCGTCCGCGGACGGATAGAGTTGCAGCACGGTCTTGTCGATCTTGATGCCGCCTTTGATTTTTTCGGCAGTCTCGATCATCCACCCCATCGCAATATCGGACAGTCGCGATTCGTTTTCGGCGTAGCTGCCGCCGATATCAGAATGATTGCCCGCGAACCAGTATTGCTGGAACGTGTCGATGCCCTGTTCGTCTTTGTCGGGGCGGGACGATTTCGAACTACCCCAGCCGACGCGAGCGAATGCCACCCGGTTCTCATCGATCGAGATCGCATGGCGGGCGTAGCGGACGTTATCGTTGAGCGTCTTGTCCTCGAAGCTCATGCGCCCGAAGGAGATGTTCAGCGTGCGCCACGGTTTCTTCGGATTGGCGCTTGGCGCGAACTTGACCTGCTGGGTGACGTACCAGAGGAACGCGCCCAGCGCGAAGGTGCCTATGACGGCGGCAAACCATTGCCACCAGCTTCCGGTATCAAAATGAATTAGCGCGGTGGCGCCGGCAAAAAATCCGCCGATTGTTTGGCCGAATAGAATGCCGGCAACAGGCTGGTAGAACCGCAGGGCGGTTGCGATCGCGGCTGCCGCCGCAATCACAGCGGCGACAAGAATAATCAGCGAGCCCTTGCTGGCAATCGACGCCACCGTGTCGAACACCCCGATGAAAAACGGATAATCCGACTTATCTTCTTGTCGCGAGGCATAGGTTTCGCGGAACTGGCGCGCGAGCTCATTGCGCTGCTCCATTAGCTCTTGCTGCCGCGCGTTCGCATGGGCAAGCGGCCATGACGCGGTGTGTTGATAGACTTTCTTGACCGCGATCTTCGCAAGGCGCCGCGCCGTGCCCGCGTCGTATTTCATGGGGGCCGGGTTCTGATCCGGACGTGGCCTTTCGAGCTGCGTCGGCACGCCGCACAGCGCCAGCACGCCGCCAACGCAGCGCGCGGTGTACGCGCCGCGGCTGAACCCGAACAAGAAGATGCGGTCGCCCGGCCGCCACAGCCGGATTATAGCCTCATAACAATCGATTATGTTGGTGGTGAGCCCGAAGCCGGTCGCCTGGCTCAGAAAATTGTGCGCCATGCGCAGCATAGTCTTGATTGTGCCGCCGCTTGGCGGCCGCGAGCCCAGCCCGGCATCGTAAAAGGCGAGCTGCTCGGTGGGATTGATGGCCAAATCCGGCCCGACACGGGTCGCGCGGTAAAGCTTGTAGATATTGCTGCGGCGCTCGTCGAAGGCGACGCCGCCGACCTGCCCGGTCCCGTCGGAAAAGATCAGGATGTTCTTCGTCATATGGCGACCGCCCCCGTGGAGGTCCGGCGCGCGAATATAACAGCCGTACCCGGCCCGGTTGCTATGTTCAATAATACGTAGAAGATATTGCGGCAACAGCCGGGCTGGGCTGGCGCGCGGCCCGTAGCGCACATCGCCTCGTGGCTTTGGGGGGACTCATCATAACTGACGCGCAGACGGCGAGGCGGTTCGCAACCGTCCGAACGATTGTGTCTGTCTGCGAATTGACGGTGATCGACAGGGCGGCCAATGAGCTTGACCCTAGCGAACATGCGGAGCAACGGCGTCCGCTCGCTGGCGATCTACTGCAACGGTCGCGCCTGCAGTCGCTACCAAGTCTTGGACGTGAGCGCCTGGCGCGCCTAGGCCCATTCGTGGGCACGCAGCACCGTCGCCGAAAATATAAGCGCGGCGATTGCGCAAATTGCCCACAGAAGCCAGAACCGACGCCAAATCTTGGCTTGTGATCGTCGCCATTTTGCGCCGTAAAAGACGAGCCCGACCCACAATAATGCGAATGGCACAACGTAGACCCACGCTGTGGCCACTGCGAAAGTGAACACCATCATAGGGATGAATTCTGGGTGAACGCCGCCACGGATCAATACACTGAGAACGCCAAGCCCGACGTTTGCTGTCAAGAGGGCGTCCCAGAACTCGGAAGATGGGCTGATCGAGAGCGATGGTGTTGTTTCAGTCTCCCTCACCTCACCGCCGGTCACAAAGTCGGCAACTCGAACAATGACCTCTTCGTTGTCGTAGTATGCGCTGTGCCGTAGCCGAACCTGCCGCATTACTTCGTTGGTGATCTCCCCGACAGAGAGATGAAGACCACGCGGCAGAGCCGCATCGCTATGGGTCCTATCATCGTGCTGTCGTAGGTCGGCACTCACGGGTACGGCCAGCGGCGCCGCTTTTGGATGTATATCCAGCCTTTGCTGGACGAGCAGATTGGTTGGATAATATGGTCGTTCGGGTGAGGCGACTTCGAAATCCTGCACGAGCGTTCTCCACGCCGAAAATCCCAGCGAAAAACTCTCGAGGAGCATCTCGACCGCCTTGATAAATACGCCCAACATTAACGGTCTGAGAAACGCGAATTCTAGAAAACGTCCCAAGTTGGAGAATGTCGACTCGACATACTCGCGGTAAAGTTTACCCCGGCGCCGATCCCACTTGAAGCAGTATGTCCGCCTCATCGTTGTGTGTAGTGAGCAAGAGAACGGGCCCTCCCCGGAGGATTGCCGCGAGCTTCCGCGGTGAGGGGCCGTAAACTAGCCATCGCGCTTTTCCTCGCAGCCACGCAAGCGGCTCTCCGACCCGACAGGTTATCCTCCATACCACATCTGTAAGGCTGCCCAGCAGCCAAAACATCCATGCGTATATGACGGGACTCAGAATGAGCATTGGCACCGTCCACCATTCCGTGGACACAAAGTCGGAGAGGGACCTCCCTCTTATAAAAAGACCGACAGGGATGTATGTGAGAATTCCGACGAATACGGTGACAAGGCACGCAGAAAAAATGAAACTCATCGCGCGAAAGGCTGGCCTTGTGGTGATCAATGGTGTGCCAAGCAGGACGACCCGACCGACACGCACGTTTGGTTTGAGATGCCGAAGGGCTTCAAGAACTACGTTTCCGCCGTGCGAGTGAGCAACGAAATTCACAGTCATGGGCTCGCTGGGGGTTGCTACAGCGCGTCGAGCGAGCTCATTGAGATTCGAACTCAGCCGGCGCGCCCCCGCTACCCGATCGCCATGTCGGTTTTGACCAGACCAAGAGAACGATGAATAGTCGAAGTGCTCGGCCAGTACCGGCTTCCATACCGTGTCTGTCAGACCACGGCGCGATAGCTCCCGCTCAAGCCGATCTGCAAAACTATCATGATCCCTGCTCCCGAGGCGCCACCACGTGGCCTCACTCGCAAACGTCCCGTGGATAACTAGCGTAACCGTCGTGCTCATGGACTTTGTGTTTGTTTGGTAAAGTGATGTTACTCCATGGAGCAAATTGGAAGCAAATGGCAAACTGGTCCGGATCGGCGCGTTGCGACTGCAGCAGGTGCGCCGGCGAAAGAAAATCGAAGCTGGTGGACTCGTCGGCTTGAGCCGCTTGACCTATACTCCGTGCGTGGAACCCGAAGATTTCGGGAGCGCCTCAACCATTGCACTCTCGCTTCTTAAATTTGACGGCAGTTCGGTGCATTGAGATATTAGTGGCCTACGTCTAAGACTGCTTCATGATTGCAGCCCGTCCGCTGCAGTAGACGGCCAACGTTTGCACGCCGTTAGCACGCATATTGCCCAAGGTCATAGGCCGAACCGTTTCGATCATCATTGTTTTGAGGTTGGTTCCGATAAATGCCGTTATCGGATGTAAGGCCTGGGCGTTCACGTTGGCCCGGTCAGCTCCAAAAGCTGACATGTGCGACGTGACGCGATGGGCCATCGGCGACATTGCTTGCCTATCAACGCGGCGGTTCGGCTTACCACGCATAGCGTAGCGCTCCGGTGCCGGCGTAGGTCTGAGAGCTGGAGGCGAAGTTGCCGTAGAACTTGGCGCTCACCGACCAGTTGGACGAGAGGAAATACTGTGCGCCCGCCGACGTGATCGCCGAATCGTGCGGGATCGGCGCGCCGGAGACGGTGAAGCTCGATCCCGGCAGCGCCTCGAAGGCGGCGCTGAGTGCGGGGTTTTTGACGAAATCATGCGCCCAGGCGAGCTGGCCGAACAGAATCAACGGCTTGCCGTAATAAAGCGTCGGGTCGTCGAAGCGGGCGCCCAGTTCGGTGCGCACGTCGGTTGCGTTCATCGCCGCAAAGGAGAGCCCTAAGCCGCCGCCGGTTTTGTCGGTTTCGCTGTAATTCGGCGTGGAGAAGTCTTGCGCCTGCACAGCGGCATAAGGCGTCACGCCGAGCATATCCCGGACCGGCATGCGGTAGCCGCCTTCGAGACGGGCGCCGTAGCTCTGCCCTGCGAAGTTCGCGGTAATCTGATCGCCGAGCGCCGAGCGATCGGTGGTGAACCAGTTGTTGGTGAAGGCGAGCGCACCGGTGAGGTAAGCGGGGCCGAACCGGGTGATGCCATAGGCACCGACCTGTAACGCGTCGCTTCGCCCGGTGCCGAGCGCATTGGCGAGGTCCCAATTGGTGCCGCCGCCGGCCAGCGCAAAGCCCACGATGGTGTGGGGCGAGACGCGATAGTCCATGCCGGCTGCGACGCCAAAGGTCGAGGCATTGACGGTGTTGGAGCCGACCGCGGCGCCGCCTTGCGCGGTGTTGCCTCCGCCGTAAGCCGTTCCCCATGCGCCCCAGCGCTGATCGAACGACACCTTCCGCGGCGGCGCCTTGAACACCGCGGCATAGGCCTGAGCGATCTCGGGCGGCAGCTTTTCCTGCCGGTCCGGGGCAAAACCGATAGCGCCTCCGGCTCCGCCCGGCGCAAAGCTGCGGCCGTTGACGAAGGGATCGAGCATCAGATTCAAAAACTCGGTCATCAGCTGGAAAGCGCTGGTCTCCGCCCCGGTCGACACTTCGCCGGTGAGCTGGCTCAGGGAATTGCCGAGATCGGCCCCGGTGAGCGTGAACAGCGGAATGAGAGAGCTAGGCAGCGATCCGCCGTTGTTGAAATTATTGTTGAGCACATTGGCGACGTTCTGCTGATTTGGGTTCAGCCCCGACCCGTTGCCGAGTTGGGCGGTGAGATTGAGGTAGACGTCGGTCGCGGTGTCGGTGAGCGAGACGGCGTAGTTGGGGTCGAGGCTGACAGCGCCGGCGAAGGAAGTGCCGCCAAGACCGCCGGTATGCAGAATGTCGTAGGTCCTACGCGTCGCGCCCGAGGTGAAGCTCGCCTGCACCGTTCCGCCGGTGAGCGTCGCCGTGCCGCCGACATTGGCGAAGCTGGCGAGCGAGCCGCCGACGGTGGCGAGATAATTGGCACTGCTCACGAATGCGAGATTGCCGGTGATGGTCATGGCGGTGCCGGGCGCGCCGATGGCGCCGGGGGCAAGCGTGCCGCCGGAATTGACGTTGACCGCCGGCAAGGTGCCGGTGCCGGCCAGCGTACCGCCAAGCACATTCCAGGCTTGCGCCTGACCGAAGACGTTGGAGACGGCCCACACGCCGCTAACCACGTTGAACGTGGTGAAGCCGGTATATTGCGTGCCGACCGTGCTCAGATCGAACGCGCCCGCGCCGCTGCCGCCGAGCTGGAAGGTGTCGCTGCCCTGGCCGAGCACATTGCCGGTGATGCTGTAACCCGGCCCAAGCGTGAAGGTGTTGCCCGCTGCATTGCCGGAGAGATCGACCGCCGTGCCCGCGGTACCGATAATGACGCTGGAATCGAAAATGCTGACCGGAGCGGAGTTGAAGACGACGATACCGGTTACGCCCGATATGGTGCCGGAATTGGCGATCTCGCCCGAGAACGTCGACACGTTGTTTAAGAGGATGCCAGTATTCGCAATGATCGTGCCGGAATTGCTGATGCCGCCCGAGAACGTCGCAATCGTCACGTTTGCGGAGTTGGAAATACCGCCGACGCCCGATAGAGATTCGCTGCCGCCGACGAAAATGCCGGCGCCGCCCGCAGTAATCGTGCCGCTGTTGGCAATGCCGCCGATAAAGGTCGCAATCGTCACGGATGCGGCATTGGTGATGCCGCCGTTGCTGACAGCGGCATTGCCGCCGACCCAAATGCCGTTGCCGCCCACTGAAACCGTGCCGCTATTGCTGATGCCCCCTGAAAAAGTCCCGATGGTCACGTGTGCGCCGTTGGTGATGCCGCCGTGAATGGAGGCATTGCCGCCGACCCAAATGCCGGCGCCGGCCGCCGAAATTGTGCCGCTGTTGGTGATGCCGCCAAAAAAGGTCGCAACAGTCACCGACGCCCTGTAGTCGGTGTCCAGGACGGTGGAAGAGCCCGCATCGCCGCCGACAAAAATGCCGGTGCCGCCGGCTGTAATCGTGCCGCTGTTGGTGATGCCGCCCGAGAAGGTCGCAATCGTCACGGATGCGGTGGTGCCGGCGGCAGTGTTGACTGAGGCATTGCCGCCGACCTCGATGCCGGCGCCGCCGGCAGAAATCATTCCGCTGTTGGCGATGCCACCGGAGAAGGTGGAAATGGTCACAGCGCCGGTATTGGCAGCGCCGGTAGCGCTGGTGACAGTGCCGCCAACTTCGATGCCGGCGCCGCCCGAGGTAATCGTGCCGCTGTTGGTGATGCCGCCGGAGAAGATCGAGACCGTCACGCTCCCCTGACCGCCGTCGGCAAGCAGGCCGGTATTGGCTGTTCCGCCGACCAAAATGCCGGCACCGGCCGCGGAGATCGTGCCGCTATTGGTGATCCCGCCCAAGAAAGTAGCGACAGTCACGGATGCCGTGGTGGCGGCACCACCTGCGGGACGGACACTGCCGCCGACCTCGATGCCGGCACCGCCCGCGGAAATCGTGCCGCTGTTGGTGATGCCACCCGAGAAGGTCGAGATCGTCACGATTGCAGAATCGTCAGCGCCAATGTTGGTCAACGCTTGTCCACCGACCTCAATCCCCGCGTCGCCGGCAGAAATCGTGCCGCTGTTGGTGATGCCGCCGGAGAAGATCGAAATTGTGATCGACCCCTTGTCATGGACGCCGGCGGTATAGACAAAGCCGCCGACAACAATGCCGACGCCTGTCGCAGCCGTCATGCCGTGAGCAAAAATCGTGCCGCTATTCGTGATACCGCCCGAAAAGGTCGAAATTGTAAGAGACGTGCTGTTGTTGGTGTCGGGATTAAACACATAGCCGCCAACTTCGATACCGGCGCTGCCGGTAAAAGTCGTGCCACTGACAGAAATGGTGCCGCTGTTGGCAATGCCGCCCGAAAAGGTCGAAATATTCACAGACGCGCTGTTGCCGCCGGCGAGGGGCTCGCCGGTGACATTGCCGCCGACCTCGATGCCGGCGACGCCCGCCGAAATCGTGCCGCTGTTGGTGATGCCACCCGAAAAGCTCGAAATTGCCGCAGACGATGACGCGCTGAATGTGAGAGACGGGAAAGTGATATTGCCGCCGACCTCCATGCCGGCGCCGCCTGCGGAAATCGTGCCGCTGCTCGTGATGCCACCGGTCACCACCGCGTTCGATTGGATCAGAATGCCGGTGCCGCTAACGGAGATCGTGCCAGCATTGGAAATCTGACCGGTGATCGTGCTGCTGTTCTCGACGTTGATGCCGGTCGGCCCGGGCGAGATGGTGCCGGTCCCGCTGTTGACGAGATTGCCGCTGAAGGAGGTGTTGTTGACGACGATACAGGAGGTCGCGCCAGTGTTGATCTGAGGAAATGGCCCCGTGTTGCAGGCAAGGGCCGGTGGCGCGCCGTCGCCAACGAGCAACGCAGCGACCGAACTTGTCGCCAGCAACAGGTGCAAACGCCGCGCGGTCGGTGGCGTTCTCCGCATTCGATCCCAATGCGGGCGCGCCCGCCTTGGGCGGCCCGGGCCATGCTCGACTTTGGACTCTGCCCCCCTTAATCCGAATCAACACCCGCAATGATGCCTTGAATGGCGATGGGGCAATTCCGCAACTGTGGACAACGGCAGTAGCCGTGATTCGGCAACTGTGAGCAATGTTTGGAACGGGCGGCTTTGTTTGGAATGCGCGGCTTTGTGGTCCTACAGCAACACTCACCCGCTCCGCCGCAGGCGTCTACTGAGCAGGCTGTGATGTGGAGTACGGCGGACCATGAACAATCCAATATGGCCGCTCCGCAAAGGCTATGATATCCGACGCGGATGGACCCAAGGGCCCCATCAACTGACGCAGCGGGCAAGTTCATGCCTCTCCATGACGCGCTTGTCCTTGCCGAGCGTTATCGCAATGAGGGCCGGGCCCTGGAAGCCGAGGGGCTCTGCCGCAAGGTTCTCGAAGTCAAGCCTCACCTGCCCGAAAGCGTGCATCTGCTCGGTCTCATCGCGCACCAGAACGGAAAGCTTGGCGAGGCCATCGAGCACCTGCGGCGAGCGGTCAAGCTCGGCCCGCAGGTCGCGCTGTACCACGCCAATCTCGGCGAAATGCTGCGGCTGGCCGGCAGGCCGAAACTTGCCGCCGAGGCGGCCCGCCGGGCGATTGCCATCGAGCCGAATTTGACATCGGCGTGGAGCAATCTCGGCGTCGCCCTCTACGAGTTGAAAGACTACGAGGAGGCGGCGCGCGCGCAACGCAAGGCGATCGCAACCAATCCGAATTTTGCCGAAGCGCACAGCAATCTCGGCAATGCGCTGCATGCGTTGCGCCGGTTCGACGAGGCGATTGCCGCCTACCGGCGCGCCATCGAACTAAAGGGTGACTACGCGGACGCCTGGGCCAATCTCGGCACAACGTTGCATCACGGCGGCCATTTTGAAGAGGGGATCGCTGCGCTGCGCCGCGCCATTGCGCTCGCACCGCATCATGCCAATGCCCATTCTGGGCTCGGCATTCTCTTGCTGATGCGCGGCGATCTCGCCGAGGGCTGGGACGAATACGAGTGGCGGTTACGCTCGACCGAGCGCAAAGGCCCGCGCTTTCCGGAAATGCCCTGGCAAGGCCAAAGCCTCATCGGCAAACACATCTACGTACAAGCCGAGCAGGGATTCGGCGATACCTTGCAATTCGCGCGATACCTGTCGCTTCTCGCCGCACGCACGGGCAAGGTGACGGTGCGTGTGCATCAGCAGATCGTCCGCTTGCTACGCGAGAGCCTGCCCGCTGCCATCACCGTGCTCGGCGACCGCGGCGATCCGGCGCCCTATCAATGCGATGCGGTGCTTTTGAGCCTGCCGCGGCTGCTCAAGACACGGCTGGAAACGATTCCGGCTGACGTACCGTATCTGCGGGCGCCCCACGACGAGACGGAACGTTGGAAAGCGCGGGTTTCCGGTATGGCCGGAGTCAAGGTCGGCATCGTGTGGGCCGGGAATCCCGAGCACGTCAACGATCACCGCCGCTCGATTGATATTGGATTACTCGAGCCGCTGCTTGCCGTGCGCGGCGCCTCGTTCGCGAGCCTGCAAGTCGGCCCGCGCGCCGCCGATCTGAAAAATCGGTGGCGCGGCCAAAAAGGCAAGGCCGACAAGCCGCCGATCGAGTATTTCTCGACGCCTTTCAATGATTTCGTCGATAGCGCCTGCGCGGTGAGCGCGCTCGATCTGGTGATCACAGTGGACACTTCTGTCGCACATCTCGGCGGCGCGCTCGGAAAGCCAGTGTGGGTGATGCTGCCGGACGTGACCGATTGGCGCTGGATGCTCGGTCGCGAAGACAATCCCTGGTATCCGACCATGCGGCTGTTCCGGCAGAGCCGCGGTGGGCAATGGCCGGATGTGATCGCGCGGGTGGCAAAGGAGCTGAAAGCGGTCGTGCGGGGGGACGCGGTGCGGCTCATGCCATTCAAGGCCGAGGGTGAGCGCCGCGCCGCGCAAGCGGCAGCGATCATCGCGGCTGAAGCCGCACGCGCAGCGGCACCGGTATTACCGCCGGCGCAAGCCGTAAGTCCCGGCCAGGCGCTCATAATCGCCGAGCACAAACGGCGCCACGGTTTTATTGCCGATGCCGACGAACTCATCCGCCACGCCGCCGCCGCCGAGCCGGATAACGCCGAAGCTGCGCACATGCTCGGCATCCTCGCGCATCAGTCGGGCAAGACGGCGGAGGCGATCGAGCACATTAAACGCGCCATCGAGATTAAACCCGACGTCGCGCTATATCACACTAATCTCGGCGAAATGTGCCGTCTGCTCGGTCGCGTCGATGAGGCGGTCACAGCCGGTCGCCGCGCGCTCGCGCTCGATCCCGACCATACTGGCGCATTGAGCAACCTTGGCATCGCGCTGTTCGATATGGGCAAATTCGAGGAGGCGCTCGCGCTTTACGACCGGGCCATTGTCATCGATCCGCATTTCGCTCAGGCCCACTCAAATCGCGGAAACGCCCTGCAGCGACTGAAACGCTTCGCGGAGGCCGAGGCCGCCTATAGCCGCGCCATTGAGCTGCAATCGAACTTTGCCGATGCCTACAATAACCTCGGCACCTGTCTGCGCGAGTTGAAGCGTTCCGAAGAAGCAGAGGTAATTTATCGCAAAGCGCTTGAATTCAATCCAAATAATCCGGACGCGCTCGACAACCTGGCGCTCGCCCTCAAAGACCTCGACCGGCTGGATGAGGCCGCCGATCAGATGCGGAGGGCGCTGTCCATCGAAAGCAGGAGTGACACACTCTACCTTCACTACGCGTCCGTGTTGCTCGACCAGAAGAAAGTGGAAGAGGCCGCGGCCGCGACTGAGCACGCGCTTTCGCTAAACCCCAACAGCCACGACGCCTCCAACCTGATGGGTCGCGTCGCCTTCGAGCGCGGCGAGCTCGACATCTCGGTGGCGCATTTCCGGCGCGCGCTGGCGCTCAAGCCCGACCTCGCCGATGCCTACAACAATATGGGCAACGCGCTCAAAGAGCTTGGGCGTCTCGAAGAGGCACTAGATGCTTACATCGAGGCGCTGCGGCTCGATCCGGACATCAGCGGTGTTTACATCAATCTAGCCGATTCGAATAAGTTCACGCCCGGCGATCCGCATCTTGCAGCGATGGAAGCACTGGCGGCAAAGGGGGACGGCTTGTCCAAAGCCGATCGCATGCGGCTTGATTTCGCGCTCGGCAAGGCCTACGCCGACCTGAAAGACTACGCGCGATCGTTCAAGCATCTCCATGCCGGCAATGCCGCAAAGCGCGCTACTGTCGTCTATGACGAACCTGCAAATGCCGCGCTGTTCGACCGCATCGCAGCGGCGTTCCCCCGCGAAGTTATCGCGGCAAAATCCGGCGGCGGCGATTCCTCCGCTGCACCGATTTTCATCCTCGGCATGCCGCGCTCCGGCACCACCCTAGTCGAACAGATTATCGCCAGCCATCCGCTGGCGTTTGGGGCCGGCGAATTGCAGACCCTCAACGACGTAGTACTCGCGGTGCGCGGGGTCGACGGCAACCCTCTTTCCTACCCTGAGTTTGTTGCTGCGCTCGACGCCGGCGCGCTGCGGCAGATCGGGGCCCGCTATGTCGCGCTGTTGCGCGGTCTCGCCGCTAAGCACGGTCGTGGCGACGCCGAGCGCATCACCGATAAGATGCCGTCGAATTATTATTTTGTCGGACTCATACATCTCGTTCTGCCAAACGCGAAGATCATTCACACTATGCGCGGTCCGGTCGATACATGCGTATCGTGCTTTTCAAAGCTGTTCGTGGCGGAACAGAACCACACCTACGAACTCGGCGAACTCGGCCGCTACTACAAACGCTACGAGAGGCTTATGACGCACTGGCGCGCGGTGCTACCCGAGGGCCGTATCCTGGACGTACGTTACGAAGACGTGGTCGCCGATCTAGAAAGGGAGGCGCGGCGCATCATCGCCCATTGCGCCCTGCCCTGGCACAATAAATGCTTATCGTTCCACGAAGCAGAGCGCCCGATAAGGACCGCGAGCGCGACGCAAGTGCGCCAACCGATCTACACTAGCGCTATAGGGCGCTGGCGGGTTTACGAGGAGCACCTCGGCCCGCTGCTGCAGGAGCTGGATATGGCAACATCAATGAACCCGAAAAGCGACCCGCGAGGGCGCAAGAACACTCACGCGTCTGCGCCGAAGCGCTGAAATCGGAATAAACATTCGCCCACCGGATTCCACGAAGTTCTGTTTAGGGTCATTCACGACGGCCGGGCGCGGGCGCTTGTCCGAAATGCACCGCAAGCAGACATTCATCTGATCATCGGTTACCGCGGCCAGGACGTTGAGCGGATCGCTGCCGTTCCTTTGCGCGAAGATCGTCCTCGATAAGCTTTTCGATATAGGAAGTTAGTGATCGGCGATCCTCCTTCGCCGCCTGCTCGGCGGCCGCTTTCAAAGAGGGTTCGAGTCGGAGATTAACCTGGGCCGTTTTCAGCTCGGTCGGCATGTATAGCATTCCTCTTTACATTGCTCTCGCGATCGTCTATGTACGTGTATAGAGGCGCTCTTTACGAAGCAATCGATTACGTCCATGGCTAAGATAACCACCGATAACTCCCCTTCTCGGAGCCTAGTTGTAGCAGACGCGGACCTTCTGCCGGCCGCGCTGGCGCCGAAGCCGTAAACGCCGGTTGTATTCGGGCTCACGATTTGGCCGTTGGAATTGAGAATGAGCCTGGAGACGTTGAAACCGTCATCGTGCTCCCACCATAGCCGGAGACCTGGGCGAGGCCGGTGATACCCGGCTTCATGTTGTGGCGCTGGAAATAATAGGGACGCCGTAACAAATCCGATGTCGCACTCGCTTTGGCATATTTAGGGCGTTCAACGAATACTTTCACTCGCGAATATGGACTTGTTTTGAAACAAGCTCAGCAGCCGCCTGTCCGGCCAGGCGGCCAAGCACCGTCGCAGTCAAAAGCCCATTTCCAGACAGATAGCCCGCCGCGGTTTCACCGGACACACCGGCCGCCGCGCCGCCGGCGGCAAAAAGATTGGGGAGCAATGTCCCATCCTTGCGTTTGACGCGGCCAAACGCGTCGATGGCGAGCCCGCCCTGCGTATGAAACAGCGCACCGGTCACCTTGACCGCGTACAAAGGCGGTTCGCAGCGTTGCTCCGGGGCGAATTGGCGTCCGTAGCGGTCATGTCCACCGCGCGCTTTGAGGCTTTCGACGTCGCTCCACTCCGCGGCCAGATTTGCGGCGGGGACATGCATGGCAGCCGCGAGGCCTGCAATGCTCTCGGCGCTCAAAATCGCACCCGCGCGTTCGGCATCGCGGAAATCCTCGAACTGCCGTGCGACGCCTGCGATGCGCTCGTCGAACACATCCCAGGCGATACCGCCCGGCTGGCGCAGAACGTCCGCGGCTTGCTCGGAATAGCCGCGCGCCTCGTTGCAGAAGCGGCGACCCTCGCTGTTGATCTGAAAGCCGCCCTGCATGATCACCGCCCAGCTGATCAAGATATTGTGCGGCGTGGCGACCGAGCCGTGGCCCTGATAGGCACCGAGGTGAGCAAGCTGGGCACCAAGAGCATCGCCCCAGGAAATCGCGTCGCCGCGGTTGCCCGGATGGCCGAAATAAAGCGCGTCCGCCATCTCCGGTATGAAGCGGCGGACGAGGTCCGGATTGCCGCCATAACCGTTGCAGGCAAGGATCAAGGCATCGCACCCAAGGCGCTCGCGCGCGCCGTCGCCACGCAACGCTTCCACCCCGCGGATGCGGCCGTCCGGATCGGCCAGCAGCCGGTCCGCGATGCGTTCGGTCAAGATGACGATGTCATTTGCTTCCGCCGCGTTGCGCAGCCGGTCGATCAGCTCTTGGCCGGTGCGGCTCGGCAGACCATGCATCCGCAGCGCCGAATGCCCCGGATAATTGAAATTATCGACCACGTCGAACGGCAGGGCGTATCGATCGGCGAGCCATTCGATCAGCGGCCCGGCATTGCGCGCGACGGCCTCGGCCACCGCGCGATCGGCCTCGTCATGCGCCTTGCGCTGAATATCGGCGGCGAGGAGCTGCGGTGAGTCGACGATGCCCTTGGCGCGCTGATATCGCGTGCCGGCGGCGGGAATGAGCCCGGCCGACAGAGCGGTCGATCCGGCCGGCACGGCATCGCGCTCGATCACGACGGGGTCGATGCCCGCTTCTTTCGCCGCCAGCGCCGCGCACAAGCCGGCGGCGCCGGCGCCGATGATCAGCAGCGGCACCCGCGTGTCAAAATTGCCGTCGGATGGCGCGATCACCGGCCTCATGACATGAGCGCCGGATCCAGGCCTGTATACCGTTTGGCCCGCTCCAGCATCTCGGGCGTGCCGATAAGGCGGTTGAGCTCGTTGAAATCGAACATGCGCGCGCGGAACGGGTCCGTTGTGCCATGGGTTTTCAGCGAGCCGTAGAAATCCTCGGCCGCCTTGGCGAGCGCGCGGACGATGGCGCCGGGGAAGATGACGAAGGCAAAGCCAAGCGCCTCCAGCTCGCTTGCCGGCAGCACGGGCGTCTTGCCCCCCTCCACCATGTTGGCCATCAGCGGCGTCGCCTTGCCCATCAGCGCGCCGATACGGCCGAGCTCGGCGCGCTCGCGCGGCGCCTCGATGAATAGCATGTCGGCGCCCGCCTCCCGGTAGAGCGCGGCGCGGGCGATGGCGCGGTCGAAGCCTTCGACGGCAACCGCGTCGGTGCGAGCGATGATCAGCGTGTCGAACGAGACGCGGGAATCGACCGCCGCCTTGATCTTGCCCGCCATTTCCTGCGCCGGCACCAGCACCTTGTCGTCGAGATGGCCGCAGCGCTTGGGGAAATCCTGATCCTCGAGCTGGATGGCATTGGCGCCGACGCGCTCGAGCAGGCGCACCGTGCGCTCGACATTGAGCGCGTTGCCGTAGCCCGTGTCGGCGTCGACGACAAGATGTGCGGTCACCCGGTCGCGGATCAGGCCGACCGTCTCGATCACTTCGCTCATGCTTACCAAGCCGAGATCCGGGCGGCCGAGCCGCGTATAGGCGATGGCCGCGCCCGATACGTAGAGCGCCTCGAAGCTGGCCTGTTCGGCGATCAGCGCGGTGAGCGGATCATAGACGCCGGGCGCGATCAGGATGGGCGGCCGTGACAAGCGGTTTCGCAGGCTGTTCTCAGTCATCGTCACATTCCCAGGTATGTGCGTTTAAGCTCGGGGTCGGCGCCAATTTCGGCGGAGCTGCCGGACATGACGAATTGCCCCTCGGCCAGGATGTAGGCGCGGTCGGCGACTTCCAGGCTCTGCACCACATTCTGCTCGACCAGTAGAACCGAGACGCCGTCGGCATTGATGCTGGCAACGAGCTCGAACAATTCCTCGACCAGCAACGGCGAGAGGCCGAGCGAGGGCTCGTCGAGAATAATCAGCTTGGGCTCGGCCATCAGGCCGCGGCCGATGGCGAGCATTTGCTGCTCGCCGCCCGACAGCGTGCCGGCGCGCTGCGACTGGCGCTCGTGCAGGCGTGGGAAGATTGCGAACACGCGTTCGCGGTTCTGCGGACGGCGCTCGGCGGCGCGGGCGTAGCTGCCGAGATCGAGATTCTCGCGTACAGACAGATTGGGGAAGATACGGCGGCCTTCCGGCACGTGGATGAGCCCGCGCTTAACGATGGCGGCCGGCTTCTCGTGCTCGATCGCCGCGCCGTCGAAGCGGATCGATCCCGTGCGCGCGCGCAGGATGCCGGAAATCGCCCGGTTGAGCGTCGACTTGCCAACCCCGTTGGAACCGAGCACCGCGACGATCTCGCCCGCCCTGACACTAAGGTCGACGCCGCGCAGGACTTCCGTGCCGCCGTAGCCCGCGCGCAGGTTCTGGATATCGAGCAACGGACTAGTGTCCATGCGCCGCTCCGAGCTTTGCCGCCGCGCCGTGGCCGAGGTAGGCCTCGACGACGGCGGGATCGGCGGCCACCTGCACCGGCGTGCCCTCGGCGATGACGCGGCCTTCCGCCAGCACGAACACATGCTCCGCCAGGCTCATCACCGCCTGCATTACATGCTCGATCATCATGATGGTGATGCCGCGTCCGCACAGGCCGCGGATCACCGGCACGATGTCACGGATTTCCGACGGATTTAGTCCGGCCAGCACCTCGTCGAGCAACAAAAGCTTCGGCTCGGTCGCCAAGGCGCGGGCGAGCTCCAGCCGCTTGCGGCCGGCGACGGTCAGCGCGCTGGCCGGGCGATCGAGCATGTCGGCGAGGCCGACCTCGCGGCCGACCTGCTCGGCAGCCTGCAGCGCGGCGCTGCGGGCACGGTGATGCAGATGCGCGCCGACCAGGATGTTCTCGCGCACCGACAGCGCGGCGAAGGGCTGGACAATCTGGAATGTGCGCGCGACGCCACGCCGCGCCAGGCGATAGGGCGGCTCGCCGGTAACGTCCTCGCCACAATAGCGCACCGTGCCGTCGCTCGGTTTGAGGAAGCCGGAGATGAGCGCGAACAGCGTGGTCTTGCCGGCACCGTTTGGGCCGATCAGGGCGGTGATACGCCCTTCCGCCGCCGACAAGGATACGGCATTGACCGCCAGCAGCCCGCCGAAGCGGCGCGTTACCCGATCAACCACCAACAGCTGCTCAGCCATGCCCGATCTCCCGCATTGGAGCCGCTAGGCGGCCGAACCGCCCGCGTAATTCGGAAATGCCGCCGATGAGGCCGCGCGGCGTAAACCAGATGACGACCACCAACACGCAGCCGTAAACCACCAAATCGAGGCCGGGAGCGTCACCGGTCACCGCTTGGGCGGCCTCGCCCAGCGCCTTGACCACCAGCGCGCCGAGCAACGGCCCGAATACGGTACCGACGCCGCCGATGATCGGCGTCAGCAGCGCCTCGATCGAGATCCAGGTGCCGTAAGCGATCCCCGAATCAATGAACAGGAAATACTGCACGTAGAAGCAGCCGGCCGCCGCCGTGATGGCGCCGGATATGACCATGGCGCCGAGCTTGACCGTGGTTGCGTCGACGCCCAGCGCCATGGCGGCGTCCTCGTTCTCACGCACCGCGGTCAACCACGCGCCGAAGCGGGAGCGCTCGATCAGGCGCGTGATGAGCAGCGCCAAGGTGACCAACGCCAGGATCACCCAATAGAACACGGCACGGCTCTGGAACTGCAACGCCTGCGCCCGCAGGTCGAGCTTGATCAGCGTCCCGACCCCTGCGCCGGTGATCGGGGCCACGCTGGCGAGAATGCGCAGCACTTCGGCGAAGGCCAGCGTGACCAGCGCGAAATACGAGCCGCGCAGCCCGGAGCGGAAGGTCAGGCCACCGACGACGGCGCCGACGGCAGCGCCGGCAGCGATGCCGCAGGCGAAGGCCAGCCAGGCATTGACGCCATAGCGCACCTGTAAAACCGCGGTGACATAGGCGCCGGTGCCGAAGAAAGCCGCATGCCCGAATGAATATTGCCCGCCATAGCCGCCGAGGATGTTCCAGCCCTGCCCGGCCAGCGCGATCATCAGCGCGACGACGAGAAAATTGAGCACGACATTGGAATGCACCAGCAACGGCACGGCGCCCAATAAGGCGGCGACAATGGCGATGGGCGCGAACTCCTTCATGCGCGCGCTCCGAACAGGCCGCTCGGCCGCACCAGCAGCACGACGATGAAGATGAGGAAAATACCGATCTGGCCGAGGGTATCGCCGAGGAACAGGCTTGAGAGGCTCTCCACCACGCCGATGGCCAGGCCGCCGACCAGGGCGCCGGGCACCGAGCCCATGCCGCCGAGCACGACGATGGTGAAGGCGACGAGCACGAAAGCGTTGCCCGCGCTCGGATTGACGTAATAGGTCGGGATCAGCAGGCAGGCGGCGATGGCGACGCAGGCGGTGCCGAGGCCGAAGGTCACCGCATAGATATGCGCGACGTCGATGCCGGCGAGCTCCGCGCCAAGCTTCTCCTTCGCGACCGCGCGGATGGCGCGGCCGATGTCGGTGAAACCCATGATCAGCCACAGCGCCAGCGCCACGGCGAACACGGCGGCAAAGCCAACCAGGCGCGGCAGCGCGAGGAACGTAAAGCCGAAGTCGATGCTTTGGAAAGCGTAAGGCAAGTCGATGGTGCGCGTATCGGCACGGAACGCAAACAGCAGCGCATTCTCGATGACGACGGCGATGCCGAGCGTCACCAGCAGCATGTTGCGGTCGTCGCCATGCGAGGCCGGCCCGATGACGAAACGCTGCAGGGCGTAGCCGACCACGAAGAAGACGGGCGCCAATAGCAATGCGGCGATGTAGGGGTCGATACCGAGCTCACGATAAACGAAATAGGCCGCGAACATGGCGGCGGTGAGCAGTGCGCCATGTGCAAAATTGATGATGTGCAGCACGCCGTAGATCAGCGTCAATCCGAGTGCGACAAGGGCGTAGACCGCACCGGTCAACAGACCGTTGAGGATGGCTGGAATGAGGATGGTCGGTGAGAACACGGACTCGATGCTTGCTGGTCATTGCCGCGGACGGCGCCGGGGGCGCCGCCCGCGCGCATGACGGTCAGGCCGGCATCGGGAAGACGGCTTTCGCATTCGCGAATTTCGGCGGCATGATCACCTTGATGTCGTTGTCCTGCACCTGGGTGTTGCACGGCGCCGCGCCCTGGTTCTGGCCGTTGACGAACTTGGTCGGCCCATAGGGCATCGTGTGACCGGACCAGGTGGAGCTCTCCAGCGCCGCGATGATCTTAGGCCGCTCGGCGGAGGCCGCGCGCTCCAAGGCATCGGCGGCCAGCCCGACGCAGCTATAATTGAGATAGACCTCGTAGGTGAAGAACTGGCCCTGAGCCTCGACCTGCTTCTTCAGCGCCAGCGCCTTTTCGCTGTGCGGATCGAACCAGTGATTGCAGTCCATGATGCCCTTGGCGGCATCAGGGAACTCCTTGACGAATTTGTAGGAAGAAGCCGCCCCGCCGAGCACCGAGTAGATCGCCTTCGGCCGCACGTGCTGCTGCAGCATGGTGCGGGCAAGCAGGACGTATTCGTTGTAGTAGTCGGCCGGAATGACGATGTCCGGATTCTGCGCCTTGATCTTGAGCACGATGGTGTTGAAGTCGCGCGTCGGGGTCGGATGCGGGATGGTCTCCAGCACTTGGAAACCGTGCTGCGGCAATTGCGCATTGAGCAGCTTGGCAAGGCCCGAGCCGAACAGCGAGTCCTCGTGCACGATCATCACCGTCTTCGCCGGTTTACCGGCCTGATCGTTGATCGTCACCAGGTTCTCAAGCGCGGTCTTGGCGATGACGCCGAAGCCGGGGCCGAAGCGGAAAGTGTTTTTGAGCCCGCGCGTGACGATGGTGTCGGCAACACCGACATCGACGACGTAAGGCAGGTCGTAGCGCGCGGCCGCCTGCGTGGTGGCAAGGCAGATATTGCTGGCATAGCCGCCGACGATGCAGGCAACGCCAGCGGAATTCATCTTCTCGACTTCGGCGGTGCCGCCTTCCGGAGTCGAGCGCGCGTCGCCGAGCACCGGCTCGATCTTGGCGCCGCCCAGCGCCTTGATGCCGCCAGCCGCATTGATCTCGTCAATCGCCAGCGTGGCGCCCAGGCGGCCTTGCTGGCCGGAATAGGACAAGGCGCCGGTGACCGGATGAAGCACGCCGAGTTTTACCGGCGCACCGGCGGCGCGCAGCACGGACGGCATGGCAATGCTGCCGGCAGCAACTGCCGCCGCGCCCAAGGTGGTGGTGGCGAGAAACTGGCGGCGGCTCAATGGAATCTTCTGGTCCGACATGATCACTCTCCCTCTCTCTTGGTTTAGCGCGGCGGTGTAAGACCCGCCGGCCTGGATTTGCGGTTTGACGGGCTTGCGTTCGAAATTCTGCGGCCGGCCTTGCCGTCGCGACGCATGATCGGCGCCCACGCCTTAGTCTTGGCGGTGCCGGAGCGCACGAGTTCGATCTCGAAGGCGTAACGGTCGGGCCGGTAGAGCGCGTGCAAGTGCTCGACGCCCCGCCCGCCCTGGTCGTAGACGACGCGGACGAGCTCGATGAGCGGCGAGCCGGTGCGCAGGCCGAGCGCCTCGGCAACGCCGGGGCTCGCAAGCCCGGCGCTGATGCGTTGGCGGGCGTGCTCGACTTTGACCCCGGCGCGCTCGAGCAAATCGAGCAGCGGCCGCGACGCGAGCTCCTGCCGGGTGAACGTCACCGAAACGCTCTCGGGAACGTGGGTGGTCAGGTAGGAAAACGGCAAGCCGTCGACCGAGCGGACGCGCACCGAACGCTGGAGCAACTGATCGGGCCCGACGCCGAGCGCCTGTGCCACGGCGCCCTCGGCCGGGACGTAGTCGAACGAAAGCAATTCGACCGCCGTGCGCCGCCCCATGTCGGCGAGATTGGCGAGCACGCCCGCTATGTCGGCCGTGATCGGCGCCGGCGCCGGCCGATAGACGACGCGCGTGCCGGCGCTGGGCCGCCGCTCGATCAGGCGTTCGCGCGCAAGCTCGCCAAGCGCACGGCGGACGGTGACCCGCGAGACGTGGTGAAACCCAGCCAATTCGTTCTCGGTGGGCAGCTTGGCGCCGAAGCCGATGGCCCCGCTCAAGATGCGGTCGCGCAGGACCAGATAGACCTGCTTGGCCTTCGCTTCGCCGAGCCAATGCCGCAACGCCACGCTCCCCTGCCCCGGCCGTGCTGGCGGCCGACGCTTTACTTGGTATTATTTAGCATACAATATTGCGGCCCCTCGACAAGCCCGCCGAACCTGAGGCAGACCGAGCGCGACATGAGCGAGCCCCGGACCCTGATCGACAAATTGTGGGCGGCGCACGAGATCACGCGCCGCGAAGACGGCGCCGCGCTGCTTTGGGTCGACCGCCATTACGTGCATGAGGGCTCGTTCCATGCCTTCAGCCAGATGAAGGCGCGCGGCCGCAGCATCGCCGAGCCGGGGCTCACCTTCGGGGTCGCCGATCACTACGTGCCGACACGCGCACGCGCCGCCGGCATAGCCGACCCCGAGATTGCCGCCATGGTGCGCAATTTCGAGGCCAATGCTACCGATCACCACATCACCCTGTTCGGCCTGCGCGACCCGCGCCAAGGCATCGTGCACGTCGTTGGCCCGGAACAAGGCCTGACGCTGCCGGGTCTGCTGATCGTGTGCGGCGATAGCCACACCTCCACCCACGGCGCCTTCGGCGCTTACGCATTTGGCATTGGCGCATCCGAAGTCGCGCATGTGCTGATGACGCAAACGCTGTGGCAGAAGAAACCGAAGCGCATGCGCATCACCGTCGATGGCAAGACCGCGCCCGGCGTCGCCGCCAAGGATATCGCGCTCGCCGTCATCGCGCGCGTTCATGCGGACGGCGCGCAGGGGCACGCCATAGAATTTGCCGGCGGCGCCATCCGCGCGCTGTCGATGGAAGGGCGGCTGACGCTCTGCAATATGTCGATCGAGGCCGGCGGCCGCTGCGGCATGGTGGCGCCCGACGCCACGACCTTCGCCTATCTCAAGGGACGGCCCTACGCGCCCAAGGGCGCGGACTTCGACCGGGCGGTCGAAGCCTGGAGCGTACTTGCTTCCGATGCGGACGCGGCGTTCGACCGCGAGGTTTCGCTCGATGGCGGCGCGATCGCGCCGATCGTCACCTGGGGCACCACGCCCGACGACGCCCTGCCGGTCGACGGCCGCGCGCCCGATCCGGCGCGCGAAACCAATGAGGCGCGGCAGAAATACGTGCGCGAGGCGCTCGACTACATGGGCATCGCGCCCGGGACGAAGCTGACAGATATCGCCATCGACCGCGTGTTCATCGGCTCCTGCACCAACGCGCGCATCGAGGACCTGCGTGCCGCTGCCGCTGTTCTGGCCGGACGCGTCAGCAAGGTGCCGGGACTGGTGTCGCCCGGCTCGTCGCTGGTGAAAAAGCAGGCGGAAGAAGAAGGCCTTGACCGCATCTTCCGCGATGCCGGGCTGGAGTGGGCTGATTCCGGCTGCTCCATGTGCGTCGGCATCAACGGCGATATCGTGCCCGCCGGGCAGCGCTGCGCATCGACCACAAACCGCAATTTCCGCGGCCGGCAAGGACCCGGTTCGCGCACCCATCTGATGTCGCCGGCCATGGTCGCCGCCGCCGCCGTCAGCGGCCACCTCGCCGACGTACGGCCGCTGCTCGCCGGACGTAAACCGTAAGGGGCGATGCATGGAAAAATTCGTTCGCCTCGCCGCCAAGGCCTGCCCGCTGCCGCAGCCCAATCTCAACACCGATCAGATTCTGCCGGCGCGTTTTCTCAAATGGCCGCGTTCGCGCGGCCTGGGGCAAGTGTTGTTCCATGACTTGCGCCGCGACGGCGACGGCAAGGAGCGCCCGGATTTTCCGCTCAACCAGCCGGTCTACCGCAATGCCAAGATCCTGCTAGCGGGGCGCAACTTCGGCGGCGGCTCCTCGCGCGAGGCCGCCGTCTATGCGATCCACGATCACGGCTTTCGCTGCGTCATCGCGCCGTCGTTCGGCGATATCTTTGCGCAGAACGCGGTCAAGAACGGGCTGCTCACGGCGATCGTTTCCGAAACGGATGTCGCCGAGCTAGCAGCGGCGGTGGCCGCCGATCCCGAGCGGTCGCTCACCGTCGATCTCGATAAGCAGACGATCACCTGCGGCAACCGCAGCTATGGTTTCGCGATCGACCCGGTGAGCCGCAACCAGCTCATCAACGGCTGGGACGACGTCGATCTGACCGAGAGCTACCGCGCTCGAATACAAGCGTTTAGGACGGAGGATAGACTTCTTCGCCCTTGGGCCACACCGGCGAGGACGTGAACATTGCGTCGTTTCGCTGCACGGCCATCGGCAGCGATACTGATCTCAGGAATTCGCGGCCTTTCTGCTGACACGGTCCAACAGCGCGATGAGCCCGCTCAAAAGCTGGGTCGGCGAAGGCGGGCAGCCGCTAATGTGCAGGTCGACCGGGATGACGTCCTTGACGCCGCCGGCCACCGCATAGCTGCCGGAGAACACGCCGCCATCGGCCGCGCAGGCGCCCACCGCAACCACCCATTTCGGATCGGGCGTGGCGTTGTAGGTGCGCAGCAAAGCCTCGCGCATGTTCTTGGTCACCGGCCCGGTCACCAGCAGCACATCGGCATGGCGCGGCGAGGCAACGAAATGCAGGCCGAGGCGCTCGAGATCGTAGAACGCATTATTGAGCGCGTGGATTTCCAATTCGCAGCCGTTGCAGGAACCGGCGTCGACCTGCCGGATCGACAGCGAGCGACCGAGCTTCGCGCGCGCCGCACGCTCGAAGCTCTTGGCGAGTTCGGCGAGCGCGGCCTCGTCCGGCGCCGGCGCGGCTTCCGTGAGCGGACGGTGGGTCAAGCTTTCGAACAGCGTCCGGCGCATTAGAGGTCGTGCCCCGAATACGAGCAGTTGAATGACTTGTTGCAGAGCGGGAAGTCGGCGACGATGTTGCCTTCGATCGCGACTTCCAGCAGCGGCCATTGGAACCAGGAGGCGTCGCGCAGGTGGCAGCGCGCGACGCGCCCCTTGCCGTCGAGCCGCAGCCAGACCAGCATGTCGCCGCGGAAGGCTTCCGCGATGCCTAGGCCCTCCCCGATCGCCGCCTTCGACGGCGCGGCGCGCACCGCGCCATCGGGCAGGCGTGCGAGGATCTGCTCGATCAACGACAGGCTCTGCTCGACCTCGCGGATGCGGATCCATACGCGCGCGTTGACGTCGCCGGCCTCCAGCACTGGCACGTCGAACTTGAGTTCGCCATAAGGCGCGTAAGCAAGATTGCGGCGGGCATCGAAGCCGCGCCCCGAGCCGCGCCCGACATACCCGCCGGCGCCGAATTGGCGAGCATAGTCGGTGCGCACGATGCCGGTGGTCACGGTGCGGTCCTGCAGCGAGGCGGTGTTGTCGTAGAGCTCAATCAGGCGCGGGAATCTTTTGCGCGCTTCGGCCAGCAGCGCCCGCACGCTCGCCGCGCCCTCGGGCGCGATGTCGCGCGCGACACCGCCGGGAACGATGACGTCCATCATCAACCGGTGCCCGAAGCAAGCCTCCGCCGCGCGCAACACGCGCTCGCGCAGGATGCCGCATTGCGCGTGCATGAGCGCGAACGAGGCGTCATTGCAGATGGCGCCGATGTCGCCGAAATGATTGGCCAGCCGCTCCAACTCGGCCATCAACGCGCGCAGGTAGAGGGCGCGCGGCGGCGGCAGCATCTGCATGGCGGCCTCGGCGGCCTGCGCGAAGGCATATGAGTAGGCAACGGTGCTGTCGCCAGACGTGCGGGCGGCGAGCTTGGCGGCATCCTCGAGCGAAGCGCCGTCCATCAGAGATTCGATGCCTTTGTGCACATAGCCGAGCCGCTGCTCCAGCCGCACCACGTGCTCGCCGTTCGCGGTAAAGCGGAAATGTCCCGGCTCGATGATGCCGGCATGCACCGGCCCGACCGGAATCTGGTGCAAGCCCTCGCCTTCCGCCGGCAGGAACGCGTAAGGCGCAGGTTTTTGCGCCGGCTTTTGCTTACCGAGCGGGTGACGCACGTCCCAGAAGCCCAGATCGAGCCAAGGCCGCGTATCGCGTGCGCCGACGGCTTCCAGCCCGAACAGGTCGCGGATGGCGCGTTCGAACCGGATGGCCGGCGGATGCTTGGCGCCGACGCCCGGGTATTTGCCGTCCTGGCAGGCATAGCTGATGACGGCGATGTCGTCCGCGCGCTCATCGAGCAGCGCCATATGCACCTCGCCGGCATCGCCCCACAGGCCAAGCAAGGTCAGACGCCCGTGCACCAGAAGTGAGGTCGCCTCGTTCCAGCCCTCATAGCCGACGATCGCGCGCGGCCATGGCCTGTGGCGTTCGGCAACTTCGGTGTGCGGAATGCTGTCGAGCAAAGCCATGGCGCTATCCCAACAGCCGCGCGACGTTCTCGAAGCCGGCGACCAGCGCCGGCGGCATGTAGATGCCCGCCGTGAACACGATGGCGAGATGGGCGAACATCGGCACGTAGGAAGCTTCCGCCGGCGCGGTCGGCCCGCGCGGTTCGCCGAAGGCGATGCCGTTGAGGCGCAGGAACAAGCCACCGAGCGCGATCAGAATTCCCAGCACCAGGATGGTCGCCAGCCAAGGCTGGCGCGCGAAGGTCGAACTCACCACCAGAAACTCGCTCATGAAGATGCCGAGCGGCGGCAAGCCGGCGATCGCGACG
>Ga0316624_10000028_pt1 | contig 39695 bp, 43 predicted proteins | sample OWC_Aug_N3_C1_D5_FD_207657 | JGI IMG/M metagenome (GOLD analysis project Ga0316624, IMG submission 207657) | Wetland soil microbial communities from Old Woman Creek delta, Ohio, United States - OWC_Aug_N3_C1_D5_A | ecosystem: Environmental > Terrestrial > Soil > Wetlands | place: USA: Ohio... | reverse complement strand
ACAGAAGGCGTTGCAGATGAGAGATAAATGAAACGTGATTTTTTGGCGCTGCACGGCCAATTCGACCTGCTGGTCTGCGGCGGCGGCATCTATGGCGCGTGGACGGCGTACGACGCGGCCTTGCGCGGTTTGAAGGTGGCACTGGTAGAGCAGGGCGATTGGGCGGGCGGGACGTCGTCCGCATCGAGCAAGTTGATCCACGGCGGTCTGCGCTATCTGGAAACCTACGATTTCAAGCTGGTGCGCAAGGCGTTGAAGGAACGCCGCCTGCTGCTGCAAGCGGCGCCGCATCGGGTATGGCCGCTGCGCTTTGGCGTGCCGGTGTATGAAGACAGTCGCAACGGCACGTTGTTGCTGAAAGCAGGGCTGACGCTGTACGACATGCTGGCCGGATTTCCGGATCGGCAGATGCGGCATCTTCATCTTGACTGTGCGGAATTCTCCGCACACTTCCCTTTTCTCGATCAAAGAACACTGAAGGGCGGCTTCACCTACGGCGATGCGCAGACCGACGATGCGCGGCTGGTGCTGGAGTTGGTGGCGGGGGCGATGGCGCACGGCGCGGTATGCGTGAATTACGCCAGGTTGGCGGCATGGAACGAAGAACGCGGGCAGGTGTGCGGCGCCACGGTGCTGGACGTGGAGAGCGGCGTCATGGCGCAAGTGCACGCCAAACAATGCGTGAACACCGCCGGACAATGGATGGCCGCAACCGCGCAGGGTAGGTCCTGGTGCCGCCTGAGCAAGGGCATTCATTTGGTGCTGCCGGCCTTGCCGACGAACGAGGCGATCCTGCTCACGGCGAAAGAAGATGGGCGCGTGTTCTTCATCATCCCGTGGTACGGGCGCACGCTGCTGGGCACCACCGATACCGACTATCGCGGCGACGTCGATGGCGTGGGCGTCGAACAGGGCGATGTGGAATATCTGCTTGCCGCCGCCAACCATTATCTGAAGGCCGCGTGGACGAAGGCCGATGTCATCGGCAGTTATGCCGGCGTGCGCGTGCTGAAGCAGAGCGATGCTGCGCATCCATCCGATGCCAGCCGTGATTGGGAAATGAAGGCGGCCGGCAATGGTTTGCTCCATGTCATCGGCGGCAAGCTCACTTCGGCGCGCGAAGATGCGGCCGTCGTCGTCGATGCGATATGCGTGCGGCTGAAAGTCACGACCGGGTGCGCGACCGGAGGACGAGCTTTTCCGTGGAGGCCGCAGCAGGATTTCACTGCGTGGACGGAAGTCGTTGGCGCACGAACACGACAGCTTGGCATCGACGCCGAGAGTGCGAACTGGCTGCTGCGCCGCCACGGCGTTTGTGTCGAAAAAGTGCTCCGTATCGTCGAGGAAAAGCCGCAACTGGCACAGCGCATCGTGGCGGAGTTGCCGTTCATTCATGCCGATCTGCTGCAGTGTGCCCGCGACGAGATGGTGTTGCATCTGCCCGATTTGTTGCGACGGCGCATGCCGTTGCTGATCCTCGCGCAACTGAGTACGCCGGCAGTGCGCCATCTCGCTGAGCTGGTCGCGCCCGAACTGGGCTGGGACGAGGCAAGGATTGCGCAAGAAGTCGAGGCTTGCTGCGCATGATCGTGGCTGTCGCACTCGATCTGGGGACGACGACGATCAAGGCGGGGCTGCTGCTGCAAGACGGCACGCTCAGCGGCATCGTGGCACGGCCCGCTCCTGCCATCGCGGTTGCGGGAGGTCGTTACGAGAGCGATGCTGTGGCCTATGCGACGGTTGCGGACGAGGTGCTGGCTGCATGCTTGGCGCAGACCGATGTGCGCCCGCGACGCGGTGGGGCGCAGCCCTCAGGTGCGGGAGCGGGCGCATCACACTTCCTCCCGCAAACTGCCGACTGCGTCGGTAACGTGTCGGAAGTGCGCCCGCCGCTGGGTCTGTGCAGCCAGCGCTCTTCATTCCTGATCTGGGAGCGTGCCAGCGGCAAGCCGGTCACGCCGCTCATTTCCTGGCAGGACGACCGCGGCGCGGAAAGCTGTGTAGCGTTGCGCGAACAGGAGAGCATTATTTGCGAACTTGCCGGGTTGCCGCTGACGCCTTATTACCTGGCGCCCAAGTTGCGCGTGCTGTTGCGCGAGCATCCGGACTGGCGCGAGCGTCTGGTCCGCGGAGAATGGCTGCTGGGTACGCTGGATACCTTCCTCATCTGGCACTGGACGGGCGGCGCCCAGCATTTGACCGACGCCTCGATGGCTGCGCGCACCTTGTTGATGGATGTGCGGACCGGCCAGTGGTCGCCGGCGTTGTGCGAACTGTTCGAGATTCCGCTGCAGGTTTTGCCTCAAATCGAACCTTCAGTCGGCCTTGGAATTTCACTGAGCAACGGCCTGATCCTGCAAGCCAGCGTCGGTGACCAGTCGGCGGCGCTGGTCGCCAGCATCGCCGGTGGGCAGCCGGAGGCGCTGGTCAATCTGGGCACCGGCGGGTTTGTTGTCTGTTACCTGCCCGAGGGCAAGAGCGTGCCGGGCGGCTATCTGCAAACGCTGGTCTGGCAGGACAGTGCAAAGCGGGTGCATCTGGCCAGCGAGGGGACGCTCAACTCCATCGCGGCGGCCTTGGCACCCTATCCGGTCGGGGAATGTCGCATCGAGGAACTGGGCAGCGATGCCATCTTTTGCCTGGCCGAACCGAGCGGGCTGGGGGCGCCGTATTTTCGCGGCGACCTGGGTGTCACGTTCTCGGAGCCGGTCGAGCACCTGTCGCCACAGCGTATCGCGCTGCTGCTGCAAGAGGGCATCATTTTCCGCGTAGCGCGGATACTGGAAGACTTTCATCGCGAGTTCGGCATCGAGCGCGTCTATCTCTCCGGAGGGCTCGCCAACCTGCCCTGTCTGCAGCAAGGCATCGCGCTATGCGTGCCGTTTGCGGCCTACCGCTTGCCGCAGACGGATGCCAGCTTGGGCGGTGCCGCGCAGCTTGCGGCCGGCGTTACGTTCGCCGGGGGCGGAAACGCTGAAAGGATCGATGCGCGCCAGCCTGCGCCCAGGCTGGCTGAAAAATATATTCGCTGGAAAGCCTGGTTGGACGGATTGCTGGATACAATGCCTGCCGGGCAGGGCGGCCGGACTCTTTGATAAAGGTTTGACAGGGAGAAAGGTCTCGCATAGAATGCGCGCCCTTCGCAGTCTGTTATCCATTTTTAGTTTTAGGAAATGCCATGAAAACATTTTCCGCAAAGCCGCACGAAGTCCAGCACGACTGGTTGCTGGTTGATGCAGCCGACAAAGTTCTGGGACGTTTGGCCAGTCAAATCGCAGCCCGCTTGCGCGGCAAGCATAAGGCTATCTATACGCCGCACGTTGATACCGGCGATTTCGTCGTCGTCGTCAATGCCGACAAGCTGCGTGTGACCGGTAACAAGGCTCAGGCCAAGATGTACTACCGCCACTCCACTTATCCGGGCGGCCTGTACGAAACCAATTTCACCAAGCTGCAACAACGCCACCCACAGCGCGTGTTGCAAAAGGCCGTGCGCGGCATGTTGCCGAAAGGTCCGCTGGGCTATGCGATGTTGAGCAAGCTCAAGGTCTACGGCGGTGCGACTCATCCGCACAGCGCGCAGCAACCGAAACCCATCGATCTGTTGAAGGCGTAATCATGAGCGTAACCTATAACTACGGAACAGGCCGTCGCAAGAGCGCGGTGGCACGTGTTTTCATCAAGCCCGGCAAGGGCGACATCGTCGTCAACGACAAGCCAGTGGATGTGTTCTTCTCCCGCGAGACAGGCCGCATGGTCGTGCGCCAGCCGCTGGAACTGACCGACACGGTCGGCAAGTTCGACATCATGGTGAACGTGTCCGGTGGCGGCGAATCTGGCCAAGCCGGTGCGGTGCGTCACGGCATCACCCGTGCACTGATCGACTACGATGCCAACCTGAAGTCCACGCTGAGCAAAGCCGGTCTGGTTACCCGCGATGCACGCGAAGTTGAGCGTAAGAAGGTTGGTCTGCGCAAAGCTCGTCGCAGGAAGCAATTCTCCAAGCGTTAATTCGCTGGATGCAGGACAGGAAAGGCCGCCACATGGCGGCCTTTTCATTTATCATTTGCATGTGTTCTGTTTTTTTAGGGGTGATCGTGCTTAAGATCGGGATCGTAGGCGGGACGGGTTATACCGGGGTCGAATTGCTGCGGCTGCTGGCGGGGCATCCGCAGGCTGAGTTGCGGGTGATTACTTCGCGTGCCGACGCGGGCACGCCGGTCAGCCAGATGTTCCCCAGCTTGCGTGGTTACGTCGACCTGGCGTTCACGCATCCGGACGAGGCGCATCTCGATCAGTGCGACGTGGTGTTCTTTGCCACGCCTAACGGCATCGCCATGCAGCAGACGCGCGCATTGCTGGACGCCGGCGTGCGGGTGATCGACCTTGCCGCCGATTTCCGCATCCAGGACATTGCTGTCTGGGAGAAGTGGTATGGCATGACCCATGCCTGCCCGGATCTGGTGGCCGAAGCGGTTTACGGATTGCCGGAAGTGAATCGGGCGAAGATCAAGCAGGCGCGGCTGGTGGCGAATCCCGGCTGTTATCCGACGGCGGTACAGCTTGGTTTCATCCCCTTGCTGGAAGCTGGGCTGATTGAGGAGGGCTCGCTGATCGCCGACGCCAAATCTGGCGTGTCGGGCGCCGGGCGCAAGGCAGAGGTGCACACCCTGTTCGCCGAAGCGACTGACAATTTCAAGGCATACGGCGTGGCCGGTCATCGTCATCTGCCCGAGATCAGGCAAGGGCTGGCGAACGTGCTGGGCAAGCCGGTCGGGCTGACTTTTGTGCCGCACCTGACGCCGATGATACGTGGCATTCATGCCACGCTGTACGGGCGTCTGAAAAAGGATGCGGATTTGCAGGCGCTGTTCGAACAACGCTATGCCGACGAGGCGTTCGTCGACGTGTTGCCTGCGGGCAACATGCCCGAGACGCGCACTGTGCGCGGTTCCAACCTGTGCCGCATCGCGGTCCATCGGCCGCAAGGCGGTGACACGGTGGTGGTGTTGTCGGTGATCGACAATCTGGTTAAGGGGGCCGCCGGGCAGGCGGTGCAGAACATGAACATCATGTTCGGCTTGCCGGAAGCTGCCGGCCTGAACGTGGTTCCGTTGCTACCCTGATATGACGATGATCCGACGCATCAAGCGCAAGTTCAGCATCTCCGCCCCGCGATTGTCAGTGCGCCCGCATGTGCCCTGGTATGTACGCTGGGCGATTGCCGTGCCCTTCGTGGTGGTGGCCGGCATGGCGGTGTTGTGGGCATACGATTCCGGCCTGGAACTGGCGGGTTTCCATCGCGGACGGGCAGAAAAGGAGTTGAGCGAGTTGCGGGACCGGGTGCAATTCCTGGAGGCAGAGAACGCGAAGTTGTCCAATCAGGTTGCAGCTTATGAAGCGCAGGGGCAAATCGAGCAGGCTTCCAGCCAGGGGATTGAGTCGCAACTGAAGAACCTGCACGACGAAAATGCGCGCCTGCAGGAAGACCTGATGTTCTTCCAGAACCTGCCGCTGACGGGCGAGCGCGAGGGGGAATTGACCATTCATCGCCTGAAGGTCGAGCCGGATGGCTTGCCTGGCGAATATCACTGCCGCATGTTGCTGGTGCAGGGCGTACAGCAGCGCGGAAAGGCATTCCAGGGGAGCATGCAACTGGTGGTGAACGGTGAGCAGGATGGGCGAAAAGTAGTGCTACAATTCCCGCAACAGGGTTCGCCTTCGGATGTCTCAGCATACCAATTGAGCTTCAAGTATTACCAGCGTGTGGACAAGGTGTTCAAGGTGCCGTCAGAGATGAAGGTCGAGAGCGTCCAAGTGCGCATGTTCGAGAAGGGTGTGCAGGAACCAAAGGTTCAGCAAACGGTCAACCTGACTCCTCTATCCTAAAGGAGAAGCAAGCATGTTTAGCAGCAAGAACAGTAAACCGCAGAACCGCATCGACTCTTTGGTTGGTGCCGGGACGCGGATCGAAGGTAATGTCAGCTTTACGGGCGGCCTGCGCGTGGATGGAGAGATCAAAGGCAACGTCATCGGCGAGCCGAGCAAGCCAAGTACCCTGGTGTTGAGCGAACACGGGCGCATTGAAGGCGAGATCAGGGTCTCGCATCTGGTGGTGAACGGGGCGATAGTCGGTCCGGTGACCGCTGCAGAGTACCTGGAACTACAGGGCAAGGCCAAGGTCACAGGCGATGTTAGCTATAAATCGCTGGAAATTCAGTTGGGCGCAGTTGTCGAAGGCAAGCTGATTCACCTGGCGGAAGCGGAAGACAAAGTGGTGGCATTCAAGCTCGGTACATCCGAGTCATAATCAAACAGTTAGGAGAAAGTATGAATACAGTGACCGATATGCAAGACCCGTTGTTGTTCACGGACAGCGCGGCCAATAAAGTGAAGCAACTGATTGAGGAAGAAGGCAATGCGGATTTGAAGCTGCGCGTGTTCGTTAGCGGCGGCGGTTGCTCCGGCTTCCAGTATGGCTTTACTTTCGACGAAGTGGCCAACGACGATGACACCGTGATGAACAAAAACGGCGTGCAGCTGTTGATCGACCCGATGAGCTTCCAGTATCTGGTTGGCGCGGAGATCGATTACACGGAAGGTCTGGAAGGTTCGCAGTTCGTTATCAAGAACCCGAACGCCACAACCACTTGCGGTTGCGGTTCGTCTTTCTCGGTATAAGCAGGCTGTAGCAGATATTGCAGGAACGGGGCGCGTTGCGCCCCGTTTTGTTTTATGCAGGATAGATTGCGCCCAGTACGCAGGGATGTTTCGCCCCGGTGACGGCTGGCAGGTTGGCCGGACGCAGATGCAGAGCCTGTTGCGCCAGCCAGGCGAAGGCAATGGCTTCCATCCAGTCGGCGGCAATGCCCAATACCTCAGTCTTCTCAATGCGGCACTGCGGCAGCGCGTGGCGCAAGTGCGAGGTCAGTGTTTCGTTGTGCGCGCCACCGCCGCACAGATAAATTTCCTCGGTTCCCGCACAGAAGCGCTGCACTGCAGAGGCGATGCTGTCGCCGGTGAGTGCCAGCAAGGTTGCCTGCACATCTGCTGGCGCTTCGTCGCCCGTCAGCTGTTTCTCCAGCCAATCGAGGTTGAACAGGTCGCGTCCAGTGCTCTTGGGAGGGGCTGATGCAAAGAAAGGTTCAGCCAGCAACCGTTGCAGCAGATCGGGAATGAGCTTGCCGCCGGCAGCCCATGCCCCGTCTTTGTCGTAGGGCTTGTCCAGATGTTTGGCGATCCAGGCATCCATCAACAGGTTGCCGGGGCCAGTGTCGAAGCCGGAGGTGATCTGACCCGGCGCGAGGTCGGTCAAGTTGGCGATGCCGCCGATGTTGAGGACGGCGCGGTGGATCCCCAGATGACGCAACACCTTGTCGTGAAAAGCCGGCACCAAGGGCGCGCCTTGGCCGCCAGCGGCGATATCGCGGCTGCGGAAATCGCTTACTACATTAATGCCGGTCAGTTCCGCCAATAAGGCTGCGTTGTTGAGTTGGATGGTGTAGCCGTGTTCGGGGCGATGGCGCACGGTCTGGCCGTGACAGCCGATGGCCTGCACCTGTGCGGCCGGCACGCCGGCTTTTTTCAGCAAGGTATGCGTTGCTTCGGCATAGTCGCGCGCCAGACGGCCGGCAATGACGTGCGCCTGGTGCAACTCGTTATGCGCGGGCTGATGCAACGCGAGCAGCGCCTCTTTCAGCGGTTGCGCATAAGGCTGGTAATGGCTGGAAATGAGGCGGGGCGACGCCTGCGACAGATCGAGCAATGCGGCGTCGATACCGTCCAGGCTGGTGCCGGACATAATGCCGATATAGAGGTCGGGCGTTGCGCTCACCTAGTCGAGCTTGGCGATGCGTGTGTTGTGGAACGTATCCAGTTGGCTGAACAGCCCGCTGGTTGCGTCCGTGAAAGCAGCCATTTGCGCGTTGCTGATCGGCCTGCCATCCGGCAGGGCCACTTTCAGCGGGTCGCGTTGCACGCCGTTCACCCTGAATTCGTAGTGCAGATGTGGCCCGGTGGCCAATCCGGTCATGCCGACATAACCGATGATCTGTCCCTGCCCCACGCGCTGTCCTTGGTGCAGGCCGCCAGCGAAGCGCGACAGGTGGCCGTAGACTGTGGTGAAGTGTCCCTGGTGATTGATCATCACCACATTGCCGTAGCCGCTTTGCTTGCCGACGAAAGCCACGACACCATCGCTGGTAACCTTCACTTTGGTGCCTATCGGGGCGGCATAATCGACACCTTTATGCGCGCGCCACTTGTTCAGCACCGGATGGAAGCGCGATTTACTGAAGCCTGAACTGACGCGCGAGAACTCCAGGGGCGAGCGCAGGAAGGCTTTGTGCATGCTTTTGCCATCCGGCGCGTAATAGTCGCCGGTGTTTTCACCGGTCTGGAAATACGCGGCGCGGAAGGGGTGCCCGTTGTTGATGAACTCGGCTGAGATGATGCGGCCGGTGCGCGCCGGCTCGCCGTTGATGTACGTCATCTCGTAGATCACCGTGAACTTGTCGCCTTTGCGCAGATCGCGGTGGAAATCGACGTCACCGCCGAAGATGTCCGATAACTGGTTGGCTGCCGGGTCGGGCAGGCCGACTTCATCGGTTGCGGCAAACAGGCTGGTTTTGATCTCGCCGCTGCGGATCTGTATGCGTTTTTCGGTTTGCGCGGGCAGGATGCGGGTCTTGAAACCATCGCCGCTCTTCTCGACCACGACCTGGTTGGCGTCGCTGCCGAGATAACGCAGTGCCAGCAAAGCGCCGTTGGCATCGGTCTCGGCCTGAACTTCCTTGCCTACGGCTAGCCGGCGCAGCCCTTCGGCGGATTTGCTTTTGCGCAGGTAGTCGCTGGCGGCTTGGTCGTCCACGTTCAGCCGGCGCAGCAATTCGGCGATGGTGTCGCCGCGCTGGATGCGTTCGTTGCGCCAGAACGAAGTTGCGTTACCGGCCACGGGTGTGCTGTCGGGCAGGGCGATCTCTTCGATTACGGCCGTGGACGTGCGCAAGCCGGCATCCGTCTGCGGCATGATGCCGAATGCCGTTACCACCCCCAGCAAAGGCAGGGTGGACAGGGTGACGAACCAGCGCAGCTTCATTTTGTGCGCGTGTGACAAGGTGTTTTGCGGTAACATTCGCGCCTCCCAAGGCGGCAGTTCTTGTGAATGGTTGCCGATCTTTACCGGAAAACACAAGGACTTACTGAGTGATGGCGCGCACTTTAACAGAAAGAGCCAACCCCTCAAAATCCGCTCAGGCACCGGGCGAGAAACAGACAAGTGGTCTTTCGATATGAGTCAACAAGAAATCCTCAATCAAATCAAACGCGGCAGCGACGAACTGCTGCTCGAATCAGAACTGATCAAGAAGCTCGAACTGGGCCGCCCGCTACGCATCAAAGCGGGCTTTGACCCCACCGCGCCCGATCTGCACCTCGGGCACACCGTGCTGCTGAACAAGATGCGCCAATTGCAGGACCTGGGTCACCATGCCCTGTTCCTGATCGGCGACTTCACCGGCATGATCGGCGACCCTACCGGCAAGAACGCCACCCGTCCGCCACTATCGCGCGAGCAGGTGCTTGCCAATGCGCAGAGTTACCGCGACCAGGTATTCAAGGTGCTCGACCCGAACAAGACCGAGGTCGTGTTCAACTCCGCCTGGATGGATAAGTTCAGCGCGGTCGATCTGATCAAGTTGGCGGCCACCCACACCGTGGCGCAGATGCTGGAACGCGACGATTTCGGCAAGCGCTACAAGGCCAGCCAGCCCATCGCCATCCACGAATTCATCTACCCGCTGGTGCAGGGCTACGATTCCGTCGCGCTCAAGGCCGACCTTGAGCTGGGTGGCACCGACCAGAAATTCAATCTGCTGATGGGGCGCGAATTGCAGCGTCATTTCGGCCAGCCGGCGCAGTGCGTGCTCACCATGCCGCTGCTGGAAGGGCTGGATGGCGTCAACAAGATGTCCAAGTCACTGGGTAACTACGTTGGCATCACCGACACCCCGCAGGACATGTTCGGCAAGCTGATGTCGGTTTCCGACGAGCTGATGTGGCGCTATTACGACCTGCTCTCGTTCCGCAGTCTGGCGCAGATCGCCAACTTCCGCGAAGAGGTCGCGCAAGGCCGCAATCCGCGCGACATCAAGGTGATGCTGGCGCAGGAGATCGTTGCCCGCTTCCACTCGCAAAAGGCCGCCGAAGACGCGCTGGCCGAATTCGAGGCGCGCTTCCAGAAAGGCGTGCTGCCGGACGATATGCCTGAAATTAACGTTGCCAGCATCGACGGCCATATCGGCATCGCCAACCTGCTCAAACAGGCTGGCTTGGTCGCCAGCACCTCGGAGGCGCTGCGCATGATCGATCAGGGCGGCGTCAAGCTCGATGGCGAAAAGGTAAGCGACAAGGCCCTGAAGCTCACAACGGGCGCGGTGGTCGTGGCGCAGGTCGGCAAGCGCAAGTTCGGGCGGATTTCGGTGCAGTAAATATCGGTTGTGGAATAGGCTGTACTTTTGTAGAATCGCGCCCTCGAATTTTTGGTAGAAGGTAGTTTGTCCATGACAACTGTACGTGTAAAAGAGAATGAGCCGTTCGAAGTGGCGATGCGCCGTTTCAAGCGTTCTGTGGAAAAGACCGGTCTGTTGACCGAGTTGCGCGCCCGCGAGTTTTACGAAAAGCCCACTGCAGAACGCAAGCGCAAGCTGGCCGCTGCCGTGAAGCGTCACTACAAGCGCCTGCGCAGCCAGACTCTGCCTCCGAAGCTGTACTAATTCTTTACTATGATCAACGCCGCAATCCATTGAGGTTGCGGCGTTTGTCTTTTTTGCCATGAGCCTCAAAGAAAAGATCAGTGAAGACATGAAAGCCGCGATGCGCGCCAAGGAAACGGCGCGCCTCGGGGCGATTCGACTTTTGCTCGCGGCGATGAAGCAGCGCGAGGTGGACGAACGCATCGAGCTGACCGATGCCGACGTGGTTGCCATCATCGAAAAGATGCTGAAACAGCGCCGCGATTCCATCAGCCAGTACAAGGCGGCCAACCGCCAGGATCTGGTGGATGTCGAGGAATTCGAAGTTTCGGTACTGCAGACCTACATGCCGCAGCAACTTAGCGAAGCCGAGATCGTCTCTGCCATTGCCGAGGCTATCGCCGCCACCGGCGCCGCCGGCCCGCAAGATATGGGCAAGGTAATGGGCGTGGTCAAGCCCAAGCTGGCCGGGCGTGCCGACATGGGCAAAGTCTCAGGCCTGATCAAGGCTCAGCTGTCAAAATGATTCTCCCCTCTCCCCTTGGGGAGAGGGGCAGGGGAGAGGGTCGGATTACTTTCACCCTCTCCCTAGCCCTCCCCCTCGAAGGGGGAGGGAATAAATGCAGCGATTCTGCCAACCATGTTTCAGTTCATAGTCGTTCGGTGAGGAGCTGGAGTGATTCCAAAAAGTTTCATTCAGGATCTGCTCAATCGCCTCGATATCGTGGACGTAATCGAGCGCTACCTTCCGCTCAAGAAGGCCGGTGCAAACTACGTCGCTTGCTGCCCCTTCCATAACGAAAAATCCCCGTCCTTCACGGTCAGTCAAAGCAAGCAGTTCTATCACTGCTTCGGTTGCGGCGCGCATGGCACGGCCATCGGCTTCGTCATGGAGCACACCGGCATGGGCTTCGTCGAGGCGGTGGAAGACCTGGCCAAGAGCATCGGCGTCACCGTGCCGCGCGAAGCCTCCAATGTGCCGCAGCACAAGGTTGCGCCCGATCTTTACGACCTGATGCAATCCGCCACGCGCTATTACCGCGAGCAACTGAAAAAATCCCCGCGCGCCATCGATTACCTGAAAGGCCGCGGCCTCTCCGGCGAAGTCGCCGCGCGCTTCGGCATCGGCTATTCGCCGGACGACTGGCAGAACCTGAAAGCCGCCGTGCCCAATTATCAGGATGCCAGCCTGGTCGAGACTGGCCTGGTGATTGAAGGCGAGGGCGGCAAGCGCTACGACCGCTTCCGCGACCGCATCATGTTCCCCATCGTCAATGTGCGCGGCCAGGTCATCGGCTTCGGCGGGCGCGTGCTGGACAAGGGCGAACCCAAGTACCTCAACTCGCCGGAAACGCCGCTGTTCGAAAAAGGCCACGAACTCTACGGCCTGTTCCAGGCACAAAAAGCCATCCGCGCCCAGCAGCGCGTGATCGTGGTTGAAGGCTACATGGACGTGGTGGCGCTGGCGCAACACGGCGTGGAATATGCCGTAGCCACCTTGGGCACGGCGACTACGCCCTTTCACGTGCAAAAGCTGCTGCGCCTGTGCGACCAGGTGGTGTTCTGTTTCGATGGCGACCGCGCCGGCCAGAAGGCCGCCTGGCGCGCGCTGGAAAATGCATTGCCGCAATTGCAGGACGGCAAACGCCTCGGCTTCCTGTTCCTGCCGGAAGAGCACGATCCTGACACCTATATCCGCGAATACGGCCACGAAGCCTTCGAGCACGAGCTGGACAACTCGCTGCCACTCTCCGGCTACCTGCTGCGCGAACTGACTGCGCAAGTTGACCTGCGCACCCAGGAAGGCCGCAGTGCTTTGCTCAAGAACGCGCAGCCGCTGCTGACCGCCATCACCGCGCCCACTACGGCGTTGCTGCTGCGCAAGGAAGTGGCTGCGCTGGCCGGCGTTACGCAGGCGGAACTGGAATCGCTTTGGGCTATCAAACCCATCGCTGCCCCGCCACGCGCTGCGCCGCAAAAGGCCAAACGCACTACGCCATCCGGTTTGCGCACTTTATTGCGTTGCCTGGTGATGAAGCCGGAACTGGCGCGCGAATTGCCGGCAGACTGGGCGAGTGAGGGGAGCGAAGGCGCCGCCATTGCTGCCATCGCCGACTGGCTGCGCGAATCTGCCGACGAGACCAGCACGGCCGCGCTGATCCAGCATTTCCAGGGATCGGCGCATGAGGCGGCGCTCGCCGCAGCGCAGGGCGAGGTGATGCAGTGGGGCGATGAATTCGATGTCGCGGCCGAGTTCGCCGGGGCGTTGGACAGGTTGCGCGAGGAATTGCGCAAGGCCGAATTAGAGATGTTGCATGCCAAAGGGGGCTTGAAATCCTTGGACGAGCACGAGCGGGCACGCTACTTGCAACTGCTGCAACGAAGCTAACTCTCGGATAAGTTTTAAGAAATCGGGTATAATCCGCGCCCTTTTCGACGGCACCTCTTTTAGTGTGTCGGGTATTTTCGAGTACGAATCAACTTTGGGAAACCACAAAATGGCGACTCCGCAGCAAAAGAAAAAAACCAGTTCCGCTTCCAAATCCACCGCAGCCAGTGCCAAACAAGCAGCCAATGGAAAACAAGCTGCTCCAGAGGGTGCGGCCGCTGATGCCTCGATGGACATCGAAGCACGGCGCACACGCCTGAAAGCGCTGATCCTGCTGGGTAAGGAACGCGGCTATCTGACCTACGCCGAGATCAACGACCACCTGCCGGAAATGCTCGAAGTCGAGCAGATCGAAGGCGTGGTGAGCATGATCAACGACATGGGCATCACCGTGTGCGACGTGGCGCCGGATACCGAGACGCTCATCATGGCGGAAACGGCCCCGCCCGTTGCCGACGAAGACGCAGCTGAAGAAGCCGAAGCGGCGATCTCCACCGTGGATTCCGAATTCGGCCGCACCACCGACCCCGTGCGCATGTACATGCGCGAAATGGGCGTGGTGAATCTGCTTACGCGCCAAGACGAAATCGAGATTGCCAAGCGCATCGAAGACGGCCTGAAGCACATGATCCAGGCGATTTCCGCCTGCCCGGCGACCATCGCCGAGATTCTCGCGCTGGCCGACAAGGTCGCTAAAGAAGAGCTGCGCATCGACGAAGTGATCGACGGCTTCATCGACACGCAAGAAGAGGTGGTGGTCAGCGAAGTCGCCGAGGAAGAATCGGAAGAGGAAGAAGAAGAGGAAGAGGAAGAAGAGGAATCGGAAGATGACGGCGAAGCTGCCGCTGCCGCCAATCTGGCTCAACTCAAGGAAGATGCGCTGGTGCGCTTTGCGCTGATCGGCGAGCTGTTTACCAAGCTGGGCAAGGCCTACGAAAAACACGGCTACCGCAGCAAGCAATATGACAAGCTGCAACAGCAGATCTCCGAAGAGCTGATGCAGTTCCGCTTCTCGGCCAAGCAAGTGGACGCGCTGTGCGACACCATGCGCGGGCTGGTGGAAGAGGTGCGCGCTTGCGAGCGCAGCATCCAGGAATTGTGCGTGACCAAGGCGCACATGCCGCGTCCGCACTTCATCAAGGTGTTCCCGCTCAACGAAGGCAACCTGGATTGGGTCAAGCAAGAGATCGCCGGCAAGAAGGCCTACAGCGAAACCCTGTCGCGCTACGAGGCTGCCATCGTCGATCAGCAGAAGAAGATGCTGGCGCTGCAACAGCGCGTGGGTATTCCCATCCTCGACCTGAAAGAGATCAACAAGCAGATGACCAATGGCGAAGCCAAGGCACGCCGCGCCAAGCGCGACATGATCGAGGCCAACCTGCGTCTGGTGATCTCCATCGCCAAGAAATACACCAACCGTGGCCTGCAGTTCCTCGACCTGATCCAGGAAGGCAACATCGGCCTGATGAAGGCCGTGGACAAGTTCGAATACCGTCGCGGTTACAAGTTCTCTACCTATGCAACATGGTGGATCCGCCAAGCCATCACGCGCTCCATCGCCGACCAGGCGCGCACCATCCGTATCCCGGTGCACATGATCGAGACCATCAACAAGATGAACCGCATCTCGCGCCAGATCCTGCAAGAGACCGGCCAAGAAGCGGATGCCGCCACTCTGGCCATCAAGATGGAAATGCCGGAAGACAAGATCCGCAAAATCCTCAAGATTGCCAAGGAACCGATTTCGATGGAAACCCCGGTGGGCGACGACGACGATTCGCATCTGGGCGACTTCATCGAAGATGCCAACTCGCTGGCGCCGATCGATGCCGCGGTTTACGACAGCCTGCGCAACGTGACCAAAGATATTTTGGACAGCCTCACTCCGCGTGAAGCCAAGGTGCTGCGCATGCGCTTCGGCATCGAAATGAACACCGACCACACGCTGGAAGAAGTCGGCAAACAGTTCGACGTTACCCGCGAGCGTATCCGCCAGATAGAAGCCAAGGCGCTGCGTAAACTGCGTCACCCTTCGCGTTCGGAGAAGCTCAAGAGCTTCCTCGACGGCGAAAGCTAAGCTTTACGGGCCCTTAGCTCAGTTGGTTAGAGCAGAGGACTCATAATCCTTTGGTCCCCGGTTCAAGTCCGGGAGGGCCCACCAACAAAGACGCGGGGTTTGGCGATTTCGCTAGACCTCGCTCCTCCGATAAAGTACAGTTTCAGTACACTGGCTAGTTCGGGGGCATCATGGCAACAGTCACAAAAACACCTTCTGGCACTTGGAAGGCGATCATCCGCAAGGTCGGTTGGCCGACCGCATCAAAGACTTTTCGCACACAACGCGACGCAATGGATTGGTCACGCCGCACCGAGGACGAAATGGTGCGCGGCGTATACATTCAACGCGGCCCGTCAGAACGTCTTATCCTCAATGACGCGCTTGATCGTTACCTCAGAGAAGTCACACCCACAAAGAAGGCGTTCACTCAGCGCGGCGAAATTAGCAAGGCCAAGCAATTGAAAGCCGAACTGGGGAAATATTCATTAGCGGCCATCACACCCGACCTTGTAGCTGAGTATCGAGATAAACGATTGGAAGAGGGCAAAAAGAACAATACGGTTCGCCTCGAGCTCGCATTGCTGGGGCATCTGTTCACGGTTGCCATTCAGGAATGGCGTATCGGCTTGGTGTATAACCCTGTTGCCAGCATCAGGAAGCCTAGTCCTGGAAAAGGAAGGGATAGACGCCTGTCCGCCGAAGAAGAAACCAAGCTGATGGACGCCGTGAATAAATACTCCAATCCTATGCTGGGCTGGATTGTTCGTGCCGCTTTGGCCACTGGTATGCGATCAACCGAGGTGGTCACACTCAGACGCTCCCAGGTGGATTTGCAGGACGGAGTTATTAGGCTAACTGAAACAAAAAATGGCAGCTCGCGTACCGTACCGCTGAGTCCTGAAGCGATGAAGGTTTTCGCGGAGGCGCTGGAAAATCCAGTGAGGCCAATTGATTGTGAACTTCTATTTTTTGGTGAGCCAGGCCGGGATAAAAAGACTCGCAGCCCTTATGCGTTTAACAAAATTTTCGGCAAGATCAAATCAGACCTCGGCTTTGCCGATCTGCATTTCCACGACTTGCGCCACGAGAATATTAGCCGTTTGGTGAAGGCCGGATTTAGCGTTCCTAAAATTGCCTCAATTAGTGGCCACAAATCTGCGCAAATGATCATGCATTACGACCATCAACGCGCTGCAGATTTGGTGGACGACTTGGCTGCGGCGTTTCCGCTTAAGGGTTAGTCAGTCGATGGCAGTTTTCTTAAAGCTGCATTATTTTTAAAAGCTTGTTCCACGGCTTTATCCAATTTGCTCTCCCAGCCTTTAATTGTGGGGTCAATCGTTTGTGCTACAGCAGGGGGAATGTTCAAATCAGCAAATGGATCAGCCTGTGACTCAGGAGTCGTTACGAGTTTTCCTTCTGATACCGAAACAGGCTCTCTTCTGTTTACAGCTTTACCCAACATTAGCCACGTTGAATATTGTGGATGATCTTTTAGAATTGATGACAGCATGTCAATTCCTGGAAGTTGAACCCTGTTGCAAACATTCTTCCACTTTCTTGCTGAAATGCCATAGCGCTTCTCCAAGTATTCATATCGACCAGTCGGATCAAAATGAATATGAATAAGCAAGATAAGTCGCTCGCGAACATCCGTTTCGAGCTTTGCAACCTCTTCGGCTCGTGCCTCAAGTAATCTGCGTCTCCGCTCAATACGAAGAGTTTTTATTCCTTCAGATTCGGACATCCCCGCCCCCCAATTTAAACGGTACTAAAAAATGATTGGCATGCGTACTGAAAAATGGTACGCTTGCGTCATAGTATTTTAACATAAGTGAACGTTGAGTACCGGAGGAGAGTATATGAGTACTACTGCCACAGAACACTACTTACTGGAGAAATTCGGCCCTTTGCTATCTCTTGTTCAGCTAGCTGGTTTGCTGGATCGTTCTGCTGATGGTTTACGACTGAGCTTGAGCCAAGATGGGGAACTGTCGAAGAAATTTAATCCAGCCCGGAAGAAAATTGGTCGCCGCGTATATTTCAGATCAAGTCTGGTTGCTCAGGCTTTGGACGCAGATTAACTAGTTGACAAGGGATACGTTGCGGGGGGCACAATGACCTTCACAACCATCACTCGCGATCAGTGGCAATCCATCTTGCTTACCAAGGATGAGTTGGCCGAGTTTCTGGATCGCTCGCCGCACACCCTCAAGGGCAAAATGAGCAAGTCACCAGATGCGCTGCCGCCAATGGTGGTAGTAGGCGCAAGGATCAGGCTCTTCCCGCGCGCGCTGATTTTTGCGTGGCAAGCAGAGGATGTCATCTCCACGCCGGTCAAGATCGACATATCAGGCCTTCCGGCGCAAATGAAGCGGAGTGATCTAGCCTCGCTCCTAAGATTGTCTGAGTCGTCGATCCCCTCCATGCAGTCGCGCAATCCTCGATCTCTCCCGCCGGGCGGCCGATTCGGCCTGTGGAACACCGCCACGGTATTTGGGTGGTTGGCGGATCACGTGCGCGGCGTCCCGCGGGACAAGATGGAAATCGTCACGGTGGTCGCAGCAATGCCGCCGCCACTGAGCACTGCAGACTTACTGCTTCGGGGAGCTTTCACATGAGCACCATCAAGCGAGGCCCACGGCCACAAAAATTTGACGTCCTCGACCAACAAGTTATCCGCGACTCCCGACTAAGCTATCGTGCGCGGGGCGTCCTTGCCAGGCTCTTATCCAACGAGGATGGTTTCTCGATGGACGCGAAAGACCTAGCGCGCGAAGGCAAAGAGGGGCGGAAATCGATTCTATCTGCGCTTAAAGAGCTGCGTGCCATTGGGTATGTTGTCACAAATCGGCTACAGGATAAAAAGGGGCAATGGAAGACAGAAACTATAGTCTTTGACACGCCCCAACTGGTTGAATCGGAACCAAACCCACCGAAGTCCCAAAACCGGACTTCGGTTCGCCGAACCCCGGTACGCCGGATGCCGGAATCTTCGACCCTAACAGAACAAGGTGTAGTAAAACTAAAGAACAACAACAGCACCCACTGCTGTGATGAAGCCATAACCCATATTACATCCCCAAAAGCAAAACTTTCACCCAAAGACCAACAATCTGCACTCAATTTACTTTCCAAAATAAAGCCCAGCGCACAAATTGAACTCGTGCACGAATTCACTCGGCAACGCGCGTCGATCAAGAATCCAGTTGGCTGGTTCGTGAAAATGATACCCGTCGCACAACAAGGTTCGCTCACCTCGCCTGACCAGAAGCGGGCCTGTGATCATGCCAGCCACCATGCCGGAAAAGTTGACACCCTTGCTGCATCAATTGCACAAGGTCGGCAGATTTGGGAGCGGCTCAATGTGGCAGAACGTGCGCAAGTCGCCGATGCCCTTGAGAAGCAGTTGGCATACGGAGCACCACATTCCTTACCTTTAAAAGCGCTGCGGGACCATGGAATCGAGCATCCCGATGTGGCGCGTGAACTATATGAATTCCTCACCGAGTCTCCGCGCCACGCAAACCATGCTGCGACGCCAAGCCAGATTGGGTTTAGGCCATTGTCTTGAATTGTGGATCTACCACAACCGCGCCTCGGGACCAGGGGTAGGAGAGAAAAGATGACGAATCACCCAAATCGTAAAGTCCTCACCCTTGACGACGTCAAGGGCTACCTTGTTCCTATTAGCCGAAAGTTTAAAAAAGGCTGCCTGTTCACATTGCGTCCATTCCTCGATAGAGGCTATTGGGTCATGTTTGTGGTGAACTGGAAGGAGAAAACTATTTTTGTGAGCGCTAGGCATGGAATTGGAGTTCCGATGGCGGAGCGCCGAGGTGAGGAATGGGCGGCCAATATCAACAAATGTTCAGTAGTCACACCCTATCAAGGTGACGCCCCATCTGGATCCAGACCGCCAGGAGGAGGCGCTTCGCATCGCACGTTCTGCCCAAGAATTCCTTAGGTCTGCCCCAGAGGACCTAAACGATCAGTCAGCTAACATTAAGGACACAATTAAGAGAGCACTTAGTCCAGCCGAATTTGTAGTGGGAGCAAGAGATGAACTTGGCCATCGCAATATGGACGACCACGAGTTGCGCGAGGCGACTATCCAAGTTCAGGAGGAGGCCCTAAAGAAAATAGACATGGCGCTGGCAGGTGCCTTAGGTTAAAACCCATCCTCCAAGGAGATTCGAGCTGCTCGCGAGGCGGCTCGCCCCACTCAAGCAGAGGCAGCATTACTTGCGCACACCACGCGCCGCACTTGGCAGTAGTAGGAGGTTCTGGCGATAGGTATATCCGCCCAGCATGCCAGTTTGTGCCGCTGGACTTCAAGCATGACGTGCTGGTCAAGAAAAGCACCATGACATACTGATTTCGATTCAAACGATCAACAGGAGGCATCTGTCTGTCTCCCTTACTCACAGCATCCTCAAATACTGAAAGAACTTATACCCTGAGAAAAAAACCGCCCCAAAGGGCGGTTTTTGATTTCGGCGCCACGGCAGGCCTACATTTTGTAGTCGCGCGCAACTTCAGCCGCCGACTTTGATTTTCCTTCCTTGAATTCTTGCAGGCGCTGGATGATCTGCTTGACTTGATCTTCATCGAAGGACATGACGCGAGTGCGTGTGGCACTGTCCTGTTGGTCTTGAGGCGGCTCGTCAGGATTGAGCGGAGAAAAACGCAGGCCGAATATCTTGATGCCCGATGTTACCTTGAGGAAGTATGGAGTGTTAGCAATATCCTTGACGGCCTTGACGGTCTCGAATTGATAATTATTCCAATACGTATTGATGCCGAAATCAAATCCCTTAACCATGGCCATATCTTTGTTCAAAATGTCACCACGTTCATGCGCCATCTTCGCCCACTCCAGGAACTTTTGCATCACATGGATATTGCTATCGACGTTTTCTTCAGTGACTCCAAATCCTTCCTGTCCAAACGACGAGTGGGTCTCAAATATAAGTACATCTTTCGATCCGATGGAGTAATGCTGCAGGCGGTGGGTAAAACCTATCTCCTGATCGTCACGTAACGGCTGCTGTTCAGCCGCCATGCCGGCACAGCTGTAGAAGATTGCCACAAGGACTGTTGCAAAGACCGCTTTAAGACCCATTTTTGTTTCTCCTGTTTTTATTAAGCTAAAAGCACGAAATTTGATGTTCTTCAGCTACGTCGGCAAGTGTAAGAATAGACCCAGCCAGCACCATTATGATGGTTGGCCTCATAAAAATACAATGAGTCTCGGAAGTTGGTAGCCTGCCAGCCAACAATTCCAAATCGATGCAGAAAATCATTGGTCGCGTTGAGCTGACTCTGTTTCAGGCCAACGTGCCACGCGAATAAATTGACATCATTGCCATGGGTCAATTGACAGAGATCCTCATGGCTGCCGGTGAACACCACAAGGTCATGCTCCTTTTTAAGAGGCATCAAATCACCGGACGGCTTGATGATCTCGCCGCCTCCTAGAGGCGTCCATTGGTTGTCTTCAGTCCAGTAGGCCACCTGGCCATCATGCGAAGCGGGTTCCTTGATAACTGCGAGAACGCCGTACACGCCCCGCAGGCCGACTTCACGATCAGATGTGATCTTGATATGTAATTCAAACTGGCTGCACTCGGCATTTAGACATTCCTTTCGCGCGGACTGGCCTGCATTCACTTGCTGCATTGACATCAGTGACACTATCAAGAAAAACAATTCCAACGCGTTTTTGGTTTTCATCTTCTTTTCACTCCTGATGAGTATTGATTGACACGGACGTCGCCTGCTTCTCAGCCGCTACTTGTTGCCCGAGGTTTCGTGCGTGCTCACCAAATGCCGACTTGTGATCCCCGCGCTTCGGCGGCGTGTCCTTGTCCGAAGTCTTCTCGCGCCTTGGCGCGTTGGGATCCATGCTGGTATCGACTCCGCCAATGGCATACCCGTCGGCGCCCGAGTTCGGCATTGCGTCGGCAGCTCGTTGGGCTCCAGTGGCGGTTGAATTATCGGCACCACCGACGTCTGCATTGGCGTTGTCAGCCGTGCGAGAAGGAGGAGAGGAGAGCCCCTCAGTATTCGTATTTCCTCTAGCGGAGTTTGCTGTTACCGCTGACGCCAGCGGTGATGCCGCACTTGTTTCCGGACCGGCAAGGCTCGTGGCAGCCCCCTCGGCGTATCCTTTAGCGGCAGAGCTTGCCGTTGCTGCGGGCGCCACCGGCGCTGCCGCACTTGTTCCCGAAACAGTTTGGCTTGTAGCGCTGCCCACGGCATTACCGGGACTTAGCGAGGCCGATGCCGCCTGAGAATCCATAGAATACGCTGGCATGGCTGAGCTGGTTGAAGCGGACCCGTGGTCGCCATTTGCATTGCTGCGCGTTGGCGCGGAACTGGAAGTGCCATTGCCTGAACTTGCGCCATTCAGGGAGGCCAGGGGCCTCGCAGGTGCGGGTTCTGGCGTCTTCCCGGCTCCACGGGTGGACGCGTTTGAAATGGTTCCACCTCTGCCGAAGAGCGATTTCATGAAGCCGCCCATTCCTTTCTTTTCCGCATTGCCAGCCCCGGCGCCTGCTACCGCGCCTATTCCCGCAGTTACGGCACCCGCTGCGGCTGCTGCCGCCATCGCTGCGCCCGCGACGTCACCGGATCCCATGCTTGCAGATCCATTCGCCAAGGATGTCGCGATCTGATCAGATTTGTACGCCAAGAACGCCAACACCACGAAGCCGAAGCTCAGACAAAATCCCAACTCCAATGTCGTCGCCGATGGATTGGCGACCGCATAGGCGGCGACCGCGCCCGACGCGCCGGCCAGGCCACCAGTGACGGCACCGAGAATTACTATCCGGTAGATCAGGGCCAGCACCGATTTAAATGGTGCGAAACCTTGATCACGCAGGGCGTTCAGACCCAGAAATGAGAGGCTTAGCGGCATGATGGCCAGGACGATCATCGCCTCGATCTTCACCATGAAAACTTTCAACGCTAAGTACAGACACGTGGCCGCGATTAGCAAAACTGTGAATATCATTATGGTGACCCCATACACCGCCTGTAGGAGCCCACCCGACGTGAAATAACTCACTATTGCGGATACACCGCTACTTTTTGGAATGGCGGCGGTCGCAACCGCCGCGTAGACGTTACCAACCGCCGTGATTCCCGTCGCCACAATGCCGCCTACATCAAAGTTAGCCTGCGTCCCGCTGGCCCAACCAATGGCATGGTCCAAAAAATATTGAATCGTATTGGCGAGGAAGTTGTATGCGCGGTTGTTCGACATCAACCAAATGCAGAATGAGATCCAAATGAATGACCTGGCATACTTGCCGAGGGACTGTTCGATATCTCCACTCGCGATCAATCCATACCCTGTGATGACCAGTTGCAGCAGTGCCAGGCTAAAAAATAGCTTGATACCAATGGCCTGCAGACTGGCGGCAATGTGGGACGTCGACGCAGCCATGGTGTCAAAAATTGCATTTATGCTGGTTGGATCCGCCATCCAGTCGGCATGCGCCAGTTGCGGCGCTGCCAGCAGCATTACGGCAAGCGAGACCAACGCCCTAAGGTTGATTGTTTTCATGTGCATTCCTTTTTAGAAGGCGGAACCGTGCTGCCCGGGCCCCTGATAACTGTCCTGGGGGATGGTGATAGTCTTGAATGGAGGATTGTCAGCCATGTTCTGCAATGACTCTGCAGTGGTCATTTCGTCAGCGACCTTTGCGCCATTTTCAGTGGCTTGCATTTGCATCATCTGCGTCAACGACTCGCTGATCGTCTGAAGCCAACTGAGCTGTTGGCCCTCAATGTTTGAAATTGCTTTCAGGTTGGCTGTCTTATCTTGGGCGGCAGCGGCGTTCTTTATGGCAGTGGTGATGTCCTGGTTTCGCTTTGAGGAGCTTTGGATATACGCCTTCGCCTTCTCGTATGCTTCGGTGACGGCCTGGCGGCGGGCATCCGACCACAGCGCGAATCGGGAGCCTTCGCCCAGGCCAATCGTTGCGGGATGTTCGAGGTCGTTTAGAAGATTGGCTCCTACCGCGGATGAGTTGTTAGCTATATCCTGAGCCAGCTTGTCTATGCGCTTCTGATTGGCGATCAGCTGGTTGGCGTCAGGCATGATGACCTGAAGAGGGTTCTCTTCGAGATCCTGGATCATCATTTCCGTTTGGATAACCAGATTTTGCTGCTGGATGACTTCGGCAGCCAACTGGTCGGCCTGCATGAGATACGCCTTCGCTGTCGTTATGTCGATGGACGCAGTGGACGCATCGATGCTGGCGGCCGCTGCGGCAGTTTGACCTGTACTGATGGAGGTGCAAAGTCCGGACAAATTGACGCCAGTACCCATGGTGTAAATGTCGGGTGCTGTGCATTCGGCGTGCGCATTAGTCTGAAGCATGAGAAATGCAAAGGCGACTGTGTACACAGCAAATGCAAGCAAGAGCTTCTTTTCGGTCGCAGGGGGAAGGGGGGCTTTACTCTTTTGATAGATGCGTTGGATGTTGCGAGTGAAATTGCTCATCGAGATCTCCTGTCGCTAAAGGTCATTTCCAAATTCATTGCCGTTGGCTGCCATGAAACTCCGCCGCTTGGTCTCAATTGCCTCGTGAGAAATGGGCGAGCAGCCTGGCCCGGTTTTCCAGCTTGGTGCTTCTTTGTGCACCAAAAAAATTGCCTCAGGTGCCAAGCGATATGACTTCAATTGGTCCTGGTGTAAGGTGCTGCCCAGATTTTCTTGATTGTGAAAAGTGCTTCCCAATGGTTTGCGTCGTACGTTTGGTACAATTTTGGTAGCCATGTGGATCTCCTGAATAGATCGATGTGGTTAGCTGTGCGCGGTCGTTGACGCGACCACGCGCAGCGCTTTACCTCTGTGAGGTAGTTGCTGAGATGCATGCTGCTTGTACTCTCTCGTAGGCCCCTGTCGTCGTCAGGTGTCCCAAGAACATTCCGATGAATAGCACCGCTACAAGCAGCCCTGCAAATCCCAGCCACCACGCTTCAACTCGACGCACCGCAGCGTGAATTTGGTTGGATGCATGGGTTGCCTTGGCCACTCTGTCTCCGATTGCAGCGGCCTCAGGCTTTAAAGCCTCGAATCGGGCAAGGCCTGTGCTGACTTCAAAGGCGAGCTTGCTCAAGACCTGCCCAGCGGTCTCACGCGCGGCGGGTCTTGCCACGGAGCGGGCCGTTTCTGACATCCGTTCCTCAAAATTGGAAAGCGTGTAGGAGGCACTTTCCAATCGCGCTACTGACTTCTGGACATCGGTGGTGATAGCGCATTTCAGCTGAGCCTTTTGTGCTTGGTTTTCTGCATACTTTGCGAGAGACAAAGCGACGATCTTTGCAATCACATGTTGGTCAAGCACCTTGAAGTGCCGCTCCACCAGCTCCGCAAAGTGCAGCTCGTTCGCCTCCATGATGATGAACAACGGGTCATCATCTGCGATGCGAATGCCGCGAGACATCAGGGCAAGTTGCAGTCCTTGTCGATCCATGATTCGTTACCACGCAATGCGATCAAGTTCGTCGAAAATCTCGCCCATGAACTTTTTCAGTCTGTCCTTCGACATGTAGCCGAAGTCGGGGCATGCCAACACCTCATCAAGAGTCAAGTGAGCCTCCGTCATCCGCTTAATGTCGCTTTGGTAGGAGTCAGAATGACTCCGGTCAGCAATGCGAACGATTCCTGCGATCTTGCCTGCACGGTCTGCCTCCTGGTACAGCTTGCCTTCACTGATCGAATGCCCATCATATTCGACCGGCCCCCAGAACTCGTTCTGCCAGATCACGATCTTTGCGTTGTCATCAACACGTCTTACAAGCTCCGCAAAGCCGTTATAGGTATCACTTTTTGCCTGGCCACCAGTCAGCACTGTGTGCACATAAACCTTCTTACCGTGCTCTGCCATGATCCGGTAGATTTCGTTTTCCGCCATATACTGGGTTAGAGGAAGGAACGTCGCTGCGCCGTTATCAATCACAACATCGACAGTTGTTTGAAGGATTGACTCCATGAGTGGATCGAAATTGCGTTGCATGACATTGCCATTTCGCGCGATCTCAATGTGCGCCACGTCAAGTCCACGATACTGCGAGAACGTGGCATTTACGGGATCGGTGTCTGCGCAGATCACTGCACCTTTGTTCTTCTTAATGTATTGAGCCTTGAGAGCCATAGTAAAGGACTTGCCACATCCCCCTTTGCCTTGCTGTGCGATATGAACGTCACTCATCTGTATTCCTTCCTTATTTAAGATTTTTCCTGCACTTCAAATTGCACGGGGATTGCGCTGAATTCCCCCTCCTTGTGAGACGCTTCCAGCGCTTTCAACGGATTGCTGGAATTTGTCGAAGAAGGAGGGGGCTGAGCTGTATGTGCGACCGTTGCCGCAGGCTTCTTCCCTCGTTTCTTCTCTTTGCGAAGCCGACTAAGCGTCACCAGAAACGACTCGAACGTGATTGCATAGCCGTTCTCCCTTAACTTCTCATAGATCTTTTCTCGGGTCACACCCTTTGCAATGAAGTTTTCGATGTCATCGTGAATCTCACGAAGGCGCTTAGCAGCTGGCCGATCCGAACCCTCAGCCAGTTGATTCAACTCCGCTAGGAGCTTTGTTTTGTTATCCATCCGTTCCCTATTCGTTGTTATCTGTTGTTGTGCTGCTTGTTCCCCGTACTTGTCGGCATCCCTATCTGATGTGGTCATTTTTATGCTTTGTTGCCGTCTCTCCAAACAGCGTTGCGATGGGTGTCGTTTGCTTGTTATCGGTAGCATTTCTTTGCTTTAGGTAGCACTTAAAAGGGTTGCGCTAGAAACCCGCTAGGATTCGATGCGTGGTGAGTTGGGGCAGGACGGAGCGCGGTGATACCGCGCTGAAACCACACTCAACGGCTACGCCTTATTCGTGATGGTTTGTCCTGCGCCTGCGGCGAGCCAAGTGCTCAGATGTCGGGTTTGATTGGGGATTAGAAATGGCAATTCGTTCGGAGTCTCGTATAAAGACAAAGCTGATTCAGGTGAGAGTCTCGCCTGAAGAAAAGTTGCAGCTAAAGGCGCGAGCGGCAGACTTCGGAGTCTCGGTAGGAGAGCTATGCCGTCGATCAATATTCAGCGCGGTACCGAAGTCAGTGGCTGACCAAAACGCGATTCAGGAGCTGGCAGCGCTGCGTGCCGATCTTGGCCGCATGGGTGGGCTATTCAAGGGCTGGCTTGCCGGGTCATTTTCGCAGCCAGCTCCTACGCTCACAACAAGTGGAGACGTTATCCGGCTTCGTAGAGAAATCGAGGCCACCCAAAAGTTGGTTGTGGATGCAGTTAACAAAGTTACAGGCAAGGCGGGCAAGCCGTGATTACGAAACGGATCTCAGGTCGAAAGGATGGCCGCACATCCGCTGCTGATGCCTTGCGCTATGGCCAGGGATTGAAGCGTGATAGGAAGACGGGAAATTTCCTGGACAAAAGCCACCGCACCCGCTTGGGCAATTTCGGATTGGTTGACGATAGGGAGTATGACAGTAAAAATATTGAAGAGATGGCCGAGCTGATAGATCTCGCATCAATCGAGATGCAAGCTAACTGTGACCTGAATACAAGAGTTGGGCCTGACAAGAAGATTGCTCATTTCATCGTGTCATTCAACCAAGCTAAACCTTCGGATGCTGTACTGCGCGATACAGAAGACTCAATGCTTGCTGCGCTGAAGCTGGGCAACAATCACTTTGCCACGTTCCTGCATAACGATAACGGCTATTGGCACCTGCACATATTCGCCAGCCGCATCGACAAAATAAAGCACGTTGGAAATCCGCTGTGGCAAGACCAGACGATTCGTGATCGCGTGTGCAAGGAAATCGAACTCCGGCACGGATTGGAGCGTGACAACGGATTACATCGCATCGATGAACACGACCAGATTGTTGAAGTGCCACGCGATGAGCGCAGGAGGAGGCAGGGGTTAAAGTCGATTGTTACAGATAAAGCCCGAACCATTGAGATCCATTTAGGAGAAAAAACTTTCCAATCCTGGGTGGAAGAAATCTGTATCGGTGACCGGCTAAAGCATGCAAAGAGTTGGCAGGCTCTTCACGCTGCCGCCGCTGCCTACGGATGCGAAGTTAGGCTGAAGGGTGCCGGGTTCATTATCTGCCCGATTGGGGAGAAGGGCGGCATCCAGCTTTCGAGAGTTGGTCTGAAAAACCTTCCTGCAAAGTTCGGTACCTTCCAGCCTGGAGGGCATGGAAATCGCAGGATTAATCCAGTCGCGGCATACAAACCAGCGCCAACCATTGAAAACGGCGCCAGCCACTATTCCAAATGGCAGGATTCCAAAAAGGCATTTCAGCCGATCAAGACCGCGCAACTCAATGAGCTGCGTGAAAAACACGTATCGATCCGCAAGGAACTCAAGGCGCATCATCGCAATGAGTTGGTGGAGATACGTGCACGGACAAGCGGTGATGAACGATTCGCTGCCGTTTCCCTGGCCAAGATGCGGCAGGCAATCCAATTGGGTTCTTTGTCAGACAGGTTCAAAGAGGAGCGTCAGACGCTTTACAAGGATCTGGCGGATCAAGGGCCTGGAAACACCTATCGTGATTACCTCGTAAAGGAAGCGCAGAAAGGTGACAACGCGGCCTTGCAGCTTGCCCGCAAGTATGGAATGGATGAGGCCACTAAGGTTTCGCGGGCGTCCGAGGAGGGGCAACTCAGTATCAGAGCCGTGATCGCCGGGAATGAGTATCTGCCGGCTTCACGTCTGCCTTTTAGTCACCACATCGAGTCCTCTGGATCGGTTGTCTACCAACTTGGCGGCAACCGTCAGATCGTTGATTCAGCCGTGGCACGACAGATACAACTGAATGATGCTGCTGCGCATGACTCGGACGCTATAAATACCGCCTTACGGTTTGCCGTGCTCAAGTTTGGCACGACCTTAACGCTAACTGGTCCGGCGGAATTTCAGAAACTTGCGGTCGAAACCTCAGTTCGTGAACGTCTTGGAATCAAATTCACAGACCCGGCGCTTGAAGCTTACCGCCTGAAACTAGTCGAACAACAACAACAATTCCCAACCCAACGTATCCAGGAGTCCCACTATGCATCCAGTCATCGAGTCGAGCACCTTAGACAAACTCCTCCTGCCCACATCCGCAATCGCTTGCACAACTTGTCCCTTGGCGACCTGGTTCTCAACACCAGCCGAGATGTCATGCCATTGCGGACGAATGTTCCACGTCGTTTGGAACAGCCAGAAGAAGGGAACGATAGAGCAATGCAGCGCACAACAGGACGCACTCAGGGAGCTGGAGATGCTTTCAGGCGATCAGCCCCAGGGGACACTCTTAGAAAAGAAAACACAGGCTCTGGAGGAGAAAAAATTCCTTTGACTATCCCTGGTCAACCACCCCAAGAACAAACGGGGTTTCATAAGAGCGCATGCTCATGGGCTGAAGAATGGGCAAAAGCACACGGAAAAGAACTCACCACCGCACGAGCCGGCATCGGCAATGCACTCTTTGATGTGATCTACATCGGGCCGGACGGAATCGTCCTGAATCTCGGGCGCACCGTTGCAGTGTATCCGCCGACATCTCCAAACATAAAAGTTGGGGATAAGGTTGGGGTGGGAAGAAACATGGAAATACTTTTGCAGCAAAAGTCCAAAACCAAGGAAATCGAGCGCTAGCATCTCCTCTCAAGTGTTAACTTGGTGTTAATTTATCTAATTGATCTTACATAGTATTTGCGCCGCTGCTATAGTTCCGGGGCTGCCTCGAATGATGAGTGTTGGGGGTGATAGTGGGGTATGTGTCCGGTATTCGAATCACAAATCATCGAGGCATATAAGGCGGCAACGTGTTGATATTCCTGGACTGCGAATTCACTGACTTCATCGACTGCGAGCTGATCTCCATCGGCATGGTAAGCGAAGATGGCCAGCACGAGTTTTACGCTGAGAGATCGGATTACAACGATAGCTGGTGCAACCGGTTCGTACGGGAGTCGGTATTGCCTCATCTGGGGCAATGTCCTGTTGCCATCTGCACCCGTCCTGAACTGACAAAGCGAGTATGGGACTGGTTCGCCACCTTGCCGCGCCATGTGCAACTTGCTTCCGACTCAACGCATGATCGCGATTTGTTATGGGATGCGTTCAACGACGGCCTGCCGGTGAATCTGGATAAGTCTGTTTTCGATCTCCGCCCACTGATCGACACCACCGTTTTCAACGATGCTGTATGTCGTTACCACGATCAACTTGGGCGGCCTTGGCACCATGCGTTACACGATGCCAGGGCGCACCGGGTCGGCTGGATGGCATGGATGGATGCCCGAAAGTGAGTCTCTTCTAGAAGGGTAAGGAGAATTGGATGAACAACACTAAGACACAAAAACTCTATGCGGATTTTCCACAGCTCTACCGGGAGGCCACGAGTGAACACAGTATGATGAAATTCGGCTTTGATTGTAACGATGGTTGGTTTGATCTGATCTATAAGCTATCCGCAGACATTGAGGCGGAAGCTAAGGTGCTAGGACTAGATCCTGATTCAGATGGATGGCCGAAGGCGATACAGGTTAAGGAGAAATTCGGAACGCTGAAATTCTATTGCGACGCGGGAGAAAGGTGCGCGTTACCCGATGGTGATCTGGGTCTTGTACCAGAAGTCGCTGGTCAGCTTATAAGCTTTCGGCCAGTACCGAGCATCCAATCTATTCGTGCGCTGATCAGGGAAGCCGAAAGCTCTTCTGCGGCGATCTGCGAGGGTTGCGGCCGCCAGGGCAAGATGAGAAAAGACGGATGGTGGCGTGTGCTTTGCGATGATTGCGAGGCTGAGCGACAAAAGCGAAAAATAAATGATGGCTCCAAGTATGTCGATGCCAATGATTAATAACGAGTCATTGCTAGGCTTGATTGGACTTGGTTTTCCAGTGACAGAGCCGCTAACATACTTTGTCAAACGGTGACCGGATTACATTCGAGACATGAAAAAATCAGAACTTATCGCCCGGCTGGCCGCGCTACAACCTCAATTGCTCGCAAGAGACACCGAGCTTGCCGTCAAAGTCATTCTCGAAAGCATTTCCACCACGTTGGCGCGTGGCGGGCGGGCAGAGATTCGAGGCTTTGGCAGTTTCTCGCTCAATTATCGGCCGCCGCGTCAGGGGCGCAATCCAAAGACTGGCGACAAAGTTTTAGTCCCCGCTAGGTATTCACCGCACTTCAGAGCAGGCAAGGAGCTGCGGGAGCGGGTTGCCGCATAAGCCAGGAAATTGTTCCAGAAAGAGAAATAAAGTGAGCAAGAAATCCGCAGAGGTATTCATTTAAACGCTGGAATGAAGAGTGTCGAAAGAGCCTTAAAGTTTGTCGATGATCGCATACATGGCGAAACTTTCTACACCGGACAAAAGGACTACACCGTTGCATGTGTAGTCTTGGCGGAAGTTCGAAAGTTGAGAATGGAGAAAAAATTAAATGTTTAGAACAAACCCCGATTTCGAATTGCGGCTCCCCAAATTATTTAAAGAACCCCCAGGTGTACGGAACTGGAGTGCCTTCGAGATTGTTCTTCATAACATCTGGTTTATCGTGGAATTCCTAATCGAATCAGAAGACGGCGAGGGTGAATGGAGGATGCTTTGCTTTGATCGCCGCATCGACGTTATCGATCTGGTAAATGCAGAATTCGTTAAAGAACATCGTATCAACATTGTAGTGCCCGCGAATCGAACGGAAATGCGACAAATGGTGATGATGCCTCTCGTTGAAATTATCGATGCAGACGAAGATGGGCAACGAAGTATGACGATCTATGTAACCAGTGATGGCACGCGAATTATTGATACTGCATTAGGTTACACAGAGGAGCAGGCAGAAAACAAATCTATCGTGTACATGAAAAAAGACATCGACGTAATGAAAGAGCAGCCTGATGCATTTTCTTTGTGAGAATAAGCCTTTAGCGTTCGTTACCGGTAACAGAATTTCACCACGAAGCACTGCATCGATGACTGCGGAGGCGGAAAGGATTGTTTTCTTCTTCAGGCGACTTACTGTGAGGGACAGTCTGGGCGTGATGGGGTGGCGGAGAGGCTCGTAGTACTGACGAAGTTGAGTAATGCCGATGGAGGGAAGGAGCCTTAGTTCAAGGTGGATACGGGAAGCAACGAGGGAGTCGAGATTGGCTAGAAATGGGTGAATATCGCCTTTCGCGTCTTGACATAATCGTCAATTGTATTGACAAGTCCCTGCTAGCTCGCGTAACTTGACTGTTATGTCAAGATTAAAACGCCACAATAAAGCTGTTTCTGCCTTGGTGTCCGAAATTATCACGGCAGGTAAGGCTATGTCCCCCAGTATTACTGCTAACGAGTTGGCCAGAAGAGGGGGAATTGCCCCAGAAACGTTGTCGCGGATGAAGAATCTCGGTCGAGCCGATACCGGCACGCTGGAAGACCTGGCGGCGGTGGTTGGCATGAGGCTCAAGTTGGTGCCTCAAGACGAAATCAAAGACAAGATGGTCACCGGGAGTTTCTTTGATGATTGATAGACATGGGGTAATTTGGACACGAATTGGAGGCAGGCCCATAAAAATGGCCAACCTGGTTGTGACGTCCAAAGAAAACCGTATTTCTTACACCAAGGAATTTCTGGACAGCGGCTTGCCGGGATTCTCCCTGCTGGCGGATCCTGACACCGTGCAACAGAATGCGCTCATTTGGACTTCTACCGAACTTCGTTACTTCCATCCCAGACTGATGGCGATGGTGCCTCCGCAGTCGCAAGGTAATTTTCAGCGGCGCATTTATTCTGAAATGCTTGCGCGCCGTCCGGTGCCTCCGGCACCTGGTATTGAAACCGAGTGGGAAATGCTGTTGTTGTCGGCCAAGGACGGTATTGGCCACTTGGATGTATTCGAGGATGACATAAAAGCGGCAGAATGGTATCGGGCAGCAGATCGTGAACCAGATCCTATGCTTCATGGTTCTCGCTCCAAAATATGGAATTCGGTGCGGAATGAAATCAGGCAGATCAGCAATGGCACCGATAACATGGAATCTCTATCTGGGATCTTTGGAGGTACGCCGACCGCTGGCGGGATGATCTCAAAGATTCTGGTTGCAATACCGGATCCCAGCAAAACAGATTGGCACGGTGAATTTGTTGTTCATCACGGCAAGCGCGTGGCTGAACAGTTTGTGGACGTGATTATCAAGATCGAAGATCCTCAATATACTGGGCTAATGGATCTGGAAGGGCTTTGCCTGGATGTGCATCGAGAGGCCGGGTTTGAAGTGCCGCGTCACTGGCGCGTCAATATTGATGATATGCAACTGCTGGCCATCGAGCGGTTTGATCGCACGCCGAGCGGCGCTCCGATTCCGTTTGAAAGTTTGATGAGCGTCTTTGCGGCAGGCTCAAAACGTATTCAGACATCGCAAGATGTGTTGTGGACTGAGGTGGGCGAAAATGTGGCCAAGCTTGGCCAAGTAAGTAACCTCGACGTGCGCGCCACGCAACAAACTCTCTTCCGCCGACTCGCTTACGCATTGATGACGGGCAACGGCGACATGCATCTGGACAATATTGGTTTGCTGGGCGGCAAGAGGGATCTGGCTTTGTCCCCGGTGTATGACCCCGCGCCAATGCGGGCGTGGTCGCGCCATAACATGCGAATGTCTATCCCGATAGAGTTTGACCATGAGACGTCGGTTTATGCGCAGATTGCGGCAACTGCCACTGCATTCGGGATGACCGAGAAGCAAGGCCGCGAGTTCCTGCTGGATGCCGCTGAAAAAACCAAGGATTATTGTGAGCGCGTAATGGCGCTCAAGAACGTCCCGGAAGAACGACGCCTTTCTCTGGTGGGGCAAGTACAAAGAGAACGCGAAGAGTTGGAAAATGCATGGATGTAACGCATAGTCAAACGGTGACCGGATTACATTCGAGACATGAACAAATCAGAACTTATCGACCGGTTGGCCGCGCTACAACCCCAATTGCTCGCAAGAGACACCGAGCTTGCCGTTAAAGTCATTCTCGAAAGCATTTCCATCACGTTGACGCGCGGCGGGCGGGCAGAGATTCGAGGCTTTGGCAGTTTTTCGCTCAATTATCGGCCACCGCGTCAGGGGCGCAATCCAAAGACTGGCGACAAAGTTGCTGTTCCTGCCAAGTATTCGCCACACTTTAAGGTGGGCAAGGAATTAAGAGAGCGAGTTGACCCAGCAACTGGCAAATGAGAAGAGGACTTAGTAATCCAGTGACCGCTCTTGGTCTGAAGAGCAGGCGAGGGCAGAAAAACTAGGTCTATGGGTTGACGCTCATCCAACTCCGCCGTGGGACTGGCGCAGGCTGCGGGAGCCCAAGGACTGATAGCAACGTGTGGACGCTTTGCAGGGGAAGATGGATTGGTTATCCAAGTCCGAAAAAATGCAAGCAGTCATGGACTGCTTGCATCATAGGAAAAACGAACAGACTACCGTTTACTATCAGAGGTTGTCTTTATCGGCTTCCATGTGGCACCCGGAGTGGTCGTTGGTGGAAGATTTTTGTTGTCAGGCACAGTTACATAGTTCGGTTTGGCACCGCCTCTTGGCCCGATTTCTTGAAAAATCCCCCCGTCCTTTCCGGTGCTTTGTCCTGGTTTCTTTGACATACCTAGATCTCCTTCTTCAGCGAATTCACAAATTGTCTAAAGAGCCGGGGTTGCCCCCGGCATCAACCTATCAGCTTGGCTTGCTACGGTAATGGGCAGATACGTGTTCCCATTTTCCGCGCTTGAACCTAGGATAAGAATCGACATGCACGACCTTAGGTCCCATGTTGTTCTCCTATATCAGGTGGTCGACGCTTGCGAATTGGACGGTGGGGGGATTTTCAGGTACATTTTGATCGCTTCACCAAAAATAATACCGACCCTAACGTGATTGGCGGTCGAAAAACCAACTCCAAACTTATTCAGTTTGCCTACAAATGACTCAAACGCTCCAACGTTTGGGTCATTGTTTTTTCTAATTCGGCCCTTTCCTAGCAAAATTCGTAGTTTTGCGAAAAATCACTATATTTAGTGATTGATGCGCGCATTTTGACTAATTGTAGTGGTTTGGAAAATTTATTCAAGTCAAATTTGGCAGTCTGCGCCACGGAGTGCTAAATTGGTTATTCCTTTTAAATCAGCCCTCAAATATCCATAGTGTCTTTAAGAGATTATTTTACTGCAATCGACCGGCCGGAAACAGAACGAACGTTCTTTCTAGATTCTGGCACGATTCGACCTGTTGCGTATATAAATAGTATATAAATTAGATTGATTTGTGAGTACATTTATATATAATAAACACATAAATTAAACATACGCAAGGAGCGAGCCATGTCTACACTATCTACGTTTAAGTTTGATGAGCAGTTAACCAAGACACTAGATGAACTGAAGAACACATCTAGCGCCAGCTCAAAATCTGAAGTTGTGCGTCGAGCTATTACCCTTTTGAAATTGGTGCAAGATGCATCGGCAAACGGTGAGAAGCTGGTACTCCGCAAAGAAGATGCAAGTGGTCACGTAATTAAGGAACGCGAAATTGTGATTTCATAACATCATCTCTTAACCGTGTGGGGAGCGGAACATGGCCGTAGAACAACCGAATAAAGAAAAAGTTCTAATAAGTGATTTAGAAGATAACGTTGGGAAGGCCAGTGAGTTGGCTCCGCAAGAAAAAGCGCGACTAGTAATTGCAGGGTGGGTGTTGAGTGTGCTGGCAGTTATTTTTGTCTTGTCAGGTGGGGTAGTGATTTTCGGACCGGAATGCCGAATAAAAGAAGCGAAAGAGGTGTTTGATTTTGTCAAAACAATCGCGCCGCCAATCGCGACATTAGTAATTGGATTTTACTTTCGTAGCGAAAGTGCCTGATGCCGGTCGATATTGCGGACAAGGGGCCTGCTGGTGAGTTAATAGGTTTAACTCTGCAGGAGAACTGGAAGGTTCAGCAACGTCTGCTGGTAGATGCAGGCATGACAGGGGGCTCTCGGTCGGTCTGCTATCGCGCTGTCAATCCTAAAGGCGAGGTGGCTTTTGTTAAAGCCTTTGATTTTCGTTGGCAGGAGCTTGAAGGTGGTGATACAGACGCGCTTGAAAGGATGGTGCGCGAGTATAACTACGAGCGAAACGTCCATGTCTTATGTCGCGACCACCGGTTGAATCGCGTTACTCGAATAATTGATGCCGGAAAAATTAAGGTAAAAGATCAGGCGGTCCATTTTCTTATCTTCGAATGGGGAAATAAGTCTCTTCGCGAGGTTCAGGAGCCGGGGGATCCGCGAGTTCCAGTCTGTGATCGCTTTGCAGCTTTGAGAGATGTTGCGTCTTCCATGGCGCAGTTGCACCAAGCTGGGATTGCTCATCAGGATATTAAACCCAGTAATGCAGTTTGCCTTGAGGGCGGAGGGGTGAAATTGACTGATCTCGGAAGCAGCTCATGCGAAAGGATGGATTCACCTCCGCATGATTTGGAGATGCTGGTTGGGCAAGTGAATTATGCGCCATACGAATTGCTCTATGAGAATCCACCGTCGAATTGGAGACGCAGGCGGTTTGGTTGCGACCTATTTTTGTTAGGCAACCTCTGCTTCACTTCGCTTGTTGGCGAGTCTCTAACATGTTGGACTTCCTCGCTCATTCCTGGGCATCTTCGACATACTGAATTTGCAGGTGAATATGCCGAGGTGGTGCCTCACTTGATTGAGGTACATGAAGAAATAATTCCAGATTTTATTGATGGAACAGTACCCAAGCAAATGCACTCTGATGTAACACAGTTGATATCTTGTCTTTGCCATCCAAATCCATCGTTACGAGGGCACGCGAAGAATTTGCAGTTTCAAAATAATCAATTTGGCCTTGAACGTTTCATTACCAAATTTGATTTACTCACAAAAAAGGCTAAGGTAATCCAAAGTGGAATCATCTAAGGCTACACTCGAGTCTGTACTAAATAGCAGAGTTGTTATTCCGAGGTGGAAGCCGCCAACACAAGCGATCGAGCGAGATAGCTTTGATAAGGAGCAGTTAGTTCGACGTGCGGAATTGGGGGGGCAGTGGGTTCGGTATCTCGAATCCACATTCGAGCAATTCCCATCTAGAAGTACTGCAAATGAATTATACGAAACGGCCTTTATGTACGGTCGTACTGAGGGTTTGCCCTCGGAAGTATTAAAACTATTAAAGGGGAGGCAAGAGGCTGTAGATAGGGCCTCTTCTTCTCTCCGCCAACATTACTCCTCGTTAGCACAACCAGAATTGGTTTTGGGTGAGGATGTAGATGTGCACCAGAGGGGTGCGATAAGCGAAATTGCTCGGTATCGTAGCTTGTTAGCTGAGAGTCCCGGACGTCCATTCTGCTGGTCAGAGTTATCTCGAAATTATTTGGTTGTTGGGGAAAAAGAAAAAGCTAGGCGAGCGATGCTCGCTGCCCTTCAACTTGCAAAGCACAATCGCTATCTGTGCAGGGTGGCTGCAAGGTTGTTTGTTCACATTGATGATCAAGACCGAGCGCTACATTTACTTCGGAACGAGCCAACAATAAAAAACGATCCTTGGTTGTTGGCGGCAGAAATTGCGATTTCTTCCTATGGGAACAGGAAATCTAAATTCATTGATGCCGGCCTTCGAATTATCGACTCTAAGCAGTACGCTGAGAGCCAGGTAAGTGAACTGGCTGCTGCCGTAGGCACTGTTGAGTTAATGCATGGGACTGCCAAGCGGGCGAAATCATTATTTCAAACCAGTCTCATTTCCCCAACGGATAATTCATTAGCTCAAGCGCAGTGGGCTGTTTGTCAAGAAGCAAAGATTGTGATTCCAGATTCGGCTTGGCTAATTCCTGAATCATTTGAGGCAAGAACCCTTGCTTCAAGGCATGATCACGATTGGAATAATGCACTTCAGACATGCGCCAAGTGGTTGGCCGACGAGCCGTTTTCCGTGCGTCCGGCAATGTTGGGGTCGTACTTGGCTTTCCGCCCAGAGCACACGGGAATGGCAGAGCAGTTTGCAAGTGCAGGCCTCAGATGTGATAACGCGAATTCCATGCTGCTGAACAACCGCGCTGTTGCTCGGGTGTATCAGGGCAAAATTGATGAGGCGTATGAAGACATTGAGCTGGCGCTCCAGGATACTGGGGCACGAGATGATGCACATTTGCTGGCAACGCTAGGGCTAATCGCATTTCGATCCGGACGTCCGGATCTTGGTCGCGATTTGTATGGACAAAGCGTTGGATGGTTCTCGCATAGAAAAGAACGCGCGTCTGTTGCATCCGCTTTGCTGTACTGGTTAAGAGAGGAAGTTAGAGTTGATAGGTCAATAATTCCCAAGGCCATTGATATGGCGCAGCGCATATCAAAAATGTCAGCTGCATCGAAGCAGCCAGAATTACGAGGAATGGCCGATTTGCTGCTGGAAGAGGCTAAAGCTGCAGGTAATTCCACTGGGGTACATCAAGAAGAAATTGTGTCTGAACACCTCACGCAATTTGCTTTGTTCCATAGCGCGTCACTATTTCATGTGCCAGACAAAGCTAAACAGATAGCGGCACGTTTGGTGGCTGAAGATGATCTCGTATAGAGATCATATCTACGGAAAGAGGCTAGCTGGCAGCGTAGGGCTCAACATAGGGTGGTGCATGGGTGAGATGCTTGACATGTGGCGTCAATGTAGCTACATTGACGCCAATGTTAGGAGGGCGCGTTATGCTTGCAACACTAAAAACGACAGATGTACGTTCCAGAATTGAGCCGGAAATAAAAGATCGCGCTACTGAGGTGCTAGCTTCGTGCGGCCTGAATGTGAGTGACGCTATCCGCCTTTTCTTGCGGCAGGTTGTTGTTCAGAAGGGCTTGCCATTCGAGGTAAAGGTTCCTAACGTCACGACGCGTGCTGCAATGCAGGAAGCTCGCTCAATGAGAAAAGCGAAATTTGATTCTGCCCAGGCGCTCATTAATGACCTCGAAGAAAACAGCAAACCAAAAACGCGCAAAACTGCTGCGAAGCAGCGATAAAACCAAACAGTTCGCAAAGGACTGGGTGCGGCTGAGTCATTCGGGCCGTTTCGACATGACGCGTTTGAAAGAGGCGATGATGCTTCTGATTGCAAACGATGCGCCGCTTCCTCCTGAGTATCTGGATCATCCGCTTGCAGGAGATTGGGATGGCTTCAGGGAGTGTCACATTGGAGGGGATTTCTTGCTGATTTATGAGCTAAAGATTGACGACACAGTTATCTTTACTCGTGCAGGAACGCATGCAGAACTGTTCGAGTAAATCGTAGTTGATGGGTGCAAATTCAGTACACACATCCGTTTTTCTCAACTACACTTAACTTCGCTAAGCTGCTAAATATTAACTGCTTTTCGTTTCGGTTAATTTCGCTCAATTAACCTGAATTTTCAATAAGTTGTTGTTTGAACGAGCGACTCATAATCCTTTGGTCCCCGGTTCAAGTCCGGGAGGGCCCACCAAATAAACAAAGGCTTACAGCAATGTAAGCCTTTTGTTTTTGAATTAGTAGACCATTAGTAGATCGCTCGTGACTACGCCAATGAGGAAAAACTATAATGCAGAACGATGCGTCGGTAATCGGGCATTGCGGCTAAATAAGGTGCAATACAGTGAATCACAGTTCTGACATCGATATTAGGAAGGCTTTGCATACGCAGAAGCTGAGAAGGTCTCATCAATGTGTGAACACTCTCGTTATCGACGAGCTTGGTTTAGCCCATGGCAAGAATCGAATTGATGTGGCTGTATTCAATGGATGTATTCACGGGTATGAAATAAAAAGTTCCAAAGATACTCTCGAGAGATTTCCAGATCAGTTGGAGATATACAGAAAGTGTTTAGAAAAGCTCACTCTCGTGGTTGCTCCTAATCACTTAGATGAAATGCTCGCTATGGCGCCGTCTTGGTGTGGGATCGTGCTTGCAGAGAAAGGCGTCAGAGGTGGCATAAGATTCTCAACGATCCAACGAGCTCGCAAGAATCCAGAAATTGATGCGGTATCATTGGCTCACTTGCTATGGAAGAATGAGGCGGTTGCTTTACTAGAGCATCTTGGGGTTGCAGGAAATCAACATTGCAAATCGAGGATTGAGCTATACAAACAATTGTCGAGGCTGATTTCCATTAGGGAGCTTTCGGCCTGGATAAAAGAGCAAATCACGAAGCGTGAAGCTTGGAGAGTTGGTCAACGACTTTCGTCAAATGGTGGCTTACCCCGACTTGCTTCCAAGTAGATAGATTTCCCGTGCCCTCAATGCCGCGTGACGTGTCGAATATTCTCCGGTCGCCATCTGAGTAATCCTCCCCACACCAGTGCGGGGAACTGATTATCGTTCTGCAGTGACCGATCATTTGCGATTCATTCCCTCTAAAGGCGCCGCCTTTAGTCACGAACCAAACATCGTTGCTGGTGTATACAATCTTTCCAGATGGCCTCAT
>Ga0316624_10000027_pt1 | contig 40355 bp, 43 predicted proteins | sample OWC_Aug_N3_C1_D5_FD_207657 | JGI IMG/M metagenome (GOLD analysis project Ga0316624, IMG submission 207657) | Wetland soil microbial communities from Old Woman Creek delta, Ohio, United States - OWC_Aug_N3_C1_D5_A | ecosystem: Environmental > Terrestrial > Soil > Wetlands | place: USA: Ohio... | reverse complement strand
TGCGCGCCGGGATAGGCGACAAAAGTATCGCCCGGCCGCAGCGCCCTGCTGTCCGACTCCAGCCGGGTGATGTTCACACCCAGTGTTTTCAGTTGTTCAGGATGGAATGCGCTCATGCATCCTCCTTGATCATTTCTCCCAGCGTCCGGATGACATTGTCCAGCGGCGCATCGTTAGGCACGCCGAGCAGGCGCAGGGATGCGCCCATCACATTGCTGAACACCGGAGCCGCGACCAGGCCGCCGTAGTATTCGGCGCCGCTCGGTTCATTGATCATCACCGCCACAATCAGACGCGGATTGGATGCGGGAGCCAGACCGACAAATGAGGCGACATAGCGATCAACATACTTCCCATTCTCGAGTTTATGCGCCGTGCCGGTCTTGCCCGCCACGCGGTAGCCGGTGATCTGCGCCAGCGGCGCGGTGCCGCCGGGCTTCACCACTGTTTCCATCATGTCGCGCACTTCTTGTGCCGTCGCATCCGAATAGACCTTGCTGCCCAAGGGCGGCGTTTCCTGTTTGAGCAAGGTAATCGGTTTCAGTTCACCGTTATTGGCGAATACGGTATAGGCACGAGCCAGTTGCAGCAGATTGACCGCGATGCCGTTGCCATAGGCGATGGTCGCCTGATCGATGGGGCGCCACTTCTTGTAGTCGCGCAGTTTGCCCGGCGCTTCGCCCGGAAATTCGCTTCCGGTGGGCGAGCCAAAACCGTCCTCATTCAGTGCGTGCCATAGCGTTTCCGGCGGCAGGCTGAGGGCGATCTTGGCGGCGCCCACGTTGCTGGACAGCTGGATGACTTGCCCCACCGTCAGCGCCCGTTGCGGGTGGGTATCATGGATGGTGCGCCCGTTCACGGTAAGCGCTCCCCCCGCCGTGTTGATGACCGTATTCGGCCTGATTTTGCCTGCTTCCAGCGCGGTCGCGATGGTGAACGGCTTCATGGTCGAGCCCGGCTCGAACTCGTCGGTGACCGCGTGGTTGCGCAGTATCGACGGACTCGGCTTGTCACGATTGTTGGAGTTGTAGGATGGCCAGTTCGCCAGCGCGAGCACCTCGCCGCTTTTTGCATCCAGCACGACAATGGAACCGCTCTTGGCCTTATGCTGTTCTACCGCCTGCTTGACCTCGCGGAAGGCCAGCGACTGTAGTTTGCTGTCGATGCTCAGCGCGACGTCGACGCCCGGCTTGGGGGCGCGCAGGCTGGCCACGTCCTCGACGATATAGCCGCGCCTGTCCTTGATAACGTGCTGGCTGCCCGCCTTGCCGCCGAGTTGCGCCTGCAATGCGAGCTCGATGCCTTCCTGACCGTTGTCATCCACATCGGTGAAGCCGAGAAGTTGTGCCGTGACTTCGCCGCCGGGATAGTAGCGGCGATACTCGCGCTGCAACGAGATGCCCGGGATGCCCAGTTTGACAACTTTCGCGGCCTGCTCCGGCGGCAACTGGCGCTTGAGATAGACAAACTCGCGCGTCGTATCGCTCAGTTTGCTTTTCACTTCTGCCGGACTCAGCCCGACGATATTTGCCAGTTGCAGAATCTGTTTGGTGGAAACCTCGACATCTGCCGGGCTCGCCCACACCGATTCGACCGGCGTGCTCACCGCCAGCGGTTCGCCATGGCGGTCCGAGATCATGCCGCGGTGTGCATGAATTTCGACAATGCGACCATAACGGGCATCTCCCTTCTGCTGCAGGAAACCGTCGTTAATGCTCTGCAGATACACCGCGCGCGCCAGCAGGGCAGCCAGCGCCCCCAGCAGCAACAGGAACAGTAGGCGAGAACGCCACGCAGGCAGCGCGATCTGTCCGGTGGTTTGTATCGGTGCGGTAGCGTAGTTCACGGCCGCACCACCATTCCGGAATCAATGCGCACATAGCGTATCTGGCCGGACTGCGGCATCTGCATCTGCAGCTGGTTGCCGGCGAGTTTTTCCACGCGCGCGGGCATCGCCAGCGTACCTTGCTCTAGTTGCAGTTGCCCCCACTCCACATCCATTTGCTGCGCCCTGTCTTTTTCCTGCTGTAATTCCACGAACAACTTGCGCGCCTTGTATTGGGAGGTGACCACCCCCAACGCGCACGCGATGACCAGGATGAGCAATAAGACATTGATCCTAGCCACCTAAGCGCTCCGCCACTCGCAATACCGCGCTGCGTGCGCGCGGATTCACCGCCACCTCCTCGTCCGAGGCATAGATAGGCTTGCCTACCAGACGCATTTTTCCTTGCGGCACATCGGCAGCGCGAATTGGCACATTTTTTGGCAGCTTGTCTCCCTGCGCCATGTCACGCATGAAGTGCTTCACCATGCGATCCTCCAGCGAATGAAAACTGATCACCGCCATGCGCCCGCCTGTTTTCAAATGCGCTACGCATTGCGGCAGCACGCTCTCGAGTTCCTCGAGCTCGCGGTTGATATAAATCCGTATAGCCTGAAAGGTGCGCGTAGCCGGATTTTTGCCGGGTTCGCGCGTCCGTACGCTCTGAGCGACGATGTCGCTGAGCTGCTTCGTGGTGAGGATTTCTCGTTCCTGGCGCGCAGCAACAATCGCCCTTGCAATCTGCCTAGCAAACCGTTCTTCGCCGTAATCACGTATCACCTCCGTCAGTTCGCCCTCATCCGCCGTCGCCAACCACTCCGCCGCCGTTTGCCCGCTGCCGGTATCCATGCGCATGTCCAGCGGCGCGTCGAATCGAAAACTGAAACCGCGTTGCTCGTCGTCCAGCTGCGGCGATGACACCCCCAGGTCCAGCAATACCCCATCAACCTTTTCAATGCCGAGTTCGTGCAACACTTCAGCCAATCGCTCAAAACCGCTATGCACCAACTGAAAGCGCGCATCATCGAAGGCCTTGCCCGCCGCGATCGCCGTCGGGTCCTTATCCAGTGCGACCAGCCTTCCCTGCGTACCGAGCCGCTGCAGGATCAGACCGCTGTGTCCGCCCCGCCCGAACGTGCAATCCACATAGATGCCGTCCGCCTTCACCTGCAATGCTTCGACTGCTTCGTTCAACAGGACGGTCACATGAGCCAAATCCTGGCTCACAGCGTAAAGCCCTCCAGTTCGGGGGGGAGATTCTCCGCGGAGAAGGCGGTCATCTTCTCGTTCTGCGCCTGCCAGCGAGCCTCGTCCCACAGTTCGAATTTATTACCCTGTCCGACCAACATCACATGCTTGTCCAGCGCCGCAAACATGCGCAGCGTGGGCGATACCAGCACGCGCCCTGCGGCGTCCATCACCGTGTCTTCAGCATGGCCAACCAGAAAACGTTGCAGCGCGCGAATGCGCGGATCAAAAGCCGACAACTTCATCAATTTTTCGCGGATGGGCTGCCACTCGGGTTGCGGGTAGACCAACAGGCAACCGTCGGCATCCGCAGTCAGCACCAGCTGACCTGCGCAATGCGCAAGCAACATGTCGCGATACCGCGCCGGTATCGCGAGCCTGCCCTTGCTATCCAGATTGAGTTGCGTCGCCCCTTGGAACATCCCGATTTCCCACCTTTACCCACTTTTTACCACTTACATCCACTATATTGCGAAAATACCAGCAGGTCAAGCAGGAAAACAGAAAAACTCTTTACGGGACAATGGGTTAGCTCATGTCGTTAATGCTGAATAAATATGCTTAAAAAGCAATGAATTGGAATGGCAAGCTAAAGTTGTTTATGATGGAAACAGGGGAAGGTCTATATATTTTCCCGCGTTGCAGCGAGTTGGGGCTTGAGGTGAAGCGCGCAGGATTTCGCAGAGTCGATTAAGTGCGTTTAACAAAGAAGTGAAGCTGGCCGATAAGCCGGGTTCTGTCGTGGACAGTCATTCCTCTAGGCGTTTCGTTACCTGACGCTCAAGCAACCTACCCGCTGGCGACGCGAGCAGCGCCATAGCCAGCCTATTTGGTCTTGCTCCGAATGGGGTTTACCCTGCCACTGATGTTGCCACCAGCGCGGTGAGCTCTTACCTCGCCATTTCAACCTTACCTGTACCCTTCTCAATCATCGCAGCGGCTTGCGCCCCTGCTCGTCTTGAGAAGACTTTGCCGTCCTTGCGAACGGCAAAGTCGGGCCATCGGCGGTGTATTTTCTGTGGCACTTTCCATCGCCTCACGGCGTCCGGTCGTTAACCGGCATCCTGCTCTGTGGAGCCCGGACTTTCCTCTACACAGCATCAGTGTGCAGCGACTGTCTAGCCAGCTTCGCCATGGAGTTTAACACGCTGGATTTTCATTCCGCCGGTCAAGCACCAAAAAAACAAGGCTCGCCTAGGCGAGCCTTATCAGGTCTGCTGATGCCGCCGGTTAGAACCGGAACATTCCGGATACGCCGTAAACATTGTAGGAGCCGGGGTAGTATTCAACCATCGCGCGCGCAGTAAATGCTGGCGTGAAGTTGTATTCTGCGCCTACGCCTTCGGTCAACCCGGTATCAGTAAAGCTGGCACCCCAGTTCGAGCTGTACGAAACCTGCGATCCGCCCAACTTTGCGACCACGGCAAATTTTTCATCCGCCCATCCCGCCCATTTTCTGGGGATCACCCAGGAACCGACTGCAGCAACCGCAACGGCGGTTTGGGTCCAAGTCACGTTGCCCACACTGGAGTTACCGAAGTCCACATACTCGCCCTGGATGGCGAGGTCGAGTTTGCCGGCACTGCCAGCATTGCCGAGCTCGAATTCATGGATCTTGTATCCGCCGAATATCTTGGCAGCCAAGCTGGAAGAGCCGTACGCCACGCTCGGAATGCCGAGACCAGCACCAATATAACCATCTGTGCCGGCATAGGCTGCGACAGACGTTCCGGACAACAGTGCAATCATGACAACTTTGGAGAGATTCATCCTCAGGTTTCCTTTTGTTAAGAATTAGTTAGCCGATCACCAAACAGCGGCGCGCATGCTATTCCACAATTTTGGCCTGTGCAATCCGCCAACGGGTGATTCCGACCAGTGGCTGGCCACAATCCGCCGAGCGGTCGAATCCGCTCATTTGCCCTGTAGCGCCTGCCCAGTCTTTTCCAATGCTTTGCCGCTCTGCTCCAGCGTTTCGCTACCCAGGCGTTTGATGCGGTCCGCCAGCGATTCCTTTTCAAAGGGGTTGGAAAGCAACGGTTTTTCACGCCCGATATTGACGCCCAACGCCATGCCGATGAGTATTCCGACTGTCAGGCTGATCAGAATGATTTTGAGCTGTTTCATTTACGGACTCCTCCAGTTATTCGGCATATTCCTGCGGCAAATTAGCCTCATTCTTCGACCACCTGCATGCTCACACCCAAATTTTTCCATTGCCTCATTTCATCCAGCAAGGCGGTCTCGGTAAGCGGGTTTTGCGCCAGCCAGCCCGGGGCGAGCACTAGATGAAATTTGGTGCCACTGAACCGGCCGTGCATGGATGGCAGCGCGACGTCGGTGCGGCTGCGATAGAAGAGTGCCGCCAGCCGCAGCGCCATCACTTGAGCCATATCTTCCGGCGTATTCAGCAACCCGTGCAGTTTTTCCAGTCCGCCGCGATGTGCCAGCGCCAACAGGCTCAGCTGATTTTGTTCCTTCTTCGCGAAACCCGGCATGTCGGCATTGGCGAGAATGTAGGCAGTGTGTTTGTGATAGCCGCTATGAGCGACGCTGATGCCGATCTCGTGCAGGTTCGCCGCCCAGGCGAGCAGATGCAATTCGTCTTCGCAGATCTGGCCTTCCAGGAACTGTTTTGCCAGCATGTCTGCCAGATGCGCCACCCGCGCCGCCTGGCGGACATCAACGTGATAGCGGCGCATGAATTGCTGCACGGTTACTTCGCGCATGTCGTTGTGGTGAGAACGGCCGAGCAGGTCGTACAGCACGCCCTCGCGCAGCGCGCCCAGCGCGGGTTGCATGCGCTCGATACCGAGCTCGCAAAAGGCCGCATACATGATGGCAAAGCCGCCAGCCAGCACAGGGATGCGATCCTGCTTTAGCCCAAGCAGCTCCAGTTTGTTCACGTCACCGGCCTTAAGCAATTGTGCGCGCAGCAACTCCAGCCCTTCGCGCGTGATGCCGCCCTCGCTGTAGCCATTCTGCTCGAGAATGTCGCACAGCACGCGCGCGCTGCCCGAGGAGCCGAGCGCCACATCCCAATGATCGCGTGAATATTCGAAAGCAATGGCTTGCACTTCGTTGCGCGCGGCCAGCTCGGCCTGCTTTAGATTGGATTTGTTGATTTTGCCATCGGGAAAATAGCGCGCGCTGTAGCTGACGCAGCCCATGTACAGGCTTTCCAGCTTGAGCGGATGCAGGCCGTTGCCAATGATGAACTCGGTGGAGCCGCCGCCGATGTCCATCACGAACCGCCTGCCTTCCGATTGCGGCAGACCTTGTGCAACACCGAGATAAATAAGGCGCGCCTCTTCGCGACCGGCAATAACGTCGATCGGAAAGCCAAGCGCGGCCTCGGCCTGTTGCAGGAATTCAGGAGCGTTCTTGGCAACGCGCAGCGAGTTGGTGCCTACTGCGCGCACCGCCTCGCGCGGCAATCCGCGCAGGCGTTCGCCGAAGCGTTGCAGGCAGGCGAGCGCGCGTTGTTGTGCAGGTTTGTCGAGGCGCTTGTCCTCAGTCAAGCCGGTTGCCAGCCGCACGGCTTCGCGCAACCCATCCAGCATGTACAGCTGGTCATTCTCGACACGGGCAATTTGCAGGCGAAAGCTGTTGGAGCCGAGATCGACCGCAGCGAGAATGGGTTGTTGTGACACGGGAAATTATTCGAGGATTTCGCGCTCGATCTCTTCCACGGTCACGTGACGCACGTCGCGGCCTTTGACCATGTACACCACATACTCGGACATGTTCTTGGCATGGTCGCCGATGCGTTCGATGGCCTTGGCCACGAACAGGATTTCCAGCGAAGTGGAGATGGTGCGCGGATCTTCCATCATGAAGGTGATGAGGTAGCGCATGATGGCGCGAAATTCCTCGTCCACCTGTTCGTCCTGGCGCACCACCTGTGCGGCCGTGGCCAGATCGAGGCGCGCAAACGCGTCCAGCGATTTGCGCAGCATGTCCAGCGCGATATCGGCCGCATGCTTGATTTCGTTGTAACGCGGAAGGTGCAGGCGTTCCTTTTGCGACAGCAGCTTGGCCATGCGCGCGATCTTCTCCGCTTCGTCACCGATGCGCTCCAGATCGGTGATGGTCTTGATGACGGTCATCACCATGCGCAAATCGCCGGCTGCAGGCTGGCGACGCACCAGGATGCGGTTGCAGCTTTCATCGATCTCGACTTCCATCGAGTTCACACGGTGATCTTCTTCGATCACACGATTCATCAGCGCCACATCGCCGGAAGTCAGCGACTCGACCGCCAGACGTATCTGGCTTTCCACCAGACCGCCCATCTGCAACACGCGTGCGCGTACCGCTTCAAGTTCCGCGTCGAACTGTTTCGAGGTATGTTCGCTACTTGCCATGATTGTTCCTTAAGGATTGCTGCAAATGACGGATGCTACCGCTGCCCCGTTAAAGTTTTGTTACGCCGCGGTGAGCGTCTTCACTCCGTCCGGCGTGCCCAACAACAACACGTCGGCCGCGCGGCGGGCGAACAATCCGTTGGTCACCACACCGGCCAATTGGTTCAATGCGGTTTCCAGCTCCACCGGGTTCATGATCTGCAAGTTATGCACATCGAGGATGATGTTGCCATTGTCAGTGGTAAAGCCCTCGCGCAGCTTCGGCTGGCCGCCCAGTTTTACCACTTCGCGCGCCACATAGCTGCGCGCCATCGGGATCACTTCGATCGGCAGCGGGAACTTGCCCAGCACATCCACCAGCTTGCTCGCGTCGCATACGCAGATGAATTTCTTGCTGGCCGCGGCGACGATTTTTTCGCGCGTCAGCGCGCCGCCGCCGCCCTTGACCATGTGCATGTACTTGGTGATCTCGTCCGCGCCGTCCACATAAACCGGCAGATCGCCGGCATCGTTCAGCGACAGCACCTCAATGCCGTGCCCCTGCAGACGCTTGGCGGATGCCTCGGAACTGGCGACTGCGCCGCGTATCTTGTTCTTGATCTTGGCCAGTTCGTCGATGAAGAAGTTGGCGGTGGAACCGGTGCCCACGCCTACAATGCAATCGTTCGGTACATAGGCAATCGCCGCCTGGGCAACTGCGCGTTTCAAATCGTCTTGTGTCAAAGCCATATCCCGTCTCAATTCGTTATTGTTGTTTCGGCTCGGATTATTGCAGGAATTCGGCCTTTTAGGAACCTTGCACCGCTCTTTCCAAATGCGTCATTTGCATTTAGGATTGCACTGCCGTGGGGGTGTAGCTCAGTTGGGAGAGCGTCTGGTTCGCAATCAGAAGGTCGTCAGTTCGATCCTGATCACCTCCACCATTTCCAATACTTCTCCTCTCAGCCTCGGGGGTGATGCATCGCATGCAGCGCCTTCAGCCGTTCTCGCGCCACGTGGGTGTATATCTGCGTCGTTGAAATATCCGAATGTCCCAGCAACATCTGCACCACGCGCAAATCCGCGCCGTGGTTAAGCAGGTGCGTGGCGAATGCATGGCGCAAGGTATGCGGCGACAGCGGTTTATGCAGTCCGCCGCGCTTCGCGTGTTTCTTGATGAGATACCAGAACATCTGCCGGGTCATCGCCTCACCACGCTGAGTGACGAACAGCGCACCGCTCAGTCTGGCCCCCAGCAAGAGCGGGCGTGTCTCGGCAAGGTAGCGCCTGACCCAATCCAGGGCTTCTTCGCCTAACGGCACCAGCCTTTCCTTGCTGCCCTTGCCCATCACCCGCGCCACCCCCATATCCAGGCTAACCTGCGCCACACTCAGGCTGACCAGCTCGGACACGCGCAATCCGCTGGCATACAGCACTTCCAGCATGGTGCGGTCGCGCATGCCGAGCGGCGTCTCGACGTCCGGCGCATTCAGCAACAACTCGACATCTTCTTCGGTGAGGCTTTTGGGCAGGCTGCGCGGCAGCTTGGGGGTGGCGATCTGCAGGGTCGGATCAGCGGCAATCCTGTTTTGGCGCACCAGGTAGCGAAAAAAACGCTTGAGGCTGGAGATGGCACGCGAGGTGGAAGTGGCCTTGGCTTTTTCGCCGCTCACCAAGTGCGCCAGGAAACCCTGTATGTCGGCATGGGTGGTATCCGCCAAACCGCATCCGCGCTGTTTGCCCAGCCATTCGGAAAATTTATTCAGATCGCGCCGGTAGCTTTCCAGCGTATTGCGCGACAGGCCATCTTCCAGCCACAGCGCGTCGCCGAACTCATCCAGCAGATCAGCGTCGCTCATGTGTCAGCAACCAGCGCTTGATGTCCAGCGCGCCCACATCGGCTCGGTGCATGAAACCACCCAGCCCCGTTTTGCTCACCACTCGATGGCACGGGATGACGATAGGAACGGGATTGTTGCCGCATGCCTGCCCCACCGCACGGGCGCTGGATCGGAGCTGTGCGGCAAGCTCGCCGTAGCTCTGAGTCTGTCCGCGTGGAATGGCGCACATCGCCTGCCACACTTTGCGTTGATGCTCAGTGCCCTCCAATTTGAGCGGCAGATTGAAATGAAAATCCGCGTTGGCGAAGTATGCCGCCAGTTGCCTACTCACTTCCTTAGCCAGAGGATTGCGCGGTGCCAATGCGCGCGCGTTCGCTGGAATGAATTCTATGCCCAGCACTGCATCATCCGTGCAGCGGATGCCGAGCTTGCCGAAAGGTGCCGCGATGATCGCTTGATAGTCCATGCACACATGATAGCCCAAATGAAAACGGGAGCCGAAGCTCCCGTTTTCCGTATCGCGTAAAGCCACTGCGTACGCTTCTTTGCGTGCGCCCAGCTTTTAGCTCCGGCGCAACGCCTGCTGACGCAGGCATCAGCCTTCACTGAAAGCTCACTTCGCAGTGAGCTTTTCCTTGATACGTGCGGACTTGCCGGAACGGTCGCGCAGGTAGTACAGCTTGGCGCGACGAACGTCACCGCGACGCTTCAGTTCGATGCTGGCGATGCTCGGGGAGTAGGTCTGGAAGGTACGCTCCACGCCTTCGCCGGAGGAGATCTTGCGCACGATGAAGCTGGAGTTCAGCCCCTTGTTGCGCTTGGCGATGACCACGCCTTCGTAGGCCTGTACGCGCTTCTTGTCGCCTTCGACCACGTTCACGTTCACGATCACGGTGTCGCCGGGAGCGAAGTTGGGGATGGTCTTGCCCAGACGGGCGATTTCTTCTTTTTCGAGAATTCCGATCAGATTCATTTTGTTTCCTCTTCTTGTGCGGAAGCTTGTTCCTGCTGGTACTCTGCCAGTAGCCGAGCTTCCTGTTTAGTCAACTGGCGTGATGCCAGCAAATCCGGGCGACGTTCCGCAGTCCTGCCTAATGCCTGCTTCAATCGCCACTTCTCTATCTCGGCGTGGTGCCCGGACATCAATACTTCCGGAACCGCCTCGCCGTTATAAATCTCCGGCCGCGTGTAGTGCGGACAATCCAGCAGTCCTTTTACGAAGGAATCCTGCTGCGCCGATGCTTCATCACCCAATACGCCGGGAATCTGCCGCACCACGCTATCCATCACCACCATCGCTGCCAACTCGCCACCGGATAACACGTAATCACCGATGGAAAGCTCTTCATCCACTTGGCTGCGCAACAGGCGCTCATCCACGCCCTCGTAACGGCTCGCCAACAATATCAATCCTTCGTCCCGCGCCAGCAGTTCCATCACCACGTCGTGGGTGAGCTGCCTGCCTTGCGGCGAGAGGTGGATCACACAACTCTTCTTTGCCCCGCTTTGCGCCTGCGCTGCTTTCGCTGCGCTGATCGCTTTTTCCAGCGGTTCCGCCAACATCACCATCCCGGGTCCGCCGCCGTAGGGACGGTCGTCTATGGTGCGGTAGTTGTCGGTCGTAAAATCGCGCGGATTCCACGTCTGCAATTGAAACTTGCCCTGCTCTGCTGCCCGCCGCGTCACGCCGTACTTGGTGAGTGCGTCGAACATTTCGGGAAACAGCGTAACGACATCAAACCTCATTTGAGGTAATCCGCCTGCCAATCCACCCGGATCATTTTTTTCTTCAGGTCCACTTGCTGGATGACGCTGGCAATGAACGGGATCAATGTCTCGCCGCGTTCGCCTTTGACTACCAGCACGTCGTTCGCACCTGTCTCCAGCAGTGTATCCACGGTTCCGAAAGCTTCACCTGCCAGATTTTCTACCGACAGGCCGACCAGGTCGGACCAGTAATACTCGCCTTCTTCCTGCTCCGGCAGACTGTCGCGCGGAACCGCGATCAACAGACCTTTGTATTTTTCAGCTGCCGTGCGGTCGGCGATACCCTCAAGCTTGGCGACCAGCACCTTGCCGTGCACATCCGCTTCCAGCACTTGCAGCGGACGCCACGCTTGTTCGTTGCCTACATACCAAGTGTCGTAATCGAGCAGACTGTCCAGATATTCGGTGTAGGTCTGTACCTTCACCCAACCGAGGATACCCTGCGCCGCAACGATCTTCCCCATGACGACCATGGGGCTTGCCGCATCAGGCCTTGGCTGCTGCACCGGCTTTTTTGACCAGGCGGCTTACAGTCTCGCTCATCTGCGCGCCCTTGTCTTTCCAGTGCGCCACGCGATCCATCTGGATGCGCAGACCTTCAGCACCTTCGGATGCCAGCGGGTTGTAGAAGCCGATACGCTCGATGAAGCGACCATCACGACGGTTGCGGGAATCCGCCACCACCACGTTGTAGAACGGGCGATTCTTCGCGCCGCCACGAGAAAGACGAATGACTACCATAGTAATTACCCAATAAAAATTGTGATTTGGACTTGCCAAAGGGCGCGAATTCTACGACACCTTGCCAATCTATGGCAAGGACTGTTTTGACAGGAAAATCCTGAGGGGGAAATCAGCGATGCAGAATGACTTCCAGCACGAATTGCACGCCCAAGTAGGCCAATACAAGCAAACTAAAGCCGCTCAACGTCCAACGGACCGCCGTATGGCCGCGCCAACCGTAAAAATGATGCCCAAACAACAGTACTGCAAACACGCCCCAGGAAAGCATCCCGAATAACACCATGTGGTTGAATCGCAGGGCATGTCCAAATATCTGCTCGGAAAACAGCATACCGGAAGCCACCGTGATGGTCAGCAACACAAACCCTGCCCCGATAATGCGGAACAGCAGATTTTCCATGGTCAGCAAAGGCGGCAGGTTCTGCAAGACTCTGGGCAGCTTGGCATGATGCAAACGCTTTTCCACCAAGGACATCAGCGCGGCGTGCAAGGCGGCAATGGTAAACAGGCTATACGCCAGCATGGCCATCAGCACGTGGGTGTCGAACAGGCCAGATGCAGGCTGGGATAGGATATGCGCCTGCGGAAAGAGCGCCGGCAGCACTGTGGCGATGGCAGCCAGCGGCAACACCAGCGTCTGCAAGCTGGATAGCGGGTAGAAGAAGCGCGCCAGCCAGTACACCAGCACCGTCAGCCACAAGATCAGCGACAGCGCATACACCAGCCCCAAGTTCAGCGCACCCCATATAAAGAGCGTGTCGTACAGCAGCCAACCATGCAGCGCCAGCGGCACAATGACCGCAAAACCCAGCGCACCTCGATTCCGCTGTTCCGCATCGCCCGCTGCCTGCGCGCGCCAGAACAGAATAGCCAGAACGGTATAAAGGACAAACGTGAGCAAATGCAGAGCTTGGTTCGACATGGAGAGTGCAGATGTTTTAGACTGTGCGGATTCTACAGGAAGCGCCGCAAAAGTGTCTGCCGCGACGCGCGCTGAAACAACACCGGGATTTCAATCATGCTGGACAACCTTACACAACGCTTCTCGGGCATCGTCAAAAACCTGCGCGGACAAGCGCGCCTGACCGAAAGCAACATTCAGGACGCCTTGCGCGAAGTCCGTCTCGCCTTGCTGGAAGCCGACGTCGCACTGCCAGTAGTAAAAGAATTCATTGCCAAGATCAAGGAAGCCGCGCTGGGGCAGGAAGTCATCGGCAGCCTGACGCCGGGCCAAGCGCTGATCGGCGTGGTCAACCGCGAGCTGACCAAGCTGATGGGCGAACACAACGACGCACTCAACCTCGCCACCGTGCCGCCCGCCGTAGTGCTGATGGCCGGCCTGCAAGGCGCAGGTAAAACCACCAGCAGCGGCAAGCTGGCCAAACTGTTGCGCGAGCAGAACAAGAAGAAAGTGTTGCTGGTGAGCTGCGACGTATACCGCCCTGCTGCGATCGAGCAACTGCGCTTGCTGGCACAGCAGCTCAACGTCGATTTCTTCCCGTCCGACGCATCGCAAAAACCGCAGGACATCGCGCTGGCCGCGCACGACTTTGCCAAGAAGCATCATCATGACGTGCTGATCGTCGACACCGCCGGCCGCCTCGCGGTAGATGAAGCGATGATGATCGAGATCAAGCAACTGCATGCTGCGCTGAAACCGATCGAGACGTTATTCGTGGTCGATGCGATGACTGGCCAGGACGCGGTAAACACCGCCAAGGCCTTCGGCGATGCGCTGCCGCTAACCGGCGTGATCCTGACCAAGCTGGACGGCGATGCCCGCGGCGGCGCGGCGCTGTCGGTGCGGCAGATCACCGGCAAGCCGATCAAGTTCGTCGGCGTCAGCGAAAAGCCGAACGGCCTCGAAGCCTTCCACCCGGAGCGCATGGCGCAGCGCATCCTCGGCATGGGCGACGTGCTGTCGCTGCTGGAAGAAGCGCAGCGTAGCGTTGATCATGCCGAAGCCGAAAAACTGGCGAAGAAGGTGCAAAGCGGCAAAGGCTTCGACCTCAACGATTTCAAGATGCAGATCGTGCAGATGAAGAAGATGGGCGGCATGTCGGCCCTGATGGACAAGCTGCCCGCGCAGCTCGCCCAGGCCGCAGCAAACGCCAAGGTCGACGAGCGCCAGATCAACCGCACCGAGGGCATCATCAACTCGATGACACCGTATGAGCGCTCCCACCCCGAACAAATCAAAGCCTCGCGCAAACGCCGCATCGCCGCCGGCGCCGGCGTACAGGTGATGCACGTCAACCAGCTGCTGAACCAGTTCGAACAATCGCAAAAAATGATGAAGATGTTCAGCAACAAGGGCGCCATGGCCAAGATGATGAAATCGATGGCGGGCAAACTCCCGGGCATGCGCTAACCATTTTTTAATTCTGAATGAAAGCAATCGGCATGACGATCAAAGCCATTATTTTCGACGTGGACGGCACACTGGCCGATACCGAGGATGCGCATCGCATCGCCTTCAACAAGACCTTTGCCGAGAACGGCCTGGATTGGAACTGGGACGTGGCGCTGTACGATAAACTGCTCAAAGTGACCGGCGGCAAGGAGCGCATCAAGTATTACCTCGAAAGTTTCCTGCCCGGTTTCCAGAGACCCGCAGATTACGACGCCTTCGTGAAGAACCTGCATGTGCAGAAGACCGCGCATTACACCGCCGCGCTGCGTGATGGACTTATTCCATTGCGCCCCGGCATCAAGCAGCTGATAGGCGATGCGCACAAGGCTGGCATCAAGCTGGCCGTCGCCACCACCACCTCGCCCGAGAACGTCGCCGCCCTGCTGGAAGTCGGCTTGGGCCGCGACTGGGCAAAGCATTTCGATGCCATCGGCTGCGGCGATATCGTGCCAAACAAGAAACCGGCGCCGGACATCTATAACTGGGTGCTGAACGAGCTCAAGCTTGCGCCGCAGGATTGCATCGCGCTGGAAGATTCCAACAACGGCCTGCGCTCGGCGTTGGCAGCAGGCATCAAAACCTACGTCACCACCAATCCCTACACGCATCGGCAGGATTTCGCCGAGGCAGCGGCAGTATTTGACGACCTCGGCGACCTGGCGAACTTCTACAAGGTTACCGGCCTGCGCATTTAGGACGCCTTGTCTTGCTTAGAACCTTGAGTTATTAGAGGCGCCCTTAGGCAGATTAGCCGGTTTCCTGCTAATCTTGCGGGCAATTCATCATCTGCCCGCAACGCATCATGCACAACTACCTTAAGCGCATCCTCACCGCCCGCGTCTATGACGTGGCTATCGAAACACCGCTGGAGCATGCACCCAGCCTGTCGGCCCGCACCGGCAATACCATCCTGTTCAAGCGCGAGGACATGCAGCCGGTGTTCTCGTTCAAGCTGCGCGGCGCCTACAACAAGATGGCGCAACTCTCGCCCGAGCAACTCAAGCGCGGCGTGATCGCCGCGTCGGCGGGCAATCACGCACAGGGCGTAGCGCTTTCCGCACATCGCCTCGGCTGCAAGGCTGTCATCGTGATGCCAACCACCACGCCGCAGGTAAAGATCGACGCGGTCAGGCATTTCGGCCAGCGCTCGGTCGAAATCGTGCTGCACGGCGACAGCTACAGCGACGCCTGTGCACATGCGTATGAGCTGGAGAAAGAAAGGCAACTCACCTTCGTGCACCCATTCGACGATCCCGATGTAATCGCCGGACAAGGCACCATCGCCATGGAGATCCTGCGCCAGCACCAGGCGCCCATTCACGCCATCTTCTGCGCCATCGGCGGCGGCGGGCTGATCGCGGGCGTGGCCGCCTACGTCAAGCAGGTTCGCCCCGACATCAAGGTCATCGGCGTGCAGACCACCGATTCGGATGCCATGTACCGCTCGCTCAAAAGCAGGAAGCGCGTCACCCTGAACGACGTCGGCCTGTTCTCGGACGGCACGGCGGTCAAGCAGGTCGGCGAGGAAACGTTCCGTATCTGCAAGCAGTACGTGGACGAGATCGTGCTGGTGGACACCGACGCCGTGTGCGCGGCGATCAAGGACGTGTTCCAGGACACCCGCTCCATCCTCGAACCGGCCGGTGCGCTGGCCATTGCCGGGGCCAAGCTCTATGCCAAACGCGAACAGCTCAAGGGCGAGACGCTCATCCCCATCGCCTGCGGCGCGAACATGAACTTCGACCGCCTGCGCTTCGTCGCCGAACGTGCCGAGATCGGCGAGAAGCGTGAGGCCATCCTCGCGGTCACCATCCCGGAGACGCCCGGCAGCTTCCGCAAGTTCTGCTCGCTGCTCGGCAAGCGCAACATCACCGAGTTCAACTACCGCTACGCCGACCCGAAAGCGGCGCAGGTGTTCGTCGGTATCCAGGTGAAAGACCAGTCGGAAACCGCTGATCTGGTGGACAAGCTGCAACGCGGCAAGCTGCCGACGCTGGACCTCTCCGACAACGAGATGGCCAAGCTGCACCTGCGCCACCTGGTCGGCGGTCATGCACCGGAAGCCAAGGATGAAATCCTGTTCCGCTTCGAGTTCCCCGAACGTCCCGGTGCGCTGATGAATTTCCTCAACAGCATGGACCACAACTGGAACATCTCGCTGTTCCACTACCGCAATCACGGCGCGGATTACGGGCGCGTGCTGGTCGGCATGCAAGTACCGCGCACCGACAAGAAGTCGCTCAAGACTTTCCTTGACACCCTCGGCTACCGCTACTGGGACGAGAGCGACAATCCGGCTTACCGGCTGTTCCTGGGGTAACCTTGCATGCACACGGAGCCCTTCCGTGACCTGTGGCCAAAACGATCCGGGGTTGCCGGCCCCGCTGGCAGGCGTATTTTGAGCAACGATCGCGAGTCTTCCGGCAACATGCCGGATGATGCGATGCAGTTGGCGATATACGCACCGGAAGCAGGGATACCATGAACATCCAAACTAGGAAGCAACAGCTCAGGCAAAGTATAATCGCCGCCCGCGAAAAGCTGCCCACGCCTGAAAAATTGCGTCTAAGCCGCGCCGTTATTGGGTCGGTGTGCGATTTGCCGGCTTATCGGCAAGCGCAAACGGTGCTGGGGTATCTGAATTTCGGAGCGGAACTGGTTGCTGAATTGTGGGTTCAGCAGGCTTTGACCGACGGCAAGCGGGTGCTGCTGCCGCGTGTAAACCGCGCCAGCAAACATCTGGACTTGTATCAGGTGCACAATCTGCAGCATGACGTGGCCCCGGGTTTATGGGGCATACGCGAACCGCTCGAAGAGCGTTGTATAAAAGAAGATGCGCTGGGAACAGTCGATTTCATTCTGTTACCCGGCGTCGCGTTCACCCGTGATGGCGCTCGCCTGGGATACGGGGGCGGCTTTTACGACAAGTTACTGGCACGCATGCCGCATCGGCCGACCCTGGTCGCCGGGGCGTTTGCGCTGCAGGTAGTGCAGGAGATTCCGCAAGAAAGTACCGACCAAAAAGTGGGATGGTTGGTGACGGAAAAAGAAACGATACGTTGCAACTGAGGGAGAGCAAGATGGCAACACAACAACCACAGAAACCGGATCTCGATCCGCAAGAAACCCAAGAGTGGCTGGACGCGCTCCAATCCGTGCTGAAGGTGGAGGGCGCAGAACGCGCCCACTTCCTGCTGGATCAATTGATCAATCATGCGCGCCTGGCTGGCGACGATATGCCGATCAGCGCCACCACGCCCTACCTCAACACCATTCCGCTCGACAAGGAAGAGCGCTCGCCGGGCAACAAGGAACTGGAGCACCGCATCCGCGCGCTGATGCGCTGGAACGCAATGGCCATCGTGATGAACGCCAACAAGGAGTCGTCCGAGCTGGGTGGCCACATCGCCAGCTTCGCCTCGGCAGCCACCTTATATGATGTGGCGTTCAACCATTTCTTCCACGGCAAGACCGACGAGCACGGCGGCGACCTGGTGTATTTCCAGGGCCACTCCGCGCCCGGCATCTATGCGCGCGCCTTCCTTGAAGGCCGCATCAGCGAAGACCAGTTGCGCAAGTTCCGCCAGGAAGTGGATGGCGACGGCCTGTCCTCGTATCCGCACCCCTGGCTGATGCCGAATTTCTGGCAGTTCCCGACCGTATCGATGGGCCTGGGCCCGTTGATGGCGATCTATCAGGCGCGCTTCATGCGCTACCTGGAACATCGCAACCTGGCCAAGACCGAAGGCCGCAAGGTGTGGGCCTTCCTCGGCGATGGCGAGACCGACGAGCCGGAATCGCTCGGCGCGATCTCGATGGCCGGCCGCGAGAAACTGGACAACCTGACCTTCGTCATCAACTGCAACCTGCAGCGGCTGGACGGCCCGGTGCGTGGCAACAGCAAGATCATCCAGGAACTGGAAGGCGTGTTCCGCGGCGCCGGCTGGAACGTCATCAAGGTCATCTGGGGCGGCCGCTGGGACCGTTTGCTGGCCAAGGACAAGTCCGGCCTGCTGCTGAAGCGCATGGAAGAAGTGGTCGACGGCGAGTACCAGACCTACAAGTCCCGCGACGGCGCCTACGTGCGCAAGGAATTCTTCGGCAAGTACCCCGAGCTGCTGGAGCTGGTCGCCGACATGTCGGACGACGAGATCTGGCACCTGAACCGCGGCGGCCATGACCCGCTCAAGGTGTTCGCGGCCTATACGGCGGCCAACAAGCACAAGGGCCAGCCGACCGTGATCCTCGCCAAGACGGTGAAGGGCTACGGCATGGGCGCTTCCGGCGAAGCACAGAACCCGACCCACCAGCAGAAGAAGATGGACGAAGAGTCGCTGCGCAAATTCCGCGACCGCTTCAACATCCCGGTCACCGACGACCAGCTCTCCAAGCTGCCATTCATCCGCCCCGCGGAGGACAGCCAGGAAGCCAAATACCTGCGCGAACGCGGCGCGGCGATGGGCACCATCCCGGCACGCAAACCGGTTGCACAGCCACTGGCCATCCCGGCTCTGGAGGCCTTCGACGCCTTGCTGAAAGACAGCGAAGGCCGCGAGTTCTCCACTACCATGGCCTTCGTGCGCATGCTCGGCACGCTGGTGAAGGACAAGAACATCGGCAAGCAGATCGTGCCCATCGTGCCGGACGAATCTCGCACCTTCGGCATGGAAGGCATGTTCCGTCAACTCGGCATCTTCTCGCAGGTCGGCCAGCTGTACACGCCGCAGGATGCCGACCAGCTGATGTTCTACAAGGAATCCGAGACCGGCCAGATCCTGCAGGAAGGCATCAACGAGGCCGGCGGCATGGCCGACTGGATCGCCGCAGCGACTTCTTACGCCAACCACGGCGTGGCGATGATCCCGTTCTACATTTATTACTCGATGTTCGGTTTCCAGCGCGTCGGCGACATGGCCTGGGCGGCGGGCGACCTGCGCGCGCGCGGCTTCCTCGTCGGCGGCACCGCCGGTCGCACCACGCTGAACGGCGAAGGCCTGCAGCACCAGGACGGTCACAGCCACCTGCAAGCCGCGATGATCCCGAACTGCGTCTCCTACGACCCGACCTTCGCTTATGAGCTGGCGGTGATCGTGCAGGACGGCATGCGCCGCATGTACCAGAACCAGGAAGACGTGTTCTATTACCTCACGGTGATGAACGAGAACTACGCCCACCCGGCCATGCCGAAGGGCGCGGAGGAAAGCATCATCAAGGGCATGTACAAGTTCAGCGCCGGCAAATCCAAGGCAAAGAACAAAGTGCAATTGCTGGGCAGCGGCACCATCCTGCGCGAAGTGATCGCTGCCGCCGAACTGCTGGAGAAGGATTTCGGGGTCGCCGCCGACGTCTGGAGCGTGACCAGCTTCAACGAGCTGCGCCGCGAGGGCATCGACTGCGAACGCTGGAACACCCTGCATCCGGAAGCCAAGGCGCGCGTCAGCTACGTCGAGCAATGTCTGGACGGCAAAACCCCGGTGGTTGCCGCGACCGATTACATCCGTTCCTATTCCGACCAGATCCGCCCATTCGTCAAGGCGCACTACAAGACGCTGGGCACCGACGGCTTCGGCCGTTCCGACTTCCGCCGCAAGCTGCGCCAGTTCTTCGAAGTGGACCGCTACTACGTAGCCGTCACCGCGCTGAAGGCGTTGGCGGATGAAGGCAATATCCCGGCGAGCGAAGTGACCAAAGCGATCAAGCTCTACAAGATCAACCCCGACAAACCGAACCCGACGACGGTTTAAGCCGAGGAGAACAGCGTGGCAGAAATCAAGAATGTATTGGTGCCGGACATCGGCAATTTCAAGGGCGTCAGCGTCATCGAAGTGGCGGTGAAGGCTGGCGATCAAGTAGCCGCTGAGCAGGCGCTCATTTCGTTGGAGACCGACAAGGCGACCATCGACGTGCCCGCGCCATTCGCTGGCGTGATCAAGGAAGTGAAGGTCAAGACCGGCGACAAGGTTTCCGAAGGCGATCTGATCTTCGTGATGGAAACCAGCGGCGGCGCTGCACAAGTTGCTGCTCCGGCAGCAACTCCTACGCAAGCGGCGGCAGCACCTGCCGCGCCCGCCCCGGCACCAGCTCCGGTAACAGCCGCACCCGTGGCACCAGCGGCTCCTGCCGTTGCTTCCGCAGGCAGCGCGCACGCCAGCCCGTCCATCCGCCGCTTCGCGCGCGAACTGGGCGTGGACCTGAGCAAGATGGGCGGCAGCGGCGAGAAAGGCCGCATCACCAAAGACGACGTGCAGAACTTCGTCAAGAAATCGCTGGCTGGCGGCGGGACAACTTCGGCCGGCGGCGCGCTGCCCGGCTTGCTGCCGTGGCCGGAGGTGGACTTTGCCAAGTTCGGCGCGGTCGAGAGCAAGCCGCTGTCGCGCATCAAGAAGATCTCCGGCGCCAACCTGCACCGCAACTGGGTGATGATCCCGCATGTCACGCAGTTTGAAGAGGCCGACATCAGCGAGATGGAAGCCTTCCGCAAAGAACTCGGCGCCGAATACGCGAAAGAGAACATCAAGATCACCCCGCTGGCGTTCATGCTCAAGGCCTGCGCGATCACGCTGAAGCACTTCCCCGATTTCTGCGCGTCGCTGGATGCCGCCGGTGAAAATCTGGTGCTGAAGAAATACATCCACATCGGCGTCGCGGTGGATACACCGGACGGCCTGATGGTGCCGGTGATCCGCGACGTTGACCAGAAAGGCATCGTGCAGCTGGCGAAGGAACTCGGCGAGGTCAGCGCCAAGGCGCGCGAGAAGAAGATCACCGCTGCCGACATGCAGGGCGGCTGCTTCACCATCTCCAGCCTGGGCGGCATCGGCGGCACTTCGTTCACGCCGATCATCAACGCGCCGGAAGTGGCCATTCTCGGCGTATCGCGTTCCAGCATGAAACCGGTGTGGAAGGACGGCGAGTTCGTGCCGCGCCTGATGCTGCCGCTGTCGTTGTCCTACGACCACCGCGTGATCGACGGCGCGGCCGGCGCCCGCTTCACCACCTACCTCGCGCATGTGCTGTCCGACATGCGCCGTCTGGCACTGTAAGCAGTGAGCAGCGCTCCTGTCGGCATCCTCGGCGGCACGTTCGATCCCATCCACAATGGGCATCTGCGTATCGCCCAGGAAGCGCTGGAGCAATGTGATCTGGCGCAAGTTCGTATCATTCCCTGTGGCACGCCGCCGCATCGCGGTGCACCGCAAGCCGACGCCAAGTCCCGCTGGGAGATGGTGCGCTTGGCCGTGGACGGCCATCCCGGCTTCCTCGTCGATGAGCGCGAAGTGTTCCGCACCGACCCCTGCTATACGGTGGATACGCTCACCGGCCTGCGTGCCGAACTCGGCGCACAGCAGCCGCTGTGCCTCATCCTCGGCGGTGATGCGTTTCTGCAATTGCACACCTGGCATGAATGGAAGCGCCTGTTTGAACTGGCGCACATCGTCGTGCTGCAACGCGCCGGCGGCCCGCCCTTGGGCAATGCGATGAATAACGCCGACCCTGCGCTGCAAGCCGAGTACCGGGCACGGCTGGTGCCCGGTGCTGCCGCACTGCATGAGGCACCGAACGGCGCGATCTTCGTCGCGGACATGCCCGCGCTGGAAATTTCCGCCACCGACATCCGCCGCCGTTGCGCGGAGGGAAAAAGCGTCCGTTACCTGGTACCGGATGGCGTCGCCAATTACATCACCACCAACTCACTCTATCGAACATGCTGACAGTAGAAGAAAAGACCCAGGCCGTCGTTGCGGCGCTGGAAGACATCAAGGCCCAGGACATCGAGGTCATCAACACCAGCAAGCTCAGTACGCTGTTCGAGCGCATGGTCATCGCCAGCGCGCAATCTACGCGCCAGACCAAGGCGCTGGCCGACCACGTCGAGGAAAAACTCAAGGAAGTCGGCGAGACCATCCATGGCGTTGAGGGGGGCGACAGCGGCGAGTGGGTGCTGGTCGACCTGGGCGATGTAATCGTACACATCATGCAGCCGCCGGTGCGCGCCTATTACAACCTCGAAGAACTCTGGGGTGCGCATCCCAAGCGTGCCAACGTGGGCAAATGAAGCTGCTGATCCTGGCGGTGGGCAGCAAGATGCCATCGTGGATCAACGAAGGCTTCAACGAATACGTCAAGCGCATGCCGCGCGAGGCGAAGATCGAACTGATCGAGATCAAACCGGAAGCGCGCAACAGCGGCAAGACCACCCAGCAGATCATGGAGGCCGAAGCGCAGCGCATCCGCGCTGCCCTGCCTGCCTCGGCATTGTGCATCGCCCTGGATGAGCGCGGCGCCACCCCCACCACCAAACAGTTGGCGCAGCAGATGCAGGACTGGATGCAGCAAGGCTGCGATGTGGCTTTTGTCATCGGCGGTGCGGATGGGCTGCATGAATCCGTCAAACAGCAGGCAAAACAGTTGCTGGCGCTTTCCGCCCTGACACTGCCGCACGGCATGGTGCGCGTGTTGCTGGCGGAGCAACTGTATCGGGCGCACAGCCTGATACACAATCACCCTTATCATCGCGAGTAAGCCATGAGCAGCACGCCCCCACTCATCTACCTTGCCTCGCAAAGCCCGCGCCGCCGCGAACTGCTTCGGCAGATTGGCGTGCATTTCGAGCCACTGCTGCTGCGCAATGAGGCTGGTGTGGATGAAACGCCGCACGACGGCGAACCGCCGGTGGATTACGTCATGCGTATCTGCCGCGACAAGGCGCATGCAGGCCTTGACGCACTGGCGTTGCGCAATCTGCCTGCGCATCCGATCCTGGTGGCGGACACCACCGTCACGCTCGGCGGCAAAATCCTCGGCAAGCCAGATAACAACGAACACGCGGCCGCAATCTTGCGCATGCTGTCGGGCAAACAGCACCAGGTGCTGACCGCCGTTGCTGTCGCGTTCGACTCACGCCTGGAAATGCGCCTGTCGACGACGACGATCACGTTCGACACGCTGAGCGAGGAGCGCATCCATCGCTACCTGCTCACCGGCGAGGCCAACGACAAAGCCGGTGCCTATGGCATCCAGGGGCATGCCGGCGCTTTCGTGAAGCACATCGACGGCAGTTATACCGGCGTGATGGGCCTGCCGCTGTATGAGACGGTAGAATTGCTGAAACTATCCGGATACCCCGCTCCATGACTGAAGAGATTCTGATCAACGTCACCCCGCAGGAGACACGCGTCGCGGTGATGCAACAAGGCGTCGTGCAGGAATTGCACATCGAGCGTGGCAGCCAGCGCGGCCTGGTGAGCAACGTCTATGTCGGCAAGGTGAAACGCGTGCTGCCCGGCATGCAGTCGGCGTTCATCGACATTGGCCTCGAGCGCTCCGCCTTCCTGCACGTTGCCGACATCTGGGAAAACCGCGCCAACGGCGAAGAAGCCAAACCAATCGAGAAAATGTTGTTCGAGGGACAAAGCCTGCTGGTGCAAGTCATCAAGGACCCCATCGGCACCAAAGGCGCGCGCCTTTCCACCCAGCTGAGTTTTGCCGGGCGCATGCTGGTGTATCTGCCGCAGGAGTCGCACATCGGCGTGTCGCAACGCATCGAGAACGAGGAAGAGCGCGAGTCGTTGCGGAGCAAATTGCAGCAGGTGCTTCCCGCCGACCACAAGGGCGGCTACATCATCCGCACCATGGCCGAATCCGCATCCGATTACGAATTGCGCGCCGACGTCGCTTATCTGGACAAGCTGTGGAACAACCTGCAACAGCAGTCGCAGCGCATGGCCGCCCCTGCCCTGCTATACAAGGAGCTGGACATCAGCCTGCGTGTGCTGCGCGACTTCGTCAACGAAGAGACTTCGCGCCTGCTGGTCGATTCGCGCGAGACGCATGAACGCATGCTCGCGTTTGCCACCGACTACATCTCCGCCGCCCTGCCCAGGCTCGAGCGCTATGTCGGGGCACGCCCACTGTTCGACCTGTATGGCGTAGAGGCGGAAATCGAGCGCGCCCTGTCGCGCCGTGTCGACCTGAAATCCGGCGGCTACCTGATCATCGACCAGACCGAGGCGCTCACCACGGTGGACGTCAACACCGGCGGCTTCGTCGGCGGCCGCACCTTCGACGACACCATTTTCAAGACCAACCTGGAAGCGGCCCAAGTCATCGCGCGGCAGCTGCGCCTGCGCAATTTGGGCGGCATCATCATCTGCGACTTCATCGACATGGACTGCGCCGAACATCGCGATGCGGTGCTGGAGGAATTCAAGAAAATGCTGGCACACGACCACACGCGCATCAGCGTCAGCGGCTTCTCTTCGCTGGGCTTGGTCGAAATGACGCGCAAGCGCACCCGCGAAAGTCTGGCGCATGTGCTGTGCGAACCCTGCCCCACCTGCCAGGGCCGCGGCGAAGTGAAAACCGCACAGACCGTGTGCTACGAGATCCTGCGCGAGATCGTGCGCGAGGCGCGCCAGTTCAATGCGCGCGAGTACCGCATCCTCGGCTCGCAACAGGTCATCGACCTGTTCCTCGACGAGGAATCGCAAAGCCTCGCCCTGCTTTCCGATTTCATCGGCAAACCGGTGTCGCTGCAAGTGGAGACGCTCTACACGCAGGAACAATACGATGTCATCCTGATGTGAGCGGCACGTTGACCTTTTAGAATTTGAATTTTACGGATTATTCTTTTTTATTTTTTATCTGGAACGCACATGGACATACACACCCTGCCGGCCACGCTGGCCAACGATTTCGGCAGCTTCCTGATCAGCGTATTGCTGGTCATTGCTTACCACGTTTTTCTTCGCCAAAAAATCAAGAAGAACCCCGCCTACACGGTGCAAGCCGTGAACAAGATTGCACGAACGGCGTGGGTCGACACCATCATGCAGGACGAAAAAAACGCCGTACTGGCGGTGCAGACACTGCGCAACTCGACCATGGCGGCCACTTTTCTCGCATCCACCTCGGTGCTGCTGATCATGGGTGTGTTGACGCTGACCGAACAGGAAGAAAAGCTCGAGGCCACTTGGCATGCGCTCAATGTCATTGGCGCAATCAACCCGACGCTGTGGATGATCAAGCTGGTATTGATGCTGCTCGACCTGTTTGTCGCTTTCTTCAGCTTCTCGATGGCCATCCGCGTTTACAACCACGTGGGCTTCATGATCAACGTTCCGCTGCGCCTGAGCCATAAAATGCTGACACCCGCGCATGTGGCAACCCACCTGAATCGCGCCGGCCATTTCTACAGTTTGGGAATGCGTGCTTATTATTTATTAGTGCCGCTGGTGTTCTGGCTGTTCGGCCCGCATTTCATGCTGATCGCAACCATCATCCTGCTGCTGGTGCTATATCGCCTGGACCGCGCACCCAAGATCATGACCATGGAATACAGCGATCTGTAACTGAATGCTGACTGGCGCCGGCAGGGACGGGGCGCCAGATTTCGCGCCGCTCATCCGGCCGACAACAAGCTCTCCGGCTCGATGCGGCTTCCCGTCACCGCCACGACCTTGTGGCGCGACTGCCCGCCTTGTTTGAGTTCAACCTGACGCAGCGGGACGCCGAACGATGCGGCGACAAATTTCAGCAGGGCCTCATTGGCGCGCCCTTCAACAGGCGGTGCGGCAAGCCGTATCTTGAGCGCTTCGCCGTGCAGCCCCGCCACCTCGGTGCGTTTCGCGCCGGGCTGGATGTGCAGGGTCAGCGTAAGCACTTCGCCGTTGCGGCGATACCACGCACTCACAGCAATCTCTGAACCGCCTGTTCCAACCCGCCTATGGGCACGATCAGGATGAGTTGGCAAATGAGCAGCAGCACCAGCACGGAAAGGTCGACATTGCCCACGGGCGGAATGCTGCGGCGCAGCGGCTGCAGGAATGGCCGATTGACCGCATACAGCATGGGGGCAAGCGGTGTGTGCGGGTTGACCCAGGACAGGATAGCCTCGGCGAGCAGAGTGGCGATCAGCAGGTAGATGCTGATCTTCAGCAGCTTGACTGCGGTCCAGGCCAGCAAGCCGGCAAGGGGGAAAGTTTCATAGCCATAGCCCTGCACCCACAGGAAGGCGCCGAGGTAGACAAACTCGACCGCGAACGCCAGCAGCAGCGTTGCGCTATCCAGCCCGCGAAACGCAGGAATAAAACGGCGGGCACGCAACACGATGAAATCGGTGAGCGCCATGAGGAATTCGCCGATCGGGTTGCGCATCGGCGCTCTCAGCCACACGGCATGGAAACGGAACAGCAGGATCGCGGCGAACGGTTGCACCAATGCGTCGATCAGGAACGAGAGTGCCTCACTCAACATTACGCATCCTTCCCCAGCTCATCGCCCATTTCCTTGGAGCGCTTCGCGGCCGCAAGGATGGCGGCAACGATATCCATCTTTACGTTATTCGCTTCCATGCTCAGCAGTGCGCGCTCGGTCGTGCCATTCTTGGAAGTCACCCGCGCCCGCAGGGTGGCGACATCATCTTTGCTGTTCTCGGCCAGTTTGCTGGCACCCAGGAAAGTATCCAGCACCATTTGACGCGCCTGCGCTTCGTCCAGCCCCAGTTCGTAGGCCGCCTGCTGCATGGCCTCGATGAAATAAAACACGTACGCCGGACCGCTGCCGGAGATCGCCGTCACTGCGTCCAGCATTTCTTCTTCTTCGATCCACAAAGTGCTGCCCACGGCGGCGAGGATGGATTCGGCGCGATGGCAAAGGTCGGGCTTGACCGCCGGCATTGCGTACAAGGCGGTGACGCCGCTGCGTATGAGCGCGGGCGTGTTGGGCATGCAACGCACGATGTTGTGCGTGCCCATCCAGCGCGCCATATCCTGCGTGCGGATACCGGCAGCGATGGAAATGACCAGTTGCCCCTCAAGGATGGGCGCAAGCTGCAGCGCAACTTCCTGCAATTGCTGCGGCTTGATTGCGAGGATCACAGTATCGCAATGCGCAACTGCCTGTGGCAGCTCCATGCTCGCCCTGACCCCGAACTCATTGTGCAGTTCCACGCAGTGCTCTTTGCTTACCTCTACCACGCGCATTCTGGAGGACGAATAGCCCCGCTTGATCAAACCGCCCAGCAAGGCCTTGGCCATGTTGCCGCCGCCGATGAATGTGATATTCATACTCTCTCCCCGTAATTTCTGCTGCCGAATATCGCCGTACCGATGCGCACCAGCGTCGCACCTTCCAGTATCGCCGCCGGATAGTCGTACGACATTCCCATCGACAATGTATCCAACGCCATGCCCTGCGAGTTTAGCTGCGCCAATAGGGCCTTCATCTGCGCGAACGGAACCCGTTGCGCCGTTTCGTCGGCTGCCGGAGATGGTATGGTCATCAAGCCGCGCAACTTGAGGCGCGGCAGTTGTATCACCGCTTGGGCCAGCTGCATCACTTCGCCCGGAGCAACGCCGCTTTTCGTCACCTCACCGCTCACGTTCACCTGCAGGCACACATTCAAGGGCGGCGCATGCAACGGACGTTGCGCCGAAAGCCGCTCGGCAATTTTCAGCCGGTCCACACTGTGCACCCAGGCGAAATTTTCGGCAATAGCGCGCGTTTTGTTGCTCTGGATAGGTCCGATGAAATGCCACTCCAACGGCAAATCGCGCAAGGCAGCGATTTTTTCCAGCGCCTCCTGCAAATAGTTCTCGCCGAAAGCCGTTTGCCCGGCCTGATATGCCTCCCGCACCGACGCCGCCGGAAAGGTCTTGCTCACGGCCAGCAGACGCACTTCTGCTGCATTCCGGTGTGCCGTCTCCGCGGCTCGGGATATGGCTTCCCGGGTCGCTTGCAAGTTGGAGAGGATTGCAGTCATAATCGGCCGGGAAATCGCTATTCAATGCAGTTTTCAACACTCAGGATTATATATGGATATCACCGAACTGCTCGCCTTCGGCGTGAAGAACAAAGCTTCCGACCTGCACCTTTCCGCCGGCCTGCCACCGATGATCCGCGTGCACGGGGATATGCGCCGCATCAACCTGCCCGCGATGGAGCACAAGGAAGTCCACGCCATGGTGTATGACATCATGAACGACGGACAGCGCAAACACTACGAAGAGAACAAGGAAGTCGACTTTTCGTTCGAAGTGCCGAACCTGGCGCGTTTCCGCGTCAACGCCTTCATTCAGAACCGCGGCGCCGGTGCGGTCATGCGTACCATTCCGTCCAAGATCCTGTCACTGGAAGACCTCAAGGCGCCGGCGATCTTCAAGGATATTTCCGAATTCCCGCGCGGCATGGTGCTGGTGACCGGCCCCACCGGTTCCGGCAAATCCACCACCCTGGCGGCGATGGTGAACCACATCAACGAGAACGAGATGGGCCACATCCTGACCGTGGAAGACCCGATCGAATTCGTGCATGAGTCGAAAAAATGTCTGGTCAACCAGCGCGAAGTCGGCCCGCACACGCTGTCGTTCAACAACGCGCTGCGTTCGGCATTGCGCGAAGACCCGGACGTGATCCTGGTCGGCGAAATGCGCGACCTGGAAACCATCCGCCTGGCGATGTCGGCGGCGGAAACCGGCCACCTGGTGTTCGGCACGCTGCACACCAGCTCCGCAGCCAAGACCATCGACCGTATCATCGACGTATTTCCCGCCGACGAAAAGGAAATGGTGCGTGCGATGCTGTCCGAATCGCTGCGTGCGGTGATCTCGCAGACCCTGCTCAAAACCAAGGACGGCACGGGCCGTGCCGCGGCGCACGAGATCATGATCTGTACTCCGGCGATCCGCAACCTGATCCGCGAAGCGAAAGTACCGCAAATGTATTCCGCCATTCAGACCGGCGGTGCCATCGGCATGCAGACGCTGGACCAGTGCCTGCAAGACCTGGTCAAACGCGGCGTGGTGTCTTCCGGCGAGGCGCGCGGCAAGGCGGCGAACAAGGATCTCTTCCCGGCTTCCGCTTAGCCCCAACACCAGTCAAACAGTATCGTTGCATTAGGAGTCCATCATGGAAAGAGACCAGGCCACCGAGTTGGTGCATAATCTGTTGCGCGGGATGATCTCGCAAAAAGCATCCGACCTGTTCATCACCGCCGGCTTCCCGCCGGCATTCAAGATCAACGGCAAGATGACGCCGGTCTCCAGCCAGGCGTTGACGCCGCAACATACGCAAGAACTGGCGCGCAGCATCATGAACGACCGCCAGGCCGGCGAATTCGAGGCCACGCACGAATGCAACTTCGCCATCAGCCCCCCCGGCATCGGCCGCTACCGCGTCAACGTGTTCATGCAGCAACAACGCGTCGGCATGGTGCTGCGCACCATCACCACCAAGATTCCGACTTTCGAAGAGCTGGGCCTGCCGGACGTGCTCAAGGACGTGGTGATGACCAAGCGCGGGCTGGTGATCCTCGTTGGCGGTACCGGCTCCGGCAAATCCACTTCGCTGGCCGCGATGCTTGGACACCGCAACCACAACAGCTACGGCCATATCATCACCATTGAAGACCCGGTGGAATATGTGCACGATCACGACAAGTGCATCATTACCCACCGCGAAGTGGGCGTCGACACGGAAAACTGGCATGCTGCGCTGAAGAACACCCTGCGTCAGGCGCCCGACGTCATCCTGATCGGCGAAATCCGCGACCGTGAAACCATGGAATACGCCGTTGCTTTCGCCGAGACCGGCCACCTGTGCATGGCGACGCTGCACGCCAACAGCGCCAACCAGGCGCTCGACCGCATCATCAACTTCTTCCCGGAAGATCGCCGCGAACAACTGCTGATGGATTTGTCGCTCAACATCAAATCCCTGATCTCGCAACGGCTGATCCCCAAGCGCGACGGCAAAGGACGCGCCGCCGCCATCGAAATTCTGCTCAACTCGCCGTTGATTTCCGACCTGATCTTCAAGGGACAGGTGCATGAAATCAAGGAAGTCATGGCCAAGTCGCGCGAACTCGGCATGCAGACTTTCGACCAGGCACTGTTCGACCTGCATGAGGCAGGCACCATCAGCTATGAAGAGGCACTCAAGAATGCCGACTCGGTCAATGACCTGCGCCTGAAGATCAAGCTGCAAGGCCAGGCGTCCAAAGATCGCGACGTCATGAGCGGCCTGGATAACCTGAGAATGACATGATTGCCCGGCAATGAATTTTCAAGCCACCTTCCGCATACACCTTGCGGATCCGCTCAGCCTGGTCGATACGCCGTTCATCGTCACCACCGCCTACACCACAGCAGCCGGGCTGGCGCGCGCAGAATGGTTTCTCGTCATTCCGGAAGGCAAGGGCATGGTCTTCGCGCAACTGAACAAGCTTGATCAGCAGACCTTCCCCAATGGCCCGGTCATGTTCGACGAGGAGTGTTTGTTAAACGAAGCGCTCGATCAGGCCACGCTGCGCCTGCGCCGCTACATCATCGACAACAAGGGGCACTTCGCGCCGTTGCTGCTGGCCAAGCAAGTGGAAGTGCAACCCGGCGATCACCGCCACCTGGTCAAGCTCTGGATGCGCGGCCTGTATTGCGGCTGCCTCAGCGAGATTCGCGCCAAAAGCGAGTGTCCGCCGCTGGTCGACACCCTAGTCTGGATTCACGGGCTGCCGATGCTGAAAACCAGCGATCTATGAGCAGGGATGTGAGAACTGACCAAGAGCCTTGCTGCCCACAATGAAATCTGTCCTTAACAACATCGGCGGTACTGTGGAGACAGCCGAGCTATTGCGGCTAAATCTGGCGGTTGAGCCGGATTTACAGAACTTTGTCAGCTTCCTCATGGAAAGTGTCAGGCGCCTTAAGGGGAATGCCTTTCGAGCCTCGCTTGCCAGTCTTGACCTGAGCCGGCAGCTACGCGCAGCCGGCGCCTGTTGCGGCCAGCCATTCACCGCCACTATCCAGTTGCACAATAAATGGTTGCATGTCCATTGGGGCGAGCACGAGCTTGCGATCACCGAGACGGGCGTGGTCGGGCCATCCGTGATTGACCAGTTGCGCGACTACCTGCGCAAGGCCACCGAATCCATCGACCCGGAGATCCTGGCGCAACGCAACGAGGCGATGGTGCGTCACCTGCGCGAAACGCGCGAGCGTACCGAGCGCGAGCTGGCCGAGTTGCAGGTGAAGCTGCTCAGCCGCCAGGCGGAGCTGCAGGCTTCGATACGCCAGGCTGAAACCGATCCGCTGACCGCGCTGCCGAACCGCCGGGCGTTCGATGAGAAACTGGACCAGGCGTTCCGGCATACCATGCGGCAAAGAAGCTCGCCGCTGTCGCTTATGATGCTGGACCTGGATCACTTCAAGGACATCAATGACCAGAATGGCCATCTCTTTGGCGACGCCTATCTGAACAGGATGGCCCATGTTCTGCGCAGCGTAATCCGGGAAGACGTGGACTGCGCCTTCCGTTTCGGCGGCGACGAATTTGCCATGATGATCTATTCCGATTATCGCACTGCGTGCACCAAGGCAAGGCAGGTGTTGCAGCAGATGGAAGGCAGGGTCAGCATCGGCATTGCCACCATCGACCATGACACCCCGGAAGGCATCACCCTGGAACACTTCATTCATACCGCGGATAGCGCGCTCTACGAGGCCAAGAGCCGCGGGCGCGGCATGGCGGTGGTGGGCCCATGTAGCAAGGGAGATACGCACGCGTGCGGATCGGCGTGCGCCATGAAGGAGCCCTGTGTCTGAGATATTCGACAGTGCCACTGACTGCAAGTTGCTGTTCAACAATGCGACGCAGAGCGAAAGCTCGCTGATCCTGCTGCGCTCCAAGCTGGTCGCCATCACCCAGCGCCTCGGCATCAGTGATCTGAAACAGGAAGCCATGCTGCTGGTCGCTTCCGAATTGGTCAGCAACAATGTCAAACATGCCGCCGGGCGCGGCATGGTGCAACTGTGGCAACAGCCCGGCGGCATCCTCGATCTGCTCTCGCTGGATTTCGGCCCCGGCATCGCCAATCTGGCCGCGGCAGAGACGGATGGCTATTCAACTGCGAGCACGCTGGGCAAAGGCCTCGGGGCAATCCGCCGCCTGAGCGATGAATCGCACATCTATACCCAGCAAGCCCATCCGGGCCAGCCGAAAAAGTGGACCGGCACGGTGATCTTGGCGCGCTTTCATCTGGAAAAGCACCAGCGGGAATCCAGATCCGGCTTCAAGTTTGGCCTGTATTCGCGCTCCTTGTCCGACGAGCGTTACAACGGCGACCGGGTCTACCTGCGCAGGGCCGGCAAAGTGCTGCGCTGGCTGCACCTGGACGGCCTCGGGCACGGCGCGAATGCCCAAGCGGCAACCGCCGACCTGGCGCCACACCTGCTCAGCCATGAGTCGCCGGAAGCGATCCTGGCCTCGGTCGATCGCCAACTCAGCCATACGCGCGGTGCAGTCGCCATCACCGGAGAAATCGATCTGGCCAAGTGCGACCTGCGCATATCCGGCGTGGGCGACATGAGCGCCCACATTTATGACCAGGACCGGATGCAGCATGTCGCTTTCGCGCCCGGTATACTGGGGCGGGAACATCGCTCGACGACAACGCTGCAAACCGGCTTCGGCAAGAAGTCCCTGATCGTGACCGCGAGCGATGGCATCCGGCGGAACTGGGACGAAACCAATTTCGCCGGCCTGTTCAAGCAGCACCCGCAGTTGATTGCCTATACCCTGGGGAATATCATGGGCCGGATTTCGGATGATCAGTCGCTTTGCGTATGTACGATAAGCTAAAAAGATAAGGGGAGAAAAATGGCGCAGAAAAAAGAGGCCAGCGAAAAACTGACCGCGTTGTTCGGTTTGAAGATCGGCAATATCTCCGGGCAGCTTGAAGAAACCGGGCGCGAATTCTTTTGCGCCGACAACCGGCTGATGGACGAAGACGAAGTCGCCGACCTGAGCAGCGAATTCGTCCAGCTGATCTCCGGTCTGCTGGGCAGCAAGGATCCGCACAAGCGCACGACACCGCAATTCCACGCGCTGGAAATTTTCTTCTCCGGGCTGGCGCAGCGCATGCTGATGCGCGGCGGCAATGTGGAAGATGTGGTGCGCTATTCGCAGCGATTGCAGTACAGTCTGATCTCCGCCCTGGAACGCGACAGCGGGATAGCCTTCACTCAATCGCGTTCGGTGCTGTTGTACTTTGCCCAGCTCTTCGATGAACTGATCATGGCGATCTTCCGCACCTATCTGAGCGAGCGTGAAAATACGCTGCGCGCGCAGGAAGAAGAATTGCGCGCAACCTCCACGCCGATCACCCAGATCTGGGACGGCGTGCTGACGCTGCCCATCATCGGCACGCTGGATTCCAGCCGCACCATGCTGGTCATGGAGGCGCTGCTGAGCCGCATCGCCAAGGACCATGCGCGCGCAGTCGTGATGGATCTGACCGGCGTAAAAAACATCGACTCGCAGGTCTCGCATCACCTGATCCAGATGGTGCGCGCCGTGCAGTTGATGGGGTCCGACGCGATCATCACCGGCATCCATCCGGAAATCGCCCGCGCCCTGGTCAGCCTGAACATCGACCTGAGCGGCGTGACCACGCGCGCAAGCCTGTCCGACGGTCTGAAGGAAGCGTTCCTGCGCTTGGGTATCCAGGTCAGCCACAAAGCAAGCTGATGGCTATTCCGGGCGTGCACCTGACGCGTATCGGCAAAGGCAATTTCCTGCTCGAGCCGCTACGCAGCATGAATATCCGCGATCAGGGCACGCTCATGCAGGACATCGTTGCGCAAGTACAGAACGCCAAAGGCGTACTGCTCTACTACGATCTGCATGACCTGCCGGTCATCGACCCGGTTTATTACGACTGGCTGGACAAACTGGCGCGCACTTGCCAGGCCGTGAACATCAGAATGATCTGCATCAACATGCAGCCGACCGCGGCCTTTACCTTGTCGAAACATCTCGCCGGCAAACCGGCCTTCGAAATCGCCCTCGGCGTCATGGACTGATTCGTCCCGGGCCGCCCTTGTGCCACAGCCCGCCGTTATTGATACAACGCCGGAAACTGTTTGCGCAGCTGCTCCAGCTTGGGCATGTCGTTGAACACGATATACGGCTGGTAGGGATGCAGCTCCAGATAGTTCTGGTGATAATCCTCGGCCGGATAGAACTGTTGCAGCGGCACTACCTGCGTGACGATAGGTGCTGAAAAAACATGCGCGGTATCGAGCTGCCGGATGTAGTCTTGCGCGATCTTTTGCTGCTCTGCATCGGCATAAAAAATCGCCGAACGGTATTGGCTGCCGCTATCCGGGCCTTGCCGGTTCAGCTGCGTCGGGTCGTGCGCAACGCTGAAGAATATCTGCAGCAGCTGCTGATAAGACACCCGCGCCGGATCGAAACGGACGCGCACCGATTCGGCATGGCCGGTGTTGCCGCGGCTCACCATCTCGTAATGCGCAGTGGCCGCGTTGCCGCCCGCATAACCGGACTCGACGTTGATCACGCCTTTGACATGCTTGAACACCGCATCCACACCCCAGAAACAGCCGCCGGCAAACACCGCCGTCTGCTCGGCTGCCGGTGCCACGTTGGGAAATGCACCCAGACTGAGCACAAGTATCGCGCTGCCGCAAAAGTAGCTGCGCATGGCATTGAAAGTAAACATGATGACACTCCTCGATTAACCGAAGGTAAAGGCAAACGCCTCTGCCCCGTTATCCAGAAACTCGATGCGGAAGGTCCGGTCCTTGATCCCTCCGCTTTGCCGGATCAATTGATATAGCCGCTGCTCGCGAATCACGCCATAGCCCCCTGCATCGGTATCCACGCCGTGATCCTTGCCGGGCTCGGTGCCGTCCAGCGTCACCCTGAAGCGCACCGGCTCGCCGCCATGGGGGCCCAATACCAAATGCAGATCGCGCCCCTGGAAGTGATAGCTGATCGCCCCGCCGGCGGCCTGCAGCACCGCGGACTCCCTGCCGATCTGCCAATCCCCGCTCAGCGCCCATTGATCCGGCTTGAGCACACGCGGCGCACTGTAGCGGGCGGCAACATCGCGGCGGACCGGCTCGCGCGAAGCGAAATTTTCCTGGCGTGCATAGCCGACGTAGGTTTCCGGCGATCGTTCGGTATCTGCTGCCGCTGCAGTCGCGCCCGCACCTGTTACTTTTACGAGCTCGTCGTTCAACGCCAGGCCAGCATGCGCTTCCTTGAGCAAGGTCTGGATCATCTGCTCGGTCTCCCGGTACGCGCCTTCACCAAAGTGCTGATCGCGGATACGCCCTTCGGCATCGACCAAATAATGTGCCGGCCAGTATTGATTCTGGAAAGCGTTCCAGATCGCGTACCGATTGTCGATGGCCACGGGATACTTGACGCCCAGTTCGCGCACCGCCTGCTCCACGTTGTGTATGTCCTTCTCAAACGCAAACTCCGGCGCGTGCACGCCGATGATGACCAAGCCTTGCGCGCGGTATCTCTCATCCCACGCTTTCAGGTAGGGCAAGGTGCGCAGGCAGTTGATGCAGGAGTAAGTCCAGAAATCCACCAGCACCACTTTGCCGCGCAGCATGGCGTTGTCCAGCGGCGGCGAATTGAGCCATTGCGTTGCGCCGGTCAGCGGCGGTGCCATTGGGGCGCTGGCCGCGGCCGCGTTGCCGGGTCGCTGCGCCAGGCGTTCGATCAGTTGCTGTTCGGTGGCGGAGGTGCCCGGTGCGGAAAACCGCGCGAGAAAGCGCGTATCCCAGCCCAGCGCGATAACCACCACACCCGCCACCACCGCAACACCCAGCGCGCGCCGCACCCATTCCTCGATGCCGAAGCTGCGTTTCATCCAGGCGATCACTCGCCCGCTGGCCAGCAACGCCACACCGAGCGAAGTCGCGGCCCCGGCAGCGAAAACCAGCAACAGCGACGCGCTATACAGGTTGGCACCATGCAATGCGGCGCCTGCCAGCACCAGCCCCAATATCGGACCGGCACATGGCGCCCACAGAAAGCCGACCGCCACGCCCAGCAGCAGCGAACCCTTCACGCTCGCTTGCTGGCCGGCGCGCTCCTGCAAGCGCGCGCCCAACACCACGAAGGGGCGCATCAGGCGTTCCGACCAAGCCGGAAAAATCAGCGCCAGCCCCAGCACCAGCAGCAACAGCATCGCCGCATAACGGCCGTACTGATTCACCTCGACCAGCCACGCCCCGCCCACCGCCGCCAGACTGGCCAGCACGGCAAAGGTCGCCGCCATGCCGAACAGAACCGGCAGACCAGTGCGGCGAAACGACTGCTCCGAGTGCGCGAACACGAATGGCAGCACCGGCAACACGCACGGACTGAAAATGGTCAGCACGCCGCCAACATAGGCCAGCAAAAATATCAGCATGTCCATCGCCCCTTGTCCCTTGTCCCTTGTCCCTCGCCCCTCGCTATTGGAGTTATCTGGTTCTCGGCACGAAGCGCAGCGCCACCGTGTTCATGCAGTAGCGCAGCCCCGTCGGCCGCGGCCCGTCGTCGAACACATGGCCGAGATGCGCATCGCACAGGGCACAGCGCACTTCGGTGCGCGTCATGCCGAACATGCGGTCGGTGATGTTGCGCACATTCTCCGGCGCGATGGGCTGCCAGAAGCTCGGCCACCCGGTGCCGGATTCGAACTTGGTGCTGGAATCGAACAGCGCGTTTTCGCAGCACACGCAGCGATACAAACCCGGATCATGCCTGTCGTAACCGGGCTGTGAGAACGCCCGCTCCGTACCCTGCTGGCGCGTCACTTCATAAGCCAACGGCGACAGGCGTTTCTTCCACTCGGCATCGTTATGCACCTTGGGCAAGGTGACGCGCCCCAGCGGTTTGCCGTCATCGGAAAACTGCATGATGGTCACCTGGTCATTGGCGGCGGCGTTCGCGACCAGTGACCGCGCCGTGTACGCTAACGCGAGACCGGATAGGGCAAATATGAATTCTCTGCGTAACATGATGTCACCTCCTGAAAAATCTGATGCACCTGATACTTAGGTTTCCCGGCCTATCCTTTAGTTCGCGCGTGGCGAGAAAAAGTTGCGCCTACTTGCTGCCGACTTGATCGGGCAAATATCGGGCCGTACCTTTCTGGAGCCCGATCCACCGCCGCCCCCTCTCTCGCCTCATCTCTCGCCAAGCCGAAACGAAAAAAGTGATGCATAATGATTTCGGTCTGCACTGGGGAGTGACATGAAATTCCTGCAACACGGGTTGTTCGCAATTGCATTTACGCTTTTTTCTGCATCCCTTGCCGGGGCTCAGGGCCTGGAAAAGATCGTGATCAGCGCGCCCGGGCCGCGCAACCTCTCTTATCTGCCCGTGGATTTAATTCCGGCGATCGGCGCCGACGTTGAAGAAGGCGTCGCCCTGCAGCTCTTGCACACCGGCGGCGGCGCGGTCGCGCTCAACAACCTGGTTACCCACAACGCGGATTTCGCCGTCGCCGGTTTCCCAGCCGCGATGTCGCTCAGCACGAACGGCGGCGATGTCGTCGGCATCGCGCCGGTGGACGATGCGCCACTGTTCGTGCTGATGGTGCGCTCCGGCCTGAAGGGCAAGGTCAGGCGCATCGCCGACCTGCGCGGCAAGATCATTGGCGTCAATACCAGCACCAGGAACAGCAAGACCACTTCGCAACAGCTGGCCGAACTGCTGCTCAGATCCGATGGCGTCGATCTCGATACTGTGCGCATCGTGCCGGCCGGGCAGAGCTGGGTCGAACAGTCCTCGCTGATGATCTCGGGCGCGGCCGATGCGGTGATGGGTGATGAGCCGTTCGCTTCGCGGCTGGCTGCCGACGGCCAAGTCTTCTTTCTCGCCAACCTGGCCGAGCGCAAAACGTCGGCCAGGGTTCCCGGCGCCAATTTTCTGCATGCAACATTGGAAACGCGCGGCGACATGATCCGCGACCAACCGGTAAAAGTCGCGAAGATGGTGCGCATGCTGGTGAAATCGCTGCGGTGGATCGCAACGCACAAGCCGGAAGAAGTGGTGGACAGGCTAAAAGTCACCGATCGGGAGGAACGCGCTTCGCTGTTGCTGGCGTTGCGCAAATACCCGCATGCCTACAGCCGCGACGGCAGATTTTCCAGCAGCCAGTTGAAGGAGACGGAACTGTTCTTCCGCAAAACCAATGAGGGCAATGCCGCAGCGCAGAGCCTGCAAATCGAAAGCATCATTAACGACACATGGGCCGGACGCAGCCACTGACCCCGCAACGGCGGCAGTCAATCGCCCGCCAAGCAGCCTTGCGGCTGTTCTTCAGCCTCGGCCTGTTCGTCATCCTGCTTGGTTATGGCAGCTACCGGCTGTACTCCATCACCTTGCACAAATCGGCGCACGAGCGCGCCGAGTATCTAGTGACCTATTACCGCACTCGCCTTATCCAGCTCGATCGCGAATGGTGGTCGCAGGCGCGCGACTTAAAGCTACGCATCGAGGACACGCGTCTGCTGGAGGGCAGGAACAGCAGCACCAATCTGCAGGCGTACCTGACCATCCACGATGCCAGCAAGCACTTTCAGTACCTGCTGATCCAGGACCGGCGCGGCAACGAGCTGTTTGATTTCGGTGCCAATCTCGATCTTGAGGCAATACCTGCTGCAGCGGATCAGGATAACGGCTGGTATCACGCCGCGGACAACGGCACGCTTTACCGCATGTTCATCGTGCCGATCTGGCTGGGCAAAGGCGAGATGGGCCGCATGGCGGTGTTCTACGAGATCAACAATACGCTGCTGTTCAACATGACCACGCCGGGCATCACGCTGACCGCCAAGCACGACGGCATTGCCTTCGCCAGCTCGTCAGGCCAGAAGCGCCTGGACCGGGCGCGACAACCAAAACCGGATATGGAGTACACCGACGAGCGTGATATACCGTGGGAAATCACCGGTCACGACGATACGTTCCTCACCATCAATGCGCCGGTCAAGCCGCTGTTCACCAAGACCGAATTGACCTCCAGCGCCGCCGCCATTCCCGTCGTCTACGCGCTGATCCTGCTGTCTACCCTCGGCTTCTGGCTGCTGCGCAACGGCCGCCGCATCAGGGCGCTTGGCGAAGCGGTCAGAGAATTTGCCGTGCGGCACCAGCCGACCACGGTACTGCAGACAAAACTGGACAGGGCGAACGACAGGCAGAGCGACGAGATTAGCGAGGTGTCCGTGGCGCTCAAGGACATGATCAATCAAACCTTTGTCCGCGATCGCGAGCGCCAGCAGGAGGAAGCGCAGCGCCGCCTCTGGTCCATGGTCTTCGCCAGCACCAACGAGGCGATCGTCATCACCGACCACAACAACCTCATCATCGCGATAAATGCCGCCTTCACCCGGTTGACCGGCTACACGCAGCTGGAAGTCGTTGGCCAGAACCCGCGCATCCTTTCCTCCGGCCAACAGTCGCGCGGGTTCTTTGCGGACATGTGGCAGCAGCTCCAGGAGAAAGGCAACTGGGCGGGCGAGGTGCAGGACAAGCGCAAGGATGGCTCGCTTTATCCCAAGTGGCTCAACATCTCCGTGGTGCGTGACGCGGAAGGCAATGTCACCAACTACGTCGGGATCTTCCAGGACATCACCGAGCGCAAGGCGAATGAGGAGCGGCTTGCCTACCTCGCCAACAACGACACGCTCACCGGGCTGCCCAACCGCCACTTGCTCCTCGACCGCCTGCAGAACGCCATCAGCCTTGCGCGGCGCACCAACGAGACGCTCTGCCTGATGTTCCTCGACCTCGATAATTTCAAGTGGGTCAACGACTCGCTCGGCCATGCCAGCGGCGACCAGTTGCTGATCGCCGTCGCAACCCGCCTGAAGGAAACGTTGCGCGCCTCCGATACTGTCGCCCGCCTCGGCGGCGACGAATTCGTGGTGTTGCTGACACATATCGACAGCGACCTTGAGATCGCGCAGATCGCCAGCAAGATCATCGCCGCCGTCGCGCGTCCGCTTGATCTCTTTGGCCACGATTTCCACGTCACGGCGTCCATGGGCATCGGCCTGTATCCGAACGACGGCGACGATGCGGCTACGCTGCTTAAGCACGCCGATACCGCGATGTATGCGGCCAAGTCGGCCGGCAAAAACCAGTACCGCTATTTCGATGCCGCCATGAACCGCGATGTGCTGGAACGCATCGTACTGGAGCAGGATCTGCGGCGGGCGTTGAAGCAAGGCGAATTCGAACTGCATTACCAGCCCAAGTTCAGCGTGGCCGGCAATTCGGTAAGCGCTACCGAGGCGCTGATCCGCTGGCGCCATCCGCGCCTCGGCCTGCTATTTCCGGACCGGTTCATCGCGCTGGCCGAA
>Ga0316624_10000026_pt1 | contig 40454 bp, 35 predicted proteins | sample OWC_Aug_N3_C1_D5_FD_207657 | JGI IMG/M metagenome (GOLD analysis project Ga0316624, IMG submission 207657) | Wetland soil microbial communities from Old Woman Creek delta, Ohio, United States - OWC_Aug_N3_C1_D5_A | ecosystem: Environmental > Terrestrial > Soil > Wetlands | place: USA: Ohio... | reverse complement strand
CGCGATCTCGCCGAACAATTCGCCTTTGCCGATCAGCGTGCGTTGGGTGTGGCTGACAGTGACCTCGACGCAGCCTTCTTCGACGATGTAAGCGCTGTTGCCGGGATCGCCTTCCTTGAAGATGATCTCTCCGGCAGGATAGGTCTCGCGATGTAAATTCTTTAACACGATGTCTCCTTGCAGGCCTAATTTATTCCTTCGGGATGCCAGCCGCTGGCCACCTTGTTCGCCCACGCCTGCTCAAATGAGTTGGTCTGCAACTGCAATGCATTCTTGCATTCGAGTGCATGCAGCGAGGTTGCCGGGTGCGCGCAGTCGCCCGGCAGGTGCACTCGCGCCAGCCATTGCTGCCAAGCCTGCTCTTTTGCGGCTTGCCACGCAGCGGCACGTGTTTCTGCGAAATGATTTTCGATGGGGGCGGCGATACGCGCGTACTGCGCTTCTATCAGGTCGGGGCGGGTTGCCCAGGTGATCAAACCGAACATCACTGAGACCATGAGCATTACCAAGAACACGTATCGCATCGATATTTTCTCTGGGTACGGAGCACACGGCCATGCCGGCCGTGCCGAGGTAAGGACACTAAAGCAGCCGACCCGCACGGTCAATATGCCAAACGGCCTATGCCATTGGGTGGTCAGTCTTTTGAAGCGATTACCAGCGCAATGCCGAGCAGGCTCTGTATCAGGTAGAAAACGCCGGAGACGGCGTGCCAGGTTTTGAACTGTGCGGCGAGTGCGCTCTGCATCACGTCCAGCGGTAATGCCTGCACCTTGAGGTCGGCGAGGATGGGCTGCAGGACGAATTGCCCGATGAGGACGAGCAGCAACATCGCCACGGTGATGCGGAATGAGGCGCGTTGCAGCGCGGCACGCCCGTGTTGTTGCAGTTGATAGATCAGCAGATAAAGCGCGCAGCCGATGCCGATGTAGGCCAGCAGGGTGAATAGTTCACCCGCCACGCGGCCCGCGAGTTGGCGGTCCGGCAGCAGCTTGAACAGCGCCGGCACGACCACGTAGCCGAGCATCCACATGCCGCCGACCCAGAGCGTGGTGCTCAGGGCGGCGAGGTATCGGGGCAGATCGCGCACGACTATTTGCTGTTGGTATCAAGCGCCCTGTTCAGGTCTGCGGCAGGCATGTAGCCGGGGTTGATGACGCCGTTGGCGAAGATCAGCGCAGGCGTGCCATTCACGCGGAGCTTCTTGCCCAATGCCAGCACCTGGGCGCTGGGCGTATCGCACTTGGCCGGCGCGGGTTGCACGCCGTTCAGCATCAGGTCATCCCAGGTCTTGACCTTGTCGCTGCTGCACCAGATGGCCTGCACTTTTTCGTCCGAGCCCTGGAAGATGGGGTAGAGGAACAGGTACAGCGTCACGTCGGTCACATTCTGCATTTCGTGTTCCAGCTTCTTGCAGTAGCCGCAGTTCGGGTCGGTGAAGTAGGCCATTTTGCGGCTGCCGTTGCCCTTCACTTTCTTGACCGCCAGCTCGAGCGGCAACTTGTTGAAGTCGACGGCGAACAATTTGCGCGAGCGCGCCTCGGTGATGTTGCTGCGTCCCTTCAGATCGAACATCTGTCCGTCGATCAGGTATTGCGCGTTCTTGTCGGTGTAGAAAATGTGATCACCGGTCACTACTTCATACAAGCCGGCGATGGGCGATTTGTTCACCTGGTCGACCGGCCCGATGAGCTGTTCGTAATTGTTATGCAGCGTTTCCTTGATGGCGGCGGCGGTCTTGTCGGTTTCGGCGGCATGCGCGAACGATACGGAGAGCAGCAACAACAGCAATATCCTGAACATGGAGTGAGTCCTTTTAGAAAAAATCAATTGAGAGCGTGGCGTGCCAGCATCTTCTTCAGCGGCACGATCTTGTTGGTTGCGTCGAGGCCAATGTTGCGCAGTGTGCGCAGCAGCGGGTTGTCGTTGACGAACAGATTCTTGAGCGTATCGGTGGTGAGCTGCATCGACATGATGTCGCTTTGCCGCGCCTTCTCGTACCGTTGCAGCAGGCCGATGTCGCCGCAATCCAGCGAGCCGCGCTGCAGCAGCACCTGCGCCAGTTCGCGCACGTCGCGCAGCCCGAGGTTCACGCCCTGCCCGGAAAGCGGGTGGATGTTGTGGGCGGCATCGCCGATCAGCGCCAGGCGCGGCCGCGTGAGGTGCGCCAGGTTGAGCACGCGCAGCGCGAACGCGGCCGGTGGGGTGATCACCTGCAACTCGCCCAGCGTGTGCTTAGAAGCCTCCGATACTCTGGCGCAGAGCTCTTCGTGAGTGAGCGCCAGCAATTCAGCGGATTTTTCCGGGCTGACCGACCACACAATGGAAATGCGCTTGCCCGGCAGCGGCAACAACGCAAGGATGCCGTCCGGCTGGAACCACTGGTAAGCGATGCCGCGGTGCGCCTTGGAAATGCTGAAGTTGGCGACCACTCCGTGCTGGTGGTAGGGCGTGGGAGTTTCCGGCATGACGGTCTGGTGGCGCACCCAGGAATCGCGCCCATCGGCGCCGACAATCAGCTTGGCCTTGATTTCGCGGCCGTCTTTCAGCTTCAAGTGCGCGGCGTCTTCCTGCACCGACAGTTCCGCGCATTGCGCCGGATGCAGCAGCGTGAGGTTATCCTGTTCCTGCAGGCCTTGCCACAGCGCATGCTGCAACAAGCGGCTTTCCATGATGAAGGCCAGCTCCGGAGCGCCGAGCTGGTAGGCGCTGAAATTCAGCTTGGCGCCGGTGTCGCCGAACACGCGCATCTCTTCCACCTGCTGCACGCGCGAGGCATCCAACCGCTGCCATGCGCCGCACTCGGTCAGAAAGTTCACATTGCCGGGCGTGAATGCATATATACGACTATCCCACTCGGAATCAAGGCTGGGCAAGGGCTGGCCTTCCACCAATGCCAGCCGCAGCCCGCTGGACTTGAGTGCGGCGGCCAAACTGGCCCCCACAATGCCGCCGCCGACGATGACGATGTCAAATTCCATGAAAAAGCCTCGTAGAAAAAGGTCGCGGCATCATAGCATGGGCGGATTGATTAATTTATAATCGCCGCCCCCTTAAAAAACCACCTCACACGTCATACGGGTTCATGCAGATCGGCCAATACAAACTGAAGAACAACCTGATCGTTGCGCCGATGGCGGGTGTCACCGATCGGCCGTTCCGCATGCTGTGCAAGCGCATGGGCGCAGGCATGGCGGTGTCCGAGATGGTGGCTTCCAATTCCCTGCTGTACGGTTCCGAGAAGACCAGGCGCCGCGCCAACCATGAAGGCGAGGTCGATCCGATCTCGGTGCAGATCGTCGGCGCCGACCCGAAGATGCTGGCGCAGGCCGCCCAATACAATGTGGACAACGGCGCGCAGATCATCGACATCAACATGGGTTGCCCGGCCAAGAAGATCTGCAACGTGATGGCGGGTTCCGCCTTGATGCAGAACGAAAAACTGGTGGCCGAAATCCTCGAAGCCGTGGTTGGCGCGGTGGATGTGCCGGTCACGCTGAAAATACGCACCGGCTGGGACAAGGCCAACCGCAACGCCGCGAATATTGCACGCATTGCCGAAGCCAGCGGCATCCAGGCGCTGGCCATCCACGGCCGCACCCGCGCCTGCGCCTACACCGGCGATGCCGAATACGACACCATCCGTGCCGTAAAGGCGGCCGTACGCATCCCCATCATCGCCAACGGCGACATTACCACCCCGGAAAAAGCGCGCTTCGTGCTGCAGCACACCGGTGCCGACGCGGTGATGATCGGCCGCGCCGCGCAGGGCCGTCCTTGGCTGTTTCGCGAGATTGAACATTTTCTGGAAACCGGTACGCATCTGTTATCGCCGCAGGTGGCCGAGATTCAGCAGGTACTCGTTGCGCACCTGCACGACCTTTACGATTTTTATGGCGAACATACCGGGCTGCGCGTGGCGCGCAAGCATATCTCCTGGTACACCAAGGGCTTGCCGGGCTCGGCCACCTTTCGCCATCGCATGAACCAGCTGGAAAGCGTTTCGGAACAGATGCAGGCTGTGGAGGATTTTTTTGACGAACAAAAAGCAAGCAGCGAAAGACTGCGTTACGACAGGGAGCTAGCAGCATGAGCAGCAAGCAGGGGCCCCGCAAAGCGGGGATGTGCGCGTCCGCGAGTGCTGCCGGCCACCGACATGATGCAGGCAGGGCTAACAAGACTAATTAAGAGGTGGGAGCATGATTGAAGAATGTGGGATTAACGAAAACGACATTGCCAAGCATGTACGCAAGGCAGTAAACGATTATTTCAAGGACCTGGCCGGTGAAGAACCGTCCGTCGCGATTTACGATATGGTGCTCTGCTGCGTGGAGAAACCGCTGATCGAAACCGTGTTGCACCATGCCGGTGGCAATCAGACGCGCACTGCCGAGCTGCTCGGTATCAACAGGAACACGTTGCGCAAGAAGATGCAGGACCATCGAATCAAATAAACCAATAATTCAGGGAAGAACAGAAATGGCCATCACACAAGCACTGATCAGCGTGTCGGACAAGTCCGGCGTTCTCGAATTTGCCAAGGGGCTGCACGCGCTTGGCGTGAAGATCCTTTCCACCGGCGGCACTGCCAAGCTGTTCGCCGACAACGGCGTCCCCGTTACCGAAGTTGCCGACTACACCGGCTTCCCCGAGATGCTGGACGGCCGCGTGAAGACGCTGCAGCCGAAAGTGCACGCCGGCATCCTGGCGCGCCGCGACCTGCCCGAGCATGTCGCCACGCTGAAGAAGCACGACATCCCCACCATCGACCTGGTGGTGGTGAACCTGTACCCGTTCGCGGCCACCATCGCCAAGCCCGGCTGCACGCTGGAAGATGCCATCGAGAACATCGACATCGGCGGGCCGACCATGGTGCGCTCCGCCGCGAAGAACCACGCGCATGTCGCCATCGTCACCGACCCGGCCGACTACGCCGACGTGCTGGCCGAGATGCAGACCAACCAGGGCGAAGTTTCCGCCGCCACCAAGTTCGACCTGGCGAAAAAAGCCTTCTCACACACCGCCGCCTACGACAGCATGATCAGCAACTACCTCACCGCGATCAACAGCGACGGCACCAAGAGCGAGTTCCCGGCGCAGATCAACTTCAACTTCGCCAAGGTGCAGGAAATGCGCTACGGCGAGAACCCGCACCAGAAGGCCGCGTTCTACCGTGACCTGATCACCGTGCCGGGCAGCATCGCCGGCTACATCCAAGTGCAGGGCAAGGAACTCAGCTACAACAACATCGGCGATTCCGATGCAGCCTGGGAAGCGGTCAAGACCTATGAGCAGCCCGCCTGCGTCATCGTCAAGCACGCCAACCCCTGCGGCGTCGCGATTGCCGACACCCCGCTAAACGCCTACAAGCTGGCCTACGCCACCGACCCCACTTCCGCGTTCGGTGGCATCATCGCCTTCAACCGCGAGCTGGACGAAGCTACCGCCGCGCAGATCGTGGCCAACCAGTTCGTCGAAGTGATCATCGCGCCGAGCGCGACTGAGGCTGCATTGAAGGTCACCGCCGCCAAGCAAAATGTGCGCGTGCTCACCGTGCCGCTGTCCAACGCCTACAACCAGTATGACTTCAAACGCGTCGGCGGCGGCCTGCTGGTGCAGACGCCGGACTCACTGAACGTGCAGGCCGCGCAACTCAAGGTTGTTACCAAGCTGCAGCCGACCAAGGAGCAACTTACCGACCTGCTGTTCGCGTGGCGCGTGGCGAAGTTCGTTAAGTCCAACGCCATCGTGTTCTGCAAGGGCGGCCAGACACTCGGCGTGGGTGCGGGCCAGATGAGCCGCGTCGATTCCACCCGCATCGCCAGCATCAAGGCGCAGAACGCAGGCTTGAGCCTCGCCGGTTCCGTCGTCGCCTCCGATGCCTTCTTCCCGTTCCGCGACGGCGTGGACGTGCTGGCGCAGGCCGGCGCCAAGGCCGTGATCCAGCCGGGCGGTTCGATGCGCGACGAGGAAGTGATCGCCGCGGCGGACGAGCATGGGCTGGCGATGGTGTTTACGGGTTTCCGCCACTTCCGTCACTAACGTATAACGTTCCCTCCCCCTTGCAGGGGTGGGGGGGGGGGGGCCCCCGAAGCTTTGGCTTCCTCTACCCCCATCCTAACCTTCCCCCTGCAAGGGGGAAGGGACTTGGTTATCGCCACTTTGAGGTTGAAATGAAAATATTAGTCATCGGTAACGGCGGTCGCGAACACGCACTTGCTTGGCGCCTGGCGCAGGGTGCCAAGGTGCAGAAGGTTTACGTTGCGCCGGGCAATGCGGGCACCGCGCTGGAAGACGGCGTGGAGAACGTCGCCATCACCGCCATCCCCGAGCTCATCGAGTTTGTGAAACGCGAAGGCATCTATATGACCGTGGTCGGCCCGGAAGCGCCGCTGGCGGCGGGTGTAGTGGATGCGTTCCGCGCGGCGGGCCTGAAGATCTTCGGCCCGACCAAGGCCGCAGCACAGCTCGAATCCTCCAAGGATTTCGCCAAGCGCTTCATGACGCGCCACAACATTCCCACCGCGTTCTTCGAAACCTTCAGCGACATCGCTGCCGCCAAGGCCTATGTCGAGAAACACGGCGCGCCCATCGTCATCAAGGCCGACGGTCTTGCTGCCGGCAAGGGCGTGGTGGTGGCGATGTCGAAGCAGGAAGCGTTTGATGCGATCGACATGATGCTGTCCGACAACAAGCTCGGCGATGCCGGCGCGCGCGTGGTGATCGAGGAATTCCTCGCCGGCGAGGAAGCCAGCTTCATCGTCATGGTCGACGGCAAGAACGTGCTGGCGATGGCCACCAGCCAGGACCACAAGCGTTTGCAGGATAACGATCAGGGGCCGAATACCGGCGGCATGGGCGCGTATTCGCCCGCGCCGGTGGTCACGCCCGAGGTGCATGCGCGCGCGCTGCGCGAAGTCATCATGCCGGTGGTGCGCGGCATGGAATCCGAGGGCATCACCTACACCGGCTTCCTCTATGCCGGTCTGATGATCTCGCCGGACGGCGGCATCAAGGTGCTGGAATTCAATTGCCGCATGGGCGATCCCGAAACACAGCCCATCATGCTGCGCCTGAAGAGCGACTTCGCCGCCATCGTCGAGCGTGCCATCGACGGTACGCTGGATAAGGTCGAGGCCGAGTGGGACCGCCGCACTGCGCTGGGCGTGGTCATGGCGGCCGCCAATTATCCCGACACGCCGCGCAAGGGCGACGTGATCACCGGCTTGCCGAAGAAGCTGGAAGACGCACACGTGTTCCATGCCGGCACCACCATGCAGGACGGCAAGGTGGTCACCAGCGGCGGCCGCGTGCTGTGCGTCGTGGCATTGGGGGACATGGTGCGGCAGGCGCAGAAGAACGCGTACGACATCGCCGACACCATCCATTTCGATGGGCAACAGATGCGGCGAGATATCGGCTATCGCGCCATCTCGCGGAAGTAATTGTCGCAGCGATTCCAATCATCTCGTAGCCTCGCCGCGTACCTCAAGCGCGGCGGCGTCATCGCCTATCCCACCGAATCCTGTTACGGCTTCGGCTGTGATCCCGATAACCGCCGTGCTGTGCAGCGCATCCTCAAACTCAAGCAGCGCCCGCAACGCAAGGGGCTGATCCTGATCGCTGCGCACTACCACCAGGTGGCGCGCTACCTGCAGCCGCTGACGTTGGCGGAACAAACGAAGCTGCAGCAGGATGGCGCGCAGGCCATCACCTATCTGGTGCCGGTTAAGCTTTCCTGCCCGCGCTGGCTGCGCGGCGAGCACGACACGCTGGCGGTGCGCATGACAGCGCATCCCTTCGCCAAGGGGCTGTGCCGCAGCGTGAACAGCGCGCTGGTCTCCACCAGTGCCAACCTGAGCGGGCGGCGCGCGGTGAAGACCTATGCCGAGTGCCAGCGCTTGTTCGGAAAGTCAGCGTGGGTATTGCGCGGGCGCGTGGGCAAACGCAAGCGGCCTTCGACGATACGTGCGTGGGGCGGTGATAGAATCATTCGCAAGTAGTTAACGTGTCGTCTCTGCCCGAGGCGACTCGAGCAGCCAGTGCCCTCTCCCCGCGGGGAGAGGGTTAGGGAGAGGGAAGCGCGTGAACGGCCCTCTCCCCCAGCCCCTCTCCCATGCATGGGAGAGGGGAGAAAATCACCGGAGAAGAAATGGATAGCGCCGCTGTCAAAAAATACCTGCTTGACCTGCAACAACGCATCGTCCAACGCCTGGAGCAGGTGGATGGCAAGCAGTTCCTGCGCGACCAGTGGACGCGCGAGGGTGGCAAGGGTGGCGGGATCAGCTGCATCATCGAGGAAGGCAACGTGATCGAGCGCGGCGGCGTGGCGTTCTCGCATGTGCAGGGCGACAAGATGCCCGCTTCCGCCACGCAGCACCGGCCCGAGCTGGCCGGCTGCCGCTGGGAAGCGATGGGCGTGTCGCTGGTGATGCATCCGCGCAACCCTTACGCGCCGACCTCGCACTGCAACGTGCGCATGTTCATGGCGCACAAGCCGGACGGCGGCAAAGTGTTCTGGTTCGGCGGCGGCATGGACCTCACGCCGTATTATGGCTTCGAGGAAGATGTGCAGCACTTCCACCAGGTCTGCAAGAACTCGCTGGCGCCGTTCGACCCCGCGCTGCATCCGAAATTCAAGAAATGGTGCGACGAGTACTTCTTCATCAAGCATCGCAACGAACCGCGCGGCGTGGGTGGCATCTTCTTCGATGATCTGAGCGAGCCGGATTTCGACACCTGCTTCGCCATCCAGCAAAGCGTCGGCGATCACTATCTGTCGGCCTATGTGCCGATTCTGGAGAAGCGCAAGGATATGGCGTGGGGCGAACGCGAGCGCGACTTCCAGCTCTATCGTCGCGGCCGCTATGTCGAATTCAATCTGGTCGTCGATCGCGGCACCATCTTTGGCCTGCAGTCGAACGGCCGCACCGAATCCATCCTGCTCTCCATGCCGCCGCTGGTGAAGTGGCGCTATGACTGGCACCCGGAAAAGGGCACGCCGGAAGCCGAGCTGTACGAGAAGTATCTGGTACCGCGCGACTGGGTGTAATTCGCAACAGGAACACGAACATGCAATCGAAAGAACACTGGGAAAAAGTCTATACGAGCAAAGCGCCCGAAGCGGTGGGCTGGTTTCAGGAGCGCGCCGAACTTTCGCACGAGCTCATCCACGCTACCGGTCTCGGAACAGAGGCCGCCATCATTGATGTGGGCGGCGGCGCTTCCAGGCTGGTGGATGGCCTCGTGGCAGGGGGGTATGTCGATCTGACCGTGCTCGATCTTTCCGCCGCTGCACTGAATGCGGCACGGCAGCGCCTCGGCGAGCAGGAGAAGATGGTGCGCTGGATCGTGGCCGACATCACCACGGTGGAGCTGCCCGCGCATCATTACGACCTCTGGCACGACCGCGCTGTGTTTCACTTCCTGACCGCGCCGGAACAGCGCGCAGCTTACGTGCGCACCGTGCTGCATGCAGTCAAACCCGGCGGCCATGTCATCGTTGCCACTTTTGCCGACGACGGTCCGCAGCAATGCAGCGGACTGCCGGTGGTGCGCTATCGCCCGAACGAACTGCGTGATGAATTCGGCGAGGCGTTCACGCTGTTGAAGCATCAGAAAGAGGTGCACCGCACGCCGTTCGGGACGGAGCAGCAGTTCGTTTATTGCTGCCTTCGTCGCGCCGGTTCATAAGCGGCTTTCCGCTCGCCAGCAGGGCATCAAACTCTTCCGCCGGCATCGGCCTGGCGTACAGGAAGCCCTGCGCGTAGTCGCAGTTCGCTGCCATCAGCATATCGCTCTGCTCGACGGTCTCTACTCCTTCCGCGATCACTTTCAGTCCCAGCTTGTGCGCCATCACGACGATCGCTTCGGATAAGGCGAGATCGTTCGGGTCGGTAGCAAGGTCGCGCACGAAGGAGCGGTCGATCTTCAGGTAATCGATGTCGAATTTCTTCAGATACGACAGCGACGAATAGCCGGTGCCGAAATCGTCGATGGCTACCTGGATGCCCGCGTCACGGAAATTCAGCAGGCTCTGCATTACCTCCACCCTTGCATCGAGCAGCGACCCTTCGGTGATCTCGATGCAGATGCATCTGCCGGGCAGCCCGAGCCAGCGCAGATGCGCTACCCAACTCTCCTGACGGTCATCCAGGATAAATTGGTTCGGCGACCTGTTCACGCTGACCTGGCTGCATGAATAGTTCTTCTCATGCCACTGTTTCATCCAGCTTGCCGCCTGATGGAATACCCAGTTGCCGATGGCGTTGATCAGCCCGACCTCTTCGGCCACCGGGATGAACTCCATTGGGTCAACCAGGCCGCGTTCCGGATGATTCCAGCGGATCAGCGCCTCGGCTTTGACTATCTGGCCGTTGCGCGGGTCGACGATGGGCTGGAAGTAAAGGTGCAGCTGGTTTCCCGCCAGGGCGTTGCGCAGGTCCCTGATCAGCAGCAGCCGGTGTTGCGCGTGCTGCTGCATCTGACCGGTGAAATAGCTGAAGCAGTTGCGCCCGTTGTTCTTGGCGACATACATCGCCTGATCGGCGTGTTTGAGCAGGCTCTCGGCGTCTTCGGCATCGTTCGGGTAGAGCGTGATGCCGATGCTGGCCGAAACAAAAACGGCTTCGCCGCCGAGCGGGAAGGACTCGGCGAGCACTTCGATGATCTGTTCGGCGACATGCTCAATGCGGTCGATGTCGTCGATTTGCGGCAGGATGACGGTGAACTCGTCGCCGCCAATGCGGGCCACCGTATCCGTTTCGCGGACGCAACGACGGATGCGCTGTGCCGCCTCGACCAGCAACAGATCGCCGATATCGTGGCCGAGCGTATCGTTCACTTCCTTGAAGCGATCCAGGTCGATGAAAAACAGCGCCAGCACGGAACCGTCGCGCTGTGTCTTGCGCAATTCCTGTTCCAGGCGGTCGCGGAACAGGCGGCGGTTGGGAAGGTTGGTGACCGCGTCATAATTGGCCTGGCGCCAGATCATGTCTTCCGCGCGCTTGCGTTCGATGGCGATGCTGGCCAGATTGCTTGCCTGCTGGATCAGCTGGATCGCGGTTGCGTCCGGCCCGCCCGCCTTCTGGCGGTAGATGGCGAAGGTACCCAGCACCTGACCCTTGCTGGAGCGTATCGGCTCCGACCAGCAGGAAACCATGCCGGCCTGCTTCGCCAGCGCAAGAATCTCGGGGTAGGGCGTCCAATAGGGATGGCTGTGGATGTCCCCGACGATCACGCGTCCGTTGCGGAACGCGGCAGTGCCGCACGAGCCGACTCCCTCGCCGACGGGGATGCCGTGCACTGCCTGGTTGTAGGCGGAAGGCAGGCTGGGTGCCGCGCCCAGCAGCAAGTGCGTGCCTTCTTCATCCAGCAGCATGATCGAGCATTGCCAGCCGGCGGAAGATTGTTCCACATAGCCGACGATCTTGCCGAGGATGTCGGATATCTCGGCGCCGCCGGCGAGCAATTCGAAAATGCGGTTACGCACGCGCTCCAGTTCAAAACCGCGATAACGCTCGGTGATGTCACGGCCGATGCCGATCAAGCCGATAGGATCGCCCAGTCCGCTGTATAGCGGAGTTTTGATCATCTCCAGCAACAGGCGGCTGCCGTCGGCGGCAGTGACCCATTCTTCGTTGCAGTGCGACTTGCCGCTTTTCAGCATCTGCTTGTCCTGCTCGATAACGAAACGCGCTTTTTCTTCCGGCACCAGATCGAAGTCGCTCATGCCGATGAGTTCGCTCTCGCTGCGTCCGGTCAACGTCTCGAAGGCTTTGTTGCAGCCAAGGAACAGCCCGTGCTTGTCCTTGTAGAAGACAATGTCGGGAATGACGCGCATCATCACGTCGAGGCGCTGCCCTATCGTCTCGATCAATTTTGCCTGCGCCATGTCGCGCTCGCGGCGGATCACGTTGATCCGGTCGGCCAGGGCGAGGGAAAGCAGCAGCATCTCCAGTGCCGAGCCGACCTGAATGCCGTACAGCGTGAGCAGATTGGTCGGCAGCCAGCCTAGGTTGCGCGCCGCCATCATGGAGACGCCCAGCATCAGCAGCGTCCAGGCCAGCAGAAAATAGCGCGCACCGGCATGGCCCCGGCGCAATCCGATGATGCCGCTACTGATGACGACGATGGGCGTGATCGAACCCAGCACTGACAAAGTCTCCGCCGCCCAGCGGTAGGGCAGCGTGATCGATGCCAGACCAAGCAGGATAAACACTGCACCCAGGATGACCAGCACGCGATCGTGCCGCGGCGAAGTCTTGCGGGTGTTGAGGAATACGCGCGTGAACAGCGTGCCGAACAGGCCGGCGGCGGCGAAACCGAACGGCAGCGCGACATTGCCCCAGGCGGTCCAACTGGGCCACAAATACTGGTTACCCAGTCCGCTTAGTGACAGCAGCCCCACGGCAAGGCTGGCGGCGAAGCAGACATAGATCAGATAAGCGCGTTCGCGCAATGAGAAATACAGCAACAGGTTGTAGGCCATCAGCGCCAGCAACATGCCGAAATACAGCGCCAGCGCCACATAGGCTTCCTGATTGTGCTGGTTGAATTCGCCGGGTTGCCACAGTTGCAGCGGGATGGTCAGCGTGCCGGAAGATTGAACGCGCAGATAGAGGGTTTGCTGGCCGGCGGAGAGCAGCACGGGGAACACGAAATTACGGTTGGCAACCGGGCGTTCGGCGAAGGGCACGAGATCGCCTGCCTCCCGAAGATGCCAGCCATGCGGCGCGGGCGTGTAAAGCTCCACGTGGTCGAGCGACGGGAAAGCAACTTCCAGCAGCATCTTTTCACTGAACGATGGGGGTGCATCGAGGCGCAGGCGCAGCCAGTAGGCGGAGGTGGTATAGCCGAAATTCAGCGCGCTTTCCGCAGCGTCAGAACGCTGGTTAGCGGCAGGGCGAAACTTGTCATCGTACGTGCCGCTTGCGATATCCTGGATAGTCAAAGCGCACGCGGGATCTTCCAGCACGTCGACATGATCGGCGAGTTGATAGGACGACACCGACGGCTCAATGACCAGCGGCGCCGCATGGGCAGCAAGTGCAAGTAAGGAAACGCACAGCGCGGCAAAGCGAGTGATGGCCGAGCGTGCTCTTGAATGGCGGTGCCGGGTTTTCATGTAGAGAAGAACTTTACCAGAAAACCCGTCAGCACCGGATGTGAACGGCCATGACGAATTTAACGCCTCCTTAATACGATGCTCCGGAACCAGCCGCCCGCCAGCATCGGCACGTCGCTCACCACTTCCAGATCCGGTGCCGCCTGCAGCACTTCTTCGAACACCACATCCATGCGTGTGGCAAAGCGACGGGTGAGTCCGTTGAACAATCTGCGCAGCGGTGCGCGCTGCCGCGGGTGCAGGAATTTATCGAACAGAATAATGGTGCCGCCGGGCTTCAAGACGCGGGCGGCTTCGCTCAGGCAGCGCTGCGGCTCCGGCACCACCGCGACGATGAGGTGCAGCACCACGTGGTCGAACTGCGCGTCGTCGAAGGGCAGGGCCATGCTGTCACCCAGCACGAAATGCACGTCCCGCTCTATCGTGCGCTGCTTCGCGCGCGCCAGCATCGCCGAGTTGAAATCGAGTGCGGTGTAGCGGTGCGGCTTGGGCAGCAACGGCAAATCCAGACCGGTTCCCACGCCGCTGACCAACACGTGCCTGCAGCACTCGATCGGCAATGCACTTAGCGATTGCTTGCGCGCATTGCGCATCGGACGTTCGATGACCTGGTCGTAGATTGGGGCGATCAGGGTGTAGCTCATGCGCAGCAACGGGTTTTGGCGATAGGGTTGGTTCCGCATGTTCACTCCAGATGGTGGATGCCGGTGACCTTGGACAGGGCGACCGCCTGGGCAAGCGCATCGATCGCCTGGGTGCGGGCGAAGCTCTTGCGCCAGGCCAGCGCGATGCGCCGGGACGGTGCCGGTTTGGCGAAGGGGATCACGCGCAACAGCTTGCTGCGGTAGCGCGTGCTGTTGGCCGACGCCGGCAGCACCGTGACGCCGAGGCCGGAAGCCACCATGTTGCGTATGGTCTCCAGCGACGTGCCTTGCTGGATATCCGCGCCCTTGCGGCTTAAGTCGGGACAGGCCTCGGCCACCTGGTTGCTGAAACAGTGGCCCGAGTTCAGCAGCAACACCCTTTCATCAGACAACTCCGGCGCCTTGATGGTTCGCCGTTCCGCCCAGCGGTGTTCCGCGTTCACCACCACCTCGAACGGCTCGTCATATAACGGGCGGGTGGCGATGCCGGCATCGCCGAACGGCAGCGCGATCACGATGGCGTCCAGCTTGCCGTTGCGCAGCAGCGTATCGAGATTGGCCGTGATGTTCTCTTCCACTTCCAGCGGCATGTGCGGCGCCACTTTCTTCAGCGCGGGGATGAGGTCGGGCAGCAGGTAGGGGCCGACGCTGTGGATGACGCCGATATGCAGCGGAGTGGCGAGCTGGTTCTGGCCCTGGGCGGCGATCTCGCGGATGCGCTCGGCCTCTTCCAGCACGCGCTGCGCCTGCTCCACAATGGCTGTGCCGACCGGCGTGAGCGAGACATCGCTCTTGCCGCGCTCGAAGATCTTCAGGCCGAGCTCCTCTTCCAGCTTCTGTATCGCCAGCGACAGCGCGGGCTGGCTGATGAAGGCCTTCTCCGCGGCGCGGCGGAAGTTGCGCTCCTGCGCAACGGCGACGATGAAACGCAGTTCGTTGAGGGTCATACAAACTCCTTGGTGATTTGGATAATAAATCACATCGGTTGAAACAATCAATTGGATTGATGAGTCGCAGGAGCCTACATTGCGGCCGTGGACAGCAACCACACGAACAACAACCAAGGAGAACATCATGCAACGACCCGAGATCAAGACCCGCGCCAACCTGGAAGCCGCCCTTGCCGGCGAATCCATGGCCCACACCAAGTACCGCTATTTCGCCAGCATCGCCCGCGCCGAAGGCCACGAGGAAGTGGCGCGCATCTTCGATGAGACTGCCGCCCAGGAAGTGCAGCACGCGTTGGGCCACCTCGACCTGCTGTACCCGAAGGCGGAGATGAGCACACAGCGCTGCCTGCAGATGGCCATCGACGGCGAGACCTATGAGTACACCGAGATGTACCCCGGCTTCCTCAGGACCGCGCAGCAGGAAGGCGCAGCGGCGGCCGTGGCGGAGATATCGCAGCAGATCGCTGAATCGAAAGAGCACGCCGAGATGTTCCAGGCCACACTGGAAAAAGCCGCCAAGCGTTTTGCCGCGCTGGCCAAAGTGGAAGAACGCCATGCGAACCAGTACCGCGCCGCATTGGCGAAGGTCGCAGCTTGATATCAACGACGAGAAAAGGAGAACGACATGAAGACTTGGCAATGTGTGGTGTGCGGATTCATCTACGACGAGAAGGCCGGTTTGCCGGAAGAAGGCATCAAGCCCGGCACGGCATGGACGGACATACCGGCCGACTGGGCGTGTCCGGATTGCGGCGTGGCCAAGGCCGATTTCGAGATGGTCGAGATCTGAGCGGAACGGGAGACGGATATGGATAACATCGTCGTAATGGGCAGCGGGCTCGCGGGTTACACCCTGATCCGCGAATTGCGCAAGCTGGACCGGCAGACCCCGGTCGTGCTGGTAACCCGCGACAGCGGCGATTACTACTCCAAGCCCATGCTCTCGAACGCGCTGGCGCAGCGCAAGGATGCCGCCAGCCTGGTGCTGACGCAGGCCGCGGAGATGGCCGCGCAGCTCGGCGTCACCCTGCGGCCATACTGCGAGGTGACGGCCATCGATACCGGCGCCAGGCGGTTGCAGACCACGCAGGGCGAACTGCGTTACGGGCGTCTGGTGCTTGCGATGGGCGCCGACGCTATACGCGTCCCCCTGCAGGGCGAAGCGGCTAACCGCGTGGTCTCGGTCAACGACCTGAGCGATTACACACGCTTCCGCGCGTTGCTCGCCGGCAGCAAGCGCATTGCCATCATGGGCGGAGGCCTGATCGGTTGCGAATTCGCCAACGACCTGGCCGCGGCCGGATATGCGGTCAGTGTCATCGATCCCGGCCCGTGGCCGCTTGCGAGCCTGATGCCGGAACAGGCCGGATCGCAATTGCTCGCACCGCTGGCGGCACTGGGTGTCGACTGGCACTTCGGTACCTCGGTCAGCCGCGCGGATGCGGAAGGCGCGGTACTGCGCCTCACACTGGCGGATGGCGCCGTGCTGCATGCGGACCTGCTGCTCTCCGCCGTCGGCCTGCGCCCCCGCACCGCGCTGGCGCAGCAGGCCGGGCTGGCGGTAAACCGCGGCATCGTGGTGGATGCGCATCTGCGCAGCAGCGACGAATCGATCTTTGCCCTGGGTGATTGCGCGGAGATCGCCGGGCGCGTGCAGCCATTCGTGCTGCCCATCATGCATGCCGCTCGCGCCTTGGCGCGCACGTTGGCTGGAACGGAAACGCCGGTGGCATTCCCGGTCATGCCGGTGGTGGTCAAGACGCCGGCGCATCCGGTTGCCGTGCTGCCGGTTGCGCGCGAGGCGGCGGGCGAATGGCGCATGCAGGCAAACGGCGACGGCGTGAAGATGGCGTTCGTCGATGGGCAAGAACGCCTCGCCGGCTTCGCGCTGACCGGCGCATATGCGGGCGAGCGCAGCGAGATGGCTAAACGTGCCGCCATGCCGCATCTCGGGCGCGGTTAGCAGGGGCGCATGACGGCATCGTTCTTTTCGTTAGACAGACACTGTGGATCTGCTATCCGCAAGGATGGAAGTGCATGAAATAAATGCGTGGATGTTGCGCAGCCTGTTAGAGGAGTTGCCATATCCTCCCACATTTTTCCGGGGGAGACTCATGCGGCGGATTTTTCCGCGTGATGTCGGAACCAAAAGAACGCGTGCTCAGGAGCCTGCTAGAGGGGTGGCGGGATGTGCGTGATGCATCGGTCGTCTGTCTGCTTTCGCCAGTCAGCCAGCGTAGGATGGGTGGAGCAACGCGATACCCATCGTTTCTTATGTTGGGTATCGCCGCGCTCCATCCAACCTACGCCTCACCACACCAAATAATTTCCCACCACCCCCGCAAACACCGCCGCCCCAAACCAGTTGTTATGCAGAAATGCCGCGAAGCATTTTTCACGGCTGCGGTCCTTGATGAGTGTGTAGTGATGCAGCGCGATGCCAGCGGCTGCAATCAACCCGACGAAGTAAACGGCTCCCAATCCAGCCATCCGTCCTGCCGCCGCCAGCAGCAACAAGGTGATGAAGTAGCACACCATCACCGCGAGCACATCGTACTTGCCGAAGAACAGCGCCGAGGAATGGATGCCGAGATGGATGTCGTCGTCACGGTCCACCATTGCGTATTCGGTGTCGTAGGCAACAGCCCAGAATACGTTGGCGAGCAGCAGCACCCATGCAACGGCGGGCACGTTGCCATGCGTGGCAGCGAAGGCCATGGGGATGCCGAAGCCGAAGGCGATGCCGAGGTAGGCTTGCGGGATGGCGAAAAAGCGTTTGGTGAACGGGTAGCTGACGGCGAGGAACAGCGCTGGGAAGGCCATCACCCAGGTGAGCGGGTTCAGCGGTAGGATGAGCGCGAAGGAGAGCAGCGCCAGCGCAAAAGCAACCCACAGCGCCTCGCGTTCGCTGATCTTGCCGCTGGTGAGCGGACGGTCTTGCGTGCGCTTCACGTGCTTGTCGATATGGCGGTCGGCGTAGTCGTTTACGGCGCAGCCGGAAGAGCGCATCAGCACGGTGCCGAGCGTGAAGATGAGCACGATCAGCCAGGAGGGATGCCCCTCGGCTGCGATCCACACGGCCCACAGTGTCGGCCACAACAACAGCAGCATGCCGATGGGGCGGTGCAGGCGGGTGAGCTGGATGTAGAGGTGCAGGCGTTCGGTATATTTCATAAACATATTTTACGCTAACTCCCTCTCCCGGCCTTCGGTCACCCTCTCCCGCGAGCGGGCGAGGGGTTGGGGGAGAGGGCTAGGTGCGCAGGTAATCCGGCTCATTCGCCATCCATCTTTGCAAATGCGCCTGCGCCGCCTCGGGGAAATCGCGCAGCATCTCGTCGGCGATGTCGCGCGCCTTGTCCAGCAGCTTGTCATCCTCGCCCAGGTCGGCGAAGCGCAGCATCGGCACGCCGCTCTGGCGCGCGCCGAGCAGCTCGCCGGGGCCGCGCAGGCGCAGGTCCTGCTGCGCGATCTCGAAGCCGTCGGTGTTCTCGTAGATGATCTTCAATCGGGCGCGGGCCAGTTCCGACAGCGGTTGCTGGAACAGCAGCACGCACATGCTTTCCGCCGCACCCCGGCCGACGCGGCCGCGCAGTTGGTGCAGCTGTGCCAGCCCCATGCGTTCGGCGTGGTCGATCACCATCAGGCTGGCGTTGGGCACGTCCACGCCGACTTCGATGACGGTGGTGGCGACCAGCAGCTGCAGCTCGCCCGCCTTAAATGCGGCCATGGTCTCGGCCTTCTCGGCGCTGCTCAGTTTGCCGTGGGCGAGGCCGATGCGCAGCTCGGGAAAGATCTGGGTGAGCGTGGCGTGGGTTTCCAGCGCAGTCTGCAATTGCAATGCCTCGGACTCGCCGATCAGCGGGCATACCCAGTAGGCCTGCCGCCCTTCGAGGCAAGCGACGCGCACGCGCTCGAACACTTCCTCGCGCCGCGCATCGCTCACTAGCTTGGTGACGATGGGCGTGCGGCCGGGCGGCAGTTCGTCGATGACCGATACGTCGAGATCGGCGTAGTAGCTCATCGCCAGCGTGCGCGGAATCGGCGTCGCGCTCATCATCAGCTGGTGCGGCTCGCTGCCCTTGCCGCGCAAGGCGAGGCGCTGCTGCACGCCGAACTTGTGCTGCTCATCGACGATCACCAGGCCCAGTTTGTTGAATTCAACCGAGGTCTGAAACAGCGCGTGCGTGCCAATGGCGAGCATGTCGCCTTGTGCAATGCGCTCGGCGGCAGCGGTTTTGTCTTTCTTTTTCAAACTGCCGGAGAGCCACACCGGCGCCATGCCGAGCGGGGTGAGCCAGTCGCGCAGTTTCAGATAATGCTGTTCGGCCAATATCTCGGTCGGCGCCATGAACGCGACCTGATAGCCGTTCTCGATCGCCTGCAATGCAGCGAGTGCGGCGACCACGGTCTTGCCGCTGCCGACGTCGCCCTGCAATAAACGCTGCATTGGGTGCGGGCGCGCAAGGTCGTGGCTGATCTCGTGCCACACTTTTTTCTGTGCGCCGGTGAGCGCGAACGGCAAGTCTTTCAATAGCGCATCGGTGAGCTTGTTGTGTGCAGCGAGTTTGGGCGCGATGCGCTGGCTGCGTTCGCGGTAATGCACGCGCATCGACAGTTGCTGCGCTAGCAACTCGTCGAATTTGATGCGCATCCAGGCCGGGTGCGCCCGTTCGAGCAGCGCATCCTCGTCGGTGTCGGGCGGCGGCTGGTGCAACAACCTCACGCTGGCCGCGAAGTCCGGCAGCTGCAGCCGTTTTTTGATCGGCTCCGGCAGCGTATCGTCGAGCGCCAACTCGTTCAGCGCGGCATGGATGTGCTTGGTCAGCGTGGCCTGCGGCAAGCCGGCGGTGGTGGGGTAGACCGGCGTGAGCGCCTGTTTCAGCGGGACGGACTCGCCGGCGACGCGGCATTTCGGATGCACCATCTCCATGCCGAAAAAGCCCATGCGCGACTCGCCCAGCGCGCGGATCTGCTTGCCGATGGCAAGCTGTTTTTGCTGGCTGGGATAAAAGTTGAGGAAGCGCAGATACAGGATGCCGCTGTCATCCTGCAGCTGGCACACCAGGCTGCGGCGCGGGCGGTACATCACTTCGCTGTGGATGATTTCGCCTTCCACCTGCGCAGAGGTGCCGGGCACGAGGTCGCTGATGCGGGTGATCTGCGTCTCGTCCTCGTAGCGTAGCGGCAGGTGCAGCACCAGATCGAACGGCGTGTGGATGCCGAGCTTGGCGAATTTGCTCTGCGTGGCGGGAGCGATCTTTAGCGGTACTGGCATCCGGCGAAGCGAGTTTGCGGTTTCTTTAGCCCGTTGTCATGGCGACGCGTTCGTCCGCGATTCGCAGCCGGTCGGCCAGCGTGCACAGGAAAGCCTGGTTGAAATGCAGCTGGCAGCGGTCGGAGAGTTGCGCAAGCTGGGAATGCGTAATCTTCATCACCGTGATTTCGGTATTGGCGGTGATGCTGGCCGAGCGCGGCATTTTGCGGTGGTTGATGTAGGCCATCTCGCCGATGCAGTCGCCGCTGCTCAAGGTGTTCAGCAGGCGATTGTTGCGCGTCACGCTGACGCCGCCTTCGATCAGGATGTAGATCGCGTCGCCCATTTCGCCCTCGCGCAACAGCACGGTTTTCGCCGGCTGTTTCTGCCATTCGCCGACGCGCATGATTTCCCACAGTTCGATGTCGGGGAAATCCTGGAACAATTCCAGCTGGCGCAACGCCTTGAATTTTTCGTTCTCGTTGATCTCCAGATCGCCCTTCTCAAAGTGGCCCAGCGCTGCCAATTCGTTGCCGAAGTCGCGCCAGGTGGCGAAGCGCTCGGAGAGATCTTTCTTCAGCGCCAGCATCACGATGCGGTCCAGCTGCTGCGGCAAGTCCTTGCGCAGTTTCGTCGGCGGTATCGGCTCGCCGTGCAGGATCTGCTGGTACAGATGCGCCAGGCTCTTTGGGGTATAAGGCGAACGTCCGGTGAGCAAACGATACATCACGACGCCCAGCGAGTAGATGTCGGTCTGGTGCGTGAGCTCATCTCCGCGCACTTGCTCAGGCGACATATAGTTGGGCGAGCCGACGTTGTTATGGGTCTGTTCGAGATCGAGCCGGACCGCCGCGCCAAGATCGGAGATCTTGATCTCGTCCGGGTTGGCCAGCAGCAGGTTGGCGGGCTTGATGTCGCGATGGATGACGCCGTTGAACTGCGCATAGTTGAGCGCGCGGCAGCACTTGAACATGTATGCGACCACGCGGTCCAGCGGCAGCAAATTGTCCGAGCGGATGTGCTGCTCCAGGGTGCCGCCGGGCACATATTCCATCACGATATAGCTGGCCTCATCGCTGATGACCGCCTCGTAAGTGGTGACGATGTTCGGATGGACCAGTTTGCCGGCAAGCGCGGCCTCGATTTCAATCTGTTTGCGGTTCTGTTTGCCGTTTCTCGGGTCGTTGAGAAATTCCTGCTTGATCACCTTGACCACAACCTCGCGATCGGCAACCGGATCGTGGCCCAGATAGACGATGCTGGTCCCGCCCTGCCCCAGCTTCTTGATTACGCGATACTTTCCGATGTGCGTCGGGTGAGTCATAGATTATGTTGTCTCAGGGATAATTTTAATCCTGCAAAAACAATACGCCGTCAGCTTCTATCAGTGCGCCGCGCGGCAATGAAGCAACACCCACGGCAGCGCGCGCCGGATAAGGCTGGTGGAAATAATTGGCCATGATCTCATTCACCTTGGCAAAGTGCACGAGGTCGGTAAGGTAAATGTTCAGTTTCACCACGTCGTCGAGGCTGCCCCCCGCCGCAGTGGCAACCGCGCGCAGGTTCTGGAACACGCGGTGGATTTGCGCTTCGATGCCGTCAACCATTGCCATGGTGTTGGGGTCGAGACCGATCTGGCCGGAGAGGTATACGGTGTGGTCAAGGCGCACCGCCTGGGAATAGGTCCCGATGGCGGCGGGGGCGTCTGGCGTCTGGATCACGTGCTTGTTCGACATGAGGTTCTCCTGGGTTAGTTCGCGAGTTTGGCGAAGCGTGCGTCCGCCATTCTGAGCCGATCTGCCATGACACGCAAAAAGGCCTGGTTGAAATGAAGCTGGCAATGGTCGGAGAGTTTGGCCAGCAATTGCGGCGCGATCTTCAGCACGGTGACCTCGGTGCCGGCAGTCACGGTGGCGGAGCGCGGCACGGCCTTGCCGCTAATATAGGCCATTTCGCCGAAACAGTCGTCGCTACGGAGCAGGTTGAGCAGGCGTCCGTTCTTGGTCACGCTCACGCTGCCCTCGATAATGATGTAGAAAGCTTCGCCCATCTCGTCCTCGCGCATCATGACGGTCTGTGCCGGCTGTTTTTGCCATTCGCCGATGCGCAGGATTTCCCACAACTCGATGTCGGTGAAGTCCTTGAACAACGACATCTCGCGCAGCGTGGTGAACTTCTCGGTCTGGTTGATCTCGGGCGCTTTTTGCTCGAAATGCCCCAGCGCGGCAAGATCGTTGCCGAAGTCTTTCCAGTTTTGATAGCGCTCGCGCTTGTCCTTGTGCATGGCCTTCAGCACGACCCGCTCGAGTTCGGCCGGGATCTCCGGGCGCAGGCTGCGCAACGTCGGCGGCGTGGCATGCAATATCTGCTGGCACAGATTGGCCAGATTCTGCGCCTGGAACGGCGCGTGGCCGGTCAGCAGGCGGTACATCACCACGCCCAGCGAATAGATGTCGGTCTGATGCGTGAGCACTTCGCCGCGCAGTTGCTCCGGGGACATGTAGCCGGGCGAGCCGATGTTGCTTATCTGAGTCTGTTCGATATTCAGCAGCAGCGCCGCGCCCATGTCGGAAATCTTGATGTCGCCATCCTCGGTGAGCAGTATGTTGGCGGGCTTGATGTCGCGATGGATGACGCCGTTGAACTGCGCATAGTTCAGAGCACGGCAGCATTTGAATGCGTATTCCACCACGCGGTCCATGGGCAGCAAATTGTCCGGCTCGGCATGTTTTTCCAGCGTGCCGCCGCTGACGTATTCCATCACGATGTGGCTGGCATCGTCGCCGATGATCGCGTCGTAAATCGCCACGATGTGCGGATGCGACAGCTTGCCGGCCAGCGAGGCTTCGTTGTCCAGTTGCCGCTGGTAGAGCTTGCCCATCTTGGGGTCGTTCAGGATTTCCTGCTTTAACACCTTGATCGCCACTTCGCGTTTTGCGAAAGGGTCGAAACCCAGAAAAACGGTGCTGGTGGCGCCCTGGCCGAGCTTTTTGGTGAGGGTGTACTTGCCTATGGATTCCGGGTGTTGCATGGTAAAAGGTGCTCGGTGAGGAAGTTTATCGAATCTACACAATAAGCCCCCTTTCCACAACTGCCGGCTGCGGGCGCAAGCGCTTGTTGGCTTGTTGAAAGGGCGGCTTTCGCCGATAATGCGCCGCCTTGCCAGAGGCCCAACCCCACTACCGGATAAGCTGTTTTGAATATTCAATTCCAACGCGCAGTCGACCATTGGGCCGGGATGCCGATTTGCTGGGTGCTTTCCCTGTTCGAGCGCGTGCGCGGGCTGTTCCTGGGCCAGCCGACCGTTGCCAAACCCAAGCGCATCCTGATCGTGCTGCTGTCCGAAATGGGCAGCCTGGTGCTGGCACAGCCGATGTTTGCCGATCTGCGCAGGCGTTACCCCGAGGCCACGCTGCACATCCTGATGTTCGCCAAGAACCGCGAGGTGCTCGATTTGCTCGGCGTGATGCCGCCGGAGAACGTCATTACCATCCGCGACAAGTCGCTGGGCGGCTTTGTGGGCGACAGCCTGAAGGCGCTCGCCACTATGCGCCGCATCGGTTTCGACGTGGTGATCGACTGCGAATTGTTTTCGCGCGTGAGCAGCATCTTTTCGTATTTGTCGGGCGCCAAACTCCACGTCGGTTTCCAGCCGCACACGCAGGAAGGGCTGTACCGCGGCTCGTTCATCAACCGTCCGGTGCTGTACAACCCTTATCGCCATCTGTCGCAGCAGTTCCTGACCATGGTCGCCGCCATCGAGTCGGAGGGGCGGCCGTTGTCCAAGGCAGTCGCGCGCGAAGTGGGCGCGCCGCCGCTGCTGCAGTTCGCCGAAGGCGAAGTGGCGCGCATCACCGCGCAATTGCACACCGACTTCCCGATTTTGAAAGACAAGAAACTGGTGCTGGTCTATCCCGACGGCGGCATCCTGCCGATTCGCGCCTGGCCGCCCGAGAATTACCAACAGCTGTGCGACGCGCTGCTGCAGGAAGGCTACGCGGTGGGGCTGATCGGCCTGCCCGATGCCAAGCCGCTGGCGCAGCAGATCGTGGCACACTGCAAGCACGAGCTATGCATCGATCTGACCGGCTACACAAAATCGGTGCGCCATCTGCTGGCGATCTTCCATCGCGCCGAACTGCTGGTGACCAACGACGGCGGCCCCGGCCAGTTCGCCGCGCTGACGCCATTGCCCACGCTGGTGTTCTTCGGCCCGGAGACGCCGGCGCTGTATAGCCCGCTGGCGCCGAATATCCATTGCCTATACACCGCGCTGTCCTGTTCGCCCTGCCTGACCGCCTATAACCACCGCAACTCGCCGTGCGACGGCAACAACCAGTGCCTGCAGCTGATCACGCCCGCGCAGGTGCTGGCCAAGGCGCGCGAGTTGTTGCAGCAAGGGCAGGCCGCATGAGCACGCTGCTGAACCTGCATCTGTCGCTGGCCTCGCTGTTTCGCCGCATCTTCTCGCGCCGCTTCCTGAAGTTCGGCACGGTCGGCGCATCCGGCACGGTGGTCAACCTCGGCATCCTCTATCTGGGGCAGGAGCATCTGTTCAATACGGTGCAGCCCACCCAGCTCAAACTCAACCTGTCGCTGGCGCTGGCCATCTTCCTGGCCACCGTGAACAACTTCTTCTGGAACCGGCTGTGGACCTGGGCCGACCGCAAGCATCAGCACCATAAATCCTTGCCGTCCCAGTTCTGGCAGTACACGCTGTCGTGCGGGGTGAGCATCATCCTGCAGGTGCTGTTCACCAACCTGCTGGCGCCGCATTTCTATTATCAGGTCGCCAACGTGATCGCCATCGGCGTGACCAGCGTGGTGAACTTCGTGCTCAACGACATCTGGACGTTCGGCCGCCTGAAGCTGATCCGGCACGACGAGCCGGATCAGCGCGAATGACCATGTTCGGGCGGCTGACGGGAATATCCTGGCTTTGGAACGTCGCGGCGATCGCACTTGCCGTCTTTACCTATTTCTACGGTCTCGATAGCCAGCACATTCCGAAAAACGGCGACGAGTATCCCTACGAACACATCACGCGCCTGACCGCGGCGAGCGGCCACCTGCTGCCGCTGCAGTCCGAGCTTGACGGCATGCGCAACACCAAGCCGCCGCTGCTGTTCTGGCAGGGCATTGCCTCGACGAACTGGGGGCAGGATTGGGACTTGTGGCATCTGCGCTATCCCAGCGTGATCTACACCCTGCTCACGGCATGGCTGGTGTTCCTGCTGGCGAAGAAGCTGGCGGGGCAGGCCGAGACCGGCCTGATCGCGGCACTGACGTTCCTTTCCTTCTTCAGCACTTACCGCTTCGGACGGCCATTCCTGGTCAATCCGCCCGAGGTGTTCTGGTTCTTCCTGCCGTTCTTCACCTTGCTGTACTGGCGTGCCGCCGCGTTTGAATCGAAGCTGGCCGTGCCCTTGCTGTTGGGCGTCGAGATCGGCATCGGGCTGCTGTACAAATCGTTTGCACTACTGGCGCCGATCGGCCTGGTACTGGTGTGGTGGTATCTGCGCCAGCGCCAATACCGCTGGCGCGAGTTCTTGCTGAAGGATGGATACAAGCCGGTGCTGGCAGGCATCGTGGCGCTGGCGTTGTTCGCGCTGTGGTTCGTGTTCGATCCCGATCCGCAGTCGGTGTGGCGCGAATTCGTAGTCGGCGAGAATGCCGGCAAGTTCCAGGCACATGACGGAAGCTACTGGGCGAAGCTGCTGTGGGGCGGCAGCAGCATCTGGTCGCTGCTGCTGGGCTACCCGCTGGACGCGGGGCTGCTGGCGTTCCCAGTGGCGGCGCTGTTCTTCGTCGCCTGGCGGCAGCGGCGCCAACTGGGTGATACCGAGAAGCTGTTGTGGATATGGATGGCCGTCCTGTTCATCGTGTTTGCGGTGCCCAGCCAGCGTTCCGCGCGCTACCTGCTGGAAGCGATGCCGGGCGTCGCGGTGCTGTGTGCACTCAATTGGCAGCGCATTCCGCGCTGGGTGTTCATGCTCACGCTGGTTGCGGCGGGCGCGGTGTTGGCGTTGCTGGCCTTTCTGGCGCTGCGGTTGCAGCATGAGGCTGCAGGCATGTATGGCTGGGCGTATTGGGTGTTGATGGCGGCGTCGTTGGCGCTGGCCGCCGCCGCGCTGATCCTGCCGCGCATGACGCGCAGCGCGGTCAATGTGGTGGTGCTGCTTACCTTCCTGTCCCTGGCAGCATTTCTGCGTCCCTTCGATGGCGCGGCGGGCACGTATGGCGAGGATGCCCGGCGTTCCATGCGCGGCCAGGAGGTGTGGGTGCCGTGCAACTTCCGGGCGATGGACGAAGGGTATCACTTCCTGCTGCCGGGCGCGCAGGTGCGCGGCTACGATGAGAACCGCGGCCTGACTCCTGCCGAACTGGCGGCGCATTACCGCTTGTTCGCGCTGCAGCAGCCGCTGGATGCCGCTCCATGCGCGGGTTGTCGGGTGATCGGGCAGCGTCTGGAAATTCGCGGACGGCAGAGTCCGGAGGAGTTGCGCGCGATGATCAAAGGGGATGTGTTTCAATATCTGTTCGTGAAGGAGTTGCTGGTCGAATCCTCCCAGGTGGATTCCGCTGCGCAAAATACCAACAGGGAAGGGTGTCGCTGATGCCGGATGTTAAGCGCGCCATTTCGCTTGGTATCGTGCTGGTCGCTTTCGGTTTTGGCTTGCACAAGGCATGGCAGCAGCCCAACCCGTCTTTCGGGTTCAAGCTGCCAGTCGTCGACCCTCCCGTGGCCCAACCCGTTGTGGCGGAGAAACCGCCGGTACGGAAAAGAGGCCGGCATCGTTTTCGCCGCGAGGACGAGCCAACTGTCGTGGTCGGTCGTTTTGACAGCCATTTTGCTTCTTCGCACCTGCATGTGCAGACCCATGCGTCTTCACTCATCGAGCTCAAGGATGGGCGCATCCGCGCCTTCTGGTTTTCCGGTAGCCGCGAAGGCGCGTCGGATGTAACCATCAACAGCGCCGTATTCGATCCGGCCAGAAATGAATGGAGCGCCGAGCAGGTCGTCGCCAGCCGTGTGAGTACGCAGCGCGGGTTGCATCGTTACATCGCCAAGGTGGGCAACCCGGTGGCCGGACGCGCGGAGGACGGCAGCTTGCGCTTGTTCTACGTGACCGTATCCATGGGCGGCTGGGCCGGCAGTTCCATTACGATGATGACGTCGCGCGACGAAGGGGAGACCTGGAGCGAACCGCGCCGCCTGATCACGTCGTCGTTCATCAATATCAGCACGCTGGTGAAGGGCGCGCCTTTCCTCTATGCCGACGGCTCGATGGGCTTGCCGGTGTATCACGAATTCTTCAGCAAGTTTGCCGAGCTTCTGCATTTTGATGCGGCGGGGCGGGTGATCGACAAGCAGCGTTTGTCCAAGGCCGGCCAGGGCGCGTTGCAGCCGGTGATGCTGGTGGAAAGCCCCCAGCGAGCACTGGTGCTGACGCGTTATTCCGGGCCGGATAATCCGCATCTGGCGCGCAGCATCGCGACAGAAGATGGCGGACAGCATTGGAGCGTGGGGAAAACATCCCTCCCCAATCCGGATGCGGCACTGACCGGGGTGGCATTGCCGGATGGTCGTTTGCTGGCGGTGCTGAACCATCAGGAGCATGGTCGCGACAGCCTGTCGCTGATGACGTCGGCGGATGGCGGACGCCACTGGAAAGAGCTGCGCCGCCTGGAAGAGATGCGTACCGTGCGCGACAAAAAACTGGACGAACACCAATGTCTGAGTCTCGTGCAGGGATTGCTGCAAAACTCCGACGCGCACCTGGCGCAGGCACCTGCGACGACGCTGGGCGAGTATCTGGATTCCGCCAAAGCCCGGGTGCGCGCGGAGGGCGGCTGTGGTTTCGAGTTCTCTTATCCTTACCTGATCCAGGCGCGTAACGGCGATTTTCATCTTACCTACACCTGGAACCGCGTATTCATCAAACACGTCACGTTCGACCAGGCCTGGTTGGATCGTCATTTGAAAAAGGGCGCAGATGCAAATTGACACCGATCTGACGGGACTGTTTGGCATTACCCTCGCTATCGTCGCGCTGCTGGTCCGTTTGCCGCGCGTGCGAAATTTGCCGTTGCGGCAGAAAGCCGCTTTGCTGGCAGGCGCGATCATCGTGGTCTCGATTCCGGTGGGGGGGCTTTCGCTGGCGGAGTTTGTGCGCGGCATCACCGGCGACCTGAGCGTCTTTACTCTGGTGTTGCTGGCCGTGTCGCTGGCGCGTTCATTGGGCGGTTACGCGTTGGTCGGGGAGATGAGCCGGCGTGCGGTGCTGCAGGCAATCCTGCTGGTCGCGGTCCTGTTTTACCCCCTTGTGTTGGGTATCGGCATGTTCGACCCCTATCGGCTTGGCTACGGCAACCTCTGGTTCATGATGGCATTGCTGGGGGCGGCGATCTGGGCCAGTCTGCGCTCCTCCGCCCTGTTGGCGCTGGGTCTCGCACTGGCGGTGGCGGCGTGGAACGCTGGTTGGTACGAATCGACCAACCTCTGGGATTATCTGATCGACCCGTGGTTGGCGATCTATGCGTTTGCGTCCCAAGTGAAGTACTGGCTGGCGCGATTGAAAGTGAGGAAACATGCCTAGTCTGAGTCGCAACGATTACCGGACCTTGATGCTGGCCGCGCTGGGCGGCACGCTGGAGTTCTACGATTTTGTCATTTTCGTTTTCTTTGCCGCAGTGATCGCGCAATTGTTCTTCCCGCCGGACATGCCGGAATGGTTGCGCCAGATGCAAACCTTCGGCATCTTTGCCGCGGGTTATCTGGCGCGACCCTTGGGCGGGATCGTGATGGCGCATTTCGGCGATCTGTTCGGGCGCAAGCGCATGTTCATGCTGAGCATCTTGTTGATGGCGGTGCCGACGCTGGCCATCGGCCTGCTGCCGACCTATGCGATCATTGGCATTTGGGCGCCGTTGCTCCTGCTGCTCCTGCGGGTGTTTCAGGGCGCGGCCATCGGCGGTGAAGTGCCGGGCGCCTGGGTGTTCGTTGCCGAACATGTGCCGCGGCGGCATGTCGGCTTCGCCTGCGGCACGCTGACTGCCGGATTGACCGGCGGCATTCTGCTCGGTTCGCTGGTGGCGACGGCAGTGAATCGCACTTATGTTGTCCCGGCAGAATTGCTGGCGGAAGGTTGGCGTATTCCCTTTATTCTGGGCGGCGTGTTCGGTTTGGTGTCAGTATGGTTGCGCCAGTATTTGCATGAGACGCCCGTATTCAAGGAGATGCAGGAACGGCAGCAACTGGCCAGCGAGTTGCCGCTAAAAACGGTGGTGCGCGAGCATCGTCCGGCTGTGGTACTGACCATGCTGATGACCTGGCTGCTTTCCGCCGCCATTGTGGTGATGATCCTGATGACGCCGACGCTGGTGCAGAAACTGTTCGCCATCAGCGCCGCCACTTCGTTGCAGGCGAACAGCCTTGCTACTCTGTTCCTGAGTCTCGGCTGCATTGCCTTCGGCGCGCTGGCCGATCGCTACGGCGCCGGACGCGTGCTGGCAGTCGGTTGTGTGGCACTGGCGGCGAGTTCGTGGCTGTTTTATCAGCAAATGGCGGTTGCGCCGGAACGCATTTATGTCCTGTACGCACTGAGCGGCTTTTTCGTCGGGGTGATCGGTGTCGTCCCGAGCGCGGCGGTTAGTGCCTTCCCGCCCGCAGTGCGCTTCTCCGGCCTGTCGTTCGCCTATAACGTGGCCTATGCCGTGTTCGGCGGATTGACACCGGTGCTGGTGAGCCTGTTCCTGCGCTTTGATGCGTTGGCTCCGGCGCATTATGTGGTTGCGCTGTGTGTGGTCGGCGTCGGGATAGGTGTCTACCTGCGGCGGCATGAGGTGGTTATCAGATAGCGCGTCTTTATGCGACAATGCGCGCCCCAAAAGAGCGCGAAAACGCGCTGGCAGCAACTCTTTCAGAATAGGAAGTTTCTTTGGACAACCTCAAGCGATTAATCGCATCGGATATGGCGGCTGTGGATGCGGTGATCCGCGCCCGTTTGCATTCCGAAGTGGCATTGGTCAATCAGATCGGCGAATACATCGTCAACAGCGGCGGCAAGCGGCTGCGCCCGGCGCTGGTGCTGCTGTCGGCGCAGGCTTTTGGCTACGGCGGCAAGCGGCACCATGAGCTGGCGGCGGTGGTGGAATTCATCCACACCGCGACCCTGTTGCACGACGACGTGGTGGATGAATCGAAATTGCGCCGCGGGCGCGAGACGGCCAATGCGCTGTTCGGCAATGCGGCCAGCGTGCTGGTCGGCGATTTCCTGTATTCGCGCTCGTTCCAGATGATGGTCGAGGTGGGCGAGATGCGCGTGATGCAGACGCTGGCCGATGCGACCAACGTTATTGCCGAGGGCGAGGTACTGCAACTGCTCAACTGCCACGATGCCGATGTGGATATTCCCAGCTACATGCGCGTGATCCATTACAAGACGGCCAAGCTGTTCGAGGCGGCGATGCGCCTTGGCGCGATCCTTGGCAAAGCCTCGGCGGCCGACGAGGAGGCTGCTTCCAGGTACGGCATGCATCTTGGCACCGCCTTCCAGTTGATCGACGACGTGCTGGATTATTCCGCCGACGAGGCGCAGACCGGCAAGCATCTTGGCGACGACTTGGCCGAAGGCAAACCGACGTTGCCGTTGATTTACGCCATGCAGCATGGCTCTTCGGCGCAGGCTGCCCTGGTGCGCGGCGCCATCGAGCAAGGCGATGTGGCTAAATTCAGCGAAGTATTGGCGATCATTCGCGAAACGGGCGCGCTGGAGTTCACGCGCCAGCAGGCGTTGCGCGAAGCCGAGGCCGCCTGTGCCGCAATCGCATCACTTGCCGATTCTAAATACAGGCAGTCTCTGTTAGAATTAGCAAACTTTGCCGCGACGCGGCAATTTTAGTTTCACTGCAGGCCATCCGGTCTGCATGAGCGGGGTGTAGCTCAGCCTGGTAGAGTACTGCGTTCGGGACGCAGGAGTCGGAGGTTCGAATCCTCTCACCCCGACCAATTCAATAGCCGCTGTAGGCGGCATTCTGTGGAGTATGGCGCATGAGCCGCTTACTTTTTCTGCTGGCTATCGGGATAGTCGTTTATCTGCTGTTGAGGTCCTATCGCCGGCAGATGCCCAAGCAGGACGAGTCCCAATCCTCGGAAGAGATGGTGCGTTGCGAGCAATGCGGCGTGCACTTTCCCAGAAGCGAAGGCTTTCTGGCGGGCGGCAAGTACTTCTGCAGCGATGAGCATCGCCGCCAGTACAGCGCGAAGTAATCCCGATGCGGGATAGTCTGTCCCTCACCGGTTCTTTCCCGATTTTGCAGACGGCCACGCCGTTATCGCAAGAGAGTCTGTGGCGTTCCATCAGTTTCTTCAACCTCTACCGACTGATACTCGGCGGCGTGCTGTTGCTCGTGCCGGCGCTGTTCCGCGATATGTTTTCGCCGAATGCTCCCGGCCAGACCCAGTTCTTCTGGCTGGCTGCCGCCTATACCGTGCTCGTGTTTTTTTCGGTGGCGGCCGTTGCGTACCGGCGGCCGGGCACGAATTGGCAACTGGCCTTCCAGATCGGCACGGATATCGCCGCGATCGCGCTGCTGACGTATTTTGCCGGAGGCATCCAGAGCAACCTTGGCATGTTGCTATTGGTGTCATTAGCGTTGGCGGGCATGATCAGCCGCAGCCGCATCACGTTGCTGTACGCCGCGCTGGCCAGTATCGCGATGCTGCTGGAACATGGGTATTCTGTGCTGACCCGCGATGCGGCGGCGGCGCAATTCTTCCAGGTCGGCATTCTGAACACCTCGTATTTCGCGGTGGCCTGGCTGTCGCATACGTTGTCGAAATACGCCGTTGCCAGCGAGAAGCTGGCGTTCCGGCGCGGCGTGGATCTGTCCAACATGGCCGAGGCCAATCGCCTGATGATTCAGGATATGCCGGATGGCGTGCTGGTGGTGGACGAGCGCGGGGTGGTGCGCCAGTCGAATCCGGGTGCCGAAAGGTTGCTGGGGTATGTTTTTCCCGTCAACAGCAAGGTTCACTTGGCCGAATGCTCGCCCTTGCTGGATGCGATGTTTGCGCTCTGGCGCCAAAACAGGGCGCTGGGACATGAGGTGTTGAATTTGCCGGGAGCCAATCACCAAGTGCGGGTTCGCTTCTTGCCGGTTCAGCGCGAAGGGTTCTGGGGGGCGGTGGTGGTGCTGGAAGACCTGCAGCGGGTGCAGGAGCAGGCGCAACAGGTCAAGCTCGCCGCGCTAGGGCGGCTGACCGCGAACATTGCTCATGAAGTGCGCAATCCGTTGTCGTCCATCAGTTATGCGACCGAGTTGCTGAAAGAACAGGAGCATGACCCGGCGCGAACGCGTCTGATTCAGATTATTCTGGACAACACTTCGCGCCTGAACCGCATTGTTCAGGACGTGATGCAGGTCAATCGCCGCGACCGCGTGCAGGCGGAGAACATAAATCTGGCTGCGCGACTGGAGGAGTTGCTCGACAACTTATGCCAGGTTGAAAAGGTTGCACGCTCGGTATTTGAGTTGCATGTTGAACCGGCCTGCAAGGCGCGCTTTGATCCCGGGCATTTCGAGCAGGTGCTATGGAACCTCTGCCGCAACGCCTTGCGCTATAGTCAGCGCCAGTCCGGCAGCGTGCGCTTGCACGCTTTTGTTTCCGATGAGGGGCGCACCGTGCTGGAAGTGTCGGATGATGGCCCCGGAGTAGCAGGCGACGCAGTGCAGAAATTGTTTGAGCCTTTCTTTACCACAGACGCGCGCGGGACGGGACTGGGGTTATATATAGCGCGAGAATTGTGCGAGGCGAACGGCGCGATGATCGAATACAAGCGTACACCTTTTGGTGGGGCATGTTTCCGCATCTTATTTGGGGGTAGTGATGGGTCGTGAGGCAAAAGCCATTCCGCGCGTGCTGATCGTGGATGATGAAGCAGATATTCTGGAACTGCTGGAATTGGCGCTGGTGCGCATGGGTTTGGAAGTGGCGCGTGCGACCGGCGTGCAGCAGGCCAAGGAACGCCTGGACGGGCAAGGCTTCGATCTCTGCCTGACCGACATGCGTATGCCGGATGGCGACGGGCTGGACGTGGTGCGCCATATCGCCGAGCGGCGCCTGGACGTGCCTGTGGCCGTGATTACTGCGCATGGCAATCTGGAGAATGCGGTGGCAGTGCTCAAGGCGGGCGCGTTCGACTACCTGTCCAAGCCGGTGGCGCTGGATCAGCTGCGCACTCTGGTTACGTCGGCGCTCAGGTTGCCTGCCGCCAATGCGGCAATGAAGGAGGGCGAACGCATTTTGCTGGGAAACTCGCCGGCGATGGCGCACGTGCGCGAATTGATCGGACGCGTGGCGCGCAGCCAGGCGCCGGTGCACATCAGCGGCGAATCCGGCAGCGGCAAGGAATTGGCTGCGCGCCTGATCGTGGAGAAAAGTGCGCGGCGTGAACAGCCCTTCATTGCGGTGAACTGCGGTGCGATTCCCGAAAATCTGATGGAAAGCGAATTTTTCGGCTATCGCAAAGGTGCTTTTACCGGCGCAGACAAGGACAGGGAAGGTTTCTTTCAGGCAGCCGACCAGGGAACGTTGTTGCTGGATGAAGTGGCCGATTTGCCGATGGCCATGCAGGTCAAGCTGCTTCGAGCCATCCAGGAAAAGAAAGTGCGGCGCGTCGGCGCAACGCAGGAAGAACCGGTGGATGTGCGGATTCTCAGCGCTACCCATCATGACCTGGCGAAACGCGTACAACAAGGCACGTTCCGGCAGGATCTTTACTATCGACTGAACGTCATCTCGCTGCAGATGCCGTCCTTGCGCGAGTTGCGCGAGGACGTGCCGGAGATCGCCAATCGGATCCTGGAGCGTCTGCGCGGGGAGTCGACGGCCAAGTTCTCTCCCCAGGCTTTGCGCGATCTGGCGTGCTACGACTTCCCCGGCAATGTGCGGGAGTTGGAGAACATTGTCGAGCGTGCCTTGGCGCTGTGCCAGGATGGTGTTATTACTCCCGCGGACCTGCAGTTGATGCCAACACAATCGGCACAAGGAGAAGCCAAGACTAGTAGTGTGGGCAAGTACCCGCTCACCGACTACCTCGATCGAATCGAGCGCGAGGCCATTCTGGAGGCGCTCCGTCAGACGCAATTCAACCGTACTGCTGCCGCCAAAATACTGGGGGTGACGTTCCGTGCGTTGCGTTACCGCATGGAACGATTGTCCATTACCGATAAGGATAAGGGCGATTGAAGCTTGACGCGAACGGATGGGTGAGCGGCGTCCGCCATGTGTTTTCGCCCAACCATGATGTTCGTCCGCCGAGTACGCCCATAGAATTGTTGGTCATCCACAACATCAGCCTGCCGCCCAACGAATATGGCGGCGATGCCATCGAGCGTTTTTTTACCAATACGTTGGACCATTCGGAGCATCCTTATTACGAGCAGCTCAGGGGCGTCAGAGTGTCTGCCCATTTCCTGGTGCGGCGAAACGGCCAGATTCTGCAGTTTGTTTCGTGTAACAAGCGCGCCTGGCATGCCGGAGTTTCGAGTTGGCGCGGGCGCACGCGCTGCAACGATTTCTCCATCGGCATCGAGCTGGAAGGGAGCGACTTCGAACCCTTCACCGAACGCCAGTATGCCTCCCTGGCAAGGTTGACTCGATGCCTCAGGCGTGCTTATCCAATAAGCGATATGGCCGGCCATTCTGATATTGCGCCCGAGCGCAAGACCGATCCGGGACCATTTTTTGACTGGGAGATGTATAAAAAACGATTGAAATGAGGCCCGGTCTTCCCGAATTTTTCACCCAGCAAAAAATAAAAAAGTTATAGACCAATAAGTAAAAGATATAGACCGAAATTCTTCTTGCATAAATTTATTCAGGCACTAGAATTAGTCAAAATTCAGGGGGTCACCACTAGATATAGTGGTTTTTGTGTTTCAGCGGGACGCGGTTCTTAAGCCGGTTTCGCTTCAAGCAATTCAAGGGGAGTCGTATGTTGCTTGCGTCTAATAGTGTTTCTTCTTCTGTTTCGTCCATGCTGGTTCAACAAGATTCCGAGTCTGTTGCTTCATCCAATAGTTTGTCTTTGGATCAATACAAAGTGATCCGCCGCAATGGCTCCGTGGTGTCATTCGAGCCAAGCAAAATATCCATTGCCATGACCAAGGCATTCATCGCCGTTAACGGCGGGCACGGCGCCGCATCGGCGCGCGTGCGCGAATTGGTCGAGCAGTTGACTGCGAACGTGGTGAATGCGCTGATCCGCCGCCAGCCGCATGGCGGAACGTTGCACATCGAGGATATTCAGGATCAGGTCGAGCTGTCGCTGATGCGTTCCGGCGAACACGACGTGGCGCGTTCTTATGTGCTGTATCGCGAGCAGCGCACCCGTGAGCGCAGCAAGGGCAAAAAGGCGGCCGAGGCGGCCCATGCGCTGAACGTGAAAGTGGGTGACACCCTGCGCCCGCTGGATGAGGCGGAATTGGCCGGACAGATCCAAGCAGCCTGTGTGGGTTTGGGTGCGGCGGTCGATGTCGAGAAGGTACTCAAGCTGACCTTGAAGGATCTGTACGATGGCGTCGCGGTTGAGGAGGTGCGCAAGTGCTCCATCCTTTCCGCGCGCACGCTGATCGAAGAGGATCCGGCCTACAGTTTCGTCACGGCGAGACTGCTGCTGAATAACATCTTCTGCGAAATCCTCGGCGAAGAAATTCCGCAGGCCGACATGGCGGCGCGCTATGTCGAATACTTCCCCAAATACATCAAGCAAGGCATCGCAGCTGAATTGCTGAACGAGGAGTTGGGGCATTTCGATCTGCAGCGCCTGGCCGAGGCGCTGGACGCCAGCCGCGACCTGCAATTCAATTATCTCGGGCTGCAGACGCTGTATGACCGCTACTTCCTGCATATCGACGACAAGCGCATCGAACTGCCACAGGCATTCTTCATGCGCGTGGCGATGGGCCTGAGCCTGAACGAGATTAATCGCGAAGAACGCGCCATTGAGTTCTATCGCCTGTTGTCCGGTTTCGATTTCATGAGCTCCACGCCGACCCTGTTCAACTCGGGTACCCGCCGCTCGCAGCTGTCTTCCTGCTACCTGACCACCGTGGCGGACGATCTGGATGGCATCTACGAGGCGCTGAAAGAAAATGCGCTGCTGTCCAAGTTCGCCGGCGGTCTGGGTAACGACTGGACCAACGTGCGCGCGCTGGGCAGCCACATCAAGGGTACCAACGGCAAATCGCAGGGCGTGGTGCCGTTCCTGAAAGTGGTCAACGACACCGCCGTGGCGGTGAACCAGGGCGGCAAGCGCAAGGGTGCGGTGTGTGCCTATCTGGAGACTTGGCACCTCGACATCGAGGAATTCCTGGAGTTGCGCAAGAATACCGGCGACGACCGCCGTCGCACGCACGACATGAACACCTCGAACTGGATTCCCGACCTGTTCATGAAGCGCGTGATGGAAGGCGGCGAATGGACGCTGTTCACCCCGTCGACCTGCCCCGACCTGCACGACAAGTTCGGCACCGAGTTCGAAAAAGCCTACACCGCCTATGAGGCCAAGGCTGCCAGCGGCGAAATCAAGCTGTTCAAGAAAGTGCCGGCGCAATCACTGTGGCGCAAAATGCTGACCATGCTGTTCGAGACCGGGCATCCGTGGATTACTTTCAAGGACCCGTGCAATATCCGCAGCCCGCAGCAGCACGTGGGCGTGGTTCACAGCTCGAACCTGTGTACCGAGATCACTTTGAATACATCCGACAGCGAGATTGCCGTGTGCAACCTCGGCTCGGTCAACCTGACGGCGCATATCTTCCCCGAAGGGCATGCCAAGGCTGGTCAGATCGATCACGACAAGCTGAAACGCACCGTCAGTACGGCCATGCGCATGCTGGATAACGTGGTCGACATCAATTATTACGCTGTGGCCAAGGCGCGCAATTCCAACCTCAAGCACCGCCCGGTCGGTCTGGGCGTTATGGGTTTCCAGGATTGCCTGCATGAACTGCGCATCCCATACTCGTCCGAGGCAGCGGTCGAGTTCGCCGACCGCTCGATGGAGGCAGTCTGCTATTACGCTTACTGGGCGTCGACCGAGTTGGCGGAAGAGCGCGGCCGCTACGCCACTTACCGCGGCAGCCTGTGGGACCGCGGCATCCTGCCGCAGGACAGCCTGAACCTGCTGCGGGAACAGCGCGGCGGCTTTGTCGAGGTGGATACTTCGTCCAGCCTGGATTGGGATGCACTGCGTGCCCGCATCCAGCAAGTCGGCATGCGCAACTCGAACTGCGTGGCCATCGCGCCGACGGCGACCATCTCCAACATCATCGGGGTATCGCAGAGCATCGAGCCGACCTATCAGAACCTGTTCGTGAAATCGAACCTGTCCGGCGAATTCACCGTGATCAACGATCATCTGGTGAACGACCTGAAGGCGCTGGGGCTGTGGGACGAGGTGATGATCGCCGATCTCAAGTATTTCGACGGCAGCCTGACCAAGATCGACCGTATTCCGGCTGAGTTGCGCGAATTGTATGCCACTGCCTTCGAAGTCGAGCCGAGATGGCTGATCGAAGCCGCGTCGCGCCGCCAGAAGTGGATCGACCAGTCGCAATCGCTGAATATCTATATGGCCGGTGTTTCCGGGCGCAAGCTGGATGAAACCTACAAGCTGGCGTGGCTGCGTGGCTTGAAGACTACCTATTATTTGCGCTCAATGGGGGCGACTTCGGCCGAGAAGTCCACTTCACGCGCCGGTTCGTTGAATGCAGTGGCTAGCGATGCAGGAGCCGAAGGCATGTCCGCCGCCGTAGCGGAAGAGCCGAAGTTCTGCTCGATTGACAATCCAGAGTGCGAAGCCTGCCAGTAGGCTGGGCTGCATCTGGATTGCGGTGAAGACTAAGTTGCGAAGCAAGTTAAGCCCTGAAAGGGCGGCCGGAACCACAACCGGTTCAAGCGAAGCCTGCCAGCAGGCAGGCTGGCGACTGGAATAAACAAAGAAAAAAGTCCGCGGCATTGTGCACCGGACATTGAGTACAAAGGGAGCAAATATGCTTAATTTCGATGAAGACTTCACGCCGACAACAGCCCAGGCCGGATTGCGTATGGCAGCAATGGGCGTCGGCGCTGCAATGGCTAATGAAAAGGCGGAAAAGGACTACACGATCGCCTCGAAATCCTTCAGCCGCATCCGCGCAGAAGACAAACGCATCATCAACAGCAGCTGCGACGTGAACCAGCTGGTGCCGTTCAAGTACAAATGGGCGTGGGAGAAATACCTGGCCGGTAACGCCAACCACTGGATGCCGCAAGAGATCAACATGTCTGCCGACATCGCCCTCTGGAAAAGCCCGAACGGCTTGACCGAAGACGAGCGCCGCATCGTGATGCGCAACCTTGGCTTCTTCAGCACCGCCGACAGCCTGGCTGCCAACAACATCGTGCTGGGCACCTACCGCCACATCACGGCGCCGGAATGCCGCCAGTACCTGCTGCGCCAGGCTTATGACGAGGGCATCCATACCCATGCCTACCAGTACATCGTCGAGTCGCTCGGCATGGACGAGGGCGAGGTCTTCAACATGTATCACGAGGTGGACAGCATCCGCGCCAAGGACGAGTTCCTGCTGCCGTTCATCGATACGCTGACCAACCCTGAGTTCAAGACCGGCACTCCGGAAAACGACCAGAAATTGCTGAAGAGCCTGATCGTGTTCGCTTGCATCATGGAAGGGATGTTCTTCTATGTTGGGTTCGTGCAGATCCTGGCCATGGGCCGCCAGAACAAGATGACCGGCGCTGCCGAACAGTTCCAGTACATCCTGCGCGACGAGTCGCTGCACCTGAACTTTGGTGTCGACATGGCGAACCAGATCAAGATGGAGAATCCGCATCTCTGGACGCCCGAGTTCAAGGCGGAGCTGTCCGGCCTGTTCCGCAAGGCGGCAGAGCTGGAGTCAGCTTATGCCGACGACACCATGCCACGCGGCATACTGGGCTTGAATGCGGGCATGTTCAAGGAATACATGCGCTTCATCGCGAACCGCCGTTGCCAACAGATCGGCCTCGATGTGATCTTCCCTGGGGCAACCAATCCGTTCCCCTGGATGTCCGAGATGATCGATCTCAAGAAAGAGAAGAACTTCTTCGAGACTCGCGTGACCGAGTACCAGACCGGAGGCGCACTTTCCTGGGATTGATGTTGTTGTCTGTCTTGCCTATCCTGTCGACCAGACAACCAGAGACGCTCCCCATGCGGGAGCGTTTTTATTTGGCGAGGACCGGCTGTTGCCTTAATTTTCTGCCGCCGATTTACGGCGGCAGCTCGACCACCACAGGCGGGCTCGTCTCGTTGCACGATGCTCTTGATGCTGCGCCCAACTCGTTTTGGTGAACTCTCGTTGAAGATGCTGGGGCCGGCATTCGCTCGAGCGGGTTGGGCTTCGGATCAATTCAATGTATCGATTTCATGATTTCGACCCGCAGGATTTTGCGTGCGAGGCTGGGGAAAAAGATGTGCACGAGAGCAGAAGAGTGCGTTGATCTGAAAAATTCGCGGATGACCTAACAAAAAAATACAAAAAACTCAATTTATATATTGACAGCAAACATATTTAAGATAAAGTTGCAACCGCAAGATGTAGTAAAAAAATTCTTCGCCAAACACTAGCTGTAGTGTCAAAAAGAGGCAAAAAAGGCAAATAAGGGGATTTCGCTTGCGCGAACTTGAAGCTCAAGATCTAATTTACATAGCGCCGATGGCGCAAATCAGAAGCGAGATACTTTCTCAGGGGTTCCCCTCCCTCCAAATTTCCAGGTCGTCTTCAGCATCGTCAAGACTGGTTGGCCGACCTTCTTCATTGCTCAATTTCAACAGCTGACTATGGAAAATAGCCGCTCGGTGATTTCAGACGCAGGTTCAATTCAAATCGAAACTCCCATGGGACAGGGCGATATACGCTCTGTGAAGGCCGGCGTGCTGGACGCGGTTGTTAAGCCACGATCTTTTGCCTGCCAGGCAGGTGTTGTTTTGTTTGTGCGTTAGGATCTCAGAGGCTGCTTCGGCAGCCTCTGTTACAAGGACTTCAGTCATGCTGCTTGCGGCATGTTGGAGGTGTCGTAGTTGTCTAGTTGTAGTGTTGTTTTTTGTTAACTTTCACCACTAAGGAGGTTGAAATGGTAGCAGCAAAGAAAGCTAAACCAGCAGCGAAGAAAGCGGCTGTAAAGAAGCCGGCAGCTAAGAAGGTAGCAGCCAAGAAGGTAGCAGCAAAGAAGCCCGCTGCTAAGAAGGCTGTAGCGAAGAAGCCGGCAGCCAAGAAGGCAGTTGCCAAGAAGCCAGCAGCCAAAAAAGCAGCGAAACCTGCAGCTAAAAAGGCTGTAGCGAAGAAGCCGGCAGCCAAGAAGGCAGTTGCCAAGAAGCCAGCAGCTAAAAAAGCAGCAGCGAAACCTGCAGCTAAAAAGGCTG
>Ga0316624_10000025_pt1 | contig 41467 bp, 34 predicted proteins | sample OWC_Aug_N3_C1_D5_FD_207657 | JGI IMG/M metagenome (GOLD analysis project Ga0316624, IMG submission 207657) | Wetland soil microbial communities from Old Woman Creek delta, Ohio, United States - OWC_Aug_N3_C1_D5_A | ecosystem: Environmental > Terrestrial > Soil > Wetlands | place: USA: Ohio... | reverse complement strand
CCGACTTCGACAGCATGTGCACTTCGTCGATGATGTACACCTTGAAACGCCCGCTGGTCGGCGCATACAGCGCGCTCTCCAGCAGCTCGCGCATGTTGTCGACCTGCGTATTGGATGCCGCATCCAGTTCAATCAGGTCGACGAAACGGCCGCTGTCGATCTCGGTGCATGCGCCGCACACGCCGCACGGCGTGGCCGTAACGCCGGTCTCACAATTCAGGGATTTGGCGAAAATGCGCGCGATGGTGGTCTTGCCCACTCCGCGCGTGCCGGTGAAAAGATAGGCGTGATGCAGGCGATTCTGTGTCAGCGCGTTGGTCAGCGCCTGCACCACGTGCTCCTGCCCCGCCAATTGAGCGAAATTCCGGGGACGCCACTTACGGGCCAGTACAGAAGTCGCTGACATATCGCCTGCCAAAATATCGAGTGAAACACCCTCGAAAAAATAGGAGGCGAGCCTTACCCCCGGCACTTACAGACATCAGCTGTGGCTGCTTCCTTCCGGACCTGACCAGGTTCACTGCGCTGTAATGCGGGGAGACCCGCCAATTCGTGAAATCTGAGTTTTGCGGGCTAAAGACCGCCCGAAAACAGGCCGCAATGATAGTCGAAAAACGGGGATAAATCCATGGAAGGGTGAATCGGCGAGCCTTATCGCCATAGTCGCCGTAGGTGCAATAAGCGCAGCGCATTGCGCCGGACGTTGCCAAGCGCAACACCGTGGTTGTTGACTGAATCGGCGAATCTCAAAAAAAACCGTCGGGGGTAGCCCGACGGTTTTCGATGGGTATCACTTGCCTCATCCCACACTTGCCTACTTTTTAAACACGCCTTTCTCGCACCAGAACTTTGTTCTTACTCCGGACTGAGCTTGGAAAAGCAGCTGCGCTTGCTGACAGTTTTCTCTGTTATAAGCTTCGCCGTCAGTTGAATTGAACGAAGCAACATGAATTCGCATATTCTCATCCGTGACACTGTTTCGATAGAGAGTGAAAGCTTCATTGCCCGAATCGCAGCCTGCCATGAGACCAACAAGCAAAAGGAGCGAAAGTATTTGGAGAAATAATTTCATAATGACTAACGTAATCTTAATTTGATGCCGGATTACAACACCTTCACCTTAATCCCCGCAATCCTCCCCTTCCACTCCGCCGGCCCCGTCTCATGCACCGACCTCCCCTGCGTATCCACCGCCACCGTCACCGGCATGTCCTGCACCTCAAACTCATAGATCGCCTCCATGCCCAAATCAGCAAACGCCAGCACCCTGGATGCCTTGATCGCCTTGGCAACCAGGTAGGCCGCGCCGCCGACGGCCATGAGGTACACCGCGCCATGCTTCTTGATCGCTTCGATGGCGACCTTGCCGCGCTCTGATTTGCCGATCATGCCGATCAAACCGGTCTGCGCCAGCATGGTCTCGGTGAACTGGTCCATGCGCGTAGCAGTGGTCGGGCCGGCTGGCCCCACCACTTCGTCGCGCACCGGATCGACCGGACCGACGTAGTAGATGAAACGGCCGTTGAAATCCATCGGCAGTTTCTCGCCCTTGGCGAGCATGTCCACCATGCGCTTGTGCGCGGCGTCACGGCCGGTGAGCAGCTTGCCCGACAACAGCAGCGTCTCGCCCGGCTGCCATTGCGCGATGTCGGCACGGGTCACGGTGTCCAGGTTCACATGCCGCGCATCCGCCGCCGGTTGCCATTGCACATCCGGATAGTCCGCGATCTTCGGCGGCGTGAAGTTTGCCGCCCCGCTGCCGTCCAGTTCGAAATGCACATGCCGCGTCGCCGCACAGTTCGGGATGATGGCGACCGGCTTGGAAGCCGCATGCGTCGGGTAATCCAGTATCTTCACGTCCAGCACCGTGGTCAGCCCGCCCAAGCCCTGCGCCCCGATGCCCAGCGCGTTGACCCGATCGAAGATCTCGATGCGCAACTCCTCGATACGGTTCTTTGGCCCGCGCGCCTTGAGCTCGGCCATGTCGATGTGTTCCATCAGCGATTCTTTTGCCAGCAGCACCGCCTTTTCCGCCGTACCGCCGATGCCGATGCCCAGTACTCCGGGCGGACACCAGCCCGCCCCCATGCCCGGCAGCTGGTTCACCACCCACTCCGCCACATCGTCGCTGGGATTCAGCATCGCCATTTTGGCCTTATTCTCCGAGCCGCCGCCCTTGGCCGCGATGCGCACATCCACCTTGTCACCCGGCACGATCTCGAAATGCACCACGGCCGGAGTGTTGTCGCCGGTGTTCTTGCGCTTGCCGGCCGGATCGGCCACCACGGAGGCGCGCAAGACGTTTTCCGGCAACTGGTAGGCTCTGCGCACGCCGGCATTCACCATCTCGGTGACGCCCATCGTGGCGCCTTCCCAGCGCACGTCCATGCCCACGCGCACGAACGCCACCACGATACCGGTATCCTGGCAGATCGGTCGCTTGCCCACGGCGCACATGCGCGAGTTGGTCAGTATCTGCGCCATTGCATCCTTGGCGGCGGGCGACTCCTCGCGCTGATAAGCGCTAGCAAGGGCCTGCACGAAGTCCTGCGGGTGGTAATACGAGATGAATTGCAGCGCGTCGGCGATGCTGGCTATGAAATCCTGTTGGCGTATGGCGGTCATTGCGGGTGCTCGGTGAGTAATACCGGATTATCGGAGGGCGGGCTGCCAGCGTCAATTAACGCTAGAATGCGCGCCTATTTTCAAGGGCTGCACTCAAATGGCGATTCAATGGTTCCCGGGTCATATGACCGCGGCGAAGAAAAAAGCGACCGAGACCATGGAGCGCATCGATGTCGTCATCGAGGTGCTGGATGCGCGCGTGCCGGAGGCAGGCAGCAACCCGATGATCCGCGAGATGCGCGAACACCGCCAGCGCCCGTGCCTGAAGGTGCTGAACAAGGCCGACCTCGCCGATCCGGCGGCGACCAAGGCCTGGCTGGACCACTTCAACAGCCAGAAGAACGTGAAGGCCATCGCCATCTCGTGCAAGAAACCGGGCGAGGCCGCCAAGATCCCCAAGCTGTGCCTGCCGCTGGCGCCGCATCGCGGCACCGTGCTCAAGCCGCTGCGCATGATGGTGATGGGCATCCCCAACGTCGGCAAGTCCACCTTCATCAACTCGCTGCTCAAGCGCCGCACCGCCGCAGTCGGCGACGAGCCGGCCATCACCAAGAACCTGCAGCATTTCGACCTCAGCGACACCATGCAGCTCATCGACACGCCGGGCATGATGTGGCCGAAGATCGCCTATGAGACCGACGGCTACCTGCTCGCCGCCAGCAACCTGATCGGACGCAACGCCTATCACGAAAGCGAGGTCGCCACCTTCCTCGGCGACCTGCTGATGGCGCGCTATCCGGTGCTGGTCAAGCAGCGTTACAAATCGGCCACTGAGGAGATGGATGGCGTAGCGCTGATCGAAGCCATCGCCAAGCAGCGCGGCTTCCGCATCCGGGGACAGGAACTCGATCTGGAAAAAGCCGCGATGACACTGCTGCAGGACTACCGGAGCGGCACGCTGGGACGCATCAGCCTGGAGACGCCGGCCACACGTGCCGAGATGATGCAGAACTCAACGCCGCAACCAGACGCCGAAGACGAGGATCAGTCCGGCTCGCCCTGATTGCGCATGAAATCGGCCACCTTAATGAAGGCCACCTTGAGTTCGGTGCGCAGCTGCTCCTCCTCAACCACCTCATCTATCGCCTGCCCCATGCACAGCAGCCATTGATCGCGCTCGGCCCTGCCGATGGAAAACGGCATATGGCGCTGGCGCAGCTTGGGGTGGCCGAACTTTTCCATGAACAGCTGCGGCCCGCCCATCCAGCCGGACAGGAACATAAACAATTTGTCTTCGGAATTTTTCAGGTCGGCCGCATGCATCTTGCGCACGCCATGCGCCTCGGGCAGCTCGTCCATCAACTGATAGAAGCGCTGCACCAAGGCCCGCACCTTTTCTTCGCCGCCGATGCGCTCGTAATGTGAGCGCTTGTCATTGCTGATCTGCATCTTCTTACTCCAAAAAATAAATCTATCTTACGTAGGGCGCAATAACCAACGGGCATTGCGCCGCATGTATCACAAAACATTCGGTGCAATGCGCTGCGCTTATTGCACCCTACGGCAACTCAATCGGTGAAGAAACGCACACTCATCTCTTCCAGCCCCACGCTGTGGAGCACCTCATGCAACCGTTCCGCCGCGCGCTTGCGCGGCAGATCCTTGTAACTGGCGATGATCAGCTCGTTCTTCATCGAATGCTCCCACCCTACCAGCTCGGTGACTGTCACCTGGTAGCCATGCGCCTCCAGTTGCAGGCAGCGCAGCACATTGGTGAGGTGGCTGCCGAATTCACGCGTGTGGATGGGATGACGCCACAGCTCGACCAGCGCATCTTTCGCCAGTTGCTTGCCCTTGTTTTTGCGCAACACCGCCGCCACCTCGGCCTGGCAGCACGGCACCAGCACGATATGCCTGGCCTGCTTCGCCAGTGCAAAACGGATCGCATCGTCGGTCGCAGTGTTGCAGGCATGCAGCGCCGTCACCACATCCACCTTGGCTGGCAACTTGTCAGAGGTAATGGATTCCGCCACCGACAGATTCAGGAACGACATGCCGCCGAACCCCAGATGCTGCGCCAGTTCGCGCGAATGCGTGACCAGCTCTTCGCGTGTCTCGATGCCGTAGATGTGCGAAGCATCGTTCAATGCCTTGAAGAACAGATCGTACAGGATGAATCCTAAGTACGACTTGCCCGCGCCATGATCCACCAGCGTCAACGCACCGCGCTCGTTGCGCACCTCCTGCAGCAACGGTTCGATGAACTGGTACAGGTGATACACCTGCTTCAACTTGCGGCGCGAATCCTGGTTCATCTTGCCGTCGCGCGTCAGGATGTGCAGCGCCTTCAGCAGCTCGATGGATTGGCCGGGGCGAATCTCGGGGTATTCAGGGGGGAGTGGTTTTTTCATGGTACACATTTACCTGCATTTCGAATTCTTGGCAACGACGCCAGCAGGTTGCCTTGCAGAAACACGTGGCGTGTCTCCTCCAGGCCAGAATTGGTGGAGAAGTACACATCGCCATAGCGATTGGAATAAGGCAGGCCGTCTTTCCAGTCGAGCATGAAACCGATCTCAAAAACAAATCCGGCGGGACTTACCCGCCGGAATCGATTGCATCAACCTAACCTCGATTACTTCTTGGCGTCCGCTTCGCATTTTTTGATGGATGCAGCCTTTGCAGCACCTGCCAGAGGCTTGCCATCCTTGCTCACAGCCTGCGCTTCGCAAGAGGGTGCGGCTGCCGGAGCAGCGGCATCCTTTTCACATTTCTTGACGAAGGCATTCTTGGCGGCGCCGGCCAGTTTCTTCTCGGCAGCCTGGGCTTCGCAAGTGGAAGGAGCGGGCGCTGCGGCGGCAGCGTCTTTTTCACACTTGGTCATAAAGCTGTTTTTGGCCGCGCCGGCCAGTTTTTTCTCGGCTGCCTGGTCTGCACAAGAAGCGGCAAACGCAGCATTAGCGACGAACAGCGAGGCAATGGCAACAACGATCAGATTACGCATGTTTTTATTCTCCAAATTGTATTGATGATTTCGATAACGAACGGCATCGCTACCTGCCGCAATTATACCGTTACCCAGCCTCCAGCTAGTGAGGCGCATTTCCTTCTTGCAGATCTTCGCAGATCGGAAGGCCAAACCGCGCCAAACTGTTGTTGAAAATGCCACCCGGGCTTCGGCAACGAATCCCGGGCAGCGAAGAACAAAATCATTCCGCCTGTTTCACCACCAACCTCATCCAGCGTTCTCCCCAGCGATGCAGGCACAGGCCGAGCACGATGCTCGCCGTGCCCAGCCAAACCTGGGGCAGAACCACCTCGTTGTTCAGCCCATGTCCCAACAGCAAGGCGATCACTGGCGTGATCAGCGTGATGAGCGCGATGTGCCCTGCCTCCATGTGCTTGATGAGGTAGTAATACAAGGCGAAACCAAGCACTGAGCCGAATACGCCCAGATACACCGTGGCGGCAACCGCACGCTCCGGGATCGCAGCCGGCATGTGCCCGTCGGCCAGCCACCACGCGGCGAAGAACAACGGAAGGGTAACGACCAGAGTGCCCAGCGTCATCGCCAATGGCGGACTGTCATCACCGATGCGCTTGAGCCACACCAGCCCCAGCGATTGCGCGACCACCGCCATGAACAGTGCCGCCAAGCCGATGTCAGCCGCCTCGCCCAGCTTGAGACTGCCACGGAACACCAGCAGCAGACCAAGCACACCCAACAGCATCCCGGCCAAGCGGCTCGGCGTCAGCGCCTCCTCTTTCAGCCACACCATGGCACCGAGACTAGTGATCAAAGGCGACATGCCATACAGCACGGCGATCATGCCGGAGCTGACAAATTGCGAAGACCAATAGGTGAGCGCCATTGCACCGAACATGCTCAACCCGCCCGCCAGATAGGACTGCAGCGCCCGGCGGTGCAGCGGGACGCGGATGCGGAACGCCGCCAGCAAAACCGCACACAGCATCACGCCGATGGCCATACGCGAAAACACCGCGAAGCTGAAACCGACGCCCAGTGCGCTCCATTTGATGGCGAGCGGCGTGGTTGACCAGATCAGGATGATGGTGACGAATGCTGCTGGAAGCGACATGATTTTCTCCCGGGCGCACAACTTACTGCTCCATTCGCCTCGCCCCTGAGGTGAACGGCCAAAAAACAAAAAGGCCACAGAGTTCTTCTGTGGCCTGATGAAAGCTGCGAATACTAGAAGGTGCTAAGTACTAACTCTCCAGACCACTGTGCGTGCGATGCCATGCCATGCGCGGGAATGCGCAGGGGACGGCTCGGACGCGGCGAATGGAGTGCATGGAGTTCATGGCCGGATTATGCGGGCGAGGATGAAACGCCGTCAACGTTAATTTGCAGCCACCACTCCAGCAGCGCGAGATGCCACAACTTGCTGCCCTGGATGCGGGTGAAATGCTCTTCCGGCGCGGCCAGCAGCTTTTCCACGTAGTCGCGCTGGTACAGGCCGCGGCGCAGGCAGGCGTCCGAGTTCAAGATCTCGCGCATCTTGTCCAGGAAATCGCCGCGCACGTATTTCAGCGCGGGCACCGGGAAGTAGCCCTTGGGCCGGTCGATCACCGCGTTGGGGATCACGCCGCGCGCGACGGCCTTGAGCGGAAACTTGCCGCCTTCCTTGAGCTTGAGCGAAGGCGGCATGCGCGCCGCCAGTTCCACCAGCTCGTGATCCAGGAACGGCACGCGCGCTTCCAGCCCCCACGACATCGGCATGTTGTCGACGCGCTTCACGGGATCGTCCACCATCAGCGCGGTCACATCCAGACGGAACACCTGGTCAAGGAATTCGTCTGCACTGGTTTTCCCCAACTCGTCGGTCACCCATGCCGCCGTCACATCCCGCACGTGGTACTGCGGCGCGGTCATCGCCAGATACTCATCGTGCTCGCGGTCGAAATAATGCTGCGAGAAACGTTCCAGCGGCGTACCGCTGGAGGCATCCATGCGCGGATACCAGAAGTAGCCGCCGAACACCTCGTCCGCGCCCTGCCCCGCCAGCACAACCTTCACATGCGGATGTACCTGTTCGCTCAGCAGGTAGAACGCGATCACGTCGTAGCTGGGCATCGGCTCGCTCATCTGCGCGATGGCTTCCGGCAGCCGCATCAGCACTTCCGAGTTGGGAATGGAAAAACGGTGATGGCGGGTACCGAAATGCTCGGCCATCAGGTCCGAATATTCGAATTCGTTGGCCTTCTCCGTTCCCACATCTTCGAAGCCGATGGAGAAGGTCAGCAGGTCATCCACGTGGTCGGCCAGCATGCCGACCAGCAGGCTCGAATCCAGCCCGCCGGAAAGCAGAATGCCGACCGGCACATCCGAGGCGAGGCGGTGCCGCTCCAGCGCGCGCGACATGACGGCGCGAGTCGCGGCCAGCCAGTCCTGCTCGGAAAACTGCTGTGCCGGCCGGGTCGAGTCCATCTTCCAGTAACAACGCTGCGTTACCTCGCCGGCGACGGAGAACTTCATCGTGTGCGCAGGCGGCAGCTTCTTGATGCCGGCCAGCATCGTGTGCGGCGCCGGCACCACGCCATGCAACGTGAAATGATGATGCAGCGCGACCGGGTCGATGCGGGTGTCGATACCGCCGCCAGCCAGCAGGGCCTGGATGGTGGAAGCGAAACGCAAACGGACGCCATCCAGTGCGTAATACAACGGCTTGATGCCGAAACGGTCCCGCCCCATGAACAGCGATTTGTCGCGCAGATCGTGGATCACGAAAGCGAACATGCCGTAAAAGCGCTGCACGCAATGCTCGCCCCAGGCGTGGTAGGCCTTGAGGATCACCTCGGTATCGCCGGAGGATGCGAACTCATAGCCCATCTCCATCAGCTCGGCGCGCAGCTCCTTGTAGTTGTAGATGGTGCCGTTGAAGACCAGTGCCAGGCGCAAGTCGTCGTCCACCATCGGCTGGTCGGCATGTGACGACAGATCGATGATCGACAGGCGCCGGTGGCCGAATGCCACCGCGCCGCCATTGAAAAACCCCTCGTGATCCGGGCCGCGACGTGCCAGCTTTGCCGTCATCCGCCGCAACGCCTCCATATCGGGCGACGCCTGATCGAAACGCAACTCACCACAAATACCGCACATGCAACACTCCAAACGATTCGGATGGCGGATTATCGCCTACCGTGGCCGCGTTTGCTTGCAGCCAACCTGATAAAATACGTTCAATGCACACCCCGCTTACCCCGCAACGCGAAAAATACTTTCTGCTCACCCTCGCGGGCATTCAGTTCAGCCATGTCCTGGATTTCATGATCATGATGCCGCTGGGGCCGATCCTGATGCGCGAATTCGGCATCGGCACCCACGAATTCGGTTTACTGGTCGCTTCATACAGCTTCAGCGCCGCCATTTCCGGCTTCCTCGGCGCAACCTATGTTGACCGTTTCGAGCGCAAGCGTCTGCTGCTGGTGATCTTCGCCCTGTTCGGCCTGGCGACGCTGGCCTGCGCCATCGCCCCCGGTTACGTCACCCTGATCGTTGCGCGCGGGCTGGCGGGAACATTCGGCGGCGTAATGGGGGCGCTGGTGCAAACCATGGTCGGCGATACCATCCCGTTCGCACGCCGCGCCAAGGCCAGCAGCATCGTGTCGACGGCATTTTCCGTTTCCACTGTTGCGGGAGTGCCATTGTCGCTGTGGCTGGCCAACCACCTGCAGTGGCGTGCTCCGTTCTTCTTCATCGCCGCACTGGTGGTGCTGTTCATCGGGGTCGGCGTCCGCTTCCTGCCCGAATTGCGCCACCACATCAGCGCCGAGAAGCAGGCGCATCCGTTCGCGGCGATGTTCGCCGTACTGCGCGACATCAATCACCTGCGCGCGCTGCTGTTTTCGTTGCTGATCATTTTCTCCGGCTTCACCGTCATCCCCTACATCACGGTATACGCGGTGAACAACGTCGGCATCTCGCAGCACGATATTCCCTTCGTCTATCTTTTCGGCGGCGCGGCAACCCTCGTCACCGCGCGTCTCATCGGGCACTGGGCCGACCTGCATGGCAAGGTCAGGGTCTATCGCCAGATCGCCGTTGCCGCCATGCTGCCATTGCTGGTGGTGACGCATATCGGCAGCGCGCCGCTGTGGATGTGGCTGCTCTTCACCACGCCATTTTTTGTATTGATTTCCGGCCGCTTCATCCCGGCCATGGCGATCGTCACCTCGGCGGCGCAACCCAAGCTGCGCGGCACCTTCATGTCGCTCAATGCCACCGTGCAATCGCTCGCCATGGGGCTTGCCACCGCGCTCGGCGGTTTCATCATCGCTCAAGATAACGCAGGAAAGATCATCCACTACCAAACGGTAGGCTATGTTGCGATAACGGCGAACCTGCTGGCCATCTGGTTCGTCTCGCGCATCGTGATGCACGACCAGCACGCCCATTTGCCGGATGTCGCCCCCAAGTAGAGATCACTCGCATTCGTTTAGACTGTCCTTATAATTTCCACTCGATTTCTTACAGGAGTTCTTCATGTCCGGTACACCGCTGACCCCAGCCGCATTCGACCAACTGTTCCTCCAGGCGCATACCCACAACGCCTGGCAAGACAAGCCTGTCGCGGATGAATTGCTGCATCGCCTCTATGACACGCTGCGCATGGCGCCTACTTCGATGAACTGCAGCCCGGCCCGCATCGTGTTCGTCAAATCCAGGGCGGCGAAGGAAAAGCTGATACCGGCGTTGATGGAAGGCAACCGCGCCAAAACCATGGCCGCACCGGTCACCGCCATCATCGGCTACGACACGCGCTTCTACGACAAGCTGCCGAAACTGTTCCCGCCCATCCCCACTGCTCGCGACATGTTCGCCGGCAATGCCGCACTGGCCGACATCACCGCCTTCCGCAATGGCACGCTGCAAGGCGCTTACCTCATCCTCGCTGCGCGCGCGCTGGGCCTCGACTGCGGCCCGATGTCCGGCTTCGACAACGCCGCCGTGGATCAGGCCTTCTTCGCCGGCAGCAACGTGAAATCCAACTTCATCTGCAGCCTCGGCTACGGCGACCCGAAGGGCGTCTATCCGCGCAATGTGCGACTGGAATTTGCCGAAGCCTGCAGCATTGCCTGACCAGAAGCCGCAGCAATGAGCAAGCTACCCCTCGACCGCATCCTGCAATCGCAGGGCTTCGGCACGCGCAAGTGGTGCCGCGAACTGATTGAAGACGGCGAGATCACCATCAATGGCGAGACCGTCACCGACAGCCGCGCTGCCTTTGAAACCGACGGCCTCGAGTTCAGCGTGTATGGCGATCCCTGGCAATACCGCGAACATGTTTACATCGCACTGAACAAACCCGCCGACTACGAGTGCTCGCGCAAGCCCAGCCATCATCCCGGCGTGCTCTCGCTGCTGCCCGAACAGTTCGCGCTGCGCGACGTGCAGCCGGTCGGTCGCCTCGATCACGACACCACCGGGCTGTTGCTGATGTCGGATGACGGCTCCTTCATCCACGCCCAGTCATCGCCCAAGCGCCACATCCCCAAGGTCTATGTCGCCACCACGCATGATGCCGTGACGCCGCAACTCGTCAAACACCTGTTAGGCGGGGTGAAGCTGCATGATGAGCCGGCGCCGCTGGCGGCGGTCGTCTGTGAAATGCTGGATACGCACCAGCTGAAGATCGTGCTGGAGCAGGGAAAATACCATCAGGTGAAGCGCATGCTGGCGGCCGCGGGAAACCACTGCACGGCTTTGCGCCGCACCGAGATCGGCAAATTGAAACTGAATACGCTGGGGCTGGCGGAAGGCGAATGGTGCTATCTGAATGAAGATCAGCGGGCACTGCTGACAGGGGACTAGCTCGGCTCGGTGTACACCTGTATTTCATCCGGCGCAGCAAAAGCACTGGCGCTGCACACCATGCAGATTGCCAGTGCACCAAGGGTGTTCAGACGCAGCCTGTCGGCTTGGGCATGCCGCCGTATTTGGTGATCGGCTTCATCGGGCCGGTCATCCACAGGTCGAACACATCCTTCTGGTCTTGATCGATGTATTTGGCGAACTTGCGGATCGGCGGCACCGAGGCGAACTCCTCGAAATATTCGCGCGCCTTCATGATCTGTTCCCACTTCTTGTCATTCAACTCGTAACCGTCCGCATCGGCCATCGCACGGCCGATCTCCTCGGTCCACTCGTTCATATCTACCAAGTACCCATCACCATCACGTTTCGGAATTTGCATGGTTAACACCTTTCTTTGATTAAGAAGCGTGATGCATTTAACTATACCCGATGGATATAGTCAACTACTCGGATAAAAATAGTCAACTATTCAGAGGGGGAAATATTCTGGCGTGAATGGCATTACCGAGCCGAACGTGGGGTGGAAAATCTGGCGGCAAGAGTTCAACGAACCGTGCCACTCGCCATGCCGGGATCAGGCAGAAATCGATTTGGATGAAGCCGCGGTACGGCCGACCGGCCCGCCCGCAGCCCCTTTGGGATTAGCGTATTACCTTGAGATGCTTGTGGCTTATGGCCACAAAGCCTTGCCTGCAGCGTCCTTCACCTGTGCCTTCCACGCGTCGGATACCATTTTCACGACGTTATCCGGCAGCGGCACATAGCCCAGCTGGGATGCCGTCTGGGCACCGGTCCGGAGCGCCCAGTCAAAGAAACCCAATACCGCCCTGCCGCGATCCGCGTCCGGCTGCACGCTGTGAATCAACACAAAAGTGGTGCTGGTGATGGGCCAGCTATCCTTGCCAGGCTGATTGACCAGGCTCTCGGCAAAACCACTGGCCGCGTTCCAGGAGGCTTGCGCTGCCGCCGCCCTGATGCTGCTTTCGGACGGCGCAACGAATTGCCCGTCGCGATTCTTCAACTTCACATAAGCCATCTTGTCTTGCATGGCAGTGGCATATTCCACAAAGCCGATGGAACCCGGCAGACGGTGCACATATGCGGCCACCCCCTCGTTGCCCTTGCCGCCCACCCCTACCGGCCACCTCACCGCAGCTCCAGCGCCGACATTCTTTTTCCATTCCGGACTGACTTGGGAGAGATAGGACGTGAAAATGAAAGCGGTACCCGACTGGTCGTAGCGAAACACCACGGCGATCGGCTGATCCGGCAATTTCAGGCCCTTGTTGTCCGCAGCAATTCTGGCATCGCTCCACTTGGTGATCTTTCCCGAAAAAATCTCCGCCAGCACCTCGCCGCTCAAATTCAATTGACCGGACTGGATGTCGGCAAGATTGACCACCGGCACGACTCCGCCAACCAGCGTGGGAAATTGGATCAGGCCATTTGCAGACAACTCTGTCTGGCTCATCGGCACGTCGGACGCACCGAAATCCACGATCTTGGCAATGATTTGCTTGATGCCAGCGCCGGAACCGATGGCCTGATAGCCCAGGCCGAAATTAGCCTGCCCTTTGTAGACCGCTGCCCATTTTTGGTAAGCCGGGGCAGGAAAGGTCGCGCCCGCGCCATTGATGTCGGCGGCATGGGAAATGCCATTGGCCAACAGCGCAGACAACAATGCGATTCTATACAGCACGTTCATATGAAGCTCCCAAGTGTATTAATTGGCTGCCAAGCAACTTCCGGAGCGTATTTTATAACCAGACCATGGTATTCGACTAATCGACAACGCAACTGTATTGAGCCGCGGCGTCAGCGGCTAATCGATCTCCAGCGTATCGGCATACCTGCAATAGGTTTCGCGGATAAAAAGCGTGGCGACCAATCCCAGCAATGAGAAGCCGCACATGATGGCGATGCCGAGCTGATAGTCGGCCACTCCGAACGGTGCCCCGCCCCTGCCGGCATGCGCATGATCGATGGCCCACCCCACCAAAGGCTGCATGATCGCCGTGCCGAGGAACGCCCCGACGTTCACCACGCTGGTCGCCATGCCGGAAAGCGCCGGCGGGTTTACCTCTTTGGCGCAAGACCAGCTCAAGGTAAAGCTGGGCGCGCACAGCCCCATCGCCAGGAACAGCGCGTAGCTGGCAACAGTACTCATCTGCACACCGAACAACAGCGGCAACCAGCACAGCACATAGCCGAGCGCTCCCGCGAACATGACCGGCTTGCGCCGCCCAACGCGATCCGAAAACGTGCCGATGAACAAAGCGCCGATGGCGAAGCCCGCCAGCAGCAGGGTCGTGTGATTGGTCGCAGCCGCGCGATCCATGCCGTACACATCGCGCAAGAACGGCACCGCCCACAGGCCGCCAAAGGCAAACAGTGAACCCGCCAGCCCCATGTTCACCCACAATCCAGGCCAGGTCGCCCGGTTCTTCAGCACGATCAGCAGCCCGTCGTACCAGTGCCCGCGATGCGGCGAATGCGCCGCCTTGCCGTCCAGCTCACGCAGGCTGGGCAAATCGGCCTCGCCCGGATGATCGCGCACCAGCCACCAGGCCAGCAGCGCCAGCAACAGCGAAAAGGCACCCAGCACACTGAACACGGTACGCCAGGAAACGTAACCCAAAGCCCAGGCCAGCGGCGCCGCGGCAAGCAACGAACCGGCGTTGCCGAGCAGAATGGTCGCTCCCGTCATGGTGGCGAAATGCCGGTCATGGAACCAGGCGGCGTTGAGCTTGAGCAAGGAAATGAACGTAACCGATACGCCCAGGCCGACCAGCAGCCGTCCGACCGACGCCATTGCCAAGGTATCCGCCATGCCGAACAGCAGCGCGCCGATTCCGCCGACCACCCCGCCGATGGCCACCACACGGCGCGGGCCCAGCGTATCGACCAGAATGCCGGTGGGAATCTGCATCACCAGGTACACGTAGAAATAGGTGGCGGCCAAACCGCCCAGTTCCGCGGCGCTGGCATGGAACGTCTGCTGCAGGTCGGCCGAGATCGCCGCGGGTGCAAAACGGTGAAAGAACGACAGCACATAGGCCAGGCCGACGATGACAAAGGCAGTCCAGCGCAGGCGGACAAGTTGGCGTGATTGATGAGTGTTCAGCATGAAATGGTTTGGCGCACCCGAAGGATGCGGAATTTGCCTGGATTGAGTAAATGAAATTGCCCGGAAGCAGCTAAACTTGGACTGCCGGCATGATGAATCATGTCGCGCTGTTACTCAACACATCTTGCAAGGTACAAACCGGGAATATCATGGCAATCAAAGCAACCGTATTCAAAGCCAGTCTGCAGATCGCGGACATGGAGCGTCACTATTACCAGGACCACGCCTTGACACTGGCCAGGCATCCGTCGGATTTTCTCGACAGACAGATTTTCGGTGTCAATTGATGCATTCACCGGGTGATGCCAATACTTTAGAGGGATTTTGATCTATTGGCTTAAAAATTCAACAACTCTGAAGGTGGTACGTCCAACGCTTCAGCCAGCCGACAGATATTGAGGAGCGCAATGTTCCGTTGACCACGCTCTACCCCTCCGAGGTAGCTTCGTGCCAAACCACTTTCAAGCGCTAGTTGTTCCTGTGACCATCCTTGCTCTTTTCTGAGCTTTACGAGCCTCATCCCGAACAAGACCTTTGGGTCAATCAGTTTTATGCCTTTTCCCATAGTCCGATTGTCTTAACCGGATCACTATCGGGCCACGCTCTATGAGTGACAATTTGACTGATTTACTCTATATTTTTTTACATCTTCTTGAAGATGTAATGGTTCCATGGGGCCACAGCCGCTTCACCCAGCGATTTCTCACTTAAGCCCGCTTGAGCTCGATGAGCTCCTGGCTGGATACTTGTCTGGCGACAAGGCCGTCGAGTTGATTCGGAAATACAAAATAGATGCCCCACCAAATCAACTCCGAACATTATTTCCGCCAAAGTTCCTCGACCAGATTTGCTCTATATGTGGAGCAAACATGCGCGAAGAGGTTCCAAAGCGAGTCGGCAAGAAATTGCTGGCCGGTAAAGTTAGTTGTTCCGCGTGTGGCCATGAAGAAAACCATCAATGTCGATGCGAACATTGCGTTATGGCGCGCTATCGTCAAGCCACAGAAGAAAGAAACAGACTTCAGGCCAAAATAAAAAGCGCGATAGTGGCTGAACAAGCCAAAATTCGCCATGCCAGTTGTTCTTTGAAAGAAATGTCATTAGCAGAAGCGGTTGCATATCTTGCGTTGATTCGCTGCTGCCCCGTAGATGCTCAATTCACATGTGGCCCCTTGGTCGCAAGTCCTGTTCCTTATGCGCCAACAGCAGCATTAATAAATGATCTCTTTGGAATATTGCGACAAGCAGGATTAATTGCCGTATCTGAGCAATCCGAGGTCGGAACAATAGAAATGGATAACGAACAAATTATCTATGACGCTCAAAACGTTCTTTGGATTGTGCCTGCAGATAAAACACACGAATTAATCGAACAAATCGAACTGGCCGGACTTACCGGGATATGGCCTGAACACTGGCACGACGAAGCAGAGCCACTTTGGCAGAAACTCGCACTTTCTGAATCCAGACAGTTCTATGATTACTGCGCAAGAAAGCGAGGTTTGCGCGCGCAAGGTGATGGGGCTGTAAATGCGATGCTGACAAACTTACTCAGGGACTTTTCAGTTGGCCAGGCCTATCGAATCATTTGGCATGGAGCAAGAGCTGCCTCCGACTTTCTAATTATGAAAAGACCAAATAAGGCACATGCCGCAAATTACATGGTCGGCGCATGCCAACGCTGGGCTGATCGTGCCCGCTCTGAGGGTTGGGAAGTTATAGCGTTCAATCGCAATTTTGACTTACCGCGAAGCATGATCAGTTATGTGTTATTTGATGTAATACTGAAAATTGGAGAGCGCGGATTCACTAAGGTAATTGGAAACTGAATTGCCAGAAATCAGATAGCCGCGACCAACCGTATTAATGAAGCAGGAAGTTCAGAGAGCGCTCCCCCGACGGTCTCTTGCTCGACCATTAGGCGAATATATCCGTACGCAATGGAAAGAAAGTCGCTAATAATCACAGCAGAGGCACAGCAGTTATCCCAGTTGGATTCGTGTTCTGATGGTCGCTATAACCCTTATTCGTGTGATTGATAACAGACGAAGCCGATGGGTGCTTCCATGTTTTATGATTGCCCGCTGAGAAAAATGCGATTGCGCTACTTCCCCCTGACGCATTAGGGACACTATTTGCACTCTCCGCGGCTCCGTGATGGGGAACGACAATTGCGGCATACGCATGGTTGATCAAAATAGATACGTTGTTGTTTTTATCACTCTGCATGTCCGAATAGACACAGTCCCCTGGAATCAAGGCATTCTGATTGTCGCTTGAAAAGACAGCGATGATCCCATCGTTATTAGCTGTTGGATTAGGAGGGGCCGTCCGGAGTAAATCCAAGGTTTGATTGTTTCCTAGCGCAAACGAGGCTTTACCTCCGCGCTTGGGTGAGAGACTAAAGACTTTCCCCTTTACCAATTTGTCGAACAACGCAACCGGTTTCACACCTTTCGGCACAATATATCGCGCGACGCGACCGCGTAGATTGCTGTCCCACGCGAGAAGTCGCCAATGATCGCCATCGCCATGAGACAAAACAAACTGAATCTCAAGGTCCTTCACTTTGGCTGTCAGGTCATTCTTCGTGAGGCCTCCTGGAGCTAAGTATTGCTTTCGAGTAATTGGAGTGCCAGCACCTGCATCGATCAGAAATCCGTTTTGGTTATCGCAGATGAGTGTTGCCATGCCTTGGCCGACTTCAAAACCAAAGCATTCATATTGCACTTCGCCTGGTGAGCTCCAGTGTGACTCAGTAAATGTTGGAAAGTCGGGCAGGTCAAATCCCATGACTGGATTGATTGACTCAAAACTGACAAAACTTGGTGCGGAGTCAGCGAATGTCTTGTAGATGTAACTTTTTCCACCTTGTTTGAAAGTAATAAGGAACCAGTCGTTCTTGGCCGCGTAACATGACGTGCAGGACTCGTGCTCTATACACCGGTTAATCTTGTGAAGAAACTCATCAACGCGACGTCCTGGAGATATCGAGGCCAAATCAGATTCGACAATGTCCAACGTATAAGCCGTGATCCCCTCCTCAAATGCACTTCGAGTGAAGTCGCTTTTGCGCACACCTATGAATCTCGCAGCTACTACACCTTCACCGTAATCGGTTTCGTTTCCGGATGACTCAAAACGGCAATAAAGCTCAAGAAAATTGTTAGTCGACGGCATATGAATGAATCGCAGAAAAAAAAGACGTCCAAAAAAAAATAGAAATCTTTAGGCCACCTTAATGAATGCAAAATGAGGTAGGCAAGACTCTGTCGGCGAACTGCTCTCGTCAGTCACTATTTCACCAACTCCATCAACTTGTCGAAGCTCTTCACCACGTCGTATTTGACGTTTTCGGGGGCGTACTTCCGGTTGATTTCATCGAAGAATTTGCGGGCGCATTCGATCTTGGTTTCCTCGATCTTCGTCAGTTGCATAGTCGACATTGAGCCCTTGGTCTCCGCAACGAAATAGATATGCTTGACGGTGCCCTCTTTGAACGAGATTGCCCAGTCGGGGTTATAGTCACCCACCGGCGTCGGGATCAGGAAGCCACGTGGTAGCTTGGCGTACACGACCACTTCGGTGCAGGTATCAAGCGACTCGACGAATTTCCGCTCGATGCCGGAATCCGTGATTACGTAGTCGTAGATGTGGCGGTTGAGCTTGTCACCGGCCTTGCTGAAGTCCTGCTTGGTCTGGCCTGCAGTGAAAATATCCAGATCGAACTTGTCCTCGACCGGGTCGTAGGCCAAGTGTTCGATGATCATCGTCGCCTTCTGCTCGTTGATCAGCCGCACGGCTTCAGCGATGAAACTCTCCGGATTGGTGCGGAACTGGGCAAACACCGCGACGCTGATCCCTTTGAGGATGTCTGCCGTCGTGCGTCGGGTCAGCTGCGTACCTTCAGCGATCTTGCCGATAAGGTCGTACTTCACCGCAGAGTGAATCGAATGCACGTTATTTTCAGTTTCGGTGGCCTTGAGTACGAACGCTTCGCCATCCTTGAGGCCGTCGTAGGTCACCTGGGCCGCCTGCTCGCCAGTCTGGATCGTGTACTGCAACGGGGTCACGCGAAGGCTCTTGTCCAGTTCGGCGACTGCCTTTGTCACCAACTCTGCCGAATCGAAGTCGACGCTGTAGGCGGCCTTGCGATTGATCCGATTCCACAGCGCTTTGAACTCCTGTTTGTCGAAGTTGCTGTTGAGCGGGTTCTTCTTGGGGCGACGGTCGTCGCTGATCTCAAACATCTGGCTGTCGCTGAAGACGCTGTCGATCAGTTGGTACACCTGCTCGGCATGAGCCTGCAGCTCCGGGGGCAGCGGTGCCAGGGTGCCTTCCTTCTTGGCCTCGTGGTACGTGCCTGTGATTCGGTCGGAGTCGTCGCTGTAATCGTTTTTGATCAAGTACTTGTAGATCTGCTTTGCCAATAGCGGCGTAACTTCGACATTCCCGATGGGCGTCTTGAGCACCTTGCCGGTGAAGTAGGCTTCGTTGGCCACCTTGGGGCGGGCAGACAAGGAATCACTGATGTCTTTCTGCAATGCAGAGACGAACTCCTTGAAGCTTTCGCTCGCCACCACGGTCAGCACATTGACGTCATGCACGATGGCTGGATGATCTACCCGGTCACCGACCTGATTAACAGACAAACGCAGACCACGACCGACCTCTTGTCGGCGCGTGACCTCGTTGTTGTAGTCGGGATGCTTCAAGAAACAAATCACGAAGACATTGGGGTTGTCCCAACCTTCACGCAGGGCAGAGTGCGAGAAGATGAAGCGCACGGGCTCAGCAAAAGACAGCAAACGCTCCTTGTCCTTCAGAATTAGGTCGTAGGCATCGACGTCATCAGACTGACCTGCACTTTCACCTCGGGCAGCGACTGATGGATTGGCAAGCCGCTTGGTCTTCTTATCGATGGAGAAATACCCACTGTGCGTCTTTGCCGACGTAATGCCCCTCAGGTATTTGATGTACGGCGTTTCATCCAGCTCAAGCACCTCGTTCAGGTACTGGCTATATTCCTCTTCAAATATCCGCGCGTAGTCGCCTTTCTCGTCCGCTGCCGAGTAGTCGCGGTACTTGATCACTTCATCGATGAAGAACAAGGTCAAAACCTTGATGCCTTGCTGGAACAGCGCCTGTTCCTTGTCGAAGTGAGCCTTGATCGCCTCCCGAATCTGGATGCGACGCAGCGACGCTTCGTTCACGTCTCCGGTGGCCTCGCCCACAAACAACTCAACGCCGTTGGTGAAGCTCAAGGTGTCGGTGTTGGCATTGATGTCCGCTACCACGTAGCCACGGTACTGATCCAGCTCGTTTGAAAAGCCATCGGAGAAAAGGTTATCTCCCTTGGAGAGCTTGCGGACGATGCGCTTGATCTCGCCGCTCTTCAGCTTCTGCTCGAACTCAACACGGGCTACAGGTGCCTTGCTCGAAATTTCGATGGACTGCAGGTACAGGTAGGCATTGGTGCCAGCCAGCCCCTTCACCGAGATGCCGCGCACCGCAATCTTCTTCACCAGCTTCTGGTTGTAGGCGTCCAGCGCGTCCAGCCGGTGGATCTTGTTGTGCGTGATTTTGTGGGTCGCCGAATAGCGCAGCACCATCAGCGCCTTGAATTCCTCCAGGGACTTCAGGGTTGCAGCGCCTTCCATCTTCTGTGGCTCGTCGAGTATCAGGATCGGGCGGTTGGCGCTGATCACATCAATCGGGCGCCTAGACTGAAAATCGTCTAGCTCATCGTAAATGCGCCGGTTGTCAGCTCCTCGTGCGGCAAATGCCTGCACGTTGATCACCATTACGTTGATTCCCGCGTCCGATGAGAAGCTCTCCAGGTGGTGCAGCTGCTTGGAGTTGTAGATGAAGAAGCGGGCCTTCTTGTGGTACGTCTCCAGAAAATGCTCGGCGGTGATCTCCAGCGACTTGGCCACGCCTTCGCGGATGGCAATGCTGGGCACCACGATGATGAACTTGCTCCAGCCGTACTGCTTGTTCAGCTGGAAGATGGTCTTGATGTAGCAATAGGTCTTGCCAGTGCCGGTTTCCATCTCGATGTCGAGATTGACCCTGCTGACCTTGGTTTTCACCAACTCGCTGGACTGAGGCAAGTTCTGTTGATGCTGAACCTGGGTGATGTTCTCCAACAGCGCAATATCGGTCAGCTTCAGGTCGACGTTCTTGAACCCACCCTCCGCAAACAGGTCTTCGATACCTTTCTTGGCTTTGCCCGGATCGATGCGGTAGCTGATGGCCTCAGCCGTCGCAGGCGGTTGCCCCTTAAAGCAGTCGACCACGGCTTGCACCGCCGCTGTCTGATAAGCCTGCGTCTTGAATTTCAGTTTCATTGCTCGCCCCTCAGATGCATTTGACTTCTGTAGCAGGCGACAACAGCTTGAAAATCTGCTCGACGTTGATTTTGACCGCGCTATCCTTGTAGCCTGCGTCACGGAACACCACCCGAAGCGGCTGCTGCTTGGCCAGTTCTTTCACGAAAGCTTCGTCGATGCTGCCGCTGGCGTCGAAGCAGGCTGCAAGCGCATTGCCATCGACAAAAAACACCTCTTTGCCTTGAATTGAGTGCTTGGTAATGGGCAGGGCCAGATCGACGCCCCAATCCAGCATCACCTGGAACAGCAGGTCTTCGGGTGTGCGGTCGGGCTTGATGTTGTCAACGAACAGATCGAACTTGGCTTTGTCGAGAGAATCGGGCGCATAGTAGACGTCGGCCATGTTGGACGTATCGATCTTAAGCGCACGGAATCCAATATCCACTTGCTGGTTGGCTTCGCTTACCTGCTTCCCTGCACGTCGAATACGATCCATGCTCACTTCGGAGATGGTCTTGTAGCCTGCCTTGAATGCTTCGGAGTCCTCACTGCACGGCTCAGGCAGCTGCACCATTATGAAACGCCGATTTCCTTGGTCTTCGGCGTTTAACTGCATAACCGCATCTGCTGTTGCCGATGAACCGGAAAAGAAATCCATAACAATCCCTCCATCGTCTCCGTGCAAGGAGATGAACCATTTGATGAGTTGAGTTGGTTTTGGCGTATCAAATACCTTAAAACCGAATAGTTCTTTCAGTTCTCTTGTTCCATCTGCATTAGAACCATACTTGTCTAGCCAAGTACTCCAGCCAACAGATTTTTTTACGTCTCGAATTTTTTCATACGGAACCCATCTCTCAGTTGCTCCGTTAACCGATATTCCGTTGTCGAATGGGCGCTTTTCCCAATGAAAGAAGTCGGGGTCTGACTGTGCAAGCAAAATGTCGGGATTGTCTTTTCCCCAACGCCAGTGTCCCTCTTTCCCGTCATTTCTATACGGATCAACGTATTCACCAGTTGGGCACCGAAGCCCATAGAACTGATTTGGCCTATCTGATCGCAGGGATGTTCCGCCCCACTTCATTAATTCCCGGCCTTTTCTATACGGTCCATTTTTGTCACTCAGATTGAGGGCGCCAGTAGATCTCTCGTCTTGGGAAACACTCTCAGAGGTTGTTTTGAAATAGATAAGCAAGTATTCGTGGCCAGTCCTTAATCCGGTCTTTTCTTTTCCTCCACTCGCCTCGGAAAGCCACGGTGCACAAGCAAGTCTATTTGAGTAGCCAAAGATTTCATCCAGCAACTTTCCGAGCTGGAAGACTTCCTTGTCATTAATTGACACTGCAAGCAATCCATCATCCGCAAGAAGATTTGCCATGACCCTCAATCGTGGATACATCATGCTTAACCAGTCTGAATGGTATCGTCCATTGGTTGCAGGATTTGCAACTAGACGATTGCCATCAACGTCCACTTGATTGGAACGCCGCAAATACTCTCCCGCATTAGAAGCAAAGTCATCCTCGTAGATAAAGTCATTTCCAGTGTTATACGGGGGGTCGATGAAGATCATCTTGACCTTGCCGAGGTAGGTCTCCTGTAGCAGCTTCAGCGCATCGAGGTTATCGCCTTCGATGAAAAGGTTCTTCGTGGTATCGAAGTCCACGCTTTCTTCGCGGCAAGGCCGCAGCGTTTTGGCAATCGGCGCGTTAGCGGCCAATAATGCCTCGCGCTTTCCTGGCCAGTTCAGGTGGTAGCGTTCCTGTGGCCCTTCGACAATCGACTCAGCAAGCTCCTGGCGCAGCTGGTCAAAATCAACCGCCAGCTTCACGCTGCCGTCTTCACCCTTTGCCTCGGTGACACAGCCCGGAAACAGCTCGCGAATTCGGGCGACGTTGTCCTGCGTGAGATTAGGCGAGTGCATTTTCATTTTTTCCATATTTTATTTCCTTGGGCCGTCTCGCGGGTTCGGCGAGGCGGAGAATTATCAGATCCTCTACTCCTAAAGATGCTGGAATAGATTGACTCAATCTTTATCAGACGAACCATGATTCTTAAGTTCAGCGAACTTGGCGGCCATCGTCGGATTGCCCCGAGTCAGCTTCTTGATCGTCACGTCTTGCGCCTTGTCATTCGCAAGCCGAAGATTTCTATCGGTGCCGAGCAGTGCCTCCTTCGTCTTCTGCAGGTGGTCAATCGATTTGTCGATCTCATCAATCGCCGTTTGGAAGCGCTTGGAGGCGAGGTCGTAGTTCTTCGCGAATGCGGTCTTGAACGTCTCAAGTTCGGTTTCGAAGTTCGTGATGTCGATGTTTTGCGCCTTAAAGAGGGCTAATTCAGACTTGTACTTGAGCGAGTTCATCGCAGCATTCCGCAGCAGCGTGATGATAGGAATGAAGAACTGCGGTCGGACGATGTACATCTTCGGGTAGCGATGGAACATGTCGACAATTCCGGAGTTGTATAGCTCGCTGTCAGGTTCAAGGAGTGAGACCAGCACTGCGTACTCGCACCCCTTCTCGGTGCGATCCTTGTCGAGCTCCCTCAGGAAGTCTTCATTCCTTTTCTTGGTGGCAGTTTCGTCACTCTCGTTCTTCATCTCGAACATGATCGAGACGATCTCGGTGCCAGCCTCATCTGAGTCGCGGAAGATGTAGTCACCCTTGCTGCCGGTCCGCGAATCGTTGTCCTTCTCGAAGTATGCCCTCGGAAACGCCGTGGCGCGGATTCGGTTGAATTCGGTCTCACAGTGCTGTTCAAGGGTTTCGCCGACCATCTTGGTCGAGAGCCGCGCCTTCATGTCCCGAAGGCGCTCAATCGCATCATCGCGATCCTTGATCTGTGTCTCGTATCTTTCTTTCAAGGACTTTTCGGCGAGATGTTTTTCAAGCTCCACCCGTTGCAAGCCGTTCTTCAGTTCGTCCCGCTCCTTTTCGACTGCGCTTACTGCCTCGGTGATCGCCAGTTTTTGTGCGATGTTGCTTGCGTCGAGCTTCGCTTTGAGCTCCTGGATCTCCACCTCCTTGGTTGCAGCAGCTTTCTGCAATTCGTTCAGGAGCTTGGCCTCAGCCAAGTTGGAAGCGGCTTGCTTGTCATGCTTCGCCTGCTTGAGCTCGTTTGCAAGCGCATCACGCTCTTTCTCTACTGCGTTCAGGGCCTGGGTCACGGCGAGTTGCCGTGCAACCTCACCGGCATCGAGCTTGGCTTTTAGCTCCTGAATCTCGGCGTCCTTGGCAGAAGCAGCCTTCTGTAATTCACTGGCGATTTTTGCTTGGGCGAGTTCGACGGCGTTCCGCTTGTCCTGTTCAGCCAACTCAAGCCGCTCATGTAACTGTTTCTCGAAGTCACTATCGCGAACTTGCTTCAAAATGTCTGCGTACCCGGCCTCATCAATCTTGAATGCCTTGCCGCAGTGTGGGCAGATGATTTCATGCATGACCTTTTGCTCCCTGTATTTTGTGCAAAATCACGGTTAATTCCGTTACTCAATATCTGTCTCTGGTTGTGTTGCGGGGATTTGTTGCCAGTCGTCGGAGATGACTTTCCAATCGACAGGGCGCTCAACCGGGTTGCCTTTGCTGTCTGTTCCTGACCATACCGCCCAAAAATCCGGATCATCGGATTTGGGCCTGTGTTCATTCGGCAAGTGGTTCATCTGTACCAATACCGGCAATTCAGACGCCCATCCAAGCAGGATGGCGTGACGGGAAGCTAATGAGGGCAAGTCGCGCAGCAGGCCGCGTAGATTGTCGGGTACCAGCTTATGGACTAGCTCCTGGTCCCGGTCGTTGCTGATGCGGTGCAGCAGGTAGCTGTTGCACTGGGACAGCACCGTGGGCGACAGCTCGCTAGGGCGCTGTGAGGACAGCACTAGACCCAACCCGAACTTGCGGCCTTCTCGGGCGATTTTCTCGAATACCTGACAACAGATGGCAGCCGAGTTCTGGTTTTCCGCGTCGTCGTGGTAACGCTTAATGAAGGTGTGCGCCTCTTCCATCACAAGTACAGTGGGCAGGGTCTTGCCATGATTCAGCTTGCGATATCGCTGGAGCGCCTCCAGCGTCATGCGTGCGATCACGGCCGTGATGATGTGTACCACCTCGGCAGGCACCAGCGAGAGGTCAATGACAGTGACCGAGCCGTTGGAGGCTTGGTCATCGCCGATGTAGTTGCGCAGCCAGTCGTCCAGTGTCAGGTGTTGGGCGGTGCCCGATATGATCTTCATGCGGCTGTCCGACAGCAGGGTGCGAATGCGCATCTGCATGGTCTCGACGTACTCGGAGACGCCGAGCAGTTCAGCTGTGGCTTCGACGCTGCGGAGAAGCTGGTCACCAGTAAACGGGCGTGGCACATCGGCGTCGATGGGCAGGATGTCAGTGTCGGTGCCGCCAAACGCTGAATGCACAAGGCTCAATTTTCCAAGTAGTGCATTGACTTCTGCTAGGGTGAATATTGCAGGCCAGTCGCCTTGATGTGCTCCTAGCAACTGAGTGAAATGTTGGTTTAAACCTGCAATGGATGCACTTTCCGACGGGCTAAAAGTCGCGCTGTCCGCCAATCCATCTTTCCACCTGGTTAATCGGTCACGAAAGCCCTTTGCTTGTCCTGCCCCCTTCCAGGGATTTCCCGAACCTCTCTCCACCTGGACAGCGGAAACAAGCGTGCGCAGGTAGCGGCGCATTTCATGGCTGGGCGTGACCGTAGCGCCTAAGACGCCATCACGAACCGACCGCAGTGCCTGTACCAAGGTTGGTCGCTGGGTCTTGGCGCTAGCCTGGGTAAAGGCCCCCCATTCAGCACTATTCCAGAACCACAGCGGGATCTGTAGTTGTTCAACGCCTGTACTGGGTTCGACAGCAAACACCCGCACCTTGCTCATGTCGCGGAAAGTGTTGGCGTACTCGCCGTTGGGGTCGAGCACAATGAAGCGGGCATTGGGGTCAGTGCCGCCTCGGGCCTTGCGAGCCTCGTCCATCGACCAACGGATCAAACCTGCGACCGAGCAGGACTTGCCGCTGCCGGTGTTACCCAGCACCGCCAGATGGCGGCCGAACAGGCGGTCCGGGTCAATCTTGACTTCGGCATTGGCAGCCAGTGGGCTTGAGCCGATCAGCACATGACGGTTATCGCCGGACTCGACGATTGCGCGTAGCTGGTTTTGCGTGGGCAGCAGCACCGCATCGCCAACGGTCGGATAGCTTTCGACGCCGCGCCGGAATCGATAGACGTCATTGCCATTCGCGTCTTTGCTCTCATAAGCCAGAACACCCAACGGATTGAGGCTCATCTTCCGCAAGGGATAGGGCAAATCCACCAGGCCGAAGTCCTGCATACCCTTGCGCTTGGGGTACTGCGAACGCTCGATAGTAATCCACTCGACCTGTGCGACCAGATGCCCATCATCGCTCGGAATCAACACATAGCCATTGATGCGCGGGAAGGGGCGCGGTGTGCCGGTATTGAGCGCCACGCCGTCGGGAGCCTCGATGTCGAGCAGGACCTTGATCTCGTCGGGCGAGACAAAGTCAATGGTGCCGATACGCAGTGAGTCGGCATAGGCCAGGGGTGACAAGCTCATACGAGATCACTCCCATCGAAGCTTTCACCGCCTGCCGCTGGGGGTTTAGCGGGCAGCGGTTCGGTACCCATGCGCTGCTTGAGCAGTTCGCTCATGCGGAAGGTGGTCTTGTCGATGGCCGGCTTGGGCAGGTAGTGCTCGGTCAAGGTGGTCAGATCTGCCAATGCAGGACCAATCAACAGGCTGATCTGCGATGGGCGGCCCAATTCTTGATAGGTCTGCATGATGCGACCCAACGGATCATCATAGGAAATCACCACCAGATGAGTCGAGGGGATGGTGAGCATGTCGCGGATGACGCGGTTGATGTGCTCATCGCCAAAGCTGTAGCCGTAGGTCACCAGCGTGCTATTCGGGCGGCATACCGCAGCTGCCAGGTCGCGGAACAGCTCCACATAGGGGTAGTCAGCGGTCTCTCTGTCCTTGGCGGCGTTGGGGTAGATCATCAGCTCGTGCGCGGTCGCTTCACTCAGCCCGGGTGCTTGCAGATAGGGTTTAACGCTGGTCGCCCCAAACGGCAAACCGATACGGCGAATATCCCGGCCTGTCTGCACCCAGTCCACCGAGCCGTGCAGCTTGGTGTAGCGCGCCACGCCTTCCAGATAGCGTGGCTCACCACGGATGCCGGGCGGATTGTAGTGCATGTCTAGATCCAGCCTGGACGAGCGGAAGATGGGCATCAGCTTGCCCAAGAATCGATCCAGCAGGTGCAGCCCAGCTAACTCCGCCCCCGCCTCGATCAGCCGGTCGTAGTTGGTGGTGAAGATGTTCAGCCGATCTCGCACCCCGGTGCGGCTGGCGAAGCTCATCAGGAAGGTGACGAGGGTGTTGAAGGCCTGCTCGCGCTGCTCGTGGTCTGCGGTAGCAATGCCTGCTTCACTTGCCAGTATCGACTGAGCGAATGCCAGCATGCCGGCTTGCAATTCCTTGCATAGAGCTTCGGCCTCATCGTTCTTCTGAAGAATCTCCAGGCCACGCAGTAGTTCGTTGGCAACGCGAAGTTGATCTTCCAGGTTGCCCTTCTTTCGCCCAGCCGCTTCAGAGGCCTTTTCGGCAGCCTGATTGATTTCGGTTTGATGGTGACTCAACGTCAAGGCACCCATGCCCGCAGCGCCTTTCCCGGCGGCTAAGAAATGCACAGCATGAGTCAGCCCCGAACCGGCGAGCAGCGACAGATGCTCGGACTGGAAGAGCGACGTCAGCCACGGCTCAATACGATGACGCAGGTCTTTATAACCAAACTCATTCGAACTCGGCCATGATGCCTCTGCGTTTTCCTTTAGCTTGTATTTCCCATCACCCCCAGAAAACCATATGGGAGTGACATCATCACGAACCTTAAGAATATTCTTGCTTTCAGGTGCCACCGCCTCGGCGGGAGGGGGCTCATGGGTAACAATCGCTTCAGTCATATTCCAATCTCCTCCGACTTCAGGCAGTTAGTACTTCTAGTTCATTTTTTAGCCGCCGCAACAACGCGTTGATCTCTACCTTGCGGTTGAATTGCTTTTCTTTGGCGAGTTTGCTTGCAGCCTTTTCGACCTCGCGCTGCTTTGCCGCAATGAGTTCGACACGGGCGACCAAATCAGAGAGACGTTCTTGCGGACGCGCGGGCGTGGAAATCAGTCGAAGAAGCACCTGCTCATACAAGCCACCCAAGTCGAGAGCCAAGGGCATGGCGGCACGCTCTACTTCGCTCGGCAACCAGTCCGTAGCGAAGTAGTCGCCCAATGCCCAACGGCTGGTGTCTGACTCGTTTGGGCGCTTGTAGGCCGCAACCACCTGCGTTCGGCCATCAAAACCCAGTTCGAAGATGATGGGGAACTGTACCGCACCATCGATGCAGCGCAAGACGTCTAGATTCAGCTCCTCCGTCTTGACCTGGATGGAAAAAATCTGAAGCTCTGGCACACCCGGCTTGGCGGGCAGGTTGATGGTCTCCGGGGCCAGCTTGTATTGCCAGACGATCTGTTCCACCTGCTCGACGAACAAGTTCTTCAGTCGAGTGTTGGCACCGCTGTGTTCGTAAATCTTGTTCTTTGGCAGGGTTCGTCCAAAGGCGGCCTGCTTCGGGTAGCTGATGAACGCAGCATTCGACTCGACTCGGGCGGGCTGAGTCATCCGGCCTCCTGAATCACGAGGAAAGTGATCAGTTCGAAGTCGTCCAGCCCGGCGATGGTGTTGACCAACGCGGTAGTTTTTCCACCGCTGAAAAGGCTGTCCAGATCCTTCTCTTCCTTCACCTCAATCATCGAGCGGATAGTTTTGCCAAGCAGGTCGGAGTACACGTGCATCTTGCGGCCATCGGCCGTTTCCTTGTTGAACAGGCGGCAGGCATCCGGAATGGGCTGTGCTTGCCCCTTGCAGCAACTGCGCACCAGATCGAGCAGCCGCTTGACCTCGGTGTGATCGTGAATGACCTCACCTTCACGGTTGATGTATACGAGGTAGTACGGATGCAGCCGGTTGAGCTGACTGACGTTGACGCTCGGGTTGCGGTTACGCAGGGTGAAGATCACGCCAGGGCTCAGGCCCAGCTCAGGTTTGGCGCGCACTACGGCGTGCATCCCACTCGGCACATTGCCTAACTCGCCATTGGCCTTCACAAAGTTGAGCAAGTCCATGCGGAAGTCATTGAGCCCGAGATCGGTGATTGACACACCGGTCTTCAGGTCTTCCAGCTCGATCACTTCCTCTTGCAGGCGGCGCAGTTGCTCCTTGCGGTAGGACACGTCGTTGGCCTGGGCGCTTAGTACGTTGTCGTCCCCGGTAGCTGTGACGTCGGCAATCATCATCCGACTCTCAACGCGTTCCTTGAGGTTGATGTATTCGTCGAGGGAGATGTCTGGCCAGTAGTTGACCAACTGGATGCTACTGTTGGGCGAGCCGATGCGATCCACACGACCGAAACGCTGGATGATGCGCACGGGGTTCCAGTGAATGTCGTAGTTGATCAGATAGTCGCAGTCCTGCAGGTTTTGTCCTTCGGAGATGCAGTCGGTGCCAATCAGCAGGTCAATCTCTGCCGGTTCGTTCGGAAGCACGATGGCTTTTTCTTTCGAGCGTGGCGAAAAGAGGGTGAGCAATTCTTGGAAGTCGTAGCTCTTTTTCAGGGTCGATTTGGGCGTATCTTTGCCGGTGACTTTGGCGCTTTGCAGAGACTGCCTGGACAGCAACTCCGGTGCCAAATTGGCGTACAGATAGTCAGCGGTATCGGCGAAGGCAGTGAAGATCAACACCTTTTTGTTGCCAGGGTTCAGCGGTGCGGCAATCTTTTCTAGAACCAGTGTCTTGAGGTGCTGGAGCTTGGCGTCATCGGCAGGCGTGATTTTGTTCATCGATGCCAGTAAAGCGTCAATGACTTCCAAATCGACTTTCAGCTCGTGCTCCCACGAGGGCAAGTCCATGTCAGCGAGGCTGATCTTGACCTTGCCGCCAATCTCGGTATCGCCAATCGCGGGCAAGTCATCGTCGTCCGCCTCAAGGTCTTCCATCTGGTCGGTCAGGTCATCGATGCTGGCGACATTGCCGGTCTGATTGAAGGTGTTGATCTTGTCCAGCGTATTTGTGTGGTTCAATCGCAGAGACTGGAGCGTCAAGCGGAAGGACTCAATCGAGCTTTCGAGACGCTTGAGCAGGTTGGTCGTCATCAACGCCTGCAGGCTCTTTTCCCGGTCAGCTTGCTTGAGCTTGCCTTTGCCTCCACCGACCTCTGTGTCATAGAGCTCTTCGTATTTCTTTCGTCTGCTCGGCAATATATAGCTCAGCGGAGCATATACAGCGAGCTTGAGCAAGGATAGCTGCTCAAATATCTCGTTGAAACTCATCACGTCCGTTCGCTGCGTAAGTGGACTGTGGAACGACAAGGGTTTTCGGCGCTCTGGAAATTGGCCAATATCTTTGGTGTCGTAGAAGGTCTGAATATGTTTGCGTGAACGCGCGATGGTGACGCTGTCGAGCAATTCGAAGAAGTCGAAGTCCAACGAATCCAGGATGGCCCTCGCAGTCCGCTCTTCAGGTGGAAGCTTTGCCCATGCGTTAAAACAGGCTTGCGCATTGCGGAAAATTTCTTCTACAGACTTGCTGGTACGCAGCTTTTTGCTTAGGTTTTCCGAATCACCCTCGTAGGCCAAAGCCAATTGATTGCGCAGGTCATTGAAGCGGTTGTTCACCGGGGTGGCCGAAAGCATCAGCACCTTGGTTTTCACGCCCTCCTTGATGACCTTGTTCATCAGTTTCTGGTAACGGGTTTCCTTATCCTTGTAGGCGTCGTTGTTGCGAAAGTTGTGCGATTCGTCAATAACGACCAGATCATAGTTGCCCCAGTTGATGCGATTCAGCGGCGTACCGAAGGATTCGCCACTGGTACGTGACAGATCGGTGTGACAAAGGACGTCGTAGTTAAACCGGTCGCGGGCGAAGATGTTGGTCTTGAGGTTGCGGTTGTAGTTCAGCCAGTTGTCGGCCAGCTTCTTCGGACACAACACCAGAACAGACTTGTTACGCAGCTCGTAATACTTGACGACCGCCAACGCGGTGAAAGTCTTGCCCAAGCCGACACTGTCGGCCAAGATGCAGCCGCTATAGGACTCCAGCTTGTTGATGATCCCTGTGGCAGCATCTTTTTGGTAGTTGAATAGCTTGTTCCAGATGAGCGTGTCCTGGTAACCCGTGCGGTCGTTCGGCAGGACATCCTCGCTGATGTCGTCCAGAAACTCGTTGAAGATGTTGTACAGCATCAGAAAGTAGATGCTCTCGGGCGAGTTCTCCTGGTACACCGACTCCATGTGTTCGCAGATTTGCGCTGTGACATCCTCCAGTTTTTCGGGATCGTTCCAGATTTGGTCAAATAGGCTGAGGTAGGTGGTTGTAAAGGTCGGCTCGTCCATCTTGTTAACGAGGTTGGAGACGGCATTGCCTCGTTGGTAGCCGAGGTCGACGGCAGTAAACCCGTGCAATGGCACGTAGGCGGCTTCTGTAGTGGCGTCCTGTACACAGGCGAACTGCTGCATCGGCGCCTTGCTTCGATTGGATTTGAAAGACGCCTTGCGCCGCATCCAGTCAGCACATTCTTTCGCAATGGCGCGCTGAGTCAGTTTGTTGCGGAGTTGAATCTCGAATTCGCTGCCGTATAGGCTGCGCTCACGATCCGCTTTGGGGATGTGGAATTCTTTGCGCTCCTTGCGAATCTTGTCGGTGACCTCGTCCGCGATAAAGGTGGGCGAGGTAAAGATGAAGTGCAGCTCCTCGATCTTCTCCAGCTCGGCTTTCAGCGCTTCGAACGCGTACATCGAGAAGCAGGAGGCAGCAACTTTAAGGCGGGAGCCAGACTTGAGCGTCTGTTTTAGATCGTCGCCGAGGAGGCGACTGATGTTGTCAATGAGCTCCATCGCTGCCCTTTTTCTTCTTTCGTTCCTTCCCCCCGGACGCAGCCTCCGCCTCCAAGCCATGCTGTTGCGCATAGTTCAGGATCAGCACCTCCATCATCGACGCGATGGAGCGATGTTCTCTTTCGGCCCCCATCCGTAGCAGCTGCTTGATGTCTGCCGAGGTACGGATGGACAGGGTTTCGTCCTTTAGACGCTTCATGACATAGCCCTGAATTGGTTGTCCTGCAAATGTACTGCGTTTTGCTACGATTAGCCAGCCCGGAAATACCCTGTCCCCATATCGACCGGTTGAATCCGCACCCAGAATGGTGACATAGCAAACAGAATTCTGAGTGGGCCGCTTATAATCGGCCATCGCATAAGAGTCCCTAGTGGCGGTAAAGGCTGACTGCCTGTTGCCATACGCCCCTACGAGTTATAGGAAACATCATGGCAATCAAAGCAACTATCTTTAAAGCTAATCTGCAAATTGCAGATATGGAGCGTCACTACTACCAGGATCACGCATTGACTTTGGCCCAGCACCCGTCTGAAACGAACGAACGCCTTATGGTTCGCTTGCTGGCGTTTGCTTTGCATGCGCATGATTATCTTGAATTCGGTCAGGGGATGACGAACGATGAGGAGGCGGATTTATGGCGCAAGGATTTAACAGGGTCGATTGAGCTATGGATCGATGTAGGTATCCCGGATGAAAAGCTGATTCGAAAAGCCTGCGGTCGCTCTAATCAAGTAGTGGTGTATTGCTATGGCGGACGCGTGGCCGACATGTGGTTTGCGCAAAACAGCGCGCAGTTCGAGCGGCAGAAGAATCTCACCATCATCAACCTTCCAACAGAAAGTACCAAGGCGCTGGCCCAACTGGCACAGCGCAACATGAACCTGCAATGCACTATTCAGGACGGGCAAGTATGGTTAAGTGATGGTGCTGCTAGCGTGCAAGTGGAACGGACGGTATTAAAGGCGGCTGAGAAGTAATTGTTTTTGCCGTTTTTGGACATTGATATATATCCAGGAGTGAAGTTCAGAAGTGTTTTCCATGCAGTTTGTGAACATCAATGTCCTGTTTGGCGACCGATATGATCTCGCCGAGGCGGTCGGTTATCTGTTTAAGGTCGATCTTTCTGTTTGCTTGGTGATTGCCTGAAGTTTCTACGTCGTGCTGGAGGGCCAAGAGGTCAGCAAACAATTGGTCGGCCGCATGTAGTCGCGCAATGGCCTTATCAATAGATCCCCATACGCCCAATTCTTCCCAAGCAAGGTCGATGTAATGCCAAAGGCTGTGCACTGAGCCGTGACCGGTTTTCGTGGATACCCGTTTAAGAATTGATTCGTAATCGATGTCCGTCATCATCTGGCGGGATTTCCCGGCGTTTTCGATGAATTCCTTCAGGTGCACAGTCACCTCGTAGGTGATGAACCTGTGCCGAAACATGCTCAGACAGGCTTGAACATCCTTGTACCCCGCTGCCTCAGTGAGGCGTTCAAAGTCTTTTTCGAGCGATGATTTCTTGATCGGCTCACCATCCAGGGTGAGGAAGAAGGAATCACCTGGGTTGGGCAACCCGCCAGCACCATGGAGAGTTTCGCAATATGTCGTTCTGGCAATCAAATAGCGATGGACGACTGTCGCGGCATTAAGCAGGATGGGAAAACTGCGCATGGGCGCTTTGATCTTCCGTCTCTTTTTGGTAGGAATCTTTAGGGTGCGAGTCGCGAGAATGTTGCCATGCTCCCTGACGCTCATTTCCACCAATTCGCTTGGCCGCAATCCGGTATGCATCATCATCCAGACCATGAAATGGCGCCTGGCCCTCATGTATTCAAGCTGCGCCGCCAGCAAAGCAGGGGCGTTGCGATAGCGCTGGACGAATCGGGCGCTCTGCTCTTCCAGCACGCTCTGCCGGTTGATGCATCGCTGTATATCTTCAATCACAGGAAGCGCAATCGGACGCTTCGGCTCCAGACTTTCCGAGGTTGGCATGGCCGAATGGGTGTAGTGATACTCTATCTGGCTGTTCCTGGCTTTGTTCTTATCGTTTTTGATTCTCTTGACGGTGATCTGCGGTGACACGCTTTGCTCACCGATCAATGGGGTTTGTAACAACAGCATGATGTTCTTCTGATACCACAGAAGAAATCGGATCGCGCGGCTCAATATGGTGCGTACAGTGTTGTTGTTACGTGCGCGCTCAAGAGGATTGCGCCGTGATTTCTCTTCCTGCAACTGCTTTGACAATGCATGAATGTCCGCATCGGTCAGACTCTCAATACTGACGAGATTCTTGCCGCAGTATCTGACCAAATGGCTTAGTTCGGTGGCGTAAGTCCTTAGCGAATCGCCAGTAACCTCGTGGGCAATGTCGAGCAAATACATGTTGACCGGCTCGCAGGGCTTGCCGCTCGGCCAGTACATGAACGGGAAGGCTGGTATGGTCTGCTTGGTGACATGAATGCCATCTTTATGTTTCACGCCGGAATGAGGCAGGGTCATTGTCGGCAGCACATGGAACAGTTGGGAATTCATTTCGACTTGTTCTTTTCGCGTAGCTTGGTTACCTTGGCCTCGATGCCGGTAGCACTGCCGATATCAGGCTCAAAGAGGTCTCTGAACGCCGCGTGATGGTTTTCAAGGACTCTATAGAGCCTTTCCTGTGCATCTGCCTGCAAGCCACCGTTTTTGATCAGTCCATTGACCGCAGCATAGAGGCTCAGGTATGCCTTTTGTCGTTTGACGCTCTGTGATTCGGCGGCAGCGAGCCGTGCTTCCAAATTGCTGGTCTTGTTCTCCGCGCGCTCTGATTTTGCTTCAACAGTGCGTGTAGCCGCCGCCATCGAAAGGGACTGCGCCAACCTGACGCGCAACGCGTCAATGTAGGCAAAGCCTGTGCTGCCATTCCCGTCGGGATCGGTGAAGAGTTCGTCAGCCAGGCTCTTGAGAGTATTAAGGGCAATGGGCGTGATCTTGAGCTTGGGCAGGTTTAGTGCGGCAAAGGCACGCTGGCCTACTAGGCTTGCATGCAGGGCTTTGTCGACGCTGTGGGGAGTCTTGATCCCCGCGATCAGGAGCTCATGCCGAGCGCGAACATTCGAGATGTTCTGGGCTTTTTTCTGGTAAGCACCGCGTCCGGCCATTAGGTCACCTGGCGCATGACAAAGGAAATATTGATACCCACGACGTCACTGCCATTTTCCCCAAAGATGGAATGCGGCTCCAGCCGGAACTTTTCGTCTTTGCGCAGCGACAGAACATAGCCGGTCCATTCCGATTCGGGAACCATGGTCAGGGATTCTACGTTGAAGTGCATTAGAACCGCCTCGTACAAGGCATCAACGCCATCATCACTTCCCGCATCACCATTGCCGCGCTTCCTTTCCTGTTCACGTCGATACACTCGGTCAATCGAGTATTCGGCTTCAATTTGGGGAAGCTCCTCACCGGGAAATTCTTTCTCAATGTAGGCGTAGATGTGCCCCGCGTCGGTGTGCCCGGCAATCCATCGCGCCGCATCGAGGTTGTCGAACCGGCCTGACCAGAAGAGCAGCAGTAGAAACCACTTCCGCATTTCATGGATTCGAACGTACCAGCGCCGCCCTTCGTTGTCGGGCGACAATCCGACAAAGTCACAGAAGATGTCGAGATGATTGTTGAGAAGATCCCCATGAGCTGCCAGCGCCCCCATCCCTTCAGCCTTGGGTAGGTAGAACAGGTTGTCGCCGACTTTTCGATCCTCGGCAAAGAGCGTTGAAAGGCCTCCACCTAAACGTTGTAACAAATGGATAGCCTTGGCCGCAATAACCGGGATGGGCCGATCTTCGTCCTGCCAGGCTTCACCGGCATTGCTCTTCCCCAAGTTGAAATTTATCCAGTAACTGCCTGCGTATTCCCGCAGACAGTTGCGCTTCAGGTGGGTCAATTCTTCTTCCCGCGATGGCTTCAGGAGTGCCATGCAAACGATACAGGAACCGATGAGCACCCGCAGCGCCTCATCTAGCGTCGGATTCGACCGCAACCGGTCGAAATCCGGTTTTGTCTCGCTGCGTCGGAATTCCGTAATGTTCAAAATAGAGGCTATCGGCTCACCCGACGCGACGCGCCAATTGTTCGAGTGCCGGTTCATGGATATATTCTGGCTGGGGTATCGCGCGTTTGGATTGTAGTCTGCGATCACCGCGAGGTAGAAACCGACGATGGCCTCACCATAAAGGTGGACGAACCGCATGGCCGTATTGAGATAGGCGATACCCGTATTGACAGGCATGAACATGGTGTGCGATGACGGCCGGGCAACACGCATGGCGATGTTCGTAACACGGCAAAGAGAGATGTGCGCAGGCTCGGGCAGAAGATCGGGAATATGACGATGCGAATCCAGGATAATTGCAATCACTCTTGCCACAACCACTACCGATGCTTCGCTGGAAGTGTCACCACTGACGTCCTGAATGGATTCGACCTTTTGGGAGGGGAATTCGGTGCGCTGTCCTAGACTAACGAGAAGCCCTTCGTTGCTGAAATCCGGCTCAAACTGGCGCAGAAAGCGTGAAACGTTTTGACCTTTAATGGATGAAGGATCTTCGTTGATCAGTCTTGCAAGCAGGGTTCTTTGGAGGTGGCGTTTGCCATGGTGTACTTTTGCGTGCGCTTGTTTATAGCCGCCTTGACATTCCAACCAATGCACCATAAGCCCGATTTCTGCCGTTGGAATATTGTAGGGATCATCAAGCAAGGACTGCGGAATGGTAACGCCATGGGCGCCTAGATATATGGCGGCCAGAATCCGTTGTGGAATTTGAAGGGCGCTAGACCAGCCGCCCTCGGCATACAGGCCGAGCAACCAGTCAAGTGCTGGTTGGTCAAGCAGTCGCAGACCGTATTGTTTTGGCAGGAACCTATCTTCATGAAGTACAACCCAACGTATGACCCCGATCAGGTTGCCCATAACAGTCTTCCATGGACACGGGGCGGAAGAGCCCGCTACCAGATTGCATCGCATGAGAAACGCAATTTTCTTCGCTAAAGTCAGAAGGCGCTCATAGGGTGCATCAGTCAACAACGCGCCATTGGGAAGCGTGACGCGCCAATCAAGGCGAATGGTGTTTTGCCACTGGCCATCAACCAATTCCTCGCGACCACGATTAGTCGTCTCCCATACCGGGGCTTTGAAAAGGGTGAGCAGCCAAGGCGCTTCAAACTTGCCGTCGTAAGGACGAATCTGCTGTTTGGCCGATGCCAGAGCCAGCAAAACCGCCCGCCGATCCTGCTCACTGAAGTGATCCGGGAACTGTGGAGGCGGTAGCCGATCAATGAGGGTTGCGAGGTTCGTCATGGACTCTCCGCCCAGCGATTCTTGATTGCCAGGCTAGCTAACTGCGCGTCGAGGCCAACTTGTATGTCAAGTGCCTTCCCATGAACTTGCTTCAGGAGTGGAACATCAAGCAATTCACTCAGGGACGCATGAATTCTGTCGCTCTCAGCCGCATGCCGCAACAAACGCGCCATGTCAGTGAATTGCCGTGGCGCCAGACCGCTGAGAACATCAACCTTGTCGAGATCGTCCGTTGCCAACGTCCGCAGTGCGAGGTCGCTGTATGAATACAATAGGCCGAGACTTCTAGGCGACAGGCGAATACTAAGGAGGCCGGGCAACGATGCCAACGTCCCCGCATTCCGTTGCTTTTCGTTACCCAGCCGTCTTTGCACTTCGTCTGCCAGCGGGCTCGTACGAGCCGGATAGTCCACGACGAGCTGGGCAATGAAGTGCTGGAGGTCCGCCATATTGGAGAAGTCCGTGACTTCCAGCAGGTAGGGCTCGTCATACGCTGCCAGTACGATCAAGGTGTTCTGGAATCGACGGATGATTCGGGTGTTCCAGGCGTGCAACAATGCTGGTGGTAGGTAATGCTCAAGTGTCACCTTGCGTGTGTTGCCCAGCCTGCGGCTCATCTCCATGATGGAACCGGTTTCGAACCAGCGAATCACCCCAAGCGTATTGCGAAGACGGCGGTAGTCGAAGGCGCCTCTGTCGAGTCCGTTCAGGTACAACGCCGGGTACAACTTTGTGAGACTAATTGAACTCTTCACGCTGTTTAAGTAGATTGCTTTTCCCTCCACAACTCCAAGTATTCCCTTCGACCCACTAAGTTGCGATACCCCAAGAAACAAGTAGCGCCAAGTCTTGTCACCGGCCTGCCTCAAGACCTCCCTGACCGGCGCAGTACATCGGAGGATGTCCTTCACCAACTTCTGGGACACGGACGTCAATACAACGGATTTACGCTTGCCTGCGCGCGGTTTGTCGAGGCTGAGAATCGAGTGTTCATCGCTGTCCGTCAGCAACAGGTAGGACTTGCCACAGACATTCAGTAATTTGGCGTTCTGCAGGCTTTCTGACGTGAACTCAGGGTGTTCGATGACCAGCAAACAACATACCGCTGCGACGTCAAGGTTGGAAAGAAGCCCTGCAAACCGGTAAAACTGAGCTGCAAAAGGCAATAGCCGCCATTGCTCTTGCGTCAGGGCGGTGAGGTTGTCTAGTGCAGCGTAAGACTCTTGCTTAGAAAAGAACAGTCTTGTTGGAAAGAACGGTGAAGCCCGAAGCGTGTCAGCTGATACACACCCTATGTCCGTTTCATTAGTTAGTTTTTGATGGAGGAAGGCGAGCGCCCAGTTGTGGCCTTGAGGATGAGATGGGCTTGCGTACCGTGTCGGGGCACCACCATTTGGCCGGGGAGTTCCATATCGCATGGCCTCCATCGCATCTTCAATTTCTTCATCCAACACCTGCTTGGCCAACTCACGTCCGATCGCAGCATCTCGCATCAGCCCGTTCCAATGCTCCAGACAGGTATCCTGGATTACGCCGACCAAATGCCGACTTTGTTGTTCTACTGTATCGAGGTAGTCCGCATCGGTCATGCCGAAGCTGATGTCCACGAGAAGTTTTCTGGGCGCAGCCGCAAGAGTACCAAACTTGCGACGAGGTTGACCAAGCAGAGGCTGGTCTTTAGCAAGACTGCTGATATTCTTTTGATCAATTTTTGGAATCTTGACGTCCCGTGGAACGATTTCCTCCTCTATAAGGAACTCCAGCAGGCCACCGACCGTTGTCTGCCATGACCTCATTCGGAACCCTGTTCCGGATTCACTCCAGCCCCTGTCAGCCAAAAAGAACTGGAAGAAACCATATATCGTGAGTTGCCAGTCGGTGGAAGTTGTTGGCCACGAATTTCCTGTCATCTGGAAGTAGGCAAAGAGGGGGCGAAGAAATTTCGTAGTCACCTCTTGTTGAGATCTCAGTGGCCGCCCACGAAATTTCTTCACCAGGCTTTCTGTAAGCGGGATTATTTGGTGCTCGGTCAAGCTTGATCCGGCAAAGGATTGACTAACGTACATCTCCCCCGCTCGTTTTGGATTATCCAAATAAAACGTCACCGACTGACTTTTGATTTCGTAGCGCATCCGGTTACAGCCCCTCTTTACACCCATTGTTGTTAATCAAATGAAGCGTGTCAATTGTAATTACCGATGGACGTGCTAAATCAGCTACGATACTAAACACCAATCGTTACCGATCATCATTTGACATTTATGTCATGTCTAGAAAAGGGCGAAACCGACGAGCGCATGATGGTGCGATTGCTGGCGTTCGCCCTGCACGCACATGAATACCTGGAGTTCGGCCAAGGCATGACCGACGACGACGAGGCGGACTTGTGGCGCAAGGATCTGACCGGCGCGATCGAATTGTGGATCGATGTCGGCATCCCCGACGAGAAGCTGATCCGCAAGGCGTGTGGCCGCGCCGACCAGGTAGTGGTGTATTGCTACGGCGGCCGCGTGGCCGACATGTGGTTTGCACAGAACAAGGCACAATTTGAACGGCTGAAGAATCTGTCCATTATCAACCTGCCGGTGGCCAGCACACAGGCGCTGGCCAAGCTGGCACAACGCACAATGAACCTGCAATGCACCATCCAGGACGGCCAGGTGTGGCTAAGCGATGGTAAGGAAAGCGTGCAGGTGGAGCGGGCGGTATTGAAAGCAGCCTGAGCGGCATGGATTCGTAGGGTGGGCACGCTTCTGTGTCCACGTGGGGCAAATGTCAGCGTGGGCACAAAGACGTGCCCACCCTACTCGACTGCGCGACTTCCGGAACTTCACGGTGGAAATCAATGTCGCATTTTTCGTAAGTGGGGCTTTTAAGGCTCATTCAAGCAAACTCCCCCTGTCGGGCAAGTTGAACCCCGCCGACTGCAGGGGTCTAACAGTGCACACGTTTCCGTCTCATCTGAGCATTCAGAAGGAGAACACCATGAAACAGCACCGCATTTTCTTGTTGACCGTCGCTATTCTGTCCGCTGCCGCCACACAGCTTGCTTTCGCCGATGAACGCCATGAGGGGCGCGGCGGGGGGCGTGGCGAGGTGCACCGTGAGATGCGCGGAGGAGTGGAACGTCACCGCGTGCGCGGCTGGGGCGGCGAAAAAGATATCCGGCATTTCGACGACCGTCATCTTTCCACCTGGCGCGCCGGCCGCTGGCATCACGGGGAACATGGAGGCAGACTGGGCTGGTGGTGGATCACGGCGGGGATATGGTATTTCTATCCTTTCCCGGTCTATCCTTATCCCGACCCCTACATACCGCCTGTCGTCGTAGTGCAGCCGCCTCCCGAATCGACCGCACCGGCAGCGCAAGCACCGGCGCAGAGTTGGTATTACTGCGAAGCCAGCAAGACTTACTACCCTTACGTTTCAAGTTGCCCGGCCGGTTGGCAGGCCGTACCGGCGACACCACCAGGCAGCGCGCCGCGCTAGCCCGACGCAAGGAGTTCATGATGAACAAGATCCTCGCGTATCTCACTGTCGCAGCGTTTTTCGCCGGATGCGCCACCGCGCCGACCGGCCCGCGCGTTGCGGTAATGCCGGCACCGGGAAAGCCATTCGAAGTATTTATGGCTGATGAGCAGGTTTGCCGCAACTACGCGCAGCAAGCCGTCGGCCAGACACGCGACGACGCTGCGGCACAAAACTTCGCCGGCGCGGCCGCGTTAGGGACGGCGGTCGGTGCCACCGCCGGGGCGCTAACCGGCGGGCATGACAGCGCAGCGGGGGGAGCGGCAGCAGGACTTGTTGCCGGCAGCATGATAGGCGCCGGTGAAAGCGCGAACGCTTCGCGCGACGCGCAACGGCGTTATGACATCGCCTACGAACAGTGCATGTATGCCAAGGGCAACCAGATTCCCGGGGTGCCTCAGCCGCGATATTATCCGCCGCCTCCGCCGCGTTGAGCGGAAGTAAAAGAATTCCGTAGGTGGCAACAAGTTTTTGTGCCCACGCTGATATCCGCAAATACGTGCCCACCCTACTCGACTTTTTTCCGCCGAAGATGTGTTTGCAGAAGTGAAGCGCATCGCCCAATGAAACGTGCGCTTTGTGGAATATGTAGGGTGCAATAAGCGTAGCGCATTGCACCGAATGTGAAGCTTCATACGGCGCAATGCCCGCTGGTTATTGCGCCCTTGTATTATCCCCGCATAAATATTCTGATGGAATTGATACCATCTAAACGTGTTGTAACTCTTGAGAGGCATCTCAAGAGCGAGCGACTGGATGCCGTTTGCGCCCTTAGGCC
>Ga0316624_10000024_pt1 | contig 42343 bp, 46 predicted proteins | sample OWC_Aug_N3_C1_D5_FD_207657 | JGI IMG/M metagenome (GOLD analysis project Ga0316624, IMG submission 207657) | Wetland soil microbial communities from Old Woman Creek delta, Ohio, United States - OWC_Aug_N3_C1_D5_A | ecosystem: Environmental > Terrestrial > Soil > Wetlands | place: USA: Ohio... | reverse complement strand
AAGCCGCAGGTCGGCCGCGCCGAATTGGAACTGCGCGTCAACGGCATCGTCTGGCGCTTCCACAATGAGGGTGACCGGGCGGCGTTCAAGGATCACCCCGAGGTCTACACCCCGCGCTTTGGCGGCTACGATCCGGTGGCGGTGGCGCGCGGCAATTCGGTGCCGGGCCATCCGCTGCTCTGGGCGGTGACTGGCCAACGGCTTTACTTCTTCTATAGCGACGCGGCGCGCACGACCTTTCTCGCCGACCCGGGCCGCTTCATTGAGGCGGCGACGCGCAAATGGCCGGCGGTCGCGCGCACGGTCGCGCGCTAACGTCCAACCGACGCCGCTTTGGCCGGATCGCCCCAGGCGATGAAGGCTGGAATGCGAAAGTCCTTGCCCGCATGTCCGAAGCTGATGTCCGAGCCTTGCGGGCTCGTGACCACGCCGCCGGCCGCGGCGATGAGCGCATGACCGGCGCCCACGTCCCATTCGCAGGTGGTGGCAAGGCGCGGATAGACGTCGGCTGCGCCTTCTGCGACTTGGCAGAACTTGATGGCCGAGCCGCTAGGCTCGCGCGTGAGTGGGCCGAGCCGCGCGAGGAAGGCTTCGGTCGCGGGATCGAGATGCGAGCGGCTCACCACCGCTACGCCACCCCGCTCCGGCCAGCGCCGCGTGCGGATGGCCTGCGGCTGATCGGCGCCGTCCGCCAACAGGCGCAGCCGCTCCGCCCCGCGGCCGACGATGCCGCGCCAGACCTGGCCGCGCCGGGGCGCCGCGACAATGCCGGCGATCGGCGTGCCGCCGGTCACGATGGCGAGGTTGACGGTGAACTCGTCGCGGCCGGCGAGAAACTCGCGGGTGCCGTCGAGCGGATCGACCAGGATGAAGCTGCCGTCTAGCGCCGGCGGCGCCGCGCGCCCGCTCATCTCCTCGGAGATGACAGGCACGGCGGGCAAGAGCCGCGCGAGGCCCTCGAGGATCGCGGCCTCCGAGGCCTCATCGGCGGCCGAGACCGGCGACTGGTCGGGCTTGAGCTTCCGCCCCACGGTCTCCGGCGAGACGGCGCGGATCAGGGCAGAGGCGCGCGCCACGATTTTGGTGAGGTCGTCGAGCAGGGCGGCCGCGCGGGCCGGCGAAATGTCGGAGCTGGCGGCCAAATCACGGTTCCTTCGGCTTGCTTGCGGTCCTTGGCGGTTATGGGCGTGCGGTGTATCACGCCTCGCGGCCGGCGCGGCAACCGATTCGCCGGTGATATGGCACGCACAGCGGAGACCAGTCCATGTCCGGATCGTCCATCGAAGCGCTCGACCTTGCCGCCCTGCTGTGCTCGCGCGTCTGTCATGACCTGATCAGCCCGGTCGGCGCCATCGTCAACGGCCTGGAAGTGCTGGAGGAAGAGAAGGACGAGGCGACCAAGACCTTCGCGCTCGAGCTCATCCGGAAGAGCGCCGGCACGGCCTCCGCCAAGCTGCAATTCTGCCGCATCGCCTTTGGGGCTGCCGGCTCCGCCGGCGCCCAGATCGATCTCGGCGACGCCGAGAAAATAGCGCGCGGCTTCTTCGAGGACGAAAAGACCAAGCTCGCCTGGAACACGCCGCGCGCGCTCATGCCGAAGAACCGGGTCAAGCTGCTGCTCAATATGCTGCTGATCGCCGGCCAGACCATTCCGCGCGGCGGCCAGATCACGGTCGATCCGATCGGCTCCGGCGACGGCATGGGCTTCAAGGTCACCGCCGCCGGCGTCAATGCCAAGATTTCGCCGGCGGTGCCCGCGCTGCTTGCCGGCGAGACCGGCGCCGAGGCGCTCGATGCCCATCGCATCCAGCCGTTCTATGCCGGGCTGCTGGCGAAGGACTGCGGCGCCAAGACCAGCATGGCGATGGAAGGCGAGGCGGTCGTCATCACGGCGCAGTAGGCCGGCGGATGGCGTGCCTTGCGCGGTTAACGAACAGTTAAAACCGCGGTCCGCACTGCAAATCCGCAACTAAAATTAAACCCTTCCTCGACACACTGACGCGGCTCCCGACGGGGAGCGGCGGACGGGCCAAAGCCCGTCGACGAAGGCGTTTCCATGGACGACCTGCTGCGGGAATTCGTGACCGAGACCAATGAGAGTCTCGACGTCGTCGACGTCGAGCTCGTGCGTTTCGAGCAGGATCCCAACAACGCCAAGATCCTCGATAACATCTTCCGTCTCGTCCACACCATCAAGGGCACCTGCGGCTTCATCGGGCTGCCGCGGCTGGAAGCGCTCGCGCATGCCGCCGAAACGCTGATGGGCAAGTTTCGCGACGGCCTGCCGGCGACCAACGACGCCGTCACGTTGATCCTTGCCACCATCGACCGCATCAAGGCGATCCTCGACTCGCTCGAGCGCGAGCAGCGCGAGCCGGAAGGCGATGACGCCGACCTGATCGCCGACCTGGAGCGCATGGTCGAGCGGATCGCGGCGCCCGCGGCTTCGCAAGCGGCCGGCACGCTTGCCGATCAAGTACTGGAGCGCCCGCTGCGGCCGGGCGAAGACTCGCTTGACGACCTCGAACGCGCGTTCCGCGAAACCGAGGTCGAGCCGATCGTCATGACACCGGCCAAGCCGCTCGCGTCGGGCGATGTGGCCGCATTTGACGACGAAGCCAGCAAGCCCGCCAATCAATCGATCCGCGTCACCGTCGAAACGCTCGAGCAGCTGATGACGATGGTGTCCGAGCTGGTGCTCACCCGTAACCAGCTGCTCGAGATCGTCCGCCGCCACGAGGACTCCGAGTTCAAGACGCCGCTGCAGCGGCTGTCCAACGTCACCGCCGAGCTGCAGGAAGGCGTCATGAAGACGCGCATGCAGCCGATCGGCAATGCCTGGCAGAAGCTGCCGCGCATCGTGCGCGACCTGTCCAACGAGCTCGGCAAGCAGATCGAGCTGGAGATGCATGGCGCCGAGACGGAGCTCGACCGCCAGGTGCTCGACCTGATCAAGGACCCGCTCACCCACATGGTGCGCAACTCGGCCGACCATGGCCTGGAAACGCCCGAGGAGCGGCGCGCCCTCGGCAAGCCCGAACGCGGGCGTATCCGGCTGTCGGCCTATCACGAAGGCGGCCACATCATCATCCAGATCGCCGACGACGGTCGCGGTCTCAACACCGAGCGCATCAAGGCCAAGGCGATCGCGCAAGGGCTGGCCACCGAAGCCGAGATCGAGAAGCTGTCGGAAGCGCAGGTTCACAAGTTTATCTTCGTACCGGGCTTCTCGACCGCCGTGCAGATCACCAGCGTCTCGGGCCGCGGCGTCGGCATGGACGTGGTGCGCAATAATATCGACCAAATCGGCGGCACCATCGACGTGAAATCGGTTGCGGGCGCCGGCTTGAACTTCATCATCAAGATTCCGCTCACCCTCGCGATCGTGGCGGCCTTGATCGTCGAGGCCGGCGGCGAGCGTTTCGCAATTCCGCAGCTCTCGGTGGTCGAATTGGTGCGCGCGCGCTCGGGCGGCGAGCACCGCATCGAACGCATCAAGGACACCACCGTGCTGCGCCTGCGCGACAAGCTTTTGCCGCTGGCGCGGCTCAGGCATCTGCTCGGCGCCGAGCACGGCGACGTGGAGAACGGCTTCATCGTCGTCACCCAGGTCGGCAGCCAGACCTTCGGCATCGTGGTAGACGCCGTCTTCCATACCGAGGAAATCGTGGTGAAGCCGCTGTCTAGCCGGCTGCGCCACATCGCCATGTTCTCCGGCAACACCATTCTCGGCGACGGCTCGGTGATCATGATCATCGATCCGAACGGCGTCGCGCGCGCCTTCGGCAGCGAGGCCACCTCGCATATGCGGGCGGGCGAGGAAGTCGAGCACCATCAGGGCTCGGCCGCCGAGCAGGCCACCTCGCTCTTGGTGTTCCGCGCCGGCTCGGCGCAGCCCAAGGCGGTGCCGCTCGCGCTGATCACGCGGCTCGAGGAAATCGACGCCCGCAAGATCGAGCTGTCGAACGGCCGCCACATGGTGCAATACCGCGGCCAGCTGATGCCGCTGATCACGCCGAGCGAGAAGGTGCGCGTCAAGGACGAGGGCGCGCAGCCGCTCCTGGTGTTCTCGGACGGCAGCCGCTCGATGGCGCTGGTGGTGGACGAGATCGTCGACATCGTCGAGGACCGCCTCGACATCCAGGTCGGCAGCGACAATCCCGGCGTGCTTGGCTCCGCCGTCATCAAGGGTCTGGCGACCGAGATCATCGATATCGGCCACTTCCTGCCGCTCGCCTTCGAGGACTGGTTCCGCCGCAAGGATCAGGTGAGCCGGCCGCGCCCACGCTCGGTGCTGCTGATCGACGACTCGCCGTTCTTCCGCAACATGCTGGTGCCCGTGCTGCAGGCCGCCGGCTACGAGGTCACAGCCTGCGCCTCCGCGCCGGAGGCGCTGCAGTTGCTCAAGGACGGCGTCGCCTTTGACGTCGTCATCACCGACATCGAGATGCCCGAGATGGACGGTTTCACCTTTGCCGAGGCCGTACGCGCCGATCCGCGTACCGCCGATCTGCCGGTGATCGCACTGTCCTCGGTGGTGTCCGCCGATTCCGTCGAGCGCGGCCGCCGCGCCGGCTTCTACGACTATGTCGCCAAGTTCGACCGGCAGGGGCTGATTGCCGCGCTCAAGGAGCAGACCGACCTCGGTCGTGCCGCGTGAACGCCATGAGCACCGAACCCACCCAGAGCCTGAAGGAATACGTCACCGCAATGATCGGCGGCCAATTGTTCGGCCTGCCGATCTTGCGCGTGCAGGACGTGTTCCTGCCCGAGCGGCTGACGCGGGTGCCGCTGGCGCCGGCGGAGATCGCCGGCGTGCTCAATCTGCGCGGGCGCATCGTCACGCTGATCGACATGCGCTGCCTGCTCGGCCTGGGCGAGCGCAAGGACAAGACGCCCGCCATGGCGATCGGCGTGGAAACGCGCGGAGAATCCTACGGGCTGCTGATCGACAGCGTGGGCGAGGTGCTCAAGCTCGACGACGCCGCCCGCGAGCCGAACCCGATCAATCTCGATGCGCGGCTGGCGCGCGTGTGCGCCGGCATCCATCGCCTGGAAGGCCAGTTGCTCATGCTGGTCGACGTCGACCGCGTGCTCGACGTGGGCACGGCGTCGGCGATCGCGGCATGACGAAATTTTGCGACAGACAAGGAACCGGCTTTTGAGCCAAAACAGCGAGGACGTGTGATGAAAACCTGCTTGGTCGTGGACGACTCGAGCGTCATCCGAAAGGTGGCGCGTCGAATACTCGAAGGGCTCGATTTCGAGATCGTGGAGGCGGAGGACGGCGAACAGGCGCTCGAGGCCTGCCGCCGCCAGATGCCGGAGGCAATCCTGCTCGACTGGAACATGCCGAAGATGGACGGCTACGAGTTCCTGCGCTCGCTGCGCAAGCTGCCCGGCGGCGACGCGCCCAAGGTCGTGTTCTGCACCACCGAGAATGACGTCGCGCATATCGCGCGCGCGCTGCACGCCGGCGCCAACGAATACATCATGAAGCCTTTCGACAAGGAGATCGTGGAAGCCAAGTTCCAGGAAGTCGGGCTGATCTGAGCAGCGCGGCACCGCCATTACCACCACCAACAACAATAACAACAACACCAAAGGCGCAAGCCCGATGAATGTCGCCGTCGCACCGAATTCTCCCGCCGCCGCCATTGCCCGGCGCATTCGCGTCATGATCGTCGACGACGCGGTGGTGGTGAGGGGATTGTTTGCCCGCTGGGTGGGGGAGGAGGCGGACCTGGAGGTGGTCGCCTCGCTGCGCACCGGCCGCGAGGCGGTCGACCAGCTCACGCGCGCCGATCCCGACGTCGTCGTCCTCGACGTCGACATGCCGGAGATGGACGGCATCACCGCCCTGCCGCTGCTGTTCGAGAAGAAGCGCGACCTGGTCGTGATCATGGCCTCGACGCTGACCCGGCGCAACGCCGAGATCAGCCTGCGCGCGCTCTCGCTCGGCGCCGCCGACTATATCCCGAAGCCCGCCAGCAACCGCGAAGTGAGCGGCTCGACCAGCTTCCGCCGCGAGCTGATCGAGAAGATCCGCCACCTCGGCCTGCGCGCCAAGCGGCTGCGCATCGCGCCAGCCCGCCCGGAGGCGGCGGCCAAGCCCGCCGTGCCGCCGAGTGCGCGCGTCGCCGTCGAGCACCCGTCGCTGGCGCTGCGCCCGATGCCGCTGACGCCGCCGCGCGTGCTGCTGATCGGCGCCTCCACCGGCGGGCCGCAGGCGCTCAACGCCGTGATCGCGCAGCTCGCCGGCGTGCTCGAGCGCGCGCCGGTGCTGATCACCCAGCACATGCCGCCGACCTTCACCGCCATCCTGGCCGAGCACCTGGAGCGCATCGCCAAGCGCCCGGTGCGCGAGGGCCGCGCCGGCGAGGAGGTCAATGCCGGCACTATCTACATCGCCCCCGGCGGCCGCCACATGAAGGTCGCGCGCCACAACGGCACCGCGGTGATCGCGCTCGACGACGGGCCGCAGGTGAATTTCTGCAAGCCGGCGGTCGACCCGCTGTTCGCCTCGGCCGCCGAGGTATGGGGGCCGAAGGCGCTCGCCGTCGTGCTCACCGGCATGGGCGCGGACGGTCTCGCCGGCGGCAAGGCGCTGATCGCGGCCGGCGGGCACATCATCGCGCAGGACGAGGAAACCAGCGTGGTCTGGGGCATGCCCGGGCAGGTCGCGCATGCCGGCTTATGCTCCGCCGTGCTGCCGCTCAAGGAGATCGCGCCGCGGCTCAACCGCTTGTTCGCCGGGGAGCGCATATGACCCCGGACGACTTCGACTATCTGCGCAAGCTCTTGAAGGAGCGCTCCGGCCTGGTGCTGGCGGCCGAGAAGCAGTATCTGGCCGAGAGCCGGCTGTTGCCGCTCGCGCGCCGCAACGGCATGTCGACGCTCGCCGAGCTGGTCGGCAGGCTCAAGGGCGCGCAGGCGGCCAAGCTCGCCACCGAGGTGGTCGACGCCATGACCACCAACGAGACCTTCTTCTTCCGCGACAAGATCCCGTTCGAGCACTTCCGCGACGCCATTATGCCGCCGCTGTTGGCCGCGCGCGCGCGCGACAAGCGCATCCGCATCTGGTGCACGGCCGCCGCCTCCGGCCAGGAGCCCTATTCGCTGGCCATGATCCTGCAGGGCATGGGCGAGCGGATCGCCGGCTACAAGATCCACATCATGGCGACCGACATCTGCGCCGAGGTGATCGAGAAGGCCAAGGCCGGCGTCTACAGCCAGTTCGAGGTGCAGCGCGGGCTGCCGATCCAGATGCTGGTCAAGCACTTCACGCAAGTGGGCGAGCGCTGGCAGATCAATCCCGACCTGCGCGCCATGGTGCAGTTCCGCACGCTCAATTTGCTCAACGATTTTTCGCCGCTCGGCGCCTTCGACCTGGTGTTCTGCCGCAACGTGCTGATCTATTTCGACCAGCCGACCAAGATCGGCGTGCTCGAGCGCGTCGCGCGCCAGATGCCGGAGGACGGCTATCTGGTGCTGGGCGCCGCCGAGACCGTGATCGGCCTGACCGACCTGTTCAAGCCGCACGGCGAGAAGCGCGGCCTCTACGCGCCGAACGGCCATTCGCGCCCGCCCGCCCGTATCGCCGTGGGCGCCAATGTCGTGCAATTCGCGGCCAAGGCTTAGCGAATATTCTGCTGCCTCTCCGTTGTCATTGCCGGGCGTGACCCGGCAATCTCTGAGGCCGCACCGCAAGCACGGGTTTACGTAAGGCTCTCATCCGCTTCCACTCATCATGGATGCGCGGGTCAAGCCCGCGCATGACGCTGAAATTCCTGCGGCGCTTGCAATCATCGATTCAAATCTCAAACAGCCAACGCTCCGCCGCCCCTATTCTTTGCGGCGCGGGGGCGCCGTAGCCTTCCCCGCGCGCGGCGGGGCCTTCCTTCCGCCCCCGGCCACAGGGGCCTGGGGGAGTCGTCCCCGGCCACAGGGGGCCTGGGGGTCGCCCCCGGCAATATGCCGAGGGGATGGAGCGCCGAGCGGCGCATCCAACAGTCCACGCCTTGCGGCGCGGCGCGCCTTGCGATCGGCGCGCTCGCCACTCGGCGCTCCATGTGCGGCGATTTCTGATCCCGGGTCCGCGCTTCCAGGCCCTCGCCCCTTCTTTCCTCGGCCTTCGATGTGCCGGCTCAACACCGTGCCCCACCGTCGGCGGTCGGACCTTCAGGGCGGTCCTGTCCAGCAGGCACCCTGCGGAGCGGTCGTAATGCCGCCCGGTCGGGTCCCGGGACCTCCCGAGTGCAGGCTTACGAGGCCTGCCCGCGGGCGCCGCACCCTGCTCCGCCTTCGGGATCGTCTCCGGAGACGCCCCTCGATGAGCAAGGTGAGGGCAGGATGCAAGGGGAATGTGGCGGAAATATGATAATAATCCTAGTATTTTATTCTCCACAATTCGACGACGATCCATATTGAAGTATGGCATAAAAGCCATACTATGGCGGGCGAGCCGAGCTTCGAATGGGACCCGTTGAAGGACCGCGCGAACCGCGCCAAGCATGGTGTTTCGTTCTCGCTGGCGCAGTTCGCGTTCTTCGATACGAAGCGCGTGATCGCCGAGGATTTGAGCCTTTGAGCCACAGCAGCGACAGCGAGCGGCGCTATTTCTGCTTCGGTCTGGTCGGCGGCGGCGTCATGACGGTGCGGTTCACCTGGCGCGCCCGCCGCGTTCGCATCTTCGGCGCCGGCTACTGGCGGAAAGGAAAGCAGATCTATGAGCAACAGAACCGTTAAATACACCGCCGGCGAGATCGGCCGCGTGCGCGTGGTCGACGATTTCCTGCCCGCGCCCGACGCGCTGGTGGCGTGCGAGGACAACGTCAAGGTCACGCTCTCGCTCTCGCGCCGCAGCATCGATTACTTCAAGCGGGCGGCCAAGGCACGGCGCGTGCCCTACCAGCGCATGATCCGCGCGCTGGTGGATGCCTATGCGGAGAAGCAGGCCGGGAAAGGGTTGATGCGCGGGAAAACGGTGAAACACGCGCAAGGGTAGGGCTATCAGACGCGTATCAACGTCATCTTGCGAAAATATTTTGAGCAGCCTACGCGGTGAAGACAAAGCTATTCCAAGAACCTTTGGCTGTTATGCCACTTGAGGAATTCCGGATTCGGCCAATCGGGCTTGTGGTTCGGCAATTTGAGCGCCTTGCCGTGGAGGCGCCGATATTCTTCTCCGTTATTGAAGATTTCTTTGACCTTCTTGCTGACGACAAAGCGGAAATCGGTATCAATAGTGGCGTATCCAGCGTCGAATACACTGTGAATATCCTTTCGAAATAGAATGCCGTTTGATTTGATATGCGCGCCACCGTCTGCGTAGGGCCGGATGTGAGCCGCATCAAGGGCTGGCAATACCTTGCCCCCCGAGATCGCACACTGCCGTTCATATGCTTCAGTGACCGCTACCCGGAAAGCGCCTTGGCCTAATCGAGGAGTGATAATGGTTGGATTGCCATACCGAACGGCTGGTTCTGAAAATCCTGGTGCCGTCGTCGCCGACCACTGCTGAGCAATTTCTTGCAGCCTGTTCCAGAGCTGCAAACCTTCGGCCTCATCAGTTGAGTAGCGCTTACCTCCGACAATGTTTTTCGACCAAGATGCAGGCAATTCCATCCAGAGATGTGGCGGAAAGAAAACTGGTTCTACCAGAATTCGGCAGCCGATATTTGTAGTCGGCCCGACTTCTTCTCCAGCTCGATACTTCGCGATCGCGGCACGCAGCTCACCATATGAAGACGTGCCGTTTGCGCCTCTGAACGTCTCCCAAGCGATTTGAAGTGGCAGGATGGAACTATTGCTGAGGACACCGAAACCGCCAATTTTGTCGCGCGGACTCTTTAGGCGGAATGCGAAGAGTTCGCCGGGCTCAATCGCATGAAAAGCCTTTGCGCCCGGCTGCCAAAAATTGACTTCGGAAATATCGGATTCCGATGACAGGAAATCGAACCAATCGTTATCGGTGTTGGCGATATAGAGGCTTACCATTTCAATAGCTTACGCGGTCGGTCGCCGTGGAAAAAGCCTGACCGCTTCTTGATCTCCCTCAAAGCGCTTCCTCCCCGCCGCGCTAGCGTGTGAGCGGGATCAGTGCCGGTCTTCCCCGCCCGTCGCAGGCGTACTTGCGAATATTCGAAAGTATGAATAGCTCGGCGGACGGCAGAGTCGCCCGGGGGCAGCGGGTGCTGGGCCTCTGTTCCCGAAGAGCCGAAAAAAAGGCCGCGGGACGGGGGTTTAGGCCGGACATGCGACGGGGCTCAAGGCCGCCCAGGCGGCGCGAAGCCCCGCATGGAAGCGAAACGCAAAGGAGAGAGCGTCATGGCGGAAGTCGTCGTGTTGGGAGCGGGCCTGAGCGGAACGATCATGGCCTATGAGCTGGTGCCGCAGCTGCGCAAGGGCGACCGGCTGAGCCTGATCGGGCAGGGCCCGCGCTATCATTTCGTGCCGTCCAACCCCTGGGTGGCGATCGGCTGGCGCAGCCGCGAGGACATCTCGATCGAGCTGCCCGACGTCATGGCGCGCAAGGGCATCAACTATTTCCCGCAAGGCGCCAAGCGCGTGCACGCGGCCGAGAACCGCGTCGAGCTGGAAGACGGCACGAACGTTCCCTACGACTATCTGGTGATCGCCACCGGGCCCGATCTCGCCTTCGACGAGGTCCCGGGGCTCGGGCCGGACGGCTACACCAAGTCGATCTGCCACGTCGATCACGCGGTGCACGCCAAGGACGCGTTCGAGAAGTTTGTCAAGGCGCCGGGGCCGATCGTGGTCGGCGCGGTGCAGGGCGCTTCCTGCTTCGGCCCGGCCTACGAGTTCGCATTCATCCTCGACACCGAGCTGCGCCGCCGCAAAATGCGCGACAAGGTGCCGATGACCTTCGTCACCGCCGAGCCCTATATCGGCCATCTCGGCCTCGACGGCGTCGGCGACACCAAGGGCCTGCTCGAAAGCGAGATGCGCGAGCACCACATCAAGTGGATCACCAATGCCAAGGTGAAGTCGATCGAGCCCGGCAAGATGATCGTCGAGGAGTTGAACGAGGACGGCCAGCTCAAAAAGACGCACGAGCTGCCGTTTGCCTATTCCATGATGCTGCCGGCCTTCCGCGGCGTGCCGGCGGTGCGCGGCATCGAGGGGCTGACCAATCCGCGCGGCTTCATCCTGGTCGACAAGCACCAGCGCAATCCGAAGTTCAAGAACGTGTTCAGCGTCGGCGTCTGCGTGGCGATCGCGCCCACGGGACCGACGCCGGTGCCGACCGGCGTGCCGAAGACCGGCTTCATGATCGAGTCGATGGTGACGGCGACCGCGCTCAATATCGGCAAGCTGCTGCGCGATCAAGAGCCGTCCGCCGAGCCGACCTGGAACGCGGTCTGCCTCGCCGACTTCGGCGACAGCGGCGTGGCCTTTGTCGCGCAGCCGCAGATCCCGCCGCGCAACGTCAACTGGGCCTCCAAGGGCCACTGGGTGCACTATGCCAAGGTGGCCTTCGAGAAATATTTCATGCGCAAGATCAGGAAGGGCGAAAGCGAGCCGTTCTACGAGAAGTTCCTCATGGACAAGATCAACCTGCGCAAGATCAAGGAAGTGAAGCAGACGGAGAAGGAGCCGGTCTGATGGCGCATCTGCACATTGTCTGCCCGCATTGCGCGGCGACCAACCGGGTGCCGGCCGGCAAGCCGGTGGGCACCGCCAATTGCGGCGCCTGCCACCGCGCGCTGTTCGACGGAAGGCCGGTGGCGGTCGACGCCGCGGGCTTTGCCAAGCACGTCAAGGGCAACGACATCGCGGTGCTGGTCGACGTGTGGGCGCCGTGGTGCGGACCGTGCCGGATGATGGCGCCGATGTTCGAAGCGTCCGCCGCCGAGCTCGAGCCGCAGGTGCGGCTGTTGAAGCTCAACGCCGACGAGGCGCCGCAGGTGACCGCCGAATTGGGCGTGCAAGGCATTCCGGCGCTGCTCCTGCTGCGCGGCGGGCGTGTGGTGGCGCGCTCGGCCGGCGTGATGGACGCGCGCCATATCGTGTCGTGGACGCGCGGGGCTCTGGCGCAGGCGGCGTGAAATAGAACTCAAAGGAAAGAACCATGAATGTCGATCGTGCCGTGATGGCCTTCGCCGGACTGATGATTCTGCTGAGCGTTTGGCTCGCCTATGCGGTGAGCCCGTGGTGGCTGCTGTTCACCGCCTTCGTCGGCCTGAACATGCTGCAGTCAGCCTTCACCGGCGTCTGCCCGGCGGCGATGATCTTTCACAAGATCGGCGTGAAAGCCGGCTGCGCGTTCCAGTAAGCGCGCCTACTTCCGCTCACTCCGCAAGACTTTAAGCAAAGTCTCCGCGACGGGCGCGGCGCGCCGCGTGCTTGACTTGGCGTGTGCGGCAGGCATGATTGCCGCAACGTCACGTTGAGAAGCGCCTAGGCGGCACGGATCGGCTGTTGTTGCCGGCACGATCGGCCCCATGCAATTCCATCGGGGCTTTCCGGCAGCGAACGGACATTGCGGCGCTCGGTACGGTCGGCCGCCGGCGGCAGGAGGGGTCATGACGCCCACACGTGTCGCGCGATTGCGGTGTTGGCTGACCGCCGTGCTGATCTGCGCCTGGGCGCCCGCGGCCGCTGCGCAAGACCGGGCCGGCGCCATCGCGGAAAAGCTCGACCGCGCCGGCGTGATCGACAACTACTTCCCGCAGGTCGCGCTCGAGGTGGCGAGCACGCTGGCGCAGGCGGCGCCCGGCCGATGGCAGGGCGTTCAGGTCAACGAGCGGCCGCGGCCCGGCTGGCTGCATATCTATCTGGTCGACGCGCAGCGTCTGCCCGCAGACAGCCTGCTTGCCGACCAAGGCATCGAAAACTTCACCGCCGATGACCTGAAAGGCGGCGCCGCCGCGGACGAGGACAGCGCGTCGATCTTCCTGAACACCGCCATGTGGAAGCGGCTGACGGCCGCGACCGTGCTGAAGACGACCAAGTTGCAATCCGATCTCACGGCGGCGCTGGCCGCCGTCGACGCGCTCGGCCCGGATCTGGTGCAGAAGCTAAACGATCCCACCTTGCTGTCGAGCAACGCGGCCGGCATGCAGTCCGCCCGCAATCTGATGCGCGGCGCGCTGGCCTTCGTGCTGGCGCACGAGATGGGCCATCTGCTGATCGGCCGCGCCAAGCCATCGGACGAAGCCAGCCAGCGGCGCCTGAGCACGGCGACAAAGCGCCAGCTGGACGAATCGCGAGCTTGTCCGGAACTTCTGCCGCGGGAATCGCGCGAGGACCAGAAGATCGAGTACGCGGCCGACATGGCCGCCGTCGGCCTGCTCGGACGGCAGTGTCAGATTGGCGCCAATGGCAAGCTGCAGCATGCCATCTATCTGCTCGGCATGGGCTGGTACTTCACCGCGGCCATGGGCGATAAACTGCTCGACATGGGGCGCAACACCGACAGCCCGAATATCGCAAGATTTCTGCGCCAGATGATCGGGGACCAGCTTTACGATCTGGCGGTCGCTGCGCGCGCCGCCGAGATACGCCGCGGCGCCGTCAAGTTCGCGTATCCGTCCACCCATCCTCCCGACGCCGAACGCATGCGGGCGATCGAGACCGCGCTGCGCTCGACGCCTTGCGGCGGCAGCGGACTGAGCACCGGCGGCGCTCAGATGATGGAAATGTATCGCGCGCGGATGTGCAGCCAGCTGATCCAGGAGCACGCGCGATGAGCACGCGCGCGGCGCCGGCGGCGTTTCGCCGCTGCCGGATGACGGCAATGCTGCTTCTGCTCGGGGCCGGCGCGGCGCTTGCCCAGCCCATAGACGACGCAGGCTTTCGCACCGAATACCTGCGGCTTTACGAGGCACTCAAGGGCGTCGCGCCGAATCTGGTGGTCATGGAGCTGCGCGAGCGCGTCGAGCTCGTCGCCGGCCGCGGCAGCAAAGTGGGCGCGGCCTCCAACGACCGCCGCATTCGCGCCTTCGAGGCGGCGATGCTGGACGGCCTGCAGGGTGCGACCTGTGGGGACCGACCGGCAAGCCCGGCGCGGCCCTCGCCGACGCTGGTGGAAATGATCAACGCGGCCGCGACGGCGCAACGCCTGCGCACCAAGGCCGCCGACGTGGCGCAACTGACGGCACTGGCCCAGCGCCTGCTCGAGAGCCAGCCGCACGAACGCTGGTGCGGGCTCAAGTCGCTGGACGAAATTCAATGAGGCTGCGGATCGCGCTCGCCTCGATCGCGGCGCTCGCGCAGTCGCCCGCGCTCGCCCAACAGCTCACGCGCGTCACACCGGAGGCCGCCTATGCCGAAATCGCGCGCGGCGGCGAATTGCGGCGGCTGTCGATCGACGGCGACCTCGATGTGGCGAAGATGCAGCCGCCCCCGGGTGCCAAGCGCATTGAACTGCACCATGTGCAGGTGAGCGGCCGGCTGCATTCGAGCGCCGGCGGCCCGCCGGTCCCGCTGTTGATCGACAGCGATTCCGTGCTGAACGAGATCGATTTCCATGAAACCCGTTGGAGCGCGCCGCTGACCATCGAGCAGACGACGGTGAATTCGCTCGGCAAGTTTGACCGCGCGCAATTCGACGCGCCGTTCGTGCTGTACCAGACGACCTTCAGCGGCCATGCCTCGTTCTCCGGCACGCGCTTTGCCGCGCCGGTGGAAATCACCTATTCGACCTTCGCGCCGGCCAAGCCGCCGCTGCGCTCCAGCGTCAGTTTCTCCGACGCGCGCTTTGCGGCGCCGGCGCGCTTCGACTACGACGACTTCGGCGACGACGCTGTTTTCAATACCACCCGCTTCGAGGCCGACGCTTCGTTCCTCGGTGTCCGGGTCGCGGGCCTCGCCAGCTGGCGCAACGTGATCTTCGGCGGCGACGCCGAGTTCCGCTTCTGCGAGCTCGGTGAGGTGGACTTCGGCGACATCCAATACATGTCGGTGTTCGCGCACCTAGCCGACTTCCGGGGCTGCAAGATGCGGTCGCTGCGGCTGGACTATGCCGATATGCGTGGCGACGCGCTGCTCGTCAACGTGCAAGTAGCGCCCGGAGACCTGACGTTGCGGCAAGCTTCACTGCGCGGCGCGCGCAACGATTTCAGCGGTCTAAAGGTCGCCGGGAAGCTCGACCTTCAGGGCGCGCAGATCGTCAACCTGCAGATGCGGTGGCACGAAATCGCTCCGGCCCTCACGCGCAGCGCGCCCGGCAGCGACGTGCTGCGCCCGCTCCAGCGGCGTCTCGAAGAGCTCAAGCAGGACGACGAGGCGCGCGAAGCCTCCGCCGTGCTGGCCGACCGGGCGATGGGCGAACGGCTGGCGCACCCCGACGCCTCGTTGGGGGAGAGGGCGCTGTTGTGGACCGAGCGCATCGTCTGGGGCCGCGCCACCGGCTACGGCACCCGGCTCGACCGTATCGTCGGCCTTGCTTTGCTGTGCTGGCTGCTGCTGGCACTGCCCCTTGCGCTCATGGGTAGCGTGCGGATCGGGGCTCTGCGCGCGAGCGCCGACAAGGCGCCGCCCTTGCATAGCCCGGTGGCGGGGGACGCCCTGCAGCCGCCTGCTAAATCGGCAAGCGGGCGCGGCCTGCGAAGCTTGGCCTATGCTTTCGCGCTGATGTTCACGCTGCCCGACCTGGGCCTGCGTCCGGCCGAGCCGACGTCGGCGGCGTTGCGCGGCTACCTGCTGTTCATGCGCGGCGTCGGCCTTGGCCTGCTCGCGCTGATGGCGCTGACGCTCACCAAGGTCAGCCCCATCATTCAAGCCGTGCTTGGCAAGATCGCCGGCTGAGGCGCGCCGCGCGTAAAAAACCCCGGACCTCGCGGCCCGGGGTTCAAGTTGGGAGGAGAGAGAGCCCGAAGAGGGGCTCGATCAAGATGTACGCAGACGCAACGCGGGGAAATGTTGGCCCGCGGCGCGCTTAGGCGCGCAGCGTCACGCCGGAATTCTGGCCTCGTCCTCGCTCGGCTCGCGCAGCACGTAGCCGCGGCCCCACACCGTCTCGATATAGTTCTTGCCGGAGGAGGCGTTGGCCAGCTTCTTGCGCAGCTTGCAGATGAACACGTCGATGATCTTGAGCTCGGGCTCGTCCATGCCGCCGTAGAGATGGTTGAGAAACATCTCCTTGGTGAGCGTCGTTCCTTTGCGCAGGGAGAGCAGCTCGAGCATCTGGTATTCTTTGCCGGTCAGATGCACGCGCTGGCCGGTGACCTCGACCGTCTTGGTGTCGAGGTTGACCACCAGGTCGCCGGTGTTGATGACCGACTGGGCGTGGCCTTTGGAGCGACGCACGATGGCGTGGATGCGGGCGATCAGCTCGTCCTTGTGGAACGGCTTGGTCATATAGTCGTCGGCGCCGAAGCCGAGGCCTTTGACCTTGTCCTCGATGCCGGCGAGGCCGGACAGGATCAGGATCGGGGTCTTGACCTTGGAGACCCGCAGGGAGCGCAGAACCTCGAAACCCGACATATCGGGCAGGTTCAGGTCGAGCAGGATGATGTCGTAGTCGTAGAGCTTGCCCAGATCGACCCCTTCTTCGCCCAGGTCGGTCGTATAGACGTTGAAGCTCTCCGATTTGAGCATCAGCTCGATGGATTGAGCGGTGGCGCTGTCGTCTTCAATGAGGAGAACGCGCATTTAAGTCCCCTTCTCGCCGCGGACGGGCCCCTAAGTCAGCGCCGCAAAGGCGGCGAGGTTAAAAAAACGCTGTGGGACAAACCGATTCGACACTATCCGGCCATGGTTAACAAAACCTGATTCTCTTGAGCAAGCTCGCCGTAGGCAGGAGCGCCCGAATCGGCGTAAGATATTGCTGGAGAGTGGTTTTTTAGCCACTTGACCGTTCACGCTCCAAGTTAAGAATCGGGCCTAACCGACTCTGAGGATTCGCCCCTTCCGTCCCGGCCGGGCGACTCGTGGCCGCTGTCCCTTCGGACGATGACCCAATGATTAATGACGCGGGTAAACACCGAGTTAAAGGCGGAACAGGGGCGGTAAGCCTAAGCGGGTGTGAACGCGGCTTCCAGTTGCTCCCCCACTACCTCCGCCTGACAGGGCGCGGCTGCGCCGACGCGCGGGGTACGTCCTCATGATGAAAGCCCTCGCCGAGCAGATTTCCGATATCGACGGCGTCGAGATCTATGGCCGCGTGGTGGCGGTGCGCGGCCTGATGGTGGAGGTAGCCGGCCCCATCCATGCCATGTCGGTCGGCGCCCGGCTGACCATCGAGACCGGGGTGGGGAGGGGTATCCCCTGCGAGGTGGTCGGCTTCTCGCACGGCCACGCGCTGGCCATGCCGTTCGCCGCGCTCGACGGCGTGCGGCGCGGCTGCCGCGCGGTGGTCAATTCGTCGGCCGGCGCGGTGCGCCCGTCCGAACGCTGGCTCGGCCGCGTGCTCAATGCCATGGGCGAGCCGATCGATGGCCTGGGGCCCTTGCCGGCGGGCCCGGCGCCCTATCCGTTCCGCGCCTCGCCGCCGCCGGCACATGCCCGCCAGCGGGTAGGCGAGCCGCTCGACCTCGGCGTGCGCGCGCTCAATACCTTCGTCACCGTCTGCCGCGGCCAGCGCATGGGAATCTTCTCCGGCTCGGGCGTCGGCAAATCGGTGCTGCTGTCGATGCTGGCGCGCAACGTGGCCGCCGACATATCGGTCATTGGCCTAGTCGGCGAGCGCGGGCGCGAGGTGCAGGAATTCTTGCAGGACGATTTGGGTCCCGCCGGTTTGGCGCGCTCAGTGGTGGTGGTCTCGACCTCCGACGAGCCGGCGCTGATGCGCCGCCAGGCGGCCTATTTGACGCTCGCCATCGCCGAATTCTTCCGCGACCTGCACAAGGACGTGCTGGTGCTGATGGACTCGGTCACCCGCTTCGCCATGGCGCAGCGCGAGATCGGGCTGTCGGCCGGCGAGCCGCCGACCGCCAAGGGCTATACGCCGACCGTGTTCACCGAATTGCCGCGGCTGCTGGAGCGCGCCGGCCCCGGCACCGACCAGGGCACCATCACCGGCATTTTCAGCGTGCTGGTCGACGGCGACGACCACAATGAGCCGGTGGCCGACGCCGTGCGCGGCATCCTCGACGGCCATATCGTGATGGAGCGCGCCATCGCCGAGCGCGGGCGCTATCCCGCCATCAATATTTTGAAGTCGATCTCGCGCACCATGCCGCGGGCGGCCGATCCCGCCTATCTGCCGGCGATCAACCGGGCGCGCCAGGTGATGGCGACCTACTCGGATATGGAGGAACTGATCAGGCTCGGCGCCTACCGACCCGGCTCGAGCGCCGAGGTGGACGAGGCGATCGGCCTGCACAAGCCGCTGGAGGGCTTCCTGTCTCAGCTTAAGGAAGAATCAACCAGTATGGCGGAGGGATATCAACGGCTTGAGACAATCCTCCAGTCGGCGGAAACACAAAACTAACGTTATTGCGGCACACTCCGCCCGCTAACCGGTCCAGGACGTCCGCACGGGTCGCAATTCGTTTGCGCGCGCGGGCGCTTATTCGGGGCTTCGGGGGAGTATGTAGTCGATGAAGTCACGCGAAACGCTCATCCGTCTGAAGAAATTCCAGGTCGACGAGAAGCGGCGCAAGGTCGCCCAGATCGAAGCCATGATCGCCGAGTTCGAGCGCATCGCGTCCGATCTCGACCGCGAGATCAAGACCGAGCAGGACCGCGCCGGCATCCACGATCCCGGTCATTTCGCCTATCCGACCTACGCCAAGGCCGCCATCACGCGCCGGGAGAACCTCAAGCGCTCGGCCGACGAGCTGAAGGCCCAGCTCGACGACGCCAAGGCCATGCTGGGCGAGGCATTCGAGGAGCTCAAGAAGGTCGAGATGCTGGACGAGCGCGACCAGGCGCGCGAGAAGGCCGAGATCAACGCGCGCGAGCAGGCCGAGCTCGACCGCATCGGCGCCATGCGTTTCACCCCCGGCGGCGCGCCGGCGTAAGTTCCGAAGCATTGGCCGAACGATAAGCGCGGGTTTTTCGGCTTAAAGCCGGATTGCTGCTTAAACCCTCTTTGCGAATGTTTGCGTCCCGCGCGCATTTCGGGCAACAAACCCGTGGCCGCGCAATAATTTGGCTCGTTCCCTGAACGACCAGAAATTGGCCGGCGAACAGTTGCTTGGACCGGTTATGACTAAATCGCGCCGCAAGTTCCTGAGAATGGCCGGCGTGGCCTTGCTCGGCTGCATCTGTATCCAGCACGCGGCGCGCGCGGGCGAACCGAGCAATGTCGACCGCTGTCTCTCGTTTGCCGACCAGATGAGCCTTGGCGCGGCGCTGCCGCACACAAGCGCGAAGTTGCGGCAGGGCCAATCGATTACGATCGTCGCGCTCGGCTCTTCCTCCACCACCGGCTTCGGCACGCTCGGCCCATCGTTTCCCGAAGTCCTGAAAGCGGAGCTTTCGAGGCGGCGTCCGTCGCTGCGCGTCAACATGATCGTCAGCGGGCGGCTGTTCGATACCATTCCTGGAAATCTCCGCCGGCTCGACAAGGACGTGCTGCGCTTCCAGCCCGATCTTGTGATCTGGCAGCTCGGCACCAACGACGTGCTCTGGCACCGTATTGGCGACGACGCAAAAGATACGACGCGGCGCGGGGTGCAGCGGATCAAGCAAGCCAATGCCGACGTCATCCTGATGGACTTGCAATACGCGCCGGCTGTGCGGGCGCGGGCCGCGCATGCCGCCATGGAAGAGATTATCGCCACGATCGCCCGCGAGGAGTCGGTGGGTCTTTTCCTGCGCTATGCGATCATGCAGCGCGCGGCCAAGGAAGGCGTCGGCGGCTTGGTGGCCTATGACGGGCTGCACAATTCAGGGGCCGGCTATCGCTGCATCGGCCTCGCGCTTGCGCGCATGATCGACAAGGAAGACTTGACGGCGAAGAGCCCGGTGCCGACGGCGCAGGCGCAATAGAACGCCGCTTAATCCGACGCGCGCGCTGTTGACTGGCCGAGAGCCGGCTTTTGCGACGCGCCGGCTGTCGCGATCCAAATGCCGGCGAATACCGCGACGAGGCCGGCGACCAGATTAAGCGTGATCGGCTCGCCGACCAATTGCGTCGCCAACAGCGCGGCGGCGATCGGGTTGACCGTCATTGTGTTCGCCACCAGCGTCGGCGTGGTGCGTTGCAGCGCCATCACCCACAGGATGAAGGCGAGCGCGCCGCCGCCGATGCCGAGATAGATGCCGGCCGTCCATTGCGGCGTGCCGAAGCTTTCCAGCACGGCGATACGGCCGGTCAGCACGCCGACCAGAATGAGCGCGGCGGCGCCGGCGCCCATGCCGACGCACAGGAATCCGAGCGCGCTCGAACGGGCGATAAAGCGGCGCGACCAGACATTGTAGAAGGCCATGCACAGCACCGCGCCGGTCATGATCGCTTCGCCGCGCCAAGCGCCGGCGGGCGCCACCGCAAGGCCGGTGGCGAGCGCGGCGAATACGCCGAGCATGGCGATGCCGACGCCGAGCGATTTGCGCGCGGTCAGCGGCTCGACGCCGAGCAGGGCGCCGACCGCCATGGTCTGCAGCGGCAAGGTCGAGAGCGCCAGCGTCGCGCGCGCCACCGTCGTGTACTCGAGCGCGATATTATAAAAGATGAAAAACAGTCCGAAAAAGGCAAGCCCGAGCGCGGCGACGGCCGGCCAGTCGTGCCGCGGCGGCCATTTCGCGCGCAACAGCACGGTCGCCGGCAGCACCAGCAGAAAGCCGATGCCCCAGCGCAGGATGGCGAGCGTGACGGGATCGGCATTGGCGCCGAGATAACGGGTGACCGCCGCGGCCGAGCCGCCGAGACAGCTCGACACGATGGCGATCAACACGCCGACGGTTTGCTCCACCGAAGTCTCCCGCTCGCGCCGCGCTTGCCCAATGTCATCTTGATCAGCGCGGCCACGGGTCGGCAACTGCCTTGCCGGTATTCTTGGCTGGGAAACAGAGATTTTGCCGCGAAAGTGCGCCGGTGGCACGGGCGGAGGCCCCGATTCGCTCGAAAAAATCGACATTCCTGTGACCTCTGTCACAGCGGGGACTCGGGCGCCGGCATACCTTGTCACTATTGAATTCAAGGACCGAGCAAGGGAGGCGACCATGTTCACATTCCCAGCCCCCGCCAGCCGCATCACCATCGCAGCCCATGTCGCCGAATGGCGTCGGCGGACGTACAGCCGCAACGAATTGACGATGTTCAGCGAAGACCACTTCGGCGACGTGCCGTTCAATCGGACCGAAGCACGGGCGGAAGCCGCCAAGTGGTTCTGGCAGCCCTGATCGCCTCCCTGCGTCACCGAAGAAAAGCCGCGCCTGAACCGGGGCGCGGCTTTTGAATTTTCAACAGCACCGTATGTCCGGCCTGGAAGCCGCCTCAATACCCCGCCGCCAGCTCGCGCGAGCCGGGGGTCGAGGCGTTGCGGGTCATGTGGCCCTGGATCTCGGCAATCAGCCCGGCCACCACCTTGGTGCGGCGCGCCACCGGGTTGCGGGCGTAGCCCTTGGGCTGGAAGAAATTCGACGTCGGCACCTTGTCGCGCAGGGCCTGCGGCATGGTCACCATGTCGATGCCGTTGCCGTCGCCGGTCAGGTTCATCAGCTCCAGTTCGGCCGCGGAGAGCGGCGCCATGTGGCCCTTGGCGCGCGCGAACTCCACCGAGTCGAGCAGCTTCTGCACCTGCAGCAGCGGGCCGGCATCGATGTCGAGTACGGCGGCGTGGATGCCCCAACCTTTTTCCGTGTGCTTGGCGATCTCGTCGTATTTCGCCCAGCTATGCGGCAAGCTGCGGCAATAGGCGATCATGCGCTTGAGCACGTCGAACTTGCGCTCGAAGACGGCGCGCTGTTCGCCAGCCAGCGTCTTTGCCTTTTGCGCGAGCAAGGCGATGAAACGCGGGCCGCTTTCGCCGAACAGCGAGACGGTATTGGTGCTGAGCAATTGATTGTAGCCGAGCGCCGGCGAGATCGCGTGCTTGCCGGGGCCGGGCGGCTCGAGGCCGGCCTGCGTATCGTAGGCACCGCGGCCGCCGGTCTCGAAGGCATAGACGCCGACGATCTGCGCTTGCGTCAAGCCGGCCGCGCGCGCGGCCTTGGCATAGGCGCGCTTGAACTCGGTGTCGCTTGCGGGGAGCCGCGGCACGAAGCCCCATTGCTCGCGCGCCGCCTGCAGGAAATCGGCGGCCACGGGGATCTCGGGCGGCGGCGGCACCGGCGGCGGGGGAGGCGGCGGCAGCGGGCTCACCGGCCGCGGCGGCCCCGTATAGACCGGCGGCTGCGTCAGCACATAGTCGTTGAGCGCCATGGTCTCGTGGTTGCGGCGCTTGGCGTTGCGGATGCGGCGCTTTGCGGCGATGGAATCCCAATAGGCGTTGTCCTCGCGCTCGAAGGCGCCGTGAATGCGATCGTATTCCGCGAGCTTGGCCTGGTATTCGGCAAGCGCGGCGGCGTCGGGAACGATGGGCGTGCTTTGCGGCCAGGCCGGCGCTGCCAGCAAGATGGCGGCGGTCAGTGCGGCGAGGACGGCGCGGGTTTGCATGATGGCGGTTTTATCGGCGCTGCGTTGATTCGGCCATGACGGCCGGGGCGGGCCGGCCGGCCACCAATAAAGAAAAACGCGCCGCAATTGCGGCGCGCCAAATGAAGCAGAGGGAGCCAGCCGCGATCAGCGGATGGTGGCGGTGTCGCGGTCGGTAAAGGCCACCGGACCGCCGGCCTTGATCACAGTCGGGTCCTGCGCGGTCATGATATCGGTGCCGAGGTTCAATTGGGTCGCGGCGATGCCGATCAGCGAGATCAGCAGGGCGGCGGCGAGGCCGACCACCACGATCTTGAGGTGGGTGGTGCGGTCGGCGGTATAGATCGACCAGTTCATGGCGTCGTCCTCCAAGGAGCCTCGACACTTTCGTCGGGGCGACCTTGAAAATGGTTCAAGCGGTTTTCATAGAGCTAACGTATCTACGCCGCGCGCGTTCCCAAGCCCGACTCACGGAACCTTGATTTCGTGGTGAACGGCGGCGTTTTGGTAGGGAAAATGGCCGGAACTAGGCCGCCGGTTGGCGCAAATGGGCCACCGGTTCCCGCTCGGGGTCAGTCGGAGGTGGACAGCTGGTGTTCCTCGGCGATGCGCTCGAAGGATTCAGCCAGGCTCTTGATGCGGTAGGACAGGCGGTTGTCGTTTTCGACCGGCAGCACGCGCAGGACCTTGTATTTGCCGCGCGAGGCCGTGTTTCCGAAAGCCGGATTGTAATAGACCTCCTGGCCGATCGAGTATTTGTGCGTCATCTGCGTCCTTGCTTCGGCGTCACGGACTTGGAGAAACGCCCGGCGCGAGGCCGGGCGTTCCGTCGATCGAACGTCCGAACGCCTGCTCAGGCGTTCTGCAGATTCGACGCCGCCTGCTTGCCGCGCTCGGTCACGACCTCGTAGCTGACGCGCTGACCTTCGTTGAGCGTGCTCATGCCGGCGCGTTCGACCGCGCTGATGTGCACGAACACGTCGCGCGAGCCGTCGCTCGGCGTGATGAATCCAAAGCCCTTCTGGGTGTTGAAGAACTTGACGGTACCTGTGGCCATAGTGGCTATCCTTGCTTTCGCTGCTTAGGTTGAGATGCATCCCCGGCGTTCATCGCCCGGGAGATCGAAACATGAGTTTTGGGGTGACTTGTTAAGCGGCCAAAACCGGGCAGCGCAGCAAGGCAAAACCTAAAATCGAGTTTCAACGCCAGGTACATAGGCGCTTGGCGGCCATGCGTCAATGTACTCAGGCCGCCTGCTCGACGCGCTTCTTGAGCGGGTAGAGCTCGCTCTCATAGAGCTTGCGGATCTCCTGGTGGCCGAAACGCAGCTCGTCGATCTGGATATAGGCGCCCAGCAATTGCGGCTCAGGCAATTCCTCGACCGCGAAACGAACGGCCTCGGCCGCTTTGTCGAAACGGCGGTATTTGACCTTGTTGGCGACCTTGCGGTTGCGCGACGGAAACAACTCCGCCGGCGCGCCGTAATCGAACGTGTCCATCTGGCCTCCTGAAAGCGATGCGAACCAAAAACTATTGATGTGCCAGAGATATATGGGGTGGCCGCGGCGGTTTTTACAGGGTTCCGACTGAAAATAAGGGCTTTCGGCGCTCGCCAAATGCTGCGACTATCTCTAACAATCGGGGGCACAGCCTGCCGAAAACGCTTCCTGCCGGGCTCCTTGCGAGCATTCCGGCGTTCACCGGCGACTACGAGGCAGCAAGCGATGCTCAATCCGGCCGGCCATCGGAAGTCCGACCTCTTTCATTTCGTGATGATCAAGCCGACGCATTACGACGACGACGGCTATCCGATTCAATGGCTGCGCTCGGCGATCCCCTCCAACACGCTCGCCTGTCTCAACGCGCTGGCCGAAGACGCGCGCCGGCGCGAGGTGCTGGGCACCGGCGTCGAAATGCGCCTGCACACCTTCGATGAAACCAACCGGCGGGTGCGGCCCGACAAGATCATCGAGATGATCCGCCGCGACGGCGGCCGCGCGCTGATCGGCCTGGTCGGCGTGCAGTCGAACCAGTTTCCGCGCGCGGTCGATCTGGCGCGGCCGTTCCTCGACGCCGGCTTGCCGGTGTGCATCGGCGGCTTTCATGTGTCGGGCTGCATCGCCATGCTGCCGGAGCTGCCCGCCGACATCCGGGCGGCGCAGGCGCTGGGCATTTCGTTTTTCGCCGGCGAGGCCGAAGAGCGCCGGCTCGACGAGGTGCTGCGCGATGCCTGGAACGGCGAGCTCAAGCCGCTCTACAATTACATGGACGATTTGCCGGCGCTCGCCGGCGAGCCGCCGCCGTTCCTGCCGAAGAAGCACGTCAGCCGCACCTCGGGCTCGCTGTCGTCGATCGATCTCGGCCGCGGCTGCCCCTACCAGTGCTCGTTCTGCACCATCATCAACGTGCAGGGGCGCAAGAGCCGCATCCGCTCGGCCGACGATCTCGAACACATCGTGCGCGAGAACGTGGCGCAGGGCATCAAGCGCTTCTTCATCACCGACGACAATTTTGCCCGCAACAAGGATTGGGAGCCGCTGTTCGACCGCATGATCCAAATGCGCGAAGGCGAGGGGCTCAATATCGGTTTCACCATTCAGGTCGACACGCTCTGCCACAAGATCCCGCGCTTCATCGAGAAGGCGACGCGCGCGGGCGTGCGCCGCGTATTCATCGGGCTGGAGAACATCAACCCCGACAATCTAATCGCCGCCAAGAAGCGGCAGAACAAGATCACCGAATACCGCGAGATGTTGCAGATGTGGCGCAACCACGGCGCCATCACCTACGCCGGCTACATTCTCGGCTTCCCGGCCGACAGCAAGCAGTCGATCCTGCGCGACATCGAGATCATCAAGCGCGAATTGCCGATCGACATTCTGGAATTCTTCTTCCTGACGCCGCTGCCGGGGTCGGAGGACCACAAGGTGCTCGACGCCAAAGGCATCTGGATGGACCCCGACATGAACAAATACGACCTCAACCACCGCGTCTCGCATCACAGTGGCACGATGTCGGACCAGGAATGGGAAGAGGCCTATCATGCAGCCTGGCACGCCTTCTACACGCCCGAGCACATCAACACGATCCTGCGGCGCACCTGCGCGAGCCCGCTCGGCCGCCCAGGCACGGCGCTGTCGACCATCCTGTGGTTCTATCTGATGATCCTGTTCGAGGGCGTGCATCCGCTCGAGGGCGGCGCGCTGCGGCTGAAGGCGCGGCGCGACCGGCGCCACGGCTTGCCGCTGGAAAACCCGCTGGTGTTCTACGCGCGCTATTGGGGCGGCACCGCGCTGAAGGCCTGGCGCTACTTCCGCGTCTACCGGCGCTGCAAGGCCATGCTCGACGCCGCGCTGAAGGCGCCCGACCGCTGGAGTTATACGGACTTGGCGATTGCCCCGCCCAAGGCCGACGAGTTCGAGGCGCTCGACCTCTATCACGCCACTGCCGGCGGCGAGGCGGCGCTCAAGCGCAAGTACCGCGACGATAACATCCGTGCGCACGGCCATGCGCACGACGAACAGGCAGCGGCGACTGCGGCGGAGTAGGGCGCGTCTGCCGGGCGCAGCGCAGGCTTCGTTTGAGGTACCTTCGCCATTTTCTTGTGAACATCCGTTTGGCTATTGTAACGGCCGGATCGGTACGGCGGTTACGCAAATCGTCGGCCATGGACGGCATTGCGAAGACCTTTGGTTTCGCACTGCGGATGTTTTCGAGGGGGAGCCGCATGCGCTCGGTCATTTGTCTCATCACCGGTATTGCGGTTGTTGCTCTCGGTCTTGGCGAATCGGCCAGGGCGCAGACACCACAGCAACTTGCCGCTTGCAACAGCAGTGCCGCGCCCGAGGCTCAGATCGCGGGATGCACCGCATTGATCAAATCCGGCAAATACTCCGGCAAAAACCTCGCAATCGTGTTCAACAACCGCTGTAACGCGAACAATCGCAAGGGCGCGTACGATCTCGCGATCAATGACTGCACCCAAGCGATCAAGTTGGACCCGAATTACGTGCTCGCGTATTCCAACCGCTGCATCATTTACTACAACAAGAATGATTATGACCGCGCCATCAAGGATTGCACTGAAGCCCTCAAGCACGACCCCGCGCACGCGAAAGCCTACTCCACCCGGGCCAATGCCTATTCCGACAAAGGCGATCACGATCGCGCCATTCGCGACTACGGTGAAGCCCTACGGATCAATCCCAACGACCCGCTAACTCTGAACAATCGCTGCGACGAGTTTGCCCTATTGGGCCAATTCCGCGCCGCGCGTCTCGACTGCGACAAGTCGCTCAAAATCAGGCCCAACCATGCAAATACGCTCAGGCACCGCGGGTTGGTGCTTCTGGCGCTCGGAAGTTTCGATGATGCCATGGCCGACTACGCCAACTTGTTGCGACAAAATCCGAAAGATGCCGAGGCGCTTTATGGGCGGGGAGCCGCAAAGTTGAAAAAGGGCGATAGCGTCGGCGGAAATCAGGATGTCGCGTCGGCGAAAGGCATTAATCCAAATGTCGAAAAGGAGTTCTGGCGCTATGGGACGCAAGGGGCGAAGCCCTGATAGCGCACATTCGTCGGCGTATCTGGGCTGATCATTGACCGCCCGCTTATAATTTTGCGCCTCAAATACTCGCTACCGTCTTGAGCCTTGCGCGCGGGTGGATTTCGCTTTGCGAGAGCACCGGCGTCTGCGCGCGGAAGCGCTCGACGATGCCGCGCACGAAGGGCCTGATGCCGGCCGAGGTGACCAGCACCGGTGCCTCGCCCTCGCGCGCCGCCTCCTCGAACTTCTCGCGCACCAGCGTGATGAATTCGGAAAGCTTGGAGGGCTGCATCGCCAGCTGCCGCTCGTCGCCCTGGCCGACCATCGACTCGGCGAAGCTCTGCTCCCATTGCGCCGACAGCGCGATCAGCGGCAGATAGCCGCCGGGGCTCACATACTGGGCGCAGATCTGGCGCGCCAGCCGCATGCGCACGTGCTCGGCCAGCATCACCGGGTTGCGAGTCGCGGCGAGGCCGTCGGCGATGCCTTCCAGGATGGTGGCGAGGTCGCGGACCGAGACGCGTTCGGTGAGCAGTATCTGCAGCACGCGCTGAATGCCGGAGATCGTGATCAGCGACGGCACCATGTCCTTGACGATGTCGGCCTGCTCCTTGGCCAGTTCCTTGATGAGCTTCTGCACCTCGGCGTAGCTGAGCAGCTCCGCCATGTTGCTCTTGAGCAGCTCGGTCAAATGGGTGGACAGCACCGTGGCGGCGTCGACCACGGTGTAGCCCTTCAGCGTGGCGTCTTCCTTGAGCGCGGCGTCGATCCAAGTCGCCGGCAGGCCGAAAGTCGGCTCGGTGGTATGGGTGCCGGGCAGGCCGACCTGCCCGCCGGCCGGGTCCATCACCATGTACTGGCCGGCCCACAGCTTGCCGCTGCCGGCCTCGACCTCCTTGATCTTGATGACGTAGCCGTTGGCCTCGAGCTGCACATTGTCGAGCAGGCGCACCGCCGGCATGACGAAGCCCATCTCGATCGCCAGCGACCGGCGCAGCGCCTTGATCTGCTCGGTCAGCCGGTCGGTGCCGTCGGGCGAGTTGACCAGCGGCAGCAGCGCATAGCCGAGCTCGACCTTGAGGTCGTCCATCTTGAGCGCGCTGGCGATCGGCTCTTCGGCGGCGGCGGTCTTGGCGGCGGTTTCCACCTTCTTGGCCTCGGTGGTGACGGCGAGCTTGTTGCGCTTGTCGAAGATGAAGGCGAGCGCGGCGGCGCCGCCGCCGAGCGCGACGAACGGGATCATCGGGATGCCGGGCAACAGCGACATCACCAGCATCACGGCGCCCGACATGCCGAGCGCCTTGGGATAGCCGGACAGCTGTCCGAGCAGCGCCTTGTGGGCGGCGCCGGCGACGCCGGCTTTCGAGACCAGCAGGCCGGCGGCGGTCGACACGATCAGCGCCGGCACCTGCGTCACCAGGCCGTCGCCGACGGTCAGCACGGTGTAGGAATGCGCCGCGTCGGCGAACGAGAGGCCCTGCTGGGCGATGCCGATGATCATGCCGCCGATGATGTTGATGAACACGACCAGCAAGCCGGCGATGGCGTCGCCGCGCACGAATTTGGAGGCGCCGTCCATGGCGCCGAAGAAGCCGCCTTCGTCCTCGAGCTGCTGGCGGCGGCGGCGCGCCTCCTTCTCGTCGATCAGGCCGGCGGAGAGGTCGGCGTCGATCGCCATCTGCTTGCCCGGCATGGCGTCGAGGTGGAAGCGGGCGGCCACTTCCGCGATGCGGCCGGAACCCTTGGTGATGACCACGAAATTTACGATCACCAGGATGGTGAACACGATGATGCCGATGACGAAATTGCCGCTCATCACGAAATTGCCGAACGCCTGGATGACGTAGCCGGCGGCGTCGGTGCCTTCGTGGCCGTGCGCCAGGATCAGCCGCGTCGAGGCGAGGTTGAGCGACAGCCGCAGCATGGTGGAGATCAAGAGCACGGTCGGGAAGGCGGAGAATTCCAGCGGCGTATGGATGAACAGCGCCGTCATCAGGATCAGCACCGAGAAGATGATCGAGATGGCAAGCGAGAAATCCAAGAGCAGCGGCGGCAGCGGCAGGATCAGCACCACCAAGATGGTGAGCACGCCGACTGCCAAGCCGATGTCGCCGCGCCGCACGAAGGCGGAAATCTCGCCGAGGCCGGGCAGCCTGATGGCGCGCGCGGCGGTAGGGGCGTCAGTTGCGGCGGTGATGTCGCTCATGCCTGCCTGAAGAACTTGGGGAGCCGGCTACCGCTGCGCGGTGCCGAGGTAGTGAAACCGGTGGGGCAATACCCCTTTCCCCCGGCAATATTTGCCCGGTTTATGGTTAGCGCGGGGTTAATGATCGGCGCGGGCGCGGACCGGGCCTGCGCAGCCGTTCAGTTGTAGGCTTTCCGGGCACAATCTATAATTTAGCTGGGATGGGCGTCATTAAGGTCCCGCCGCGGGTCGACAAATCCGCCACGCAGACGCAGGGCGCAGCACATTAGTTGGCGTCAAAATGAGGAAGCCCGCCGCAGGGCTGGCGGTGGGGCCCTCCGTCGGGATGGTCGGGACGCCCCATCGGGCCGATATTGGCGGCGCTCGCGCAACGCACGGCCTTCAAAGGGGGGTGCAATGCGCACGATTGTGGTGCTGGCGCTGCTGTTGTGCGGCTTCGCCGGTCAGGCGGAGGCCGCATGTTGGGTCCCGAGATTTAAGATCACCTGGGATGTGCAGAACGAGGCCTCCATGTCGCTTGATGGCGGGTCCTGCCGGGTCAGGGTTGATCGCACTTACGGCACCACGGAAGTCCATTCGGTCGGAGTTGCCGCGGCGGCGCGCAGTGGCTCAACGACGGTATCGGGATTGGACGTGATCTATCGACCGCGCACGGGATTCAAAGGCAACGACTCCTTCGTATTTGCGCTGAACGGCCGCCGTGCTGGCGTCACTACTCATGCCACCGTAGGAGTCAACGTCACGGTGAGGTAGCGTTCCGCTGCAAACGAAAAGGTCCTCTCCCCGAACGGGGGAGAGGACCGCGCGATGCTGACGGACTGTGCAGGGGACGATCAGCCCGGCAGCAGCACGGTGTCGATGACGTGGATGACGCCGTTCGACTGCATGACGTTGCGGATGGTGACGGTGGCGGTGTCGCCCTTGGCGTCGATGATCCAGAGCTTGCCGTCCTTCCACTCGACGGTGAGCGGCGCGCCTTCCACGCTCTTGAGCATGGCCTTGCCATTGCCCTTCTTGACCGCGTCCATCAGGTCCTTGGCGGTCATGCGGCCGGCCACAACGTGATAGGTCAGCACGTTGGTGAGCATCTTCTTGTTTTCCGGCTTGAGCAGATTGTCGACGGTACCGGCCGGCAGCTTGCCGAAGGCCTCGTTGGTCGGCGCGAACACCGTGAACGGGCCGGGCGATTCCAGCGTCTCGACCAGGCCGGCGGCCTTCACCGCAGCGACCAGCGTGGTGTGATCCTTCGAATTGACGGCGTTCTGCACGATGTTCTTGGTCGGGTACATCGGCGCGCCGCCGACATTCACGGTCTTTTCCTTGGCGAAGGCTGGGCCGACCCCGCCCAGGCTGGCGGCGAGCGCGGCGGCGGCAAAGCCGGCCAGAATGATTTTGCTGATGGGTTGCATGTTCTTCTCCGTTGCTCTGTTTGCTTAGGTCCCCGCGGGCGGAGACTTAGCGAGCTACGGAGGGCGGCCGCCGATGGATGCGCGGGCCTAGCTCACAGCTTCGTGAGGTTGCCGACCGCGATCACCGGGCCGGTCGGCTGGCCGGTGGGCGAGCCGCCGGGCGGCTCTAGCGAAATCGCGAGCGCCGCCTCGCTGGTCGCTTCCGCCAACAGGCGCGCCGGGATGACGAGCGCCACCGGCTTTTCCGCATCGACGAGCCCGAGCGAGCGCGGGTCCTTGCCGGGCACGATCAGCCACAGTTCGGGCACGCGGCCGACGGTGACCGCTAGGTTGGCCGGCACGGCCAGCACAGTCGAGCGGCGCGGGTCGATGGTGGCGACCAGCGCGTGCTTGCCGTTGCCATTGAGCTCGGCCACCAGCAGCGCCTCGCGCGAGAGGCTGCCGAGATAGATCAGCGCGCCGATGCAGGCGGCGGCGAGCGCGCCGCTCGCCAGCGCGAAGCGGCGCCAGAAAGCAAGGTTTTGCCACAGGCTCGGGCGCGGCGCCGCCTGGCTGGGAAGTTGCGCGAGGATGCGCTTCCAAACCTCCGACCGCGGCGCGACCTCGGCGATCTCGGCGGCCCAGGGCGCCAGCCGTTGCTCCCACTGCGCCACTAGATCGGCGAAGGCGCGCTCGCGCGCGATGCGCTGCGCGGCGGCGGAGCGCTCCGCGTCCGCGAGCACGCCGAGCGCGTATTCGGCGGCGAGCAGCTCGTCGTCCGGCAGCGCGCTATGGTCGCCGATGTCGCTCATTGCTCCAGACACGCCTTCAGTTTGATCATCGCCCGCCGGATCCAGCTCTTCATGGTGCCGAGCGGCACTTTCATGCGCGCGGCCAGTTCCTCATAGGTGTTGCCGTCGAAGAAGGCGCCGCGCAAGGCCGCGCGCTCGTGCCCGGCAAGGCCGTCCAGACAACGATGCAGCCGCGCGTGCTCCTGCGCGCCTTCGAGCGCCGCATCGGCGCCTGGCGCGTCGTCGGCGAGCTCGGATGCCGCCTCGATCGGCTCCATGCGCCGGCTCTGGCGCTGCGTGCGCAGCCGGTCGATGGCGCGGTTGCGCGCGATCGCGATCAGCCAGGTCATGGGGCTCGCCCGGCCGGCGTCGAAATCGGCGGCCTTGCGCCAGACCGTCACATAGACCTCCTGCAAGACGTCCTCAGCCGCGCTGCGCTCGCCCAAGATACGCAAGGCGACGCCAAAAAGCTTCGCCGAGGTCAGGCGATACACCGTCTGCAGCGCGGCGCGGTCGCCGCCCGGGATGCGGGCGAGCGCCGCGGCAACAAGAGCGCGGTTGGCGTCGAGGTCCATCGTGGTGTCGGCGCGGGCGCGGCCGCTATTCGCGGTGCCAGATTTCCGTTCCCATGGTGCGGGCGCCGGCGTAGGCCCACACGCCTTTCCAATTGTCGCCGTCGGCGCTGTAGAGCGCGAGGCCGGTGTCGCGGCCGGAGCGGTAGGAGAAGGCGATGAACTCGTTGTTGCCGATGCCGGTGCCGACATAACGGGTGTGGCCCACCATCCAGACCACGCGATAGGTATCGCCGGTCTTTTCCACGCGCGCGGTGCCCTCGTAATGGGAGCCGCCGCCTGGATTGGTGCCCTCGACCCGGTAGCGGCCGACCGGGTCGGCGGCCAAGGCGACTAGCGTGCTCAGCACGAGCGCTGCGGCGGCGAACAGAAATCGCATGACGGTCCCCCCATAGGCGCGCGCGGCGCGCGGCGTTTCGATGGGGGAAGTCTAGGGCTTGTCGCGGAGGGCGACAATGTCGGCGGGTTCGTCCGCCGTGACGGTCACGAGGTGCTGCTCGGCGCAGTCGGCGCAGCGGATGCGCGCCCGCCCTTGGGTTAGACGGCCAAGCGTCGGTTCGTCGGTCACCAGCACGAAGCTGCCGCTGACCGGGCAGCGGTAGCGCAACGCGCCGTGCCGCCGTGGCGTGGCGGCTGCCCAGCGCAGCAGGCCGCGCGCCTGGCTCATGGCCGAGGCATGGATCGTGCTCCAGTGCAGGTCTTGCATGGTCATGGGGAAACTCGTGTCGGCGGGATCGAGCCAATAACGCGGTCGTTAGGCCTTCGGTTCCAAATATTAGGCGTCGAGCGGTGGAAAACGGTGGCGGCCGTCGGCGCCGAGCGGCAACGGCGCGACCTTGTCCACGGCCGTGAGCGCGAGCGTGCCATAGAGATGCGGGAACAGGGCGCCGCCGCGCGAGGGCTCCCATTTGAGCGCGCCGCCGAGCCGGGCGCCCTCGACGCTCACCAGCAACAGATCGTGTTGGCCGGCGAAATGCCTGGCCGCGGTTTCCACCACCTGGGCGGCGGTAGAGAAATGGATGAAACCGTCGCGCAAGTCGACCTCGGAGCCGCGGAAGACGCCGTCACGCTCGGCTGCGCGCCAGAGCGAAGCGGGGACAATTTTATAGAGGGTCGGCATCGTCGCGGCCTGCCTATGTCATTGGGCCATCGACAAATATCATGCGTGCGGCGATTGCGCATGGCGTCATGCGCTCAACGGCATTGAACTGCTGCAATTTTTATGCATATCCCGGCCTAAATCCCTCACGGAGAAATCATGCTGAAGACCGAGGAATACCTGATCGAGACGGCCGACCGCTGTATTCGTTTGGCGCGCGAGGGCCGTGAACTGATCGAGCGCCTGGAATCGATCAGCAACGAGCTGATGGCCAAGGCGGTCGAACTCGACACCAAGCGCGACAAGACCGGAAGCGGTCCCGCGGAAGCCGGCGAGACGTCCAAGTCCTAATCGCGGCACTGTGATTCAACGATAAAAGCCCGGCGGTCGAGCCGGGCTTTTTGTTCTTGCGGTCCGGTTTGGCGGCTAGGCCGCCCCGCGCATTTCCCCGCCGCCATTGGCCGGCGGGATCGGCGCGCCGTCGGCGGCGTATTCGTTGAGCTTGTTGCGCAGCGTGCGGATCGAGATGCCGAGGATATTGGCGGCATGCGTGCGGTTGCCGAGGCAGTGCTTGAGCGTCTCCAGGATCAGATCGCGCTCGACCTCGGCCACGGTGCGGCCAACCAGATTGCGGGTGACCTGCTCGGCCGCTATGGCAGCATGCGCCGCCGCACCGGTGCCGCGCGCCTGATCGAGGCGGGCGCCGTCAGGCGACAGGATGCCGTCGACGCCGATCTCCGCCCCGGTCGACAGCAGCACGGCGCGATGCAGCGTGTTCTCCAATTCGCGCACATTGCCCGGCCAGCGGTTGCTGTTGAGCGCACGGCGCGCTTCAGCCGACAGCGGGCGCACGGCTAGGCCGTTGGCGGCGGAATATTTCTTCACGAAATACTGCGCCAGCTCGCCGATGTCGGCCGGCCGCTCGCGCAAGGGCGGGATCTTCAGGTTCACCACGTTGAGGCGGAACAAGAGGTCCTCGCGGAATTTGCCCTCGCGCACCGCTTCGGTGAGGTTGCGGTTGGAGGTGGCGAGGATGCGGATATCGACCGGCACCGGGCGGTTGCCGCCGACGCGGTCGATCACACGCTCCTGGATGGCACGCAGCAGCTTGGCCTGCAACCGCACGTCCATTTCCGAGATTTCATCGAGCAGCAGCGTGCCGCCATTGGCCTCTTCGAACTTGCCGATGCGGCGGCCGACGGCGCCGGTGAAGGAGCCCTTCTCGTGGCCGAACAGCTCGGACTCCAGCAGGTTCTCCGGGATGGCGGCGCAGTTGACGGTGATGAACGGCTTCTTGGCGCGGGTCGAGCGCGCGTGCACGAAACGCGCCAGCACTTCCTTGCCGGTGCCGCTCTCGCCGGTGATCAGCACGGAGGCATCGGAGCCCGCGATCTGCTGGGCGAGCTTGACCACGGCGGCCATTGAATCGTCGCGATAGATCAGGTCGCGGGCGTCGTCGGCCACCGCCGCCAGCACCGCCGCGATCAGGTCGGGATCGGGCGGCAGCGGGATGTACTCCTTGGCGCCGGCATGGATGGCGGCAACCGCGGCGCGCGCGTCGTTGGTGACGCCGCAGGCCACGATCGGCACATGGATGCGCTCGGCGTCGAGCCGTGTCACCAGGTCGCGGATGTCGAGGGTGACGTCCACCATCAAAAGGTCGGCGCCGCGGCCGGAGCGCAGCACCGCGAGCGCCTGCTCGTTGCCGGTCGCGTGGGTGACGCTGGCGCCCTTGTCCATCGCGAGCTTGGTCGCGGTGGTGAGCTGGCCTCCGAGCGTGCCGACGATCAGGAGTCGCATGGCTTAAGCCCTTCTAATTCCGATCCGCCTTGATGATTTCCGTCATGGTCACGCCGAGCTTCTCTTCGACCAGCACGACTTCGCCGCGCGCGACCAGGCGGTTGTTGACGTAGATGTCGATCGCTTCGCCGACCTTCCGATCGAGCTCGAGCACGGTGCCGGGCCCGAGCCGCAAGAGTTCGCCGACCTCCATACGGGCGCGGCCGAGCACCGCGGAGACCTGCACCGGCACGTCGAACACCGCTTCCAGATCGGCGGCGCCGCGATCGATCTGGCCCTCGTCGGGCGCGAGCGCGGCGCCTTCGGCCACCGCCGGCATGTCGCCGCCGCCTTCCAGATCGGGAAGCGGGACTTCCTTGTTGTCGGTGTCACTCATGGCATCGGTCTCCCGGAATTCTCAGGCGTTGCGCCGGTGCGAGCCGTCACGTAGCGGTCGACCGCGTCATTGATGAGGGCGAGGGTGGCGGCCTCCTCGCGCGCGACGCCGCCGTCGGCCCATTCGATGCGGCAGTCGCCGGCCGCCAGCCCCGGCTCGGACAGCACCACCAGCCGGCCCTCGAAGCCGCGCGCGTGCGCGATCTCCTCGAGCTTTGCCTTCGCCAGTTCATGGATCTCCGGGCCGACACGCACCACGACGTGCGGGGTCTTGACCAGATGCTGGAAGCAATCGGTGGCGAGCGCGGAAATCTCGGCCATCGGCTCGCGCGCGATCAATTCGGGCGCCAGCTTGCCGGCGACCGCGACGGCTACTTCCACCGCCTCGGTCTCCAGCCGCGCCTCGATGCCGGCGAGCGCGCGGTCGAGCTTGCCGAGCCCGTCGGCGATGAGCGCGAGCGCATTGGCGGTGCGCTGGGCGGCCTCGCCCTCGGCCTGCTGCTGGCCGGCAGCAAAGCCCTTGCGGTAGGCCTGCGACTCGGCGTCCGCCCGCCGCCGCTCGTGCTCGACGAGCGTGATGGTCGGCTTGCCCCCGCCGGAGAAGTCTTCGTCGAACAGATATTTGGCGGTCGTTGTCATGCCAATCTCAATAGATCATCTCTTCGTCGCCGCGGCCCTTGGAGATCAGGATTTCGCCCTTGGCCGCGAGATCCTTGGCGCTGTTGACGAGCAGCGCCTGCGCCTCGTCGACGTCGCGCAGTCGCACCGGTCCCATCGCCTGCATATCGTCGACCAGCATCTTGGCGGCGCGCGTCGACATGTTGCTGAAGAAGAACTGTCGCACGGCTTCCGAGGCGCCCTTGAGCGCGATCGCCAGCTTGTCCTTGTCGATGTTGCGCATCAGCGTCTGCGTCGAGGCGGTGTCGAGCTTGACCAGGTCGTCGAAGGTGAACATCAGCGCCTTGATGCGTTCCGCCGCCTCGCGGTTTTCCTCTTCCAGCGACGTGAGGAAACGCGTCTCGGTCTGGCGGTCGAAATTGTTGAAGATTTCCGCCATCACCTCGTGGGCGTCGCGCCGCCTGGTCTGCGACAGGTTGGACATGAATTCGGTGCGCAGGGTCTGCTCGACGCGCTCGATCACTTCCTTCTGCACCGATTCCATGCGCAGCATGCGATTGATGACGTCGAGCGAGAGGTCCTCGGGCAGGATCGCCAGCACGCGCGCGGCGTGCTCGGGGCGCAGCTTCGAGAGCACCACCGCCACGGTCTGCGGGTATTCGTTCTTGAGATAGTTCGCCAGCACCTCTTCCTGCACGTTGGCGAGCTTTTCCCACATGTTGCGGCCGGCCGGCCCACGGATCTCGTCCATGATGCCGTGCACGCGCTCGGGCGGCAGGTATTGCTGCAGCAGCCGTTCGGTGGCGTCGTAGTTGCCGAGAATGGCGCCCGAGGCCGACATGCGGCCGACGAATTCCAGCAGCAGCTCCTCGACCGATTCCGACTCGATCGTCCCGAGCGAGGACATCACCACCGAGATTTCGCGCAGTTCGTCGTCGTCGAGCAGGCTGAAGATCTTGCCGCCGTGGTGCTCGCCGAGCGCGAGCATGAGTACCGCCGCCCGCTCGGGGCCGCTGAGCCTGCGGCGGCCGGGATTGACCTGCTGCTTGCTGGCGAGCTCGGCCATCAGCCCGCCGATGTCGGCGCGGATCGCCTTGTCGGCTTCCTGGTCCTTTTTGCTCACTTCGTATGACGACGGCATGGCTTAGGCTGCGTCCTCGTGGAGCCAGCTGCGGATGACTGAGACCGCCTCGTGCGGGTTCTTCTCGGCCAGCTCGCCGACCTTCTGCACCGACTGGGCGTGAACCTGGCCTTGCACCTTGGCGATGTCGATCATCGTTGAGGTGCGGTTGGAGATGGCGACCGATTCTTCGCCGCCGACGATCGAGACGTTGGGGCCGCCCCCCGTTGTGATGCTGCCGGTGGCGCCGCCCGAAAGGGCCACGCCGCCCGCGCCTGCCACCGCGCTGGCTACCCCCGCCGCGCCCGCCGCGCCGGCGCGCTCGGCGGCGGCCTGGCCGTCGGGCGTGATGATCCGGCGCACCAGCGGGCGCACCACCATGAGCAGCACGATCAGGCCGAGCAGCGCCATCACGCCCAGATTGGCGGCGCGCATGATGTCGTCCTTGGTGAACTGCAGGTAGCTCATCCAGCCGGTCGGCTCGTTGATCGGCACCGGCGGCGTCTCGGCGAAGCGCAGGTTGACGACCTCGACCTGGTCGCCGCGTTTGGCGTCGAAGCCGATGGCCGAGCGCACCAGCGCCGCGATGCGGTCGATCTCCTCTTTCGAGCGCGGCTGGTAGACAACCTGGCCCTTGGCGTCCTTGCTGTAGTTGCCGTCGACCAGCACGGCGGCGGAAATCCGGTTGACGCGGCCGGCTTCCGTCACCTCGGTCTTGGTGGTGCGCGAGATCTCGTAATTGACGATTTCCTCGCTCTTGTTGTCCTGGTCGCGGCTGCCGCTGTTGCCGGTGTTGCCGTTGTTGCCGCCCGTGGTCTTGGCCCCGCCGGGCAGCTCGTTGCCGACCGAGACCGGGCCGCCGTTGCCGTTGCCGTTCGAGGACTTTTCCTCGCGCGTCTGGCTCGAGCGCACCACGCGGCCGTCTGGATCGTATTTGTCGGAGGTCTGGGTGACGCGGTTGACGTCGAAATCGGCGTTGATCTGCACGCGTGCGCGGCCGGGACCGACCACCGAGGTGACGATGTTTTCCACCTCTTTGCGCAGCCGGGCTTCGTAGGCGACCTTGCGCTCGTCGGCGCCGGCGCCGGTGACGGCGTTGTCGTCGCCGGCGCCGTCGGCCAACAGCTTGCCGGTCTCGTCGACCACCGACACGCGGTCCGGCTTCAGGCCCCTGACCGCGGAGGCCACCAAGTGGCGGATGGCGCGCACCTGCGAGGGGTCCAGCGTTCCATTCACCTTGAGCACGATGGAGGCGGAAGCTTCCGCCGTTTCGCGTGAGAACAGCGGCCGGTCGGGCAGCACCAGGTGCACGCGCGCCGCCTCCACCTTGTCGAGGCTGCGGATGGTGCGGGAGAGCTCGCCCTCCAGCGCGCGCAGCTTGTTGATGTTCTGGATGAAGGAGGTGGCGCCGAGCGCGTCCGACTTGTCGAAGATCTCGTAGCCGACGCCGCCGCCCTTGGGCAGGCCGCCTTCGGCGAGCTTCATGCGCAGCCGCGCGACCTTGTCGCTCGCCACCATGATGATGGCACCGTTGTTCTTGATCTCGTAGGCGATGCCCTGACGGTCGAGATCCTTGATGATGGAAGACGAGTCGTCCATCGACAGGTCGGTGAACAACGGCACCATCTGCGGCGTCGTCATGCGGATCATCAGGAAGGAGAAGAAACCGATCAGCGCCAGCGTCACCGCGGCCATTGCCGCCATCCGCGCCGCACCGAGCGACTTCACGAATTCGAAGAAAGCTTGCACCGGCTTGTCCTACCCAGGTAGCGTGTTCGCCTGCTTACCCGGCAAGATTTGCCCAGTTTATGGTTAGCGTCCGGTTAATGGGGCGCCTTACAACCGACGGCGCCGCCAAGCGAATTTGCCGCGCGGTCAGGTTGCACGATTGTTTGCTGAGCGGTTGCCGGCCCGTTCCGGCCAAGCCCCGCGCAAACGACAATCGCCGGCCGCGGGCGGCCGGCGAGCGTTTCAAGCGCGGAAATGGACGGCTACTGCCGGTATTGCTGGATGCGCGTGGTGCGCAGGCCGGCGAGGCCGTGCTGGTCGATGGAGTACTGCCAGGAGAGGAATTCCTCGACCGTCAAAGTATAGCGCGCGCAGGCCTCTTCGAGCGACAACAGGCCGCCACGAACGGCCGCGACCACCTCAGCCTTGCGCCGGATGACCCAGCGCTTGGTGGACGGCGGGGGCAGATCCGCGATCGTGAGCGGACTGCCATCTGGCCCGATGACGTATTTGACCCTCGGGCGGTGGGGCTCGGTCATTGGTGTACTCACAAGCACAAGACTCGACTGACGTACTTCGCGCAACCTACAAGCCGCGACTTAAAATTTACCTAAGCAAGAGGCGCGAACCGGGAAATCATTGCCCTGTTTCTGCTAACCTTTTGGTTACGGATGGGATACCGGATTACCGCATCCGGATGCTGCAGAAAAGCGCAAATGCCCGGCTAATATAAGACCAAGACGAAGCATTTCAGGGGTGCGACGTTGCAAAAGTTCCCGGTCAGTCCTTCCGCACGATTGCGCATCTTTGTCCGCTATATCAGCACCTTGCTGGTCGTGGCGCTTGCCTATTTCGTGCTGGCCAAGCTCGGTCTGCGCCTCGCCTCGATCAATCCGAGCGCCAGCCCGATCTGGGCGCCGTCAGGCGTCGCGCTCGCCGCCGTGCTGCTGGGCGGCTTGCGGGTCTTGCCGGCGGTCCTCATCGGCGCCTTCGCCGCCAACGCCACTACCGCCGGCACGCTGGAGACCTCGGCCCTTATCGCGCTCGGCAACACGCTGGAAGCGGCGGTCGGTGGCTTCCTGATCGAGCGCTGGGCGGGCGGCCGCGCGGCCTTCTGCACGCCGGCCGGGGTGGCGAAATTCGCTCTGGTCAGCGTCGGGCCGGCCACCGTCATCAGCGCCAGCATCGGCGTGGCAACGCTGAGCGTGGCGGGCTTCGCGGCCTGGCAGAATTTTTTTCCGATCTGGGTCACCTGGTGGCTGGGCGATGCCGCCGGCGCGCTGGTGGTGACGCCGGCGATCGTGCTGTGGGCGCAGACCGAATGGCGCGCCTTCGACCGCAACGAATTCGTCGGCGCTGCCGCCGTGATGGCCGCTGCCTTCGCGGTCGGCGTGATCGCCTTCAGTCCGCTGCTGCCGCGCACGGTCTATTCCAGCCCGCTCGGCTTCCTGGCGATCCTGCCGCTGGTGTGGGCGGCGCTGCGGCGCGGCCCGCGCGATACCGCGACCGTCAGCGTGATCCTGACCGGCTTTATGATCTGGGCCACGATCCAGCACGCCGGGCCGTTCGGGAGCCTGGGATTCAACGAATCCTTCCTGCTGCTGCTGACCTTCATCATCAGCATCTCGGTGCCGAGCCTGGCGCTGAGCGCCGATGTGGCGATGCGCCGGACGAGCGAGGACAATCTGCGCCGCACCCAGGCCGAGCTCGACCGCCGCGTCAGGGAGCGTACCGCGGCGCTTGCCGACGCCAATATCCAGCTGCAGGAGGCCCAGCGCCTGGCCAATCTAGGCAGTTGGTCGTGGGACATCGCGCGCGACCGCGTGTCATGGTCGGACCAGCTGTTCGAAATCTACGGCGTCGCGCGCGAAGGCTTTCGCGGCACGGTCGAGCAATTCCTGAGCTTCGTGCATCCGGAAGACCGCGAGAAGGTGGAAGACAGCATCGATGGCGCGCTCAGGACGGGCAAGCCGTTCAGTCACGAGGAGCGCATCCTGCGGCCCGACGGCAGCATGCGCCACCTGCACAGCACCGGCGAGGTGATCCGCGACGAGGCGGGCGCGCCGATCCGCATGCTCGGCGTCTGCCTCGACGTCACCGAGCGCATCAAGGCCGAGCGCGCGCTGCGCCAATCCGAGCAGAGCTACCGGCTGCTGCTGCGCGGCGTGCGCGACTACGCCATCTACATGCTCGACCCGCAGGGCCGCGTGCTGAGCTGGAACGAAGGCGCCGTGCGCATCAAGGGCTACGAGGCCGAGGAGGTCGTCGGGGAAAATTACGAGCGTTTCTTCATCGACGAGGAGCGCGCGGCCGGCGAGCCCGCGCGCGCGCTCGAGATCGCCGCGCGCGAGGGGCAATACGAATCGCAGGGCTGGCGCGTGCGCAGGGACGGCAGCCGCTTCTATGTCAACTCGGTGATCGACGCCATCCGCAACGACGCCGGCGATCTGGTCGGCTTCGCCAAGGTGACCCGCGACATCACCGAGCAGCACGAGGCGCAAGTCGCGCTCGAGGAGACGCGCGAGCAGCTCGCCCAGGCGCAGAAGATGGAAGCGCTCGGCCAGCTCACCGGCGGCATCGCCCACGACTTCAATAACCTGCTGATGATCGTCTCCGGCTACGCGCAAATCCTGCAAGGCCGCCTGAAAGAGGCGAAGGAAAAGCAGGCGGTGGAGGCGATCCGCGCCGCCGCCAACCGCGGCGAGAAGCTGACGCGGCAGTTGCTGGCCTTCTCGCGCCGCCAGCAGCTGATGCCCGTGGTGGTCGACTTGCGCCAGCGCATCGACGCCGTGCGCGACATGCTGGCGCCCTCGCTGCGCGGCAATATCGAGCTCAATTGCGACATCGAGGACAAGATCTGGCCGGTCGAGGTCGATCTCGGCGAGCTCGAACTGGCCTTGGTCAATATCGCGGTCAACGCCCGCGACGCCATGCCGGACGGCGGCGCCATCACCTTGTCGGCGCGTAACGTGGTGCTCAAGCCGGGCTCGGCGGCCGGCGCGCTGGAAGGCGATTTCGTCGCGCTCGCCATCATCGACACCGGCAGCGGCATACCGCCCGAGGTTTTGCAGCGTGTGTTCGAGCCTTTCTACACCACCAAACCGGTCGGCAAGGGCACCGGGCTCGGCCTCTCGCAGGTGCACGGCTTCGCCATTCAGTCGGGCGGGGCGGCGACGGTGTCGAGCGAGGTCGGCAAGGGCACCGTGGTCACTATCTATCTGCCGCGCTCGAGCGCTCAGCCGTCCGCGCATGCCGGCGAGGGGCTCTTCTTCGACGGCGAGGCGCAGGGCACCGTACTGCTGGTCGAGGACAGCCGCGAGGTCGCCGACGTGACCTCGACGATGCTCGAACAGCTCGGCTATCGCGTGGTGCGGGCGGAGAACGCCGCCGATGCGCTACGCCACCTGCAGCAGGGGATCCATTTCGATCTGTTGTTCTCGGATATCGTGATGCCGGGCCCGATGAACGGGCTGGCGCTGGCGCAGACCTGCCGCGACAATTTCCCCGACATCGCGGTGCTGCTGACCACCGGCTACAGCGACGCGGCGCAAATGGCCGACGGCCGCTTCGACATCCTGCGCAAGCCGTTCGAATTGTCAGCGCTCGAG